>Ga0207800_1000019_pt1 | contig 118518 bp, 100 predicted proteins | sample LuqExpMetageno11_FD_187769 | JGI IMG/M metagenome (GOLD analysis project Ga0207800, IMG submission 187769) | Tropical forest soil microbial communities from Luquillo Experimental Forest, Puerto Rico - Sample 11 (SPAdes) | ecosystem: Environmental > Terrestrial > Soil > Tropical forest ... | reverse complement strand
AGCAACGGCAGGCCGACAAACAACTTTTACCGTTGCCGGACAAGGAACATATACGGTTGATAATTTAGGGATAGTTACTTTCACTCCAGTGCCAAATTATAATGGAACGGCAACGCCGGTAAATTATACTGTCAATGACAATAACGGAGCCATTTCCAATATCTCTACCATAACCATAACCGTTATACCCGTAAACGATCCGCCACTGGCAAATCCGGATAATAAAACTACCAATGAAGATACACCGGTATCGTTTAATGTCACCACAAATGATACCGATATTGATGGAACGGTGGATGTAGCAACAGTAGATTTGGATCCCGCAACGGCAGGCCGGCAAACAACCTTTACCGTTGCCGGACAAGGAACGTATACGGTTGATAATTTAGGGATAGTTACTTTCACTCCAGTGGCAAATTATAATGGAACGGCAACACCGGTAAATTATACTGTCAATGACAATAACGGAGCTACTTCCAATATTTCGACCATAACCATAACCGTTATACCTGTAAATGATCCGCCGGTGGCAAATCCCGACATTAAAACAACCAATGAAAACACCTCAGTATCATTCAATGTTACCACAAATGATACCGATATTGATGGAACGGTGGATGTGGCAACAGTAGATTTGGATCCCGCAACAGCTGGCAGGCAAACGATCTTTACGGTTGCCGGACAAGGCACATACACGGTTGATAATCTGGGCATGGTTACCTTTAATCCACTGAAAAATTATAATGGAACAGCAACGCCGGTAAATTATACTGTCAATGATAATAACGGAGCAACTTCCAATATTTCAACCATAACCGTTACTGTTATTCCAATAAATGATGTTCCGTTAACCGTTGATGATATTGCCAGTACAAATCAAAATACGACGGTCACAATATCGGTGCTGGCAAATGATTCATTTGGGAAAAATGGTCCATCGACCGGAAGCATAACCGCTACTGACGGTGTCCACGGGACTGTTACAATCAATAATGGAGGTACGCCCAACGATCCCACAGACGACAAAGTAGTATATACGCCCAATTCAGGTTATAACGGATCTGATACATTTACCTATACCATTTGTAATTCGAAAGGCTTATGTTCTACGGCTAATGTAACTGTTTCCATAGCCCCCTTATCGAATATTTTTGTTGCTAACATGCATGCTACCAAACCGGTGATGAATTCTGATGGAACCACTTTCAGCTGGTCTTACATCATTACTTTGACAAACAAACAAAATCAATTAATTGACTCTATCCGCATCGTTGATGATTTAAGCGCCGTATTCAGTGTGAATCCTAGGCCGGCATTCAGTATATCAAAAATTTCAGTAACTGGAAATACATTGAAGGCAAATAATGCTTATAACGGAACGAGTGTTACAGGTTTGCTGTCCGACCGGAGTTATCTGGATGCAAATGGCAGCGACTCCATCATCATAGAAGTAAGTGTCAACCCCAATGGCTATGCAGGCAAGTTATCAAATACAGCCTACGTTGATGGAATGATAGCAACAGGAATGATAAAAGGTGCTCCAACTGATGATTCAGGGCTCCCGGGTTCAGCTGATCCGGCAACTACGGTATTATCTGCTGTTGAATTGACCATACCGGATGGATTTACACCCAATGGAGATGGATTCAATGAAAAATTTGTAATTGTACATCCCGATTCGTTGAAATTGAAAATAATAATCTTTAATCGGTGGGGAAATCAGGTTTACAGCAACAATGATTATCAAAATGACTGGAATGGCAAAGGCTCCGGAGGAAATGATTTAGCAACCGGAACCTACTTTTTGGAAATTTACGCAACAAATGCGTCGACAGGAGAAATAGTCCGGAAAGAATTGAAGTATATTACTTTGCGCCGATAAAATTTCAACTAAACTTTACGAAGTAAAACAACAGGTTTAAACATTGGGGTTACATGCTACACAAAATAACAAACAATATGCGTTCTAAACGAAGTCTGTTGAAGATAATGTTTATTTGCTCTTGCTGCTTTTTGCTAAGCAGCATACCGCTCATGGCGCAACAAGAACCCATGTACTCGCAATACATGTTTAACATGTTACAGCTTAATCCAGCCTATGCCGGCAACCGTGCCGTGGATAATGTCACGCTCATGTATCGCAAGCAATGGTTGAATGTTTCGGGCTCTCCCACCACCGCAACGGTATCGTGGGATAGCCGTCAGGAAGGAACCAATGTGGGATATGGTTTGCAGGTTTATAACGACAAGATTGGTATTGAAAATACTACCGGTTTTCAAGGATTTTATTCTTACCGGATACCCTTTGAGAATTCATTTCTGTCATTCGGTCTGAGCGCTGGTGTTTTATATTACAATGCAGCCTATTCCCAGATTCAAACCACGCAAGGCGGAGACCCTTTGTTGCAGGCAGATGTAAAAAAAATGATGCCAACAGCGGGTTTTGGAATCCTGTACGGCTCCGAAAAATGGTATATGGGGTTTTCCGTACCAGCTTTGTTGAAAACAAAGGCTGAAAGCGATGGAACCAATTCAACAAATGCTATCGGTGCTAACAACCATTACTTTTTGACTGGAGGTTTTGTGTTGGATATGTCTGAGAACTTTCAGTTGAAACCATCAGTCCTCATAAAATCAGTGAAAGGAGCGCCACTACAGTTGGATTATAACCTGAATGGCTGGATAAATAAAGTCATCGGGGTTGGAGCCAGTTACCGTACCGGCGATGCGCTGGTTGGCATGATTGAACTTCAGGTAACACCCGAGTTCCGGCTCGGTTATGCTTACGATTACACCATTTCCAACCTGAACACATTCACGAAATGGGGAACACATGAATTAATGCTCCGTTACGAATTTGGCGGACCGAAGAGCCGGCGGCTTCTGTCTCCGCGTTACTATTAAAAGACCAATAACAGCTTTACCTGCATGAAACGACTGGCAATAAAACAAATGTTTTTTCTGATCTTACTTTTGGCATTTTCCACAAGTAAGCAACCGCTTCGGGCACAGATCAAAGAATATCAGGTAAAACTTGCTGCTGAATTAAGCAAGGCGGATATTGCTTATCAGGATAGCAAGTTTTCAGTGGCTGCCGATCATTACGAATCGTATTTGTATGGAGCAACAAGCAACTTGGATGACGCCCGTGCGAAGTTAGCCGATTGTTATTGGCAAATGAGAGTTTACAACGAAGCACTCCGGGTATATAAAATTATTTACGAAAATGGAGATGCCGGTGCAAGCCAGGAAGACCGGCATCGCATAGCCGAATTGTATGCCCGTTTCAGGCAATACGATAAAGCAGCCAAATGGCTTACCGGAGTGGAAGGTTACCAATCAAAAGCAGCCGTCTACAATTCCATGGAGAAACTGGACTTAATGAAAGAAGACTCGCTCAACTGGAACCTCAATTTTCTAAACATCAATACCAGCTACCGGGAGTTCTCCCCTTTTTGGAAAGATAATACGTTGTTTTTCACTTCCAACAAGCAGCTCCCTTCGAGCCGAAAGGCTTTTGCGTGGGATGGAAATAATTTTACCCACTTATGGAAAGTGCCGGTGCCGGAGATTAAAGCTGGGTCGGAACTGCAGCTGAGAGATTCAACCGCAATTGATGAGGTGAAACAAAACAATAAAAAACTGGCCGGAGTATTTCCTCTCGGCGACATACAGCTCAACAAAAATGCATGGCGTTCCACTATGCGGCAATACTACACTTCAGCCAACCGGAATCCGGTGGGATCATTAGTGGGCGGGCTGACCCATTTTCCTTTCAATGTAGGAAACCTTGTTATGGATAAACACAACCACGTGTATTTCTCTTCAAATTATTCAGGATACAATAAAGGCGTTAACCGTATTGGTTTGATTGAAGGCATTTATTCCCCATCAGGCACCATAACCAAAACCCATACCCTCGCTTTAGGCGATGCCAAAAACTACTCTGCAATGCACCCCGCTGTAAATAGTGAAGGAACCCTGATTATTTTTAGCAGCGACAAAGCCGGAGGAAAAGGAGGTTTTGATTTATATTACGCACAACGCGAAAATGTGAATCAGCCCTGGGGACCCATCCAAAGTTTCGAAGGAAGCCTGAACACGGTTGGAAATGAAGTTTTTCCTACCATCACTCCGACAGGATATCTCTATTTCAGTAGCGATGCCTGGCCGGGTTTGGGTGGATTGGATATTTACCGGATACCCTTGCAGGATGTACTCGCCGGAAAAGGCGAACCCGAACACTTGGGCTATCCGATAAATAGTGAAGCCGATGATTTCGGCATGACACAAGACAGTACCGGAACGAAAGGTTATTTCACTTCAGACAGGCTGAATAACGATGACAACATATACAGTTTTAGCTATGAGTTTCATAAAAGAGTTCCAAAGCTTTTTATACAAGGCGTGGTAAAAGATGAAATTTCGAAAGAACCGGTAAGGAATGCTACGGTATTCATGTTGAATAAAAAAGATAATAAAGTAACAGTAACCCGGACAGACCAGAAAGGAAGGTATCGGATCCTGAGTGTCCCATCGGCAGAGATAGTGATAAAAACGATTGAAAAAGAACATTCGTCCAATTGCTTCTCCATGAAATTGAATGTAAGGTCCAATTTGAAAGATTCTGTCATAAACGTACAGGATTTGCTGCTCGGGAAATATAAAACCGGATATAAATGGAGGCTGGGCACTATCCATTATGATAACAACAACTTCAACATCCGCGAAAACGAACGGTCTATTCTGGATGCTGTATTGAACATTTTAAATAAATATCCGATAAAAGTTGAGATCGGCGTGCATACCGATAGCCGTGGTTCAACTGCCGATAACGACCGTCAATCTCAACACAGTGCCAATGCAGCCGTATTCTACTTGCTGGATCATGGCATTGACCCGGGCCGTGTTGCAGCCAAAGGATATGGCGAACGTGAATTGATAAATAAATGTGCCGATGGAGTTCCGTGTACTGAGCAGGAACACCAGATGAACCGCCGCACGGAGGTAAAAATAACCGGTCTTACCAATGAAGCTGCCAAATTGGAAATAAACCCCGATAGGTTTAAGAATGGCGAACAAATTGATAAATCGGCTCTACCAAAGGGTTTCTTCGAAAATTGCGACTAGCCGGCCTGCTAAAAAAGAGAAAATATCCTGGTCAGGGAATGTATGGGAGGTAATCCGGTATAATACGGGACGTTTTCTCCCTATTCCGATTGAAATACCGGGAATTCCTGCTGCTTTTCTCCTAATTCCAATTGGAATCCTGGAAATGCTTATCCTTTTTCTTCTAATGTTGATCAACATAGGGAGAAAAGCAATCAACATTCCTAGGAAAGCAATCAACATTTTCCTTATGTTGATTGCTTTCCTAGGAATTTCAGTCAACATAAGAAGAGATCCATTCTAATTAGCCAAAATTTCTCTAAAAATAACCGGCACGAATTGATCAAGAAAGGTTTATTGAAGTAAATTTCAATAAACCTTTCTTGATTTAGCCGACACTGCACTAAAATGATGAAAAATAAAGCTATAGTCATTTACAATTGTATTATTTACTACAAAATACTACCCTTAATCCATGCATTTGATTATTAGTCTTTGATTTTTACTTATATTTGCATCTGTTTATTTAATTTTGCTTGAAGATAAATAAAACTAAACAAAAGATTTTGAAAGAAGCATTAACCTTGAAACAGCGATAATCAAAGTATCCCTGCAAAATTCACCATTTATGAAAAAAACTATTCTACTCAGTATTGGCCTGTGTATTGCAGTTCTAATTCAGGCTCAAGTTGCGAAATCAGTCAATGGAGTTACAGCTGGTGGTTTGATTACCGCTTTAACCCCTGCAGAGCTAAACACTGTCACCGACCTTACCCTTACAGGTACAATCGATGCTTCTGATTTTAGAGTTCTACGCGATAATATGCCGGCACTCTCCACCTTACATATCAGTGGGGTAAATATCGCAGCATATACCGGAACCCAGGGACCGGTTAGTGGCACAGTGTCCTATCCGGCCAATGAAATACCACAGAATGCATTTTATGATGGTACAAGCGGAAAAAACTCACTGACAGCTATTGAGCTTCCATTGTCAATAACCTCCATTGGTAATTCGTCATTTTATAACTGTGATGGGCTTGCAGGAGACTTAACCATTCCGAATTATGTTGTTTCCATTGGTAACCATGCATTTTATGGATGCAGTGGTATTGGCGATATATTGACGATACCGGCGTCAGTAAACTCTATTGGAGATCATGCATTTGACGCATGTTATAGTATCGGAACAATCTATATCCTAAATACAGCGCCACCAGCAATTGGATACAATACATTTTTTCAAGTTCCGGCAACAATATACTTACCAGGTGCCGCTGCAATATCAAACTACCAATCGGCCGATGTATGGAAAACCCTGCCTTATACATACGCTGTACTACCAAAGACCTGCACACTTCCGGCAACCAGTCTCAGTAGTGCAACTGTAACTCTGAACGGGTATGTTTATTCAAACTCAAAAGCCACAACTGCATTTTTTGAATATGGCACAACAACAAGCTATGGCTCATCTATACCATTACCTTCCGTTCCTGCTACAGAAGTTTACAAAGTGCTTGGTTCTACTTTATCTTCATTATCATTTAATACAACTTATCATTACCGGATAACCGCCACAAATGCCGATGGCACTGTCTATGGTGATGATGTCACCTTTACTACTCCAGATGCCGCCCCAAGCGTTACTTATACAACCCCGCAAGCACTTTCAGTAGGAACTCCTGCCACAATATCTCCTGTAAGTAGCGGAGGACAAATACCTGCAACCAGTGTAACAGTTTCAACATTTGCTGGAAACGGGATTCCAGCACTAACTAATGGAAAAACCAGTGCAGCCAGTTTCTATTCACCTAACAGTGTAACCGTAAATGCCTCCGGAATTATTTATGTTGCAGACAATAACAATAAAGTCATTAGGGAAATAAGTTCCGATGGAAATGTAACCACCCTTGCAGGAGATGGCTCCACAGGTTCCGTTAATGGAGCAAATCTATCGGCCAGCTTTAAATCTCCCTGGGGCGTAACAGTAGACGCAGCTGGAAATGTCTATGTAGCCGATGCGGTTAATAATCAAATTCGGAAAATATCAGCCGGAATGGTATCTACGCTGGCCGGAAGCGGTTCTGCCGGTTCAACAGATGCAACAGGTGCTGCAGCATCTTTTCGTCTGCCAGCCAGCGTTGCTGTGGACGCTGCAGGAAATGTCTTTGTGGCAGATATGAATAATCATTTGATCAGAAAAATAACCTCCACGGGTATTGTGACGACATTTGCCGGAAGCGGCTCTATCGGTTCAACAGATGCAACAGGCACAGCAGCAAGCTTTAATACTCCGAATGGAGTAGCTGTTGATGCTTTAGGCAATATTTATGTGGCGGATACAGGCAATAATCTGATCAGAAAAATAACCGCTGCTGGAGTTGTAACAACCTTAGCCGGAAGTTCATCCGGATTCAATGATGGTACCGGTTCATCTGCAAAATTCAATAGTCCCACTGGTGTGGCTACAGATGCTTTGGGCAATGTTTATGTGGCAGATAAGAATAATTACCGCATCAGAAAAGTTACCGCTGCAGGAGTTGTAAACACATTGGCCGGAAATGGTTCTTCTTCTTTGGCTAATGGAGCACCGGAATCATCTAGTTTTAAATCACCCAGAGGATTAGCAGTAGATGCTGTAGAGAATGTTTATGTGGCAGATGCCGATAATAATGTCATCCGGAAAATAACACAATATGGATATTTTATTAGTCCCACCCTCCCTGCCGGTTTAAATTTCGATGCTGCTACAGGAATTATCAGTGGTACACCTACAACAATTAGTCCCACCACTACATATACAATTGTGGCGGCTAATAGTGTCGGCTTCAGCAAAACAACGATAGACATTGCTGTAAACGAAACTCCAGTCGTGTCTACCCAAGCTATAAGCAATATTGGAACAAATACAGCCATCGGAAATGGAACTATCATCAGTTTAGGTACTCCAAACCCTACATCTTATGGTGTTTGCTGGAATACAACCGGAACACCGACAATATTGGATAATAAAGTTGATTTAGAAGCAACATCAGTAACAGGTACATTTGTGGTGTCCATGACAGGTTTATCTGCCAATACAACGTATAAAGTAAGAGCTTATGCTACTAATACAGCAGGAACAAGCTATGGCGATATGGTGCAGTTTACAACACTGCCTTGTAGCAATCCTACTTCCGGTGGCATAATAAGCGGAGATCAAACAATTTGTTATAACACGTCACCAAATCCACTATCCAGTACAGCAGCATCAAGCGGATATACGGGTTCTTTAGAGTATAAATGGCAAATGTCTACTACCAGCGAAATCACAGGCTTTTTGGATATTCCATCTACCAATTCAGTATCTTACACCCCTGAAGTGCTTACTGCCAATACCTGGTACAAACGGTTGTCACGGGTGAGTTGTCAGACCGATTGGGTCGGGGCAGCCGAATCGAATGTCGTCGCAATAACTGTAAATCCGCCAACGACTATTACAAGTCAATCCACCACAGGACAAACAACTTGCATCAACAATCCATTCACAGCCATCACAATAACTGCTACCGGAGCAGGATCATTATCTTATCAATGGTACAGTAATTCAGTCGCAACTACAGCAGGTGGAACTTCGCTCGGGACAATCAATGGAGCACAAACAAACAGTTACACCCCACAATCAAATACCGCAGGAACACTTTATTATTACTGTGAGGTAACTGACAATTGCGGAACAGTTAAGAGTAATCCTTCAGGGGCGTTTATTGTGAATCAGGGACTTAATATCAGCAGTCAGTCTGCAGATGGACAAACAAAATGTCAGAATGATCCATTTTTACCCATTACAGTGGCAGCCACTGGTACAGGACAATTATCTTATCAATGGTACAGCAGTTCAACCGCAACTACAGCCAATGGAATTTCGCTTGGTGCAACCAATGGAGCACAGACAAACAGTTACACGCCTCAATCAACTGCAGCAGGAATACTTTATTATTACTGCATTGTAAAAGATGATTGCGGGACAGTTACGAGTAATCTTTCCGGGGCATTCATTGTGAATCCCGCAACAGGAATAACCATTCAACCTTTCACATCGAACCTGAGTATAACAGTGAATCAATCTGCCCCGGCATTGTCAATAACTGCAAGTGGTACAGGATTATCATATCAATGGTACAGCACTAATTTGCCAATAAACAATAGCGGAAATCCGGTCGGTACAAATAGTGCCAGTTTCACACCACCAACTAATACGCTGGGTACTTTGTACTATTATTGCGTTGTAAGCGGAACTTGCGGAACATCAATAAGCAGTGCTGTTTCAGGGGCAATTACAATCAAACCAATTGCACCGGATAATTTAAGCTATTCATCAAATGCAATCACGACAACAGTTAATACCCCTATCGGAACATTTACACCAACAGTTTCCGGCACAGTTATCGGGTATAGCATTAATCCGGCTTTACCTGCGGGTATCAATTTCGATACAAATACCGGGATTATTTCAGGAACACCAACGGTAATTTCACCAACTCAAACTTATATGATAACAGCCACCAATACAGGTGGAAACACGAGCTGCAATTTGACACTAACTGTAGCTCCAACGGCTCCAACAGCCAATGCCACACAAAGCATGTGCGGGAATGCAACAGTTAGCGATCTTGTAGCCACCACATCTGCCGGACTGAGTGTGCGTTGGTTTACTGCAGCAACAGGTGGAATATTGCTAACCGATACAAGTCCACTTTCCAATGCAACAACCTATTATGCAGAAACGTGGAGTGGAGCTGTGGCGAGTACTACTCGTACAGCTGTATTATTTATCATGAATAAATTTTCCGCAAAACCATTGATTACAGCCCAGTCAAGTGCTGCAGACAAAGTGAAACTTTGCCCGGATGATAACATCGTATGTACGAATTATGATAATACACTATCTTATCAATGGAGACTGAACGGTAACGACATTGTTGGTGAAACCGGCAGCGAGTATAAAGTACCTGCAAATGGAGCCGGAGCATATAGTTTATACGTACAGAACACTACCACGGGTTGTGAGAATGTTTCTGCCGTACTTAATGTAGAAATGAATAGTGTCACTACACCCGTAATAATCGAGAAAAAGAAATCGGGGAATATTTCGATTTTAATTGTAGATAATAAGCAAAATCTATACTCCAGCTACTTGTGGACTTATGCCGACGGTTCGGCTTTGCCTTCAAGCATTGTCAACAACCGGCAATTCCTTGTATTGCTTCCTTCTAATTTCGACGCAAGCTATAAAGTGAATATCATTGATAACAATGCTTGCAAAACGAATACAACTTCCCGGCCTACTAAACAAAACATAGTGGCAAAAGCATATCCCACATTGAGTAACGGAGACTTTAAGATCAGTCTGTCGGATGTACAGGAAGGAACTATGCTTGTGAGAATCTATAATCAAAACGGAACCGTAAACAAGGTTTATTCATTCGAAAATGTAGAAGCCGAATACGCTTATCAAATCAATGCCGATAACCTGGTATCGGGAGTATATACGATAGAAATCTCTTTGGGTGATTTCAAACAATCTCAACAAATAATTATCCAACATTAATATCACATGAAATCAATCAAGTTCAACATATTTTCAGTTTTAGTCCTGATCCTGATTGCAAGTAGCGGTCTGGCGCAAAATCCTTCAGATTGCTTGCCAACTCCTTTATCATACCGGATATATTTATCGCCACTGATTACAAATCTTACAAGCAACCAGTTTAAAAGTGAAGAGAAATCAGGTCTTGGCTTCAATGCAGGTGGAGACTTTATTTATACTTTTTACAAAACAGATAAACTTAGTTTGAATACGTCACTAGGTTTAGCCATTTCAAGTTATAATAGTCAACGGAAAGGAAATTTTACCAATATTTTACAAACAACAGATATTGACAACGAAAGCGTTTTGCTGACTGAAAAAACCACCAATCAGGTAGAGAAACAACACATGTTGTTTCTAGATATTCCCGTAAAGTTAGGCATAAACTATTCAGTTACTTCCACCTTGGATGCTTATGCCAATATTGGATTAGCTTACGGAATAGCGCTAAATGCAACTTACAACAGTACAGCTTTACTCACCCGTACGGGTTATTATGCAGCTTACAACGCTTTACTTTATGATATTGACATTCAGGGATCGCCATATTATTATCCAACAAACAAAGCCGTTTCGGGAAGCGGTTCGATAAATGCACAAAATAACCTAAGCGCTGAATTTGCCTTAGGGATGAAGTATAAAGTTAATCCGCAATGGAGTCTTTTTGCCGGAGCAAAACTGATGCACGGCCTTAGAAATGTAAAAACAAATCCTTCAACACTGATATTGGCAGAGGAATCGGGTCTGCATACACTTATGAACCGGAACGATGAAATACAAACCCGTGCTTTGGGCTTGGAACTTGGAATCCAATTCAATATTAGCAAATGTCCGAAACAAAAACAAAAACAGAAACAAAAAGATATTGCATCGGGTCCGGTTAGCGAGAAAGTCAGATTCCAGGCAAAAGCCTTCGATGCAGCAACGGCCGAAGCAGCAAACGCTACAATGGTTATAAAAAGTAATGGAAACCTGATAAAAACCATGCAAGCCGACAAGAATGGACAATTCAACCTGGAGCTAACAAAAGGGAAAGTGTATGACATAGAAGTAACTGCTCCCGGATATAATCGTCAGAAACAAACTGTTGATTTGACTACCAAGGACAACAATATTCAAAAAGACTTTGCATTGGTTCCTGAAATTAGAGGTGTACTGTTAACCGCTCAAATACTCGATGCTAAAACATCCGTTCCGGTAAGAGGCACTGTTGCTATCCTAAGCAATGGCCAGACAATTAAAACGGTTACTGCCGACAAGGCGGGAAATATCAAACTTGATGTTCCCGAGGGAGCCATTTACGATGTTGAAGCTATTGCACCAAACTATGTTCCACAACTTCAGGTCGTTGATTTAACCAATGCTACTAAAGGTACTAAACAAGAAATTGCATTTGAGCCTATGGTGAAGATTGAAAAAGGGGTAGATTTGAAATTCAACACCATCTATTTTTCTAATGCAGCCAATACATTGACCATACAATCGATAGAAATCCTGAATATGTTATTGCAGGTATTGAAAGATCATCCACAAATGAAAATTGCAATTTCGGGTCATGCCGACAATGTGGGCTATGCTTCCAACAATCTTGTTTTATCTCAGCGACGTGCCCAAGTGGTTATGGATTATCTGTTGAGTAAAGGGATAAAAGCCGAACAATTGACAGCATCAGGATTTGGCGATACCAAACCGGCTGCAACTAATGATACCCGGGAAGGAAGAGCTAAAAATCGACGGGTAGAGCTGAATGGAGTAGATTTCTAACTCTGCTCAGATACGAAAAACTCCGGCTCAAGCTATTTTGAGTCGGAGTTTTTGTTTTACTGAAACAAATTGCGGTGAATTATTATTTGTACAAACACAAATACGGGGTATCTTCCGCGCATTTCACTTTAAATTTTACATCTTTAGCCACCACAAAACTTTCGAACTTTTTATAAGTTTTCCATTCTGTCTCGCCCGGTTGTTGTATAGTCAACGCCCCCGAAATAACAGTCATAACTTCTATCGAACCTGTGCCGAATTCATACTCACCGGCTGCCATTACACCTACCGTTGCTGTTCCTTCAACCGATTCTAAGCCGATGGAAACCACTTTTCCATCGAAATACTGATTTGTTTTAAACATAAGATTTTGTATTTATAATTTATTTATATTCAATAATAAGGCTAAAACTGTATTTTTATTGCAAAGATAGAGTATTTTTATAAGCTTTCAAACGGGCAATAGTCTCGATATTTAAAAATGATCGATTTTCCCTTTAAATTTCGTACTTTTGCAGCATGAAACGTTTTCTTGCATATTGCTTACTGGCAGTAACTTTGTTGATCGGAGTGACTTCTGTTTCTATTTGCAAAAATGAAATAGCCCGGCAAGAGACCCGCTTAAACGAAGATCATAAAAGCATACCGGATCAACAACAATATTCTTTATCCTCTACCAATCTGCTTTTTTCGATCGGTATTGGCAATGATCAAGTCCGCCTTTCCAATTCGTTTCAACACATTTCATTTCGAATATTACCTTCACTTTCGAATACGTTGCGTTTAATTCGCTCAGAACAGCTCGTAAATCAAAAGCTTTTTACCGGCTATACAATTTTCTTGTTGAAATCAGCTTTCAAGCAGTTGGATGGTTACTACCTTTATCATCTGCGTAAACTGTTGATTTGATACCTCTTCCCTACTCTTTTCGTTTTACGAAATTACATTTCCTTTTTATCAAACAAATTCACAAATAATTATTTGCGAACAAACTTGCTTTGTTCGCAAAACCAAATATATACCATCATGGAAAAAAATGAATCAATAGAACATGTACTGGAAAACATGGATAACAATATCGTATCTAAAGTAAAAAATCCGGCATTCCGGAGTCTTTCATTAATGATTGCAGGCATAATTTCGTTTGCAGTTTACGCTTCTTTCGAATGGAAAGCAACTGATATATTCCCTCATTTTCTTTTTATGGCAGGATCAACTGGTGTAGTTTGTGGCGTTTTAATGTTCTTTTTTCGAAAAAGTTCGTTCGTATCAGCCGGAAACAATCAGAGATTAACCTGTTCGGAAGCAAGTTTCCAGGTCAGTGAGCTCAATAAATTAGCTAAACTCATTGAAAATGGGAACTTGATCGGAATAAAAGAATTGAAGACTTCGGTCAGCGATGGTTTGAAACTTAGGGTAATGGCTACGAAGGATGGACAAATTTGTTTATCGCAGGTGGTTGCCTATGTTTCATCTGAATACGTAAATATTACTGCAGCAAAACAGCATTCGGCGGAAGATGCCGCTTTCTTTTCAGAATATTTTCGACGCAGATAGTTGCCTGTCTTTAGGTATTTATTTATAAAATTCAAAAGCCCCTTAAACGTTCTGTTTAAGGGGCTTTTTATTGAAAAAATACTGTCCGGTTATTTGCTTTGAATCGTAATTTGCTGTATCGGCAAGCCTTCTACCGAAGCTTTCAGCGTAATGTTTCCAGCTTTTCCGTTGGTTTGTACAATAGCCAGACATTTGCCGTAGAACAGATGACGTTCGGGTTTCTTGAGCGAAACATGATCGTTTTGATCTCCGTTATCGGTTCCCACAATGGCTCCTTCACCTTCTACGGTGAACTTCACCAATTGATCTGCCAGCGGAGAAGCATTGCCATCTTTGTCAATCAGTTCAACCGTTACAAACGAAAGGTCTTTACCGTCGGCTGCAATGGTCGAACGGTCGGCTTTCAGGCGGATGTTTACCGGTTCACCGGCAGTTTTAATCTCTTTGGTCAACACTTCTTTTCCTGCTTTACGCGAAACAGCTTTCAACGTGCCCGGAGTATAAGGTACACGCCACATCACATGCAAGTCATCGCCCGTTTTGCTGCGTTTTCCGAGCGATTGTCCGTTCAGGTATAGTTCCACTTCATCAGAATTGTTATAATACGCCCATACATCCACCGTTTGGCCGGCTTTCCAGTTCCAGTGAGGGAAAATATACAATACATCTTTCGTTGTCCATTCGCTTTGGTACATGTAGTACACATCTTTGGGGAAACCTGCCAAATCAATGATGCCAAAATACGAACTGCGCGATGGCCACCAGTAAGGAGTTGGCTCTCCTAAGTAATCAAATCCTGTCCAGATATATTGTCCGGCAATATGGTCGTATTTCTTCACAATCTTCCAGGTAGCTTCGTGCGTCGATCCCCAGGGAGCATGGCTGTTATCGTAAGCCGAGCATTTCTGTAACGGATTGTTGAACGGTTTGTCCCAGCGTTCCGGCCAGATATTCATGCTATCCGAAGGCATCAGGTAAAAGCCACGCGACTGAAGCGCCGAAACAGATTCGGAGCTAAAGAATCCCTGATTTGGATGACGTTTGGTAATTCCGGCATATTCGCCTTCATGGTAATTAAAACCGATCAAATCCAGCGCTTCTGACATAAACAACGGATTCGTATCGTCAGTGCCGTTACAGGCCGCCGAAACCGGACGGGTTGGATCGACTCCGTGGGTTATATCCACCAAATGTTTGGTAAGTAAGGCATTTTTACCCATACTGCCCTGTCTTATTTCGGCAGCACTGACTTCTTTCTTTTTATTCAGCAACACATTGGCTTGTTGTAAATCCATATCTTCGGTTTTGGCTTCACCCCATTGCTCTCCCACTTCATTACCGATACTCCAGATAAAAATAGATGGGTGGTTACGGTCACGTACAATCATATCGGTCAAATCGCGTTCGTGCCACGCGGCAAAATCGGCAGAGTAATCGTATGTTGTTTTCTTTTTCAGCCACATATCAAACGATTCGTCCATCACAATAAAGCCCATTTTATCACAAAGATCGAGCAATTCGGGAGCAGGAGGATTATGCGACGTACGGATACCGTTACATCCCATCTCTTTGAGAATTTGCAACTGGCGTTCAATAGCCCGGGTATTCACCGCAGCACCTAAGGCTCCTAAGTCGTGGTGATTGCACACGCCGTTAATCTTCAGCCGTTTCCCATTCAGGATAAAGCCTTTCTTTACATCGAACGTAAACGAACGGATACCAACATTCGTAGTATATTCATCGGTTAAACGACCGGTAACATACGTTCTTGTAACCAGCTTATACAAATACGGATTCTCGATATTCCATAGCACCGGTTTATCTACCGTAATTGACTGCAAATATTGATGTGAAGCTCCCGGACTTACATACAAAGGACCATCAACCTTACTGACTGCTTTCCCTTGTACATCATAAAGCGTCTGTTCAACCCGCACTGTTTTTAGATTCTTATCATCGTTTTTGATGGTGGTCTGTATAGCTATTTCGGCACTATAAGCACTGACTTTTGGCGTAGTAATATACGTACCCCAATGATCCACATGAACGGGATTGGTGGTAGTCAGCCACACATTGCGATAGATACCCGAACCGGAATACCAACGGGAGTTAGGTTCTTTGGAATTATCCACTTTTACTGCAATTACATTGGTAGAACCGAATTTGATGTATGGAGTCAGGTCATACTGGAACGAAGAATATCCGTACGGACGTTTGCCCACCGAAACACCATTGATCCAAACTTCACTATTGCGATATACCCCATCGAAATCGATATAAATGCGTTTTTCTTTGTCCTTTATATCCACCGTAAAAGTTTTACGATACCAGCCTAATCCGCCGGGCAACGCACCACCACCGGCAGAAGCCGGAAAGTCTTTGCCAAAGTCGGATTCAATGCTCCAATCGTGTGGCAGGTTCAGCGAACGCCATTTGTTGTCGTCGTAAGAAACCGAAGAAGCATTCATGGTGCTATCGGCTAAAGTAAACTTCCAGCCTTGGTTAAAGCTTTGGACTCTGTTGATTTGTTTTACCGCAGCTATGCCAGTAGCATACAGGGCTAGAAAAATCAAAAGGAAATTAAGTTTTTTCATTTTATGTTTCATTGATTATTATTTATTGATTATAAATATCTGATTGTAAATACCCTCATGGGTGTATAACCGGGCAATATAACATCCATTTTGCAAACATCCAACAGATATCTTCGATTCGCTCGTTTCCAACAATCTTCCTCCACTTAAACCAAGTATCTCTATTTGTTTTGCCGGCTCACGGCTGTACAGCATATCACTGGTTGGGTTAGGATAAAATTTATCTGCCCGCTCCCTTTGAGGTGAGAAAAGTCCTGTGGTTATCTTTTTTTCTCCAAAAACAATCCCTCGCCCGGTTGTACTCATGTAAACCCGTCCATACACATTTCGATCGCCCATCACAAAGTTGCCATTACCGGGACCACCAAATTGATGCGCATCGTCGTTAATTCTTGTCCAGCTTACGCCCATATCGTCGGAACGATAAATGCCCAACACTCCGCCGACAGGCGTTCCCCAGATATAAATGGCCGGATAACTTTTACCGGAAGCCGCTTTACCGAATCCAACAGCATCACAGGTGCTTAGTGATGAAATAGCCGTAACCGTTCCGTTTGCGTAATGTTTCAATCCACTTCCACTGAGTGGAATCCAAACGTCACCTTCCACACCGGGAACAGCACGAATAATGTTATTTCCACCCGTACCAACCGAAACTGTAGTTGAAGCATAGCTATTTGATGAGCTATTGAACGTGCAAATATAAAGTAATCCTGTCGAACTATTGTACGAATAAACTTTATTGGAATTTACCCGATCGGCAACAGGCCGTGAAGTCAAAGCTACAGAAGTCAGCGGTCTCCACGTTGCCCCCTTATCTTTGGTATAATACGTATTTGCTCCGTTTTCAGGATACCAGTACATGGTCGCTCCATCGGCCGAAACGGCAACAGTCCCTTTGGAGGCTGTTGTTTCCGGAAGCGTGGATACGGCCGTCCAGGCTCCACCCTGATTAGTGGTATACTTACAGTTCTTATCCCCGGATACTGCCACAAAATTGGGATTGTTTTCAGCAAAATCAATGCCAGTAGTCGTTCCCATATTTGACGTAATCGCACCTGATGCCGGCGAAACAGTAGGATCTGTATGAATAAATCCATTATAATCGCCAACAACACTGATGAATGGACCATTCGGAATGCTGACCATATCGAGGGCAACCATCTCTTCCAATCCATTTACCTGAAAAGTCCAGGTCGATTTAGCTGCAGAAATATTATCGGTCATAAAAAGCCCATTGCCCGAATTAAGCATGACCCGTTCTGAATTAAACGGATCGATGCGGATATCCGACACCCAGTGAAACTGTGGAGCAGTGCCAATCCAGGGATTCTGGGAAACTTCTGCTTTCAGGTGATTCCCAACACTCAGGTTAGTCCAGCTGGTGCCGCCATCGGTCGAGCGATAGATTTTATCTCCGTAAACAGTTCCACCATCCCAAACCTGTTGCTGATAAATATTAATGGTAGAAAGCATGATAATATCCGGATTGGATGCATCCACGGTAACACCCCCGTAGGGCGACGCATCGGGTGCAATATTTTTCCAGGCTTTGGTTTTAATATTATAACGATAAGCTGCACCTTTGGTTGGATTCCAGGGACCTTCCGCATCGGCATAGGTGATGTACAGATAATCACCGGCTTTTAGCCCTCGTTGTGGCATCAGGGTGGTGGTTGGTTGTCCGGAAATGACATTCCAACTTGCACCACCATCTTCAGAAACATACACATTATCAGCTCCCACGCGTGAAACACCTACAAAAATTCGTTGTGAGGCAGTTCCATTGCCACTTGTTTCGTCAAAAACAATAAAATCAACGCCATTTCCATTAGAAGTAGTGTTAACCGGGAACGAACTTACTTTTGTCCAGTTTACAGCTCCATCGGTACTTTTCCAAATTCCCCCGGCGCGTGCACCGCAGAAAAGGACTTGTCCATTGTTAGGATCAACCGCGAGCCGTTCGCCATTATTGCGCCCCATACCATTTCCATTTGTCTGGAAACTCACATCACTTCGTTTAAATGTCTCTCCATAATCGTCAGAACGAAGTATGGAGCAGGGCGTACTGCCATATAACCCGACAGACAAGTATACTTTATTGGGCGCACTTGGATCGATGGCGAGGCTTTCAACGCCAAAAAAAGTCCATTCGGCTTTCGAAGCCCAATCAATCAGCGGCTTCCAGCTCTTAGTCGCTTCTACCCAACGATATGCTCCGCCGACATCGGTACGCGCATAGATCAGGTTTTTTTCCTGAGGGCAAGTAATTATGCCGGTAACAAAGCCAGCTCCACCAATCTTTACAGCATTCCACTCGTAATCTGCGGCATTAGCCTGGGCTTGTAGTTGATTCAAAAAAAGAACAGAAAGGAATAAAGCGGTAAAAGCTCTGATAGGAGAACGCAAACTTGATTTAATTTTAAAAGTAGAATAATTCATGTGCGGAGTTTTTCAAGTAATAATTGATAAAAAGTTGTATCATATCATAACTGTTTGCAAACACTTATAATATGATACAAATATACAAATTACAAAGAGTCGAAAAACTCATTAAAATTATCAAAATCAAGCCTATAATGTTTTTATATGCAGGCTCTAATGTAAACACGAAAGAAAAAAGGGAACTGTCAGGCACCCTAACAGGGCAAACAAGTTCCAACCCTATTTGCTAATTGCGTGATCGCGTGGAAATTCTTTTCCGCTCCAGGCCTTTTTACCTGTCCAATCTTGTGCCGGCGAGGTCCAGAACGTATGATTGGCTGGTAAACCCAAAGGCAAAAATACCATGCTGGTCATATACAAACTGCCGGTATCGGTATAGCGATCGGCAATTTCAGGTTGGTGGCCAGCAAACCCAAGCTGCAGGAATCCATCTTTGTTGTAATTTCCCTCCGCACTAAACATACGCTTCATGACAGCAGTCAAACCCGAACGAACCTGACCTTCGGCCAGGCTTTCGGGCAGCATACCTTTCCAGGCCATTAAGGCCAAAGGCTGGAATGACCCCATGCGATAAGTCATACTCCGGCCAAATACAGGGAAACTACCTTCGGGCGAGATCATGCGCTCCAGGATTTCGCCGTATCGTTGCATCCTGACTTTTACCTGTTCAAATAAGCGTGCATTCGAGATGGATGTTTTATGAGCCTGAAGCACTTCCAGCACTTCATAGGTCATAGGTTGGATCACGTAGCTGTTATAATAATCGAAAGCAAACCCAGGACCATCGGAGTACCAGCCATCGCCCACGTACCATTCATTGATTTTCTTCAAAGCCATATCAATACGGAAAGGATCGTAAGATTCGTCGATAGAAAGCAGGAATGTTTCGATAGTTGCTGAGAAAAGCAACCAGTTTGTGTACGGAGGATTGAAATGCCTGAACGCTTTGAACCGTTCAATATAACGCTGTTTTGTGAGTGAGTCCAACGTCTCCCAAAGTTGTTTTGGTGCGCGAATAAAACTGCTGGCAATGAAAGCGCCATCCACCAGGGCCTGCCCCTCTTTATCCCAAAGCAGATAATCTGTGCTTTGCGGGTCCACAGCATGGGCATAACTCTTCAACGCCCAATCGCGCAATTCTTTTCGTTGGATGCCTTCAGGTGTTGCATCATCGGGCAACGAGAGCCAGGGTGCCAAACCCATCATTAAGCGTCCAAAAGCTTCCATATAACTGACTTCCTTGTTGCGTCCATCCCAAATAGGACTTACTTCCAAAGGCATGGTTTTGTGCAATTCGCCTTTGCTCATTGCCTGCAAAACCGGTTTTGCCATTGCATAGCAAGAGTTTGCCCAATATTGCCGGTCCGGGACTTCAGGTACTTTTATTTTTTGCTTTGCGGAAACTGATATCAATGAGAAAAGCAGGGCTATCAGTAAACAGAAGATCTTTAAACGTTGTGATTTCATGACTATAATTGATTGAAAGAATTTATTTGTCCATTATTTTGTCTCCAATACATACACTGTTTCGGCATGAGTCTGTGCCACGCCTTCTGCATCCACTTGCTCAACCTTTTGTACGTAAATATTTAATCGCTTTTTGTTTTTCCAAAGCTCCGTGTCGTACGAAGGTTCCCAGGCACCAACTCCCGAATCGGTCAAATCCACTATCTCCCAGTTATCTTGTGAGACATTTTTGCAAATTGCCAACGATACTTTCTCGGCACGTTCGCTATCCCGGAAAAGCAACCGTACGGAGGCAGTTGCCCCCCTCCCACTGACTAAAATTTGCGGGCGTGAAATCGGAATCCGTTTGGTACCCGTTCCGCCAAGTGTGAATGCTGTATTCCTAAAACCCGAACTTACATCATTCCAGGTCTGATTGGCTTTATAGATCAGGTGGTATTGCGGAATGTCGGAATTCCCGCTACGCCAATAAGAAGCTATAAAAGGATTTCCGGCGTCGTCGGTGGTCATCGAAGTCTGGTTTATCAGTTCACTGTTTTGAGGGATGCGGCAGGCATATTCTGCCGTTGTGCCATTGATGGGCAGCTTATATTTTTCACCGGTTGATTTCTCCCAGGTCTTGCCACCATCCGTAGAGCGGGCATAACACATGTCGTGGTTGCTGGCCACGTCGGGTGATGAACGCCAAACCCACGACACATGGATAGTTCCGGATTTATCCACACAAGCTTGCCAATAGGCATTCTGTTTGCCTTCACCATCAATCAGGTTGGCATGCAACTGTGTCCAGGTTTTCGTTTTTAAGTCGTACCGGTTCATCGCCAGGTTTCCTTTGCCCGATCGACCATCCCGGTATATAAAGATCAGATCGCCTGTTGGCAACTTATAAAACTCAGGATAGGTTACATTGGTTTCCTGCGATCCGGTCATGGGGATTTTATCCGTCAACTGCAACGACAAGGGGGCTACAGAACGGGCATAATTCAGCGCATTGCCGTGATGATCCCACGATACGTGCAAGTAACCATCGCCATCCACCATAATGCTGATGGTATTATGGGCATCCTGGATATTTCCCCGGAAAGCGGTCTCTTTTACTTCCCAATGCACAGAGCCAAGTTTTCGTTTTCCCAAAACCAGTTTTCCTGCGGTATTATAAAACCCAATGAATTGCGTTTTTTTATAGGTTACTAATGAGTTTTTTCTGAAAACTACCGCATTGACCGAATTTCCCGCCCAGGCATCAGCCACAGGAACTAATTTGTTTTTAGCAGCTAATCCGCCCAGTATAAAACACGCGCAGATTAATAAGTTGATTTTCTTTGACATTTTGCTTTTTCTACCAGAAAATGATTGATTGTGAGCCTGAAAATGATTTTATTTAGCAATAGAATACCATTTCAATTTTAAATTACAAAATTACACAATAATTTTTCCCGAATCAGTCAAGTTGGAGGACAATTCGGTCTAAGATGTTTAAATTTAGGGTGATATTTATCCGTGGTGTATGCATAAAACAAAATAGCTTGCGCCGCAATGAAAGCCGGGAGTTACCCGCCATCAGGCAGCTCCGAATATTCATCAAGTTGAAATTTATTGTATATTTATTATAAAATAAAGGGAAAAACTATTAATTAAGAATTAATTCTTTATAAATGATTGCCTACTCAAAAATTATTGTACTTTTGCCTATACAGTTTTCCTTACGAACCAAATATAATATCTTAAATAATCACTAAATTGAAAAAACGAAATGGCAAATTTGGATTTAAGCAAGTACGGAATTTCGGGTAACTTCGAAATCGTACACAACCCAACTTACGAAGAATTGTTCCAGGCAGAAATTGACCCTGCAAACGAAGGTTTTGAAAAAGGTGTATTAACGACATCGGGCGCAGTATCTGTGAACACAGGTAAATTTACCGGACGTTCTCCTAAAGATAAATTTTTCGTGAAAGACGCTGTAACCAACGAGCACTTATGGTGGGATGGAACCATCAACCGCCCGACAACTCCCGAAGTGTTCGATCATTGCAAGAATTTAGTAACAAAACAACTTTCGTCGGCAAAAAGACTGTACGTAGTGGATACCTTTTGCGGAACAAACGAAGATACCCGGATGAAAGTACGCTTCATCATGGAAGTTGCCTGGCAAGCCCATTTCGTAACCAATATGTTTATCCGCCCCTCGCACTATGAACTGGCCAACTACGGCGAACCGGATTTCGTTACGCTGAACGGATCTAAAACAACTAACCCCGACTGGAAAGAACAGGGATTGAACTCTGAAGTATTTACGCTGTTCAACCTGACCACCAAAATGCAGGTTATTGGCGGCACCTGGTACGGCGGCGAAATGAAAAAAGGCATTTTCGCCCTGATGAACTACTATTTGCCATTGAAAGGCATGGCTTCCATGCACTGTTCGGCCAACGTGGGCAAGGATGGTGACGTAGCTATCTTCTTCGGACTCTCGGGAACCGGTAAAACCACGCTTTCGGCCGACCCAAAACGCTACCTGATTGGTGACGATGAGCACGGTTGGGACGATAACGGCGTGTTCAACTACGAAGGCGGCTGCTATGCCAAAGTAATTGACCTGGAAAAAGACAAAGAACCGGACATCTGGAGAGCTATCCGCCGCGATGCTTTGCTGGAAAACGTAACGGTGCTGGAAGATGGAACGCCCGACTACTCGACCGCAGCTTCTAAAACCGAAAACACCCGTGTTTCTTACCCGATTTATCATATCAACAAAATCGTTGCCCCTTCGCGCGCAGGGCACGCTAAAAAAATCATTTACCTGTCGGCCGATGCATTTGGCGTGTTGCCTCCGGTATCTATTTTGGACGAAAAATCGGCCCAATACCATTTCCTTTCAGGCTTTACCTCAAAATTAGCCGGGACAGAACGCGGTATCACCGAACCCGTTCCGTCATTCTCTCCTGCATTTGGCGAAGCATTCCTGACCCTGCACCCAACCATGTATGCAAAAACACTGATTGGCAAAGCAAAAGAACACAATGCAAAAGTGTATTTGGTAAACACCGGGTGGAACGGAACAGGAAAACGCATTTCGCTGAAAAACACCCGTGCCATTATCGATGCCATCATTGATGGTTCAATTGAAAAAGCAGAAACAATTCACGTTCCTATTTTGAACCTGGTTGCTCCTAAGGCGTTGAAGAATGTTGATACCGAAATCCTTGATCCCCGTAACACCTATGCCGATGTTGCCGAATGGGAGACCAAAGCAAAATCGCTTGCTGCTAAATACATCAAGAACTTCGAACAATACTGCGACAACGACGACGCAAAAGCTCTGGTTACATCCGGACCCCAGCTTCTGCAATCGGTAAGCAGCAATTGGTAAGAAAATTAAACTTCTTGCATACACTCAAAACGAGCTGTCCGGCGAATCGGGCAGCTCGTTTTTTTATCGTTCCGGACCGGGACAGACACAGCAAGAAGCGGCAAATTACTTTTAGACAATTTTGGGTAAGATATTGTTTATTTATAAAACATTCTTTATTTTTACAGCGTAAAATATAAGAGTTGATCTTGCAGCACGGAGCGTTTTTTTTGATTTCACATTGATAGCCTGAATACTTCACCCATAATTCAACTATATCTGTATGAATCCCACTTCCGAGTCCAAATTAAATCTGTTTGCAGCGGCGCTGTATCCTTTCCCATGCATATTGGCATCTTTCTTCCGCACAATGATGTCTGACTTTTACACAATGACGTCTGACAACCGCACAATAATGTCTGTCAAGCACACAATGACATCTGACGAGCGCACAATGACATCTGACGAGCGCACAATGGCATCTGTCGAACGCACAACGATGTCTGTCAAGCGCACAATGGCATCTGTCAAACGCACAATGAACAAATATTCATTCGCATTGTATTTCAACATCGATAACAGGCAATTGTCTATAGACAATTCTCCATTATAAAATCAAAAACAATTATTAAACCCTTAAACTGTATTTAAGATTATGACAAGAAAATCGATTAATTTATTAGACATGCTAAAAAGTGTCCTTCAATTCTTTACCGAGAATCCACAGATGGCGGAAGGTAAACCTGCGTTACAAGCATCAGTAGAAAAACTGAGAATTTACATTAACGACATTGAGGCATTGGAACAAACACAAGCCAAAAATGCAAAAACTGATATGGCTTTAAAAGGCGAAACAAAAATGGCTTTAATAAACGCTGCTTCAAAAGTCCTTGCCGGAATAGGTGCCCATGCAGCAGCTACTAACGACACTCGTCTGAAAATGGATTCTAACATCACAGAATACGACCTGAACCGATTACGTCAAAACGATTTGATTACAGAAATTCATTCCATTCACGACATGGCCATGGAAATCGCCCCCCAACTAATAATCTGGCACGTGATGCAACCCGACATCGACGCACTCGACACCAATTCTGCAGCCTTCGATGCCAAAGATCCGGCTATCAAAAACATCAAAGCACGATCAGCACAAGCCACTGCCGACATCAAAGCAAAACTGGACGAAGCGTACAACTTTACCAAAGACTCGCTCGATGCCATGATGCTGCCCTTTAAATCAGTGAACCCGGTGGCATACGGCCATTACCAGAAAGCCCGCGATATAATTCACATAGCTGGCGGGCACAAAAAGGGAACTACACCCGACAGTACGGAAACAGTAAAATAAGATAGGATTAATAGGGGGGCAGGCGTAAATGACTTGCCCCTCATATATACCTAAAACAACAATATGGGCAAGTTTAAACTCACAGAAAGAATAATATCATTAAGTGTTGCAGATAATTGGGAAATGGCAAAAACTGATAAGTTATTCTCATTTGGCGCACATCTGTGACACGTACCAAACAAGACAATATAAAATCCGGCTTCACGTATAAAACTGAGTTCAGCCGGATTTTATATTAACCCCTACGCTGCGTTCGTCCTCTTTTGGAAAGGGGACAGCAGAGAAGTGCGAAACCCTATACTTTTTATAACTGCTTTCAAAAACCATCATCATTGCAATTATCCTATTCATCATGCAACTTCCCGCACACGATCTTCCCTTTTGAGAAAGGGAAGTACCCGAAGGGGGATGGGTTAGAAAAACAAAACTCTTGCAAATAATCCAACCCCTACGCTCGTCCTCTGTTCGGCATTGGCTTTGAAAATATTGGAAATGCAGCCTGCAAGGCTACTATATACTAGCCCAAGGTGCAGCCTTGGGGTTTGGTGAATGGAACAGGTTTTCGGGCTGCAAGCCCAGCATACTATATTGCCCCTTTAGGGCGCATGGTGTATTTGTTGCATTAAACCCAACACGTCACTTCGTTTTACATTGGGCTGGTATATGCAGGGCTTGCAGCCCGAAGACACTTCCTATTTGGAAGATAAAACTGGCAACCACACTCTTCCACGTTGAGCGTAGTTACCTTTATAGGACTTTTGAAAGAAATCCAAAACGAGCTGTCCGATAACCGGACAGCTCGTTTTATAGGTTTTATGTTATAAACACCACGATTAACTTCATGCATTTTTGCCGGTAATCATCATTGTTCTGAGAGACAGACTCTCTACTTCAAGACATAGACAAACAGTTTAAATTTAGCAAGTTGAACTCCAAACGGGTTTAATATAATTATAAACAATAAACCTTAGCAGGACAAACACCGGGCGCCAGCACTCCGTTTAATGGTTCCAAATAATATATCATTATTTATTTCAGAATACCTTGTACAAATTTAAATTATGATCATTATGAAAAAGCTATTATTATTTTTAGTAATTGTACTTTCAAGTACGCAATTGTTTTCGCAGCAAAGCGTTGCTCCAGTGACAAAAGAAAATTTAAATGAAGACAGGAATTTTAAAATTCCTCTGATTGGTGAAAGCGCCCCGGCATTTACAGCCGAATCTACAACCGGAACTATTAATTTTCCATCGGATTATGCCGGAAAATGGAAAATACTAGTCAGCCACCCTCAGGACTTTACTCCTGTATGCTCTACTGAAATTCTGGAATTAGCCTATCTGCAAGATGAATTCGACAAGCTGGGAGTAAAACTCTTCGTGGTCTCGGCCGATAAACTTCAAACACATTTTGAATGGAAAAACGAGTTGGAGAAAGTTACTTTAAACAACCGGAAACCGGTAAAAATTAATTTTCCGCTGATCGATGATAAAGACATTGTTATCTCAAAACAATATGGCATGATCCATCCGGCTACCAACTCAACAAAAAGTGTCAGGGGAGTATTTATCATTGATCCGAATGATATTATCCAGGCTATTTATTTTTATCCAATGAAGGTAGGACGAAGCACAGACGAATTATTGCGAATCGTTTCCGCACTTCAACTCACAGCAAAAGAACGGGTATTGACACCCGCCAATTGGAAGGCAGGGAATGATGTGCTGGTTCCTTATCATCCGAAAGATGATGAAAATATTGCAGCCACTCCTAACAGTGATCAATATTATGATACAGCCTGGTTCATGTGGTTCAAAAAAATTAATCCTTAAGCAGAACTATTCTATTGATTGTTGGATGTAATTATAGGAAGCAAAAGAGGTTGCAAGAATTTGCAACCTCTTTTTTAATATGAGTCCGAAATAACGAGTAAAAGGGACAGAACACCGTGATATTAATTCGGATTGTAGAATAATGTTTATACAGGATTCATATTATTTTGTGTCTGATAGCTAATCTAACATTGGATTATATTTTTTTCTTTGCCTTTTCAAATATCCGGTCGAAAAACAACATCTGGTATTGGATAGAATTTGCCCAATATTCCCAGTTATGCTCGCCGGGACGTTCAATATAATCGTGGTCTATTTTTAATGACAGCAACCGGCGGTGTAAACCGGCATTTATCTGATAGAAAAAATCCGAAGCTCCACAATCAATAATCAGGTTTAGATCATTATTTTTGAGTGAACTTACCATATTGATGACCGAGCGGTTATCCCATTCGGCAGGATTCGTTTCAATACTTCCAATTCGTTTAGCAATATCCAATGATTTGGTGGATGTTCTCAAATCCACTCCCCCACTCATGCTACCGGCATTAGCAAACAAGTCTTTATTGCGTATGGCAATATACAAAGCTCCATGTCCACCCATACTCAGCCCGGTAATGGCTCTTGCCGAACGGTCGGGGATGGTTGCATAATGCGCATCTACGTAACCCAGCAAATTACGGGTAATATAAGATTCGTATTGGCTGGTGGAATCAATAGGACTATCCATATACCAACTGCTAAATCCCCCATCAGGACATACGACGATAAGTTGATGTTCGGTAGATAGTGTTTTGATTGACGGAACTTTCTTTATCCAGTCAGCAAAGTTACCACCATAACCGTGAAGCAAATACAGTACCGGATAATGCCGTTTTGTAGAATAGTTTTCAGGAACAATAACTACGCTTTTCAGCTCTTTTTTCATTTTAGGCGAGAAAACAGCAATGGTATCAACCTGATTTTTAGAAAAAGCAAATTGAACGATCAAAACCGTTATCAACAAGAAATTAAGTCGTTTCATAAATAGTGAAGGAATTATATTATTGCTTTTTGACATTAAACACCTGCAAAAGGTTTAATTGCAAAAATAATAATTTAAGCTTGAACCGTGAATACAATCCAAGCCTGAATCCGAAAATAGAATGAGGAAACAGAAATCTGGCCGAAAGTAAAGTCGTCAGAGACTAAGATATCGTAACCGGAGTGGCCTCATTCGGTTATCCTCATTTCGTTATTCACCGTGATGGGTATCTTCATTCCACCGGGCAACAGAGGATTTTCTTTTATATCGATAGTCCCTGTAATAGTTTGATTGATGCTGGCATCCATTATCCATCCGGTTTTCGAATGTAACTTGATCTTTGAAACCATTGTGCCGGTCAAATCATACTTCATTGGAATTTGATTGGATTCGATATAGGAATTTTTATCTACCGACAAAATCTTAGAAACTCCATGAATAACGGCAGTCGAGTTATTCATTTTTTTCAATTGATAGGCCGTTTCCATTTTCGTTGCTGTTCCGGAATCCAATTGAGAACTTATAGTCCATTTACTACCAGTCGATACCGGCAAGTCCGGAAATATGGTTAAGCATTTCTCCAGATTTGTTTTAAATTGTTTTTCGCCATAAGTTTGTTTCATCTGCCCAATGATTTGGGTTCGTTGAGCCTCATCAAATTGTGTGAACTGATCAAACAGGGTTGAAAACAGATAATCGAAATTCTTTACTTCGATGATCTTTCCAGTTTTGGTCATTCTCACAATGAACGGTTTGTTTATGAGCACACTTAAAATATTGGAATTAATAGCTTTCTCATCCAATTTGTCGGTATTGAATTCAACATTCACCACCGGCGAACTCATTTTCAGGGACAAACTATCGTAGCAGACATCTAGGTCGTAGATAGAATTTTGAAAATCGATGACTTTGTATTTGATCCTTGCAGCAGTGGAGATATTCATTTTCACCTGCTGGCCATTCAGTGTCTCAACGGTCGATACCGTATTAATCATCCGTTGCGAATAGGTTACGCCTTTGGAGAGATTTAATTCCAGTTTTCTTTTCTTTGCTTGGCACGGGGTCAATAAAAGCAATACAAATGCTACGTTTAAAAGTAATCTCATCGTTTCTTTAGCGTATAAAATAAAAGCTTTGTAGTCAACTCTGAAAGTGGAAGCCGACAAGTAGTGGTTTTAATTAAACAGATTTAGTCCCGAAGTGTTTGCTCATGCAGCCAAGGCCTTCAATTAAACACCATCAATAATCAGTTCTGATTTATTTAATCCTGTATCCAATGGTCATGTTGACAGCAATTGTTTTACAATTCAGGCTCTTTCCCAGGTTAGTTTGTTCAACAGATAAATCTGCCATATCGTTAAAGTTTAGATAATAATCGGCACGGATACCCAGCAGCATTTGTCGGAATTTATATTTTAGTCCTCCGCCCAGTATAAGCCCATAATTGGATTTGTTATACTCCCCGTAATCATTCATCAGATAATCAAACCGGGGACCAACGCTCAAAAAAGGAATAAGGCGATAAAAACTATATTTTACAACGAAGGTAGTATTGAACGAAACAAAATCGAGTGCAGAAGAGATGCTTTCATCATAAAGCCGGATGCCGGAAGCATCAACCACTGTCTTGGTTACCTGTCCGCCTTTTTTGATAATCCCAAAATTGCTGGAAAGATTGAAATATTTCCGATCCAGATAATCAACCCCAACGAAATAAGAATATCCCACCAACGTTTTATTGGTTTTATCGATAGTAGGCAAGCCAGCATTCCAATTAAGCGAAGAAAATGATTTGCCGGCTTGCAGCGTTATTATCTGTCCGAACGAAAAGCTGGCAGCGAGGAGGCCAACTGATAAAACCGTTAATCGTTTCATAGAGCAAGATATTTTAGTGTGCGAACTTCTACTTCATGCTACATATCCAATAAATTCAAAAAATATACTCTTCACGTTTAATTCCACAAACTTACAAAACATACTTAACAAGTCCAACAATTTCCCGATGTTTCTTTAATTTAATTCACAAATTCTTTATCGACGGAAGCTCTGAAAACAAATAACCGTACTGACTTGGGTGCCGGTACGGTTATTTTTAATATCTGCGTGGAACAAATATCCACTAAAACAGTATAGTTACAGCCTGTTTTTAATTTAGAATTTGTAGGTTACTCCAAGCTGCAACACAAAATGATTTGAAATAACCTCTCTCTTTACAGTTCCTGCGGAAGATAAGATAGTAGCCGCATTTTCAGGGATGGAGTAAGTTGGACTTAATTCAAATTGAAAGTTATGAAAATTGTAACTAACCGGAACACTTATTTCATAATCCAGTATCTTATATCTCGACGCCTGAACAACCGTATAAGTTTCTGTGGTAGTAGTCGTTGTGGTGGTGGTAGTTCCGGAATTACCTTTGCCAGCGCTTTTGACACTGCCAAGGCCTTTGCCATGGCCTTTATTACCGGTCAAATGTGACTTGCCTGCCACTAGAAAAGAGTTGTAATAGTTTTGGGTACCGGCATTGAGTTTCAGCGTTGGCTCTATGGCAAACTTGCCTACTTCAATACTTTTAGCTAAACCGAAATCGCTAATGATATCCGTCTTGTCATTAAAGGCCAAGCCCGCTCCAGCGCTGAGAGAAAAGAGAGAAAAGTCGTAAGAGAAATTTGAACTCAGTCCAAAGTTATTGACTGAATTCAGGGACATACTATTCATATCATAATAATATTTCTCTGCTGACAGTCCGCCACTAAAATTTTCACCTATCTTAAAATCATATCCTCCTTCTATCGATACAGCATCAATCTTATTAACCCCGGCATCTAATTGATAGGACAACGAAGCAGAAATATGCAGCCCCGATTTATGATAATACCCGATTGTAGGAACAAGATACATGATATTCGCAGAATCAATCCGTCCTAAATAGACATTGTTTGACAAATACTTAAGTCCAACCGAGAAGCTTGATTTCTTTACCTGAACCGAATCCTGATCTTCAGCGAACGCCTGAACAACAGAAATAAGGCTTAAACTTACTAACAAAACAACACCCGCAATTTTTTTCATTCCTGGTCTTTTAAAAATTATTGTTTAATTTGAACATTACATCCATTTGCAATAATACAATTTTAAATAGATGTGGGAAAAACAAATTAGACTTGTTTGAGTTAATGACTCGTTTTTTAATTTAATCGTAATCATTCAGAAAAATTCTGCAATGATTCATACCCGCCTTAAATCCCTTTAAGAGCGGAATTTCAGCTTACAATTAACGCTATTCGGGAAAAATTGTCAATAACTTCACGACTATTTTTTTAGCTCCTTTCAAAAAATACAGTATCTTTAGCAACCGAAATACAGTTTCCATTGGAAATTGCAATAAACAAAAAAACAACCACTTAACATGAGTTCCTTCGTTCATCTTCACGTTCACTCGCACTATTCGGTACTGGATGGCATGTCCACCATTTCCGGTTTAGTAGACAAGGCCTCTAAAAGTGGCATGCACGCGGTGGCGCTTACCGACCATGGAAACATGTTCGGGATAAAGGAACTTTTTAACTACACCAAGAAGAAAAACGGCAAAGTAAAAGGCCAGATTTCCGACCTTCAAAAACAGCTCAAAGCAGAAGGAATTTCCGAGGAAGACAAAGCCCGGATCCTGGACGAAATTGAGGAAGCCAAACATAAATTATTCAAACCGATTATCGGGGTGGAAGCTTATGTGGCACGCCGCGGCCGGTTATCGAAAGAAGGCACCGATGACCGCAGCGGTTATCACCTGGTGTTACTTGCCAAAAACAAAAAAGGGTACCATAACTTATGCAAACTCGTGTCCATGTCATGGATCGAAGGGATGTATTACCGCCCGCGTATCGACCATGAAATTTTGGAAAAATACAGCGAAGGATTGATTGCATCGTCGGCTTGTTTGGGAGGCGAGATTCACAAAAAAGTAGAAAGTGGCAATCTGGATGAAGCCGAAAAATCCATCATGTGGTACAAACGCGTGTTTGGAGATGATTTCTACATCGAGTTGCAGCGTCACAAAACCGACAAACCAAACGCCGATTATTCTACCTACGAAAAGCAAGTACGTCAGAATGAAGAACTGATAAAGCTGGCGCGGAAAACCAACACAAAAATAGTGGCTACCAATGATGTTCACTTCGTGGAAGAAGAACATGGCGAAGCGCACGAACGATTGATATGCCTGAGCACCGGCAAAGACCTGGACGATCCGAACCGCATGCGCTATACTAAACAGGAATGGCTCAAAACTCCCGAGCAAATGGGACTCATTTTTGCCGATATACCCGAAGCACTCGAGAATTCGGTGGAGATTGCCAACAAGATAGAGTATTTCGATATCGACTCCAATGCGATGATGCCGGTTTTCCCTATTCCCGAAAACTTTGCCACCGAAGAACAATATCGTAATAAATTCACCGAAGCAATGCTTCGCGAGGAGTTTGGCGACGGTTTTGACCGCCTTGGAGGATACGAAAAAGCTGTCCGGGTAAAACTGGAAGCTGATTATTTGGGAGAACTTACACTAATCGGCGCTAAACAACGTTACGGCGACAATATCGATGCTGAAACCATGGAGCGCATTGAGTTTGAGCTTCACGTGATGAAAACCATGGGTTTCCCCGGTTACTTTCTCATCGTGCAGGACTTTATCAACGCAGCACGTGGAATGAAAGTTTCGGTCGGCCCCGGCCGTGGTTCGGCAGCAGGATCGGTAGTAGCCTATTGCTTGCGCATTACCGACATAGATCCATTGAAATATGACTTGCTGTTCGAGCGTTTTCTTAATCCCGACCGTATCTCCATGCCCGATATCGATATCGACTTCGATGATGATGGACGTGGACAAGTATTACGTTGGGTAACTGAAAAATATGGCAAAGAGCGTGTGGCTCATATTATCACATACGGAACCATGGCCACCAAATCGTCGATTAAAGACGTGGCGCGTGTACAGCGGTTGCCGCTTTCGGAAGCCGACCGTTTGACTAAGCTCATTCCGGATAAATTTCCCGAAGGAGCTGATGGCAAGTCGCCAAAAGTAAACATTGCCAATTGCCTGAAGTATGTAACTGAAATGCAAAGTGCCCGGAATTCTTCGGATCTAAACTTGGCAAATACGTTACGCTATGCCGAAATGCTGGAGGGAACCGTCCGGCAAACCGGTGTGCATGCCTGTGGTGTAATCATTGGCGCCGACGACCTGACAAACCTGGTGCCTCTAAGCACGGCTATTGACAAAGAAACCAGTGAAGAGATGCTGGTAACACAATACGAAGGCTCGGTTATCGAGGAAATCGGATTGATAAAAATGGACTTTTTGGGACTAAAAACCTTGTCCATTATCAAAGAGGCATTATCCAATATTAAAAAATCGAAAGGCATCGATCTCGACATTGATTCCATTCCGATTGACGATTGCAAAACATACGAACTGTTCAGTAAAGGTTTAACTGTCGGTACATTCCAGTTTGAGTCTGCCGGTATGCAAAAACACCTGCAGGCTCTGCAACCTACGCAATTCGAAGATTTGATTGCCATGAATGCCTTGTACCGTCCGGGTCCAATGCAATACATTCCGCAATTTATCAACCGTAAACATGGCCGGGAAAAAATTGAATACCCATTCCCGATCATGGAAAAGCGTTTGAAAGATACTTACGGTATCACCGTTTATCAGGAACAGGTCATGCTTCTGAGTCGTGATTTGGCTGGGTTTACCCGCGGCCAGTCCGACGAGCTCCGTAAAGCGATGGGTAAAAAGCTCATCGACAAGATGGAAGCGCTGAAAGTGAAATTCATGGACGGTTGTGAGAAAAACGGCTTTGGCCCGAAAGCGAAATTGGAACAAATCTGGGCCGACTGGGCCGAGTTTGCCAAATATGCTTTCAACAAATCGCACGCAACCTGCTATTCCTGGATTGCTTATCAGACAGCTTACCTGAAAGCGCATTACCCGGCAGAGTTTATGGCTGCCAACTTAACGCGCAACAAGGATGACATTACCGAGGTCGGGAAATTCATGGACGAATGTAAAAACTTGGGCATGAATGTGCTTGGTCCCGACGTAAATGAAAGTGACCTGACCTTTACCGTAAATGCCGAAGGCAATGTGCGCTTCGGGCTCGGAGGCATAAAAGGTGTTGGCGAAGGAGCTGTGGAGGCCATTGTGAATGAACGGAATGCCAATGGAAAATACACCAGCATGTTCGATTTGATCGAACGCGTAAACCTGACAGCCTGCAATAAACGGGCTATGGAAAGTTTAGCATTGTCCGGAGCTTTCGATAGCTTTTCTGATGTGCACCGCGAACAGCTTTTCATCGAAAACAGCAAAGGCGAACAGGTGCTGGAATCCATCCTCCGTTATGGAAACAAATTCCAAACGGATATGGCAATGACAAAAAATTCGCTTTTCGGCGGAATGGATGCAGTGGAAATTACCAAACCTGAAATTCCGTATGCGCCTGAATGGTCACCGTTAGAGAAACTGAACAAAGAACGTGATTTGATAGGCATGTACCTTTCGGCGCATCCGTTGGACGAATATGAATTTGAAATCAACCATATTTGCAATGCCAATACGGTCGATCTGAAAGATTTATCCGCCCTGCAAGGAAAGCCGTTGAAAATCGGCGGCATGGTTACCAATTTCCGTCATGGAACTTCGAAAGCGGGAAATCCTTATGGTATTTTTACGCTCGAGGATTATGCAGGGGCGTTCGAATTTCCATTGTTCGGGAAAAATTATATCGAGTTTGGCAAATACATGATTAAGGACCTGTATTTGTTTATCAATGCCACTGTACAGGAAAGAGGAGCTGACTTTAGATTTAAAAAACAAGAAAACACCAATCCGGATGCTCCAAAAGAACTTGAATTAAAGATTCAGAAAATTGAAGTATTTTCTGACATAAAAGATAAACTAGTCAACACTTTAACTCTGACAGTCCGGTTGCAACAACTGACCGAGGATTTTGCTATTGAGTTTAATGAATTGGCCATGGAAAACAAAGGAAATGTGAATCTATACATTCAGGTGGTTGATGAACTTTCACCTAACAAAATCATGCTTTTTTCGCGTCAGCACCGGATCCAGATAAATACAAAGGTTTACCACGCGTTGAAACGGGCTCAAAGTGAAGAAATTCTTGAATTTCAAGCACATTAAATTATCATAAAAGCAAATAGATTTTTTGAATAAGCATATTTCAAACTATAATAGAAACATTTTCAGCCGTGGGCTGTTTAACTCATAATCTCAAAAAGAAACATTTAAAACTTAAATATTATGGCATTAGAATTTACTGATGAAAACATCAAAGAAGTTATTAACAGTGGAAAACCTGTAGTTATTGATTTTTGGGCAGAATGGTGCGGCCCTTGCCGCATGGTCGGTCCGGTTGTAGAAGAATTGGCAAAAGAGTATGATGGAAAAGTGGTTATTGGCAAAATGGACGTTGATAACAACGTAGATACGCCGAACGAATATGGTATTCGCAACATCCCTACTATTCTATTCTTCAAAGACGGTCAATTGGTTGACAAACAAGTAGGTGCTGCTCAAAAAACCGTTTTGGCTGCTAAAGTTGAAGCGTTATTGTAAAATACTGCTGAGATAAAATTGATATAGTAAACTGATTCTTATAAAATTGGTTTACTATATTTTTTTGCCCAAAACCGGCCTTGCTTCCTGGCATTACAATTTCAGGTAATAATCTTTGGCCAGTTCAGTAAATTCGGGTGAATAATGATGACGTATATCGGACTCAATAATCAATTCCGATTCGGCTTTTCGAACTGGTACGAAGCTAAATTCAAGCAATAGTCGTTTCGCAGCTGCATTGGGTTTAGGTAAAACTGTTACTTGCTTTGTACAATACAATCCTTTGCTTTCAGCAAATTCAACACATTGCATGCCTTCCTTCACCGGAAGAATGAGGCATATCCTTCCAGCCGGACTCAGCAATTTTATTGCATTATCAATCAGTTCTTCATGTGTAAGTGAATCGGTATGTCTGGCCGTAGACCGGCTTTCGGAAGGCGCTTTGAGCGAATTGATAAAATAAGGCGGATTGGATACAATCAAATCAAAAAGCTGCGTTGACTCTATAACAAATTCCTGCAACGAAAATTCATTTACTTCTATCCTATCCGGCCACGGCGAGTTCCGAATGTTTTCCTTTGCCTGCAAAATTGCACCTGAATCAATGTCAATAGCCACTATATTCGAATTGCACCGCTGTGCCAGCATCAATGCTATCAAACCGGTTCCCGCTCCAATATCCAATATCCTGCCCGTATTTTCAATATCAGTCCATGCTCCCAGCAAGACACCATCAATGCCCACTTTCATGGCACATTTATCATGAAAAACGGTGAATTGTTTGAAACTAAAATACGGATTCGGCATACTTTACTTTCTGTTCGTGTTGACTGGTGTGTCCGAGCGTCGCGTTGGAGCCGGAGAAGTGCTCTGCGGTCTCGAAAATGAGCTGTTCTGTTGCCTGGCAGGAGTTGTACTTCTGGGCACATTTACCGGCGCCCCTTGCGACCGTGAGGAGGCATTGTTTGCCGGAGTTGAAGTTTCATATCTTCTTGGCGGATTATTCGGGAAACTACCGGACGATGTGCGGTTGGGATAAGAATTATATTGGTTTGGAGTAGCCCGGTAAGCAGGAGTTGTCATTCTCCTTACCGGCCGGTCAGTTTGATTCTGAAAATTAGGGTTGACAGACCGGGAATTGTTTCTTGAATTCAAATCAGGTTGAGCAGATCTAAATCCGGCTGGATTTATTGATTGATTCCTGATTATTGTTTTAGTATCAAAGGATGAACGTTCAAAACGTTTAGTTTGCAGCTTTTCATTTTGCTCTGAACTCAAGACTTGCTGAATTTCAATATTTTTATTTTTAGCACGTTCCAATCCTTCACTCCGTTTATTTGAAATTTGGCGTTCGCGGGCATACCGTAAATTAATTTCGTAAACTTGCCGGGCTTGATCTGAGTTTAAATTGAGTTCTTTTTGGAGTTTTTCGGTTTGCCTTACTGCTTCTTGTTCTGGTGTCCGTTGAGGAACAACGGTGTTATCCTGACTGTACATCGGGAATCTCACCGTTATTACCAATAGAAGCAAAACAATTCTTACAGTTTTCATGTCACAACGAAATTTCATTTGTAGTAACCAATAAGGCAACAATCATTATGCCAGAAACCCTTAATTATCAAATATAACATTGACTCAAAAAACCAAATCTCAATCGGATTTTATTTATTGAAACTGCGTAATTTAATGTTTGTAAGCACTTTTTTTGTATGCAACGAAAAATCACTATTCATCATCCACCCATAATAACCCATGTCAGTTTTTAAAACATCAGTTACTTTCTGCCCTTTATATTTACCAAAGTTAATAACTTCTTCGCCTTTGTCATTATAAATAATTCTTCCCGCAAAGTCAGCATTGTTATTTTGAGCGGTAAATTTAGCCAAAAACTCAACATCATTTTTTAATTCGGGATAACGATCCAACTGAGCTTGGAGAACTTCGTAAGTTGCCAACGTATCTGCCTCGGCGCCATGTGCACCAACCAAATCCTTGTCGCAATAAAATTTGTATGCAGCGCCTAAAGTTCGTTGTTCCATTTTGTGAAATACCACTTGCACATCCACAAATTTTCGTTTCATCAAATCGATATCAATATCAGCACGCAACAGTTCCTCAGCCAGCAACGGAATATCGAATCGGTTTGAGTTGTAACCAGCTAAGTCACAACCTTCAATATCGCGCACAATTTCCTTAGCAACACTTTTAAAAGTGGGACAATCCACCACATCAGCATCATAGATGCCATGAATAGCTGACGAAGATTCCGGAATGTGCATCTCCGGGTTTATACGCAGGCTTTTAGTTTCTTCGCGCCCATTTGGCGATACTTTATGATAAGCAATTTCCACAATTCTGTCAGAAACAATATTTGTTCCTGTTGTTTCAAGATCAAAGAAAACTATGGGATTTTTAAGCTGAAGTTTCATTTTTAAACAATGAATAAAAGACAAAAGGCAAAGGCTATGGGACTTTGAAATTGTCGGGTAATTTGTATATAATATTTAAAAAATCAAGGTCTAAAGACTTTCGACCTTAGACCTTTTGTGGGTTTGCAGACCAGGTTTTTTCGCCCGGATTCCTGATTCTAAATTAATCGTTGAGCAACATAGGCATCAACAACATCAAAATTTCTTCGTTTTCTTCGTTTTCGAAAGGCAGGATCAATCCGGCACGTGATGCATCCGATAATTCAAAAATTATATCCGTAGCATTAATATTGCCGAGAATTTCAATCAGGAAAGACGATTTAAAGCCAATTTTAATCGGATCGGCATCAAACTGGCAACTGATGGTTTCTTCAGCCGAAATCGAAAAATCTATATCCTGAGCTGATATATGAATTTGATTTGTCCCAAAAGCAAGTTTTACCAAGTTACTGGCTTGGTTAGCAAAAACCGAAACTCGTTTGAGGGCATTCAACAAAGTAACCCGGTCGATAATGATTTTAAACGGATTAGATTTTGGAATGACACCGTTGTAATTTGGATAACGGCCTTCCACCTGACGGCAAATCATAGTGTAGTTTGCCAATTTGAAATGAGCATTTTTGTTGTCGAAACGAATTTCAACTTCGCCGCTTTCTTTAGGCAAAATATTTTTTAGCATATTAGCCGGTTTTTTCGGCAAAATAAAGTTTACTGCTTCTTCGCCTTCAACCGAAGCCGATGTGTAGGAAGTTTTATAACGAACCAGTTTATGGGCATCAGTAGCCACCAAAGTCAGGTTCTGGCTTGCAATATCGAAAAACACACCATTCATCACCGGGCGTAACTCGTCGTCGGCAGTACAAAACAATGTTTTAGAAATTCCGGCCGAAAGCGTTGAAACAGGCAATGAAAGTGTACGCGCGTCTTCCTGAAGTTGAGGCATACGCGGATATTCATCACCGTTCTGTCCGATAAAATTATAAGATCCATTGGCGGACGTAATCACCATGGCTAAATTGGATTCATTGATCGAAAAAGTGAGCGGTTGTTCGGAAAACTCTCGCAAAGTATCAAGCAACAAGCGCGATGCAACAGCAACTTTTCCGCTTCCATCTGCAGTTTCCACTTCCATCGAAGTAATCAACGTGGTCTCGATGTCTGAAGCAGTCATTGTGAGCGTTTTTCCTTCCAGTTGAAGTAAAAAGTTATCGAGGATAGGCAGTGAGTTCTTGTTGTTTATTACACGGCTGATGGCTTGCAAATGGCTCAATAGGTCAGTGCTTGAAACAATGAATTTCATATCGTTTGTGTTTAAAATTTGCATTAGAGAATAATTTAGCAAATGTAATAAATAATTTAAAGAAAAGAAAATTCCAACCTTGTTTTTCAATAAATATTTCAAGAATCGACTTTATTTATATCAAAAAGAAGAAAGTCTGGTTTTTTTCACAAAATTATCCCTAAATAAAAAAACCTGTATTCGATAATTTTAAAACTATCGAATACAGGTGTATATCCAAAATTATATTTTAAAAATTCAATATCAGCCCAAGGGAAACAGCTCGGATATCGGGCCCTTTGCCAGACTGAAAAATACTGATAGGAGAATATTTTGCAAATACACTGAACGAACCATAACCGATTTGTCCGCAAAAATCAAGTGAAAGCGGATTCGTATTCAAACCTTTGCTTTCAACGTTTGTCACCGTGTTTCCATTTGCATCTTTGTATTTTACCTTGAAGGAAGAAGATATATTAACTCCTCCGATAACTCCGGCAGAAACAAAGAAATCATGAGCTTTCCCGAATGCTGGTTGCCATTCAAATAGCAAAGGCATGGTGATATGAAAAGTCCTGAGCCGGCTGTACTGATAATCAACTCCTGCAGGTGCGGCATACACATCCGTAATACCATTCACTTCCAACAAATGGGTGTTCATATCCAAATAATAATTATGCCAATCGAACCCAAGCCCGGTGGTTACCCCAAAGTTGTTCCTGTATATGGGCATAATATGCTCAATCAGATTGAGAAAGAACTCATTCGATGATTCCGACTTCAACGACACGCCATCAATGTTGTTCAGGTGGTGGTTTTGTCCGGTGATGTTCAGGAAACCCCAACCGATTCCCGCCCAGTGGGGGTGCATGGTATATTTACCACGTTCCTTATAATTCGATTTGTTTAAAAAAGGCAGTTGTATTCCAAGTTCTTCAATCACCGTCCATTTTTCATAACTCTTCCCATCACTGAAAATGCCTTCGTAAAGCGGTTTGTAAGGAACGGAATCGGTATCGTAAACTTTTACTTTCAACTGCCCGGTGCTGTCGGCCAAATGAATGATTTTTTTATCAAAACGGATAGTCGTATCGTTTTGAATTTTTTCTACAGCTTGCATGGGTAAAATTCCTGCAAAGAATCCCAACAAAATTAGAATGTAATTTTTCATCGTGTCTAATTATTAATTGTTTATACTTATTTCTTTTTCAATATCAATTTCAAAACATCTTCCGAATCGTTTTTCGATTCGATATAAATGAGCGTTATTTTATGCTCTGGATGGAAGGTTTCGTTGAACAAAATCAACCGGTACAATTGGCCTTTCCGGGGTAATTGAAGGTAAATGGATGTCGGGGTTCCGTTTGTCACCACTTGTTTCACTTTCTTTGCCCCCACTTCATCTTTCAGCATACATTTACGGACAAAATCGGCAGCCGATGGATTGTCTTTAATAGTCAGGCTTTTGAAGAGTGAGAAATCATAACCATCCAACATTTCATTGGTCAGTTCAACCATTACTACTCCTCTTTTTTCGCCATACTGTTCAAAGACCTTGCTGATTTGCAAATCGTTCTGGGCATGCAGAGCCGGCATAATTCCGAATCCTGCCAACAGCATAAGGATTAAATACTTTTTTATTGGTCTCATATCGTTATCATTTTTCTAATCCGGAGAAAACATTGAGTTGTTGTTCTACCAACTCATTATCGTTTATATTTTTAAAGCCTTCTTCCACTTCATCGGTCGACGATGATAGATCACTCAGTGAAGCTAAAGCCTGCGATTTTATTTCATGCACATTGGTGATTTTTTTCCCATCCACATATGCATAGTTTCGTTGGGGCTGAATGAAAAACACCTGCGAACCAACCAATACCAGCACTACCACGGCAGCTACACTTGCCCAACGTTTGTAAGGAATCAGGCTAATATGCCTCTTTTCTTTTTTATGATTAAAGTATCCGAAAAGAGCTTGTTCCGGTTCATAACGTTCGGGTAAACCGGGCTGCGAAAGAAATTGTTGGAGTTCCCTTTCCTCTTCGCCAGAAGTCAGGCCTTCATAATATCTTTCTATGAGCCTGTCGGCTTCTTCGAAGGTCATTTTATATTTCATTCTGATTTTCATACTCTTGTCCATTTAATATATTCTTCCCGAACTTTCTTCCGGGCTCTCGACAGGTTCACCCTCACCGCCTCTACTTTGGTGCCTGTTATTTCAGCAATTTCTTCCACTTCGTATTCGTCAATATCTTTCATCTTGATGATAGCTTGTTGCAAAGCCGGAAGATTTTCAATTATTTTCTGCAGGATTTCTTCCGTGTTTTTACGCTCAAGTTGCAAATACGGGTTATCGGTTCCGGCCCGGGTGTAATAAGATTCATCAAGCGAATCCTGCCGGTTTTTTATTTTCAACCGGTCCAGGCAATGATTTTTAGTAACCGTTGTTGCAAATGCTGCCGGGCTATCATATTTGTCCAACGAATCCCGCGTATGCCAAAGCTTTAGAAGAACTTCCTGCACGGCGTCTTCTGCTTCCTGCTCTTCCACCAGTATGCGTTGTGCAATGTGGAAAAGCCTTTCGCGTATGGGCAATATCTCTGCCTTAAATCGTTCCTGACTCATTTACAATAATGACGATTGAATACGAAAAACATAACATCGGGTATGAAATATTTTTTTCGCCCGGATAAGAAAAACGGATGTTGGATAAAATCAACTTAATCCCGATTACAAAATTAAACTAAATTCTGTATTTACATCAAAACTTCGAGACCTGTTGATGTAAAAAGTCCGGTGTCAAAATTTCTGACACCGGACTTAAATAAGCATTATTTATAAAACCAAAATAGATTTGAAAAAGCTAGTCAATCAAATCGGTGTAAACAACTTCCAGCCCTTCAATGTCTGTAATGAATTGCTGAATTTTTCCCTTTCCAAAATCGTTAGCTTCAACTATTGCAAACCTAGTCAGCAGATTCTCTTGTTCAACATCACTCATCACCCTGTCGGCCATCCGGAAAAGTACATTGTTTTCTTTGCCGATATGTGCACGCAGCAAATCAATATACCCTTGCATATTCCTGTAAATTTCCGGAAGCATGGAATCATTGCCCTGTTTATAACTGGCAATTGCATCGCTCATCCCTTTTACAAAGTTCCGGCCTTCCGCATGGTCGTGAAGCATCACCGACACTGGTCCCTGCTCATTCGAAAACCCTTTCTGAACAAGAAGTGGAAAAAGCAGGTTTTCTTCTTTCGCATGATGAAAACCATCTGCATAGTTTTTTATCAAACTGACTGCCAATTCCATGTGCGACGTATTGGTCGTGACATTCATGACCATTCGTTCCATTACATCAATCAGCCGGAGGATGTAAACATGGTCGTTTTCCAGATTTTGTGTTGCTGTATTCATTTTTATCGTTGTTTTATTCTTTGTTATTTTAAAGGTTCACATAAGTTTATTTATAACTTCTTACATAACGTTTTGTTCAGGAACCGACTCTTTTTTCTAAAATAAACCCGGATTGCTGAAAAAGAAAATCTCTTCTTCATTTTGTAGATTCAAAACTATGTCGTATGTTTGCGACATAAAACATGAACACATGAGAAAAGCAGAAGTATTTGATAATGAACTCCGGGAATTGGCCGATTTTGCCAAGGTAATTTCACATCCGGCACGTTTGGCCATTTTAAAATATCTGGCGGAAACCAGAACCTGTATATCGGGCGATATTTCAGACAAGTTGCCTTTGTGCCGCACCACCGTTTCGCAACATTTAAAAGAATTGCGCAAAATGGGGCTTATCCGCGGTGATATAGATGGATTAAAAATTAATTATTGCCTCTGTTATTCAGCCATTTCAAAGCACAAAGTGCTTTTCGATTTGTTTTTTGAAAAAATAGAGTCCGCTCAGATAAGCTGTAATAAAAACATTGCAGAAACAAATTACGACAAATAAAACGGAAGGATAGCCGTGATCCGCTTCCGGGATTTCACCGGCAAAAAATTTGCCCATCAGCAGCTGTTTGTATAGCACGTAAGCTTTAACCAGCTGAAAATAAAACAATAAAAATCATATCTTTTAAATAGCATATGGAATTGAATCTGAATTTTGCAAGCAACAAGTCTTTACCAAAAGGAAATATCTGGCTCAAAGGATTATTTGGGGTTGAAAAAGAAAATATCCGTGTCGACCGGCAAGGCGTAATTTCCCAAACCCCGCATCCGGTGGTATTTGAAGACAAACTCAAACATCCATACATTACAACCGATTTTTCTGAAAGCCAGGTTGAAATGATTACCCCGCCACTACCGGACATTAAGCAAGCCCTAGGTTTCCTCGAAACCATTCACGACCTGGTGAGCCTCGAGCTGAAGGATGAATTGCTCTGGCCTCAAAGCATGCCTCCCGTCCTCCCCGACGAAGAACATATACCCATTGCCCGCTATTCAAATCTTGGCAAAAAGGATGAAGAATACCGAAAAGTCCTTGCTTCAAAATACGGAAGAAAAAAACAGGCGCTTTCAGGCATTCATTTCAATGTATCGTTGAATGAAACCCTATTGAAAATACTGTATCAAAATTCGGAGCAGAATGTTTCTTTTGATAAATTTCAGGATGAAATTTATTTGAAAATCACCCGCCAGGTGTTAAGGAATAGATGGCTCTATGTATTGATCTTTGGCTTTAGCCCGATGGTAGATGAAACTTTCGACCTGAAATGCAAAAATTTCCCGATACGCATTTGCACAAAGACCCGGGGAGTATCTCTTCGCAACAGTTGCTTTGGCTACGGAAATTTGGAAGAACTTTATCCAGATTACAGTACAACAAGCAATTATCTGCAAAGTATAGAAAAAATGGTGGAAGAAAAAAAGCTATTTGCCGCCAAAGAGCTTTATGCTTCTGTCAGGCCTAAATTTCTGAATAAATCCACATCAATTTCGTATACCGAACTGCGGTTTATCGACATCAACCCGCTCAGCAAAGTGGGCATGACACCCGAGATGCTCTATTTCCTCCATTGGATGGTTATTTATGGGCTTTTATCTGGCGAAGAGGATGATTTTTCTCCGAACTATCAGGCCATCGCGAATACAAATTACCGGAATGTCTCCTTGCACGGACTGAAAGACAACCTGGAACTGGTCACGGCATCGGGTACAACCTTGGATGCATGGGATGAGGCAAAAAGAATAATCACCGACATGCAGAACCTTTATTCGGCACTTGAAATTGACAATGCCGATTACCTTAATGGTTTGGAGTATGTGCTTGAAATGATTAATCATCCCGAACGGAGGGTTGCCCAGCAGTTGCTGAACAGCTCGGATGAAAAAGGGTTTATTCCCTTTCACCTGGAAAAAGCACAAGGCTACCTGAAACAAACCCGGCAGAACAGATACAATTTCAAAGGATTGGAAGACCTGGAACTTTCCACCCAATTGTTGCTCCGCGAAGCGGTGCGGCGCGGCGTGGCATTCGAAATCCTGGATCGGGATGAGAATTTTGTCCGCCTCAAACGGGACGAAAATATTCAATATGTCCGCCAGGCTACTAAAACCTCGCTGGATAACTATGCCAGTATCCTGGCCATGGAAAATAAGGTAGTGACGAAACACATTCTGAACGAGCACGGCATCCGGGTTCCCAAAGGACTGGATTACACCGACAGGCTGACTGCCAAGGCCGACTATATCTTTTTTAAAAACAAGCCGGTGGTCATTAAACCCAAGTCCACCAATTTCGGGTTAGGCATCACCATCATTAAAAACAATACCGACCCGGCTGTTTTTGAACGGGCTGTGGACATTGCTTTTGATAATGATTCGAGCATCCTGATTGAAGAATTTGTGGAAGGCAAAGAGTTCCGGATATTTGTGATGAACGATGAGGTAGTAGGTATCCTCCACCGCGTTCCGGCCAATGTTACCGGCAACGGCATGCTGAGTATTCGCGACCTGGTGGTCGAAAAGAACAAAGATCCCTTACGCGGTAAGGGTTACCACACTCCGCTGGAGAAAATACAGCTGGGCGAAGCCGAAATGATGTTTCTGAAAGCCCAGGACAAAGACTTCGACTACGTTCCACGTGAAAACGAAACGGTATACCTGCGCGAAAATTCAAATATCAGCACCGGTGGCGACAGCATCGATTTTACCGACGACATTCCGGAGTCCTATAAAAAAATAGCCGTCAAAGCAGCACAGGCACTGGATGTAAGGATCACCGGGCTCGACATGATTATTCCCGACTACACGCAGGAAGCTACCGATGAAAACTACGCTATTATTGAGTTGAATTTCAACCCGGCCATACACATACACTGCCATCCGTACAAAGGGATAAACCGCCGGTTGAACGAAAAATTGCTGGATTTACTGGGGTTTCCGGCCAATGCTGATTAAGCCGGTGCAGGTATAGATAGGCCTGGCTTTATAAGCTTTCTGCGGCAGGAACCATTTTCGGCTTGCCGGCATAAGGCATTTCTACCAAAACAGTGGTTCCTTGCCCCGGTTCGCTCGAAATGGTCAGTTCCCCATTGAGCAAATACATCCGCTCCCGCATACCTATCAGGCCATACGAGTCGGGGCGGGTTTTATGGTTCGGATCGATTCCGATACCATTATCGGCAATACTCAGGATGATTTTGCCGTCTGCAATGTTGAGCAAAACATCCACTTCGGTAGCTTTGGAGTGCTTGGCAACGTTGTTCAACGCTTCCTGAAGTATCCGGAACAAGGCAATGGACTGTTGCGATTCAACGATAAGTTCCGTAACCTGGCAATCAAACCGGCATGCTATCCGGTATCTGTTATTGAATTCCAGAACGTGTAGCCTGATTGCTTCTGTGAGCCCGACCAATTCGAGTAATTCGGGCCGAAGGCCCGTCATAATTTTGCGGGTTGTCTTGATGATAATATCCAGGAGTTTGATCAGCTGTTCGAATTTGAAAGTTGTTTCATCATGCTCGTTGGGGCATACGCTTTTAACAACTTCCTGCTTAAATATTCCCAAATCAATTTTCAGGGCAATCAGCATTTGTCCCAGTTCGTCGTGTATTTCCCGGGCCAGCAACACGCGCTCTTCTTCGCGGATATCCTGCAGGTGGGCGGCAAAACTCTTCAACTGCTCCTGCGAACTTTTCAAGGCATCTTCCACCCGCTTGCGTTCGGTAATGTTACGAACCATTGCCATAACTTTAGCATCGTCAAAAGGCAAAATAATACATTCAAAGGTATTTACTTTATCTTTTATCACCAGCTCATATTCGATCGGTTTGGCTGCTTCGTTATTCATTACCCGGTCCAGTGTATCTCTCAGTACCTCAAACTTCGAATCCGGGAAAATATCAAATACGCTCTTTCCGATAAACTGCTCTTTGGGCATCGCCAGGTCGTCCATATTCCCGGTTTTAAAATCCAGGAACACACCTTCGGAGTTCAAAATGAATATTAAGTCCGGAATTGCTTTCAGGATGGAGTTGGTGTACTGTTCACTCTGTCTCAGGGCTTTTTCTATCTTTTTCTGTTCGGTGATGTCAATCGAGAGTCCAAACGTGCCAACGATATTGCCTTTCAGGTCATGCAATGGCATTTTGTGCGTAATGCCCCAGGTTTCGGTACCATCCAGCAGGTTGCCTTGCTCCTCTTCATTTACATAACCTCCGGTCCGGATTATTTCCTGCTCATCCCGGTAAGTTTTGCTGGCATACTCGTGGGAATAAATATCAAAATCCGACATGCCTACCACTTCTTCGGGCGTATTGAATCCCATGCTACGGGCCGAAGCATTGTTTACACGTAAAAAACGGCTGTCCAGGTCTTTGAAAAAAATGCTTTCGGGCGTAAAATTCATCAACGACCCTAACAAAAAACGCTCATGCACAAGCAATAATTCTTTTTCTTTCCTATCGGAAATATCTTTGTGCGTGCCGATACACCGGCTGGGATTTCCTTCGGCATCAAATTCCATGGTTTTCCCCATGGAAAGTATCCACTTGTAACTCCCATCTTTGCATCTCAACCGTTGCTCTGCCTCAAATGTTTCATTTTCCTGATTTATAAACCGGGCCATAACCTCATACACCCTCTCCCTGTCATCCTCATGCACCAGATCCTTCCAGGCTTTAAAATTATTTTTAATGTCTTCGTCATCATAGCCCAGCATCGATTTCCAGCGTTTTGAGTAAAACACCTCATCGGTTTTCGGGTTCCAGTCCCACACCCCATCCCCGGCTCCTTCCAGAGCAAAATGCCAACGTTCTTCACTCACATCCAACGCCTTTTTATTCTCCCAGCTTTCAGCCTGCCTGATCATAATCTTTCCCAGCAAAACGGTTGCAAACGGATAAATAATCAGAACGGTAGGCCAAACATTTTTAAACGTATCAAAGCGGACTTCAGCGGGCAACAGTATCGTGCACCCGAGCATCAGCACATGGACCGAAATACCCAGCCCGATTAACTCCACCAGATTATTTTTTCTCCATTCGGGCCTGAAGCGATGCCATAAAATACCGATAGTGCCCGAGCCAACAATCACAGCCACACCCATATACACCCCAAGGCCTCCCAGATAGAGACGATATGAGCCCACGATAAACATGGAAATAACAGTAGGTATCAGGCCAAAAAATAAGCCCGAGATGGCAAGTACGATTGAGCGGGTATCGAAAATAATACCGGTTTTATAAGTCCACGGGGTCAGAATCAGAATAATTCCCACACCTCCCATAAATATTCCGGCACCTATCTGGTAGAAAATACTTCTCATATTTTCATTGCGGGCCCAAAAATAGTCATACAACATGCTAAACGTAAGCAGGAATGCTATGTTTTGGACTATGTCCAGGATAATGGAATCGTTCATTAATAGGGAAAATGGCATTTAACATTTATTTATACGTGCTAAAGTAGTCAAATTCTACACATTAGTTTCTACCAGTGTCTTATTTTATTGTTTTTATTCTTATTTAAACTAAAAAGATTAAAGATGATTCGTGCCACAAAACCTTGAAATTCTTTCTGCCCCGTTGTAGCAAGCGCTGTAGTTTACAGACTGGGATTTGTCATACAAGGGAACATTATGGCTTTAAATTCCACCGAAAGAAAACACTTCAGCAGATAGTTTTGGAAGGCGTCGGGATAAACTTCCGGACCAGCATCTGGCAGCGTAATAAGGACAAGCTGGGTTTCACATTTTTTTGATGGCGTGCATTGATGGCCTTTCGGCGGATAGAACAGGAATGGGACTATTGGAAGGAATCAATCAGTTGGATTTGTAATTTCAATTATCAGCTGTTCCAACCGGATGTTTCGAAGAAGGATTGTTTTCAATTCGCATTCCCAGATAACAATAACCCTCCAACCTGCAGCCGATAATATGGAAATGTTTTTGTGATCACGCTCAACGTTCTTGTCAAGTTTTTCTTTCCAGTATGCCGCATTCGACGAGGGCAAATGCCCGTCCTTGCAACCTTGGTGGGAATGCCAAAAGCAGCCATGGATAAATACCACTGTTTTATATCTGCCAAGGACAATGTCAGGGGTACCCGGCATATTTTTCACATTTTTCCTATACCTGAACCCTTTGCCAAACAGATATTTTCTCACCAATATTTCGGGTTTTGTTTCCCTGCCCTTGATCTTGGACATAATCTCCGAACGCTTGGTTTTTGAAAAAATATCCATAATTATTTTATAAATGACCCATTGTACACAAATGCATTATCTTTTTTTAAACAAATAATCGCACACATTTGATCATTAAATTAAATCTATTTTGATTTGGTTATTTGATTTATTTATCGTAGATTTGTAACCATTGTGTAATGTTATATAATATGGTTATGAAAAAGTACTTAACTTTATCGGAGGCTTCCGAACTACTAGGCAAAAGCAAAGAAACATTGAGACGTTGGGATAGGGAAGGTAAATTAACTGCTGTTCGCGAGCCAATGAGTAATTATAGGGTTTATAGAAAAGAGCAAGTAGAATCATTATTCCCTGATTTTACATTTGAAAACAACAAAGAAGTTGCATCCAATTATGTCGAAGCTAAAAATAATTATTCAGTTCTTGAGTTGTTTGCTGGTGCTGGAGGCTTAGCAATAGGACTGGAAAAAGCGGGTATTGAATGCGTGGCTTTAAATGAGATTGATAAATGGGCTTGTCAAACTTTACGTAAAAACCGACCAAATTGGAACGTTTTAGAAGGTGATATAAAATCCTTTGATTTCTCCGAATACAAAAATAAGGTTGACCTTGTTACTGGTGGATTTCCATGCCAAGCATTTAGCTATGCTGGCAAAAAATTAGGATTGGCAGATGCACGTGGAACGCTATTTTATGAATTTGCAAGAGCGGTAAAAGAAGTAAATCCGTTAGTTTGTATAGGTGAAAACGTTCGAGGTTTGTTAAGTCATGAGAATGGTAAAACACTTGAAGGAATGATCTCTATTTTGGATGAAATTGGATACAATGTTGTTCCATTTCAAGTGCTCAAAGCAATTAACTACAATGTCCCTCAGAAAAGGGAACGCCTCATTTTAGTTGGTATTAGGAAAGATATCACTTCAAAATATGAATATCCCAAACCATATAATAGGGTTTACAACTTAGCCGATGCTCTAAAAAAAGGCGAACTATACGATTGCGATGTCCCCAATTCAATAGGGGCAAAATACCCAAAAAGCAAAAAGGATGTATTGGATTTAGTTCCCCAAAAAGGATATTGGCGAGATTTGCCCATTGAAATTCAAAAAGAATTTATGGGTGGAAGCTTTCATTTAGGCGGTGGTAAAACTGGAATGGCTCGACGAATTGGTTGGGATGAGCCTTGCTTAACATTAACTTGTAGTCCAGCCCAAAAACAAACCGAGAGATGCCACCCAGAAGAAACCCGTCCATTTACAGTTCGTGAATATGCACGTATTCAAACATTTCCTGATGATTGGCAATTTGATGGGTCATTAGCCCAGCAATATAAGCAGATAGGAAATGCTGTACCTGTAAATTTAGCAAAGGAAGTTGGTTTCTCAATAGTGGCTTTATTAAATGACATTTATAAAGAATTGAAACTAAATAAATCAGAGGTTCTTATTTCTTCAGCCAATTGATTGCAACCTTGATGTATTAAATCATGCGTATCCAAATTATTGATTGATTGGTGGAGTGCATCAACCAGCCCATTATAAAAATTAGAAAATCCCGTTAGACGGTACCAGAAATCACTCCCTACAATAACAGGATGAATGATATTAATCTTTTTATAATGCATACTTAATTCAGCTACTTCACCATACAAAACACCAACAATAAAATCTGTATTTCTAATATTTTCTAAAGCCCGATTTGTTCTGGCCAAGTTTATTGTGTCAGTAAATTTCTTTATTAATGGCTTTACATCTTCTGAATTTATTGTATTAGGGCCTGATTTTAATTGACACCATTTCTTTCTATTATCGACTTTATCAACAAATTCAATGTCCATTCCTTTAATCATCGAACCGTTAGCTATTTTGAGATCTACAAACATATTTTGTATTTGGGTTCCAAACGATGTATTAATTGAAGTTCCAAGAACTCTAGGATAATAAAGAGCTTTAGCCACTCCCTCAGGGGAATAATTGTTCTCTAAAACTTTTGAAAGATATTTGACTACAATTGGATTAATATTATATGATTTTAATTTGCAATTATTTGTCATCGATGAAGTTATATGTTTCTCAAAAATATTTAGTCTAAAATATTCTACAATTCTGTCTATTAGCTCTTGTTCGTTCATTTTAATTAAATCTAGTGTATTCTCTATAAAATTTAAATCTCATTAACTTCGGTTCAAAAGTAATGAATATTTTTTACAAATATCAATTGATACTAAAAAAGTCTTCAGACTGTTCAAAATTGATTACTAAAATATTCAAAATCATTCTCCTTTTCTTCAACGTTCTATACAAGGATTGACATCCCCACCCAAACATTTTGATTTAAAAACATAAAGTAAGAGCTAGCTATCGATTAATAAATCAGAAATTGTAGTATCAAAATAAAAATCACCCTCGAAACCTCAATGCCCCTCAATATACTCCTCCAATTCCCGGTGCCACACCTCGGTCGGTAAAACTGTCGGTTTGGTTTCCAGCCCCATCAGCAAGTCCGGCAGATAACGCGGCTGTTTACCCCCTATCGCCACCGACTGGATACACGACACGCAATACACCACCACATCCTCCAGCGGCATTTCGGCCGTACGCTTCCGCATCAGCTCGTTTACCTTCACCGCCGGCAACTGCGGGTAGAAACTATCGCCACAACACGTGCTTTTCGTGCGCGTATTTGCCGGTTCTGTGAGCCGGATGTGCATTTTATCCAACAACGCCCGTATCGCGTCGTGAACAGCCTCTTTTTCGCGTGTAGGGCATGCATCCAGTATCGTCATGGCCTCTCCCGCGTAATCCGGAAACGGGAAACGGTCACTTTCCGCCAGCAGCTCCCACAGCGAAACAGTCGACACATTGGCATACAAGCTCCCGAAACGCCTGTCGCAGCCCGGGCAAACATTAATGATTTCCGTAGGCGTTGTAAATCCCGGATCATGCTGGCAGCAACTTTGCAACATTTCCATTTCGCCAAACAGTGTGGTCAGCTCCGCGTGCAATTTCGCCGCCAGTTCCGGTTTATAAAGCATCATCGCGCATCCCGGCGCAAAAACCCGTCGATTCATCATTTTCAATTTTATTATTTATTCCCCGCAAAAATACGGAATTTTATCCCCACTCCTCCCTCACACCCAAAATAACCATCCATCCCATTCGGGAACTCTAGCTTACGCTGCCCGTTGGTTCCCCAAAGGAAAAAGAAGTATCTAAAACAACCCACATTTCCAGATGCCCCCACACCTCCCTACTCTCCAAAATCCCTCTAACCCGGAGAGGGTGCCCAAAGGGCGGGTGAGGTCGATTCATTCCAAAAGCTATTCCCCGTTCGCAGCCAGGATCGACCTTGTCCAGTGAGCCAAAAAACAAGTGAAGTTGGCGTTTGAAACTGTCTTGTTTGAGCGACGAAGAAGCGAGTTTGGACGGTTTAGCCAACTAAGCGCCAGTTTTTCGAGTGAAGCGGGCGAAGGCTTGACTTTTTTGCTTCCTTTTTGTGTCAAGACAAAAAGGAAGTCAGGGCTTGGGGCGGAAGCTCCGGCAACTATCAAAACTTGTTTGGCAACTTCCGAAATCTCTTTGGCGACTATCAAAAAGGCTTTGGCGACTTCCGAAATCCGTTTGGCGGATATCAAAAAGCTTTTGGCAAGTTCCAAAATCACTCCTGCGACTTCTGAAAAGCTTCCGCGGATATCGAAATCGGGAACTGTGCAGAAAAGTGTGTAAACCATAAAAAAGTATTTCTCAAATCCAATTCCGCCAAACCACATTCCCCCTCCCCGTAAGCAGGCCAATCAGGCCCAAGTCGATTTCTTACCCCCAATAACACATAAGTCCTCACAATTTCATAACTTTGCAGCCCAAAACATTAGGCATTTACCCAACGTTATAAGGGCGCTTAATGCAAAACAGAATAATAAAACGGGAATATCTCAGGGTCAGTTGAAAACTCCGTAGGAGTTTAATGTAAATAACCCCCGGTTCCGCAAGCTACACCGGGGGATAATAAGCAACACAAACCACCAACCCCGTAGCGGGTTGAACATAAATAAAGAATCAGTTAAGCTGGTTTCGGATTAAACCTGATCAATCCTTCCCGAATTGGACGTTGAAAATAATTAATTGATAATTGAAATAATGGATTTTAAATACGATGTAATCGTTATCGGTGCCGGTCATGCCGGAAATGAAGCCGCCTGCGCCGCTGCCAACATGGGTTCAAAAACCCTGCTCATCACCATGGACATGAACAAAATCGGCCAGATGAGTTGTAATCCCGCCGTAGGCGGAATCGCCAAAGGACAAATTGTGCGCGAAATCGACGCGCTCGGCGGACAAATGGGTATTATCACCGACCGCTCCGCCATTCAGTTTCGGATGCTCAACCGGTCCAAAGGACCGGCGATGTGGAGTCCCCGCTCCCAAAGCGACCGTCACCAGTTCATCCAGCAATGGATCACCACCGTTACCAACACCCCCAATCTCTTCGTTTGGCAAGACACCGTAAAAGAATTGGTCATCGAAAACGGCGAAGTCACCGGACTCAAATCAGCCCTCGGCATTCACTTCCGGGCAAAATCGGTAGTCCTCACCGCCGGCACGTTCCTCGGAGGCTTGATGCATTTTGGCAAAAACCAACTCGTCGGCGGCCGTATTTCCGAACCGGCGTCCTTTGGAATCACCGAACAATTGAAATCCATCGGCTTCACCACCGACCGGATGAAAACCGGAACCCCCTGCCGTATTGATGGACGAAGCATTGATTTCTCCAAAATGACCGAACAACAGGGCGAAAATGACTTCCACAAGTTCTCATTTCTCGAAGAAGCAAAGCGGGAGTTGAAGCAAGAAAGCTGCTGGATCACCAACACCAACCAAACCACCCACGACGAATTGCGCAAAGGTCTCGCCGATTCTCCCCTCTTCAACGGACAAATCCAAAGCATCGGACCCCGTTATTGCCCGAGTATCGAAACAAAAATCGTCACTTTTGCCGATAAAATTTCGCATCAATTATTTTTGGAACCCGAAGGAGTCAATTCCCAGGAATACTATTTAAATGGTTTTTCGTCTTCGCTCCCACTCCAGGTTCAAATCGACGCCATCCATACCATCCAAGGTTTGGAAAACGCCCAACTCTTCCGTCCCGGTTATGCGATCGAATATGATTTCTTCGACCCAACCCAGCTAAAACATACGCTGGAAACGAAACGAATCAAGAACCTTTTCTTTGCCGGACAAGTAAACGGAACCACCGGATACGAAGAAGCAGGCGGACAAGGGCTCATTGCAGGTATCAATGCACACATCAATTGTGTGGGCGGAAATGAATTTACCCTTGCGCGCGACGAAGCATACATCGGCGTTCTCATCGACGATTTGGTTACAAAAGGTGTGGATGAGCCCTACCGTATGTTTACTTCCCGCGCCGAATACCGTTTACTCCTTCGTCAGGATGATGCCGATGTCCGTCTTACCGGAAAAGGTTTTGAGATCGGATTGGCAACAAAAGACCGGTTTCATCAACTAAAAACGAAGATGGAGAAGCAAAAAGACCTCACCGCATTTATCAAGTCCTACTCGATCAAACCGGCATTTATCAACGATTTTCTGGCTTCACGCAATTCTTCCGAACTAAAACACGGCTGCAAACTGAGCGATTTAGTGCTTCGCCCACAACTAAGCATTGAAGATTTGTCCGAAGCCATCCCCGCTTTGAAAGAAAAAATTGAAGAAATAGGCACCCGGAAAGAAGAAATTGTCGAAGCCACCGAGGTTCTGTTGAAATACGAAGGCTACATCGAACGGGAGAAATTGATTGCTGAAAAGCTCCACCGATTGGAACATGTTAATATCCGCGAACGCATCGACTACAATTCTATCCAGTCCCTTTCCACCGAAGCACGCCAAAAACTAACGAAGATTGATCCCGAAACCATCGGACAAGCGAGCCGAATTCCGGGCATTTCACCGAGCGATATAAATATTTTGCTGGTGTTATTGGGCCGATAATTTCCACAAAAACGCACTTCGTGCGTTTTTGTGCGCAGTAAAAATTGTTCCACGTGAAACAAAACAAGCACCATCGAAGACAAAAAACCAACATATTTCCGTTCCACGTGGAACAAAATAAAACAAAACAATGCACATGAAATCGAATAATACATTAAAAGAACAGGTAAATGCACTGCCGGATAAACCGGGAGTTTACCAATATTTTAATGCAAACGACGAAATAATTTATGTTGGCAAAGCTAAGAATTTAAAGAAACGGGTCTCCTCCTACTTCAACAAAATTCACGAACAAGGCAAAACAAACGTACTTGTAAAGAATATTGCATCGCTAAAATACATCGTTGTCGAGACCGAAGAGGACGCACTTTTGTTAGAAAATAATCTGATAAAACAATACCAACCGCGTTACAATGTCCTGCTCAAAGATGGAAAAACCTATCCAAGTATTTGCATTACCAATGAACCTTTTCCCCGGATTTTTAAAACCCGGAACATATATAAGAACGGCGGGCAATATTTCGGACCCTATAGTTCGAACTATACAATCAATTCTTTGCTTGAAATTATTCACGACCTCTTCCCTATCCGCACCTGCAAACTTGCCTTGACAAAAGAAAATATCCAAGCCGGAAAATTTAAAGTTTGCCTGCAATACCACATTCACAAATGCAAAGGACCCTGCGAAGGAAAACAAACAGAGGCTGAATATAAATTAAGTATTGAACAAATCCGGCAGATTATCCAGGGAGACGCAAATGAAATCAGCAAAGTACTCCTGGAACAAATGCAAAAACTAGCAGCCGAGTATAAATTCGAAGAAGCTCATCAAATAAAGTTAAAATACGATTTAATTGAAAATTATAAATCAAAATCTATAATTGCTAATTCTGTAGTAGAAAATACCGACGTATTTGCTTACGATGAGAATGAAAGTTCTGCGTATGTTAACATTCTGCGCATTTCAAAGGGTTGTGTGGTGCAAGGATATACTATTGAGTATAAAAAACGCCTTGATGAGAGAAAAGAAGACCTGCTTGCCATGGCAATTGTTGAATTAAGAGAAAGATTTAACAGTAATTCAAAAGAAATTCTGGTTCCATTTAAAATTGAATACCCGATTAAAGGCGTAACTATTAACATTCCACAACGTGGAGATAGAAAAAAATTACTGGATCTTTCGCTACAGAATGTGCGCCAATTTAAATTGGATAAACTGAAGCAGACTGAAAAACTGAATCCTGACCAACGCAGCATACAGCTGTTAGACAGCATTAAAGAGCGTCTGAAGCTCGATAAATTACCTATGCAGATGGAGTGCTTCGACAACTCAAACATTCAAGGAAGCGACGCTGTGGCAGCCTGTGTGGTGTATATAAAAGGGAAACCATCCAAGAAAGATTATCGAAAATACACGATTAAAACTGTAGTAGGTCCTGACGATTATGCTTCGATGAAAGAAGTGGTAAGGAGACGTTACACCAGAACATTAAACGAAGACTCCCCCCTACCCGATCTGATTATTGCCGATGGTGGTATCGGGCAAATGGAAGTAATCAGGCAAGTGATCGTAGATGAGTTAAAGCTTCAAATTCCAATCGCAGGCTTAGCAAAAGATAAAAAACATCGCACGAACGAAATCTTAATTGGCTTTCCTCCCAGAGCAGTCGGACTTAAACCCACCGATCAACTTTTTAAGTTTTTCGCTGGAATGCAAGATGAGGTTCACCGCTTTGCCATCACCTTCCACCGTGATAAACGAAGTAAGACACAAATTGCCTCGGAACTTGATACGATACCCGGAATTGGCGAAAAAACGAAAAATGACCTGATAAAGCAGTTTAAAAGCGTAAAACGAATTAAAACCGCTGACTTAGCCGAACTATCGGAAGCGGTAGGAAGCAGCAAAGCTTCAATTATTTACAATCATTTTAGACCGGATTTGAAGCCCTGAGAATTCGATATTTATTTTTGTCAGGGTATTATATCGCAAATACAGCAAGGAAAAACGCTTATCTTTGCGTAAAATTAGAACAGAATGGAAATAGAAATTCAATCACTCGACACAATTGAGCAATCAGCTCAAAAATTCATTGATCAGATTGGCAACAAAACCGTTTTTGCATTTAATGGAAAAATGGGTGCAGGAAAAACAACATTCATAAAATCAATTTGCGAAGTCATGGGTGTGAAAGAAACTGTTAACTCACCTACTTTCTCCATCGTAAACGAATATGAGGCAGCCGACGGAAGAATCATTTATCATTTCGATTGCTATCGTATAAACAAAATTCAGGAAGCACTCGATTTGGGCGCAGAAGAATATTTATACAGCGGCAATTTATGCTTCATCGAATGGTCAGAAAATATTGCCCCTATCCTACCCGATTCAATTGCAAATGTAAATATTGAAGAAGTGGAAAATGGAAAAAGAAAAATTGAAATAATTTAAACATGAAGCAAAAAAAGAAGAGCTCTCTGATAGAGCAAGTAAAAGCGGCACGAAAGCAAAGCCGTGAGGAAGAAATCCGGACACATGGAAAATCGATTAATTATCGAAAGGTTATGGCGAGTAAAAAGCAATATAACCGCAAAAAAAATAAGGCAGACGATGAGGTTCTGCCTTATTTGTTTTTAAACGGTATGGTAAAAGAGGAATTCCAGCAAATAATTGTTATGCAAACCGGAATTCACTTATTCGAAAATTACCAGATAGAAACACGCTTCTCTACCGGTACGAACATTGGATCTCCAGCTTTAATACCAAACGCTTCATACCACGTATTAATCTGAGGTAAAGCGCCATTCACACGCCATCTGCCCAAAGAGTGAGGATCTGATTTTGTGCGTTTAAGGATCTCTTCAGGACGAACATTACCGGCCCAAACATTAGAATATGCCAGGAAGAAACGTTGCTCAGGAGTGAAACCATCTTTATTTGCTAATGGCTCTGCAGCAGTAGCTTTTTTGAACGCCTGATAAGAAATTTGCAAGCCACCATGGTCAGCAATGTTTTCGCCCAAAGTGAATTTACCATTGCCATGAACGCCCGGAGCCACATAAATAGAATCAAAGAAATCGGCCATAACCTTAGCACGAACCTCAAATTTTTTAGCATCCTCGGCAGTCCACCAGTCTTTCATATTTCCTTCTTTATCAAACTGACGGCCCTGATCATCAAATCCGTGCGTCATTTCGTGCCCAATAACAACCCCGATTGCTCCATAGTTGAACGCATCATCAGCAGTCATATCAAAGAACGGATATTGAAGAATTCCGGCAGGGAAACAGATCTCATTGGTAGTAGGATTGTAATAAGCATTTACCGTTTGAGGAGTCATTTGCCATTCTGATTTATCTACCAATTGTCCTGCTTTTGCAAAGTTATAAGCATGCTCAAACTTATTGGCACGCTGAACATTAGCATAATAAGAATCCTTAGAAACAGATAAATCAGAGTAATCCCTCCACTTATCAGGATATCCAATTTTTACATAGAAAGCTTTCAATTTCTCAATAGCTTTTACTTTTGTTGAATCTCCCATCCAAGGTAAAGCATTTATACGTTCTCCAAGGACTACTTGCAAGTTATGAACGAGTTTAAGCATGCGTTCCTTAGCAGCTGCAGGGAAATATTTTTGTACATACATTTGACCAACTGCTTCACCTAGAACACCATCTACGGTACCTACAGCACGTTTCCAGCGAGGTGACTGATCTTTTTTACCTGAAAGGGTCTTACCGTAAAAATCAAAATTTTGGGCATAAATCTCGTCACTCAAATAGGAGGCTGATTCATCTATCAGTTTCCATTGCAGATAAGCAATTTGATTAGCGATCGGCTCTGAAGTAAGGATCTTACCAACTTCAACTAACGATTCTTTCTGTGAAACACTTACTTCACTGGTGTTCTTCAACCCAAAAGCAGCCAAATACGTATTCCATTCTATTTCAGGAACAAGCTTTTGCAAATCAGCCACAGGCATTTTGTTGTAATTAGCATGCGGATCACGAAGTTTCACTTTGTCATAAGCAGCTTTAGCCAGGCGGGTTTCGATAGTCAAAACAGCTTCCATATTCTTCTGGGCATCAGCAGCTGTAAAACCAACCAACTGGAACATCTTCACAACGTGAGCTTTATATTTATCCCGGATTTCTTTAGTATGCGCATCGTTTTCCAAATAATAATCACGTTGACCAAGGCTAATACCACTCTGGTAAGTCTGAACCAAATTATAAGAACTATTCATAGGATCGGGACCTACATAAACAGTAAAATAAGGATCTAAACCGGAAATAGCCAACTCAGGCACCAATTTCAAAATGTCGGAAACTGTCTTAACTTCAGCTATCCTCTTTAAATCAGCCTGAATGGGCTTATAACCGTCTTTGTTTAATTTCACACTGTCCATAGCCAAATTGTACATATCCCCTATCTTTTGGGCAACAGTACCTTGAGCTGCCGGTTTTGAGGCTAACTCTACAATCAAACCTTTGAGTTGCTTGCGGTTATTTTCAGCCAGTTGGTCGAAACTTCCGAAGCGTGAATACTCACCGGTAAGCGGGTGGTTTTTCATCCATCCCCCACAGGCATATTGATAAAAATCAACTTTTGGTGATACCGAAGTATCCAGATTAGCCAATTTAATGCCCGGACTTAAACTTGCATTTTTTTTGGCATCGCTAGCTGTTGTCATAAGCATGAATGCAATAATTGGTAAGAAAACTTTTTTCATAAATTAAAATAATTGTGAATTATATAATTGAAAATAATAATTTCAAATTCTTATTTCGGGTTCATGTACCGAATCGATAATCTTGAAAAGTTCAGTCAAAGTTTCAGCCCGAAGCATGGCAATACGCGTTTCTTTAAAGTTAGGTATGCCTTTAAAAACAGGCGTAGAAGCCAAGTGCCGGCGACTGTGGATTATGCCTTTCAACCGCTGATTGCTAACGCTTTCAATAGCTGTTAAGTCATCAATATCCAGCCATCTTACAGAGGAAATTATATGCTCTTTGAGAATATGTTTCTGCTCTTCGAAAGTAAGAACCGGTTCTTTATTTCCCGTTTGGAAATATTGTTTCATTTCAGCAAATATCCAGGGTCGGCCAATCGAAGCACGACCTACCATCACCGCATCAACACCATACTTATCAAAACATTCGGCTGCACGTTCAGCAGTGGTTACATCGCCGTTTCCGATAATGGGAATGTGCATGCGCTGGTTATTTTTTACTTCGCCAATTAAAGTCCAATCGGCATCGCCTTTATACATTTGGGAACGTGTACGGCCATGAATGGCTAACGCGGCAATTCCACAATCCTGCAAGCGTTCAGCAAGTTCCACAATCACTTTATTATCATCGTCCCAACCCAGACGGGTTTTTACTGTCACGGGCAGTTTTACCGCTTTGACAACTTCGGAGGTTATTTCAAGCATTTTAGGGATATCGCGCAGTAGCCCCGCTCCTGCCCCTTTGCCTGCAACCTTCTTTACCGGACAACCAAAATTCAAGTCTATAAATTCCGGATTGGCTTCTTCGGCAATGCGGGCTGCTTCTGCCATTGCATCGGCTTCGCGGCCATAAAGTTGAATGGCAACCGGCCGTTCTTCATCGTATATTGTCAGTTTTTGTTCCGTGCGCTTTACGCTTCTTATCAGTGCATCGGCCGAAATAAATTCTGTGTAAACCATATCCACGCCGAAACATTTGCACAAGAGGCGAAACGCCGGATCGGTAACATCCTCCATAGGAGCTAAAAACAATGGTTTATCTGGAAATTCTATGTTTGAAATCTTCATGTTTATGCAAAAAATAGATACAAAGGTAGGAAATTTTTTTAAGGTATAGATTCTGAATAGGATTATCTATCTTTGCACTAAAATTTAAACAGGTATTTCAATGAAAAGAATATTAATAGCAGTTGCTATAATTATTTGCCAACAAAGTATTTACGCGCAAGTTCGCTATTCAACTTCTTGGTTTGGCCCGAATGCAAATCCGGTTCCGGAATTTACTGATGCCACTATTCCAGCCAAAACAACCTTAAGTTTAATGGCCGATTACTACTTTGGTTATGGCGACCAAACCAAAAATGGTTATTTCAAAATAGAAATCCCACTTATACCGGAGCGCGTTTCAATAAAAGTATGGTCGACTGTGCTGGAACATTATAAAACCACCGAAGAAATCATGCAGGCTCGGGGCGCCAGTATGCTATCAGGAAGTGAAGGTGGCGATTTATATGTACAAACCAGAATTCAATTACTGAGAGAACAAAACAGTGCTCCAAGCATTATATTGAACACCACATTGAAAACCGCTTCTGCCAAAACTTTCACCACCCGGCGTTATTTCGACACTCCGGGTTATTATTTTGATGCAGAAATCGGAAAATCATTTCACACCAAAAGTAAATTTATAAGTGAAATAAGAACCGTGGTTGATGCAGGATTTATGTGCTGGGAAACCACGAACAGTTCGCAGGATGACGCTCCGATGTATGGAGGAAAAATCATAGTTGGAAATGACAACTGGAGACTGGAAAACACGCTTTCCGGCTATTGGGGATGGAAAAACATCAAGGTAAAAACCTATGGAGATATTCCGTTGGTTTATAGCGCTAAAATAAGCAAACAAATAAAGAAAATAAATTATTTTGCCCAATATGAGTATGGAATACATGACTTTCCATACCAACAAGTAAGACTGGGAATCAGTTTCCCTATAAGTAAATTGACACCGAAATTTTAAAAAGAATGATTAGAAAAGATATAGAAATAATGGCTCCTGCCGGATCGTGGGAAAGCCTTTCGGCAGCCATTAAAGCAGGTGCTGACTCCGTATATTTTGGCATTGAAAAGCTAAATATGCGCAGCAAATCAAGCAGCAATTTTTCAACTGAAGATCTACGTGAAATTGTACGTATTTGCAACGAAAACAAAGTAAACAGCTATTTGACCGTCAACACCATTTTGTATGATGAAGACATCACGCTGATGCACAAAATCATTGATGTAGCTAAAGAATCGGGCGTTTCGGCCATCATAGCATCCGATGTTGCCGCCATGATGTATGCTTCAAGCATTGGCGTAGAAGTACATCTTTCCGTTCAGACTAACATTACGAATGTTGATTCATTGAAATTCTATGCGCAGTTTGCTGATGTGGTGGTACTGGCCCGCGAATTGAATTTAAAGCAAGTAAAAGCCATTCATGATGCCATTGAAACGGAACAAATCCGGGGCAAAAACGGCCAGCTTATCCGCATCGAAATGTTTTGCCACGGAGCACTGTGCATGGCGGTTTCGGGCAAATGCTACCTGAGCTTGCACGAAAAAAACGTATCGGCCAACCGCGGGGCATGCAACCAGATTTGCCGTCGTGGTTATACCGTAAAGGACAAAGATTCGGAAATTGAACTGGAAATTGACAACGAATATATCATGTCGCCCAAAGACTTGAAAACAATCGGTTTTGTAGACGAAATGATGGAGGCTGGTGTACGCGTCTTCAAAATTGAAGGACGGGCACGTGGCGCCGAATACGTAAAAACGGTGGTTGGATGCTACAGCGAAGCTATCGAATCGTGCCTCAACGGGACGTTTACAGACGATAAAAAGGCTGATTGGGATGTCCGGTTATCCAAAGTCTTTAATCGTGGATTCTGGAACGGCTATTACCTCGGACAGCGCGTGGGCGAATGGAGCAGGAACTATGGTTCGGAAGCTACACACAAAAAAATTTATGTGGGCAAATGCACCAACTTTTTTCAAAAATTGGGTGTAGCCGAATTTTTACTGGAAGCGCAATACCTTTCGGTGGGCGATGAAATCCTGATTACCGGCGAAACAACCGGTGCTTACGAAGACACCGTAAAAGAAATACGTGTAAAGCTCGAACCGGTGGATAAAGTGGAAAAAGGAACGTATTTTTCAATGAAGACCAATGAATTGATCCGACGGAACGATAAGTTGTTCAAGATAGTGCCCCAAACCACTAAAGGGGCTTAAATAAAAAAATGCGGAATGATAAGTTCCGCATTTTTCTTTTAAAGCATTTATTATTTGCCCGAAAACATTTTGTCCGACCGTTTTTGCATCTCTTCATGGCTCACATCTTCTTTGTGTGTAGCTATCATCCATTTATATCCGTACGGATCCACTACCTGCCCTACCCTGTCGCCGTAAAACATATCAGCAACCGGCATGGCAACAGTAGCTCCGGCATCAACTGCTTTTTGGAACGCTTTGTCTACATCCGTTACATACAATCCAAAAGTCATGGGATTTCCACCAATGGTAAGCGGGCTTTTATTACCCCATTCCAGATTTTCTTCAGCCATCATCAGCAATGAGCCTTCAATCTCAATTTCTGCATGGGCTATCAATCCGTTTGGCAATAATAATTTAAGGCCTTCTTTGGCACCAAATGCTTTTTTATAAAATTCTATTGCTTCAGCGCATCCTTTTATGGTGATGTATGCACTCAAAGTAGCTGCTCCCGGGTAAATGTGTGATGTACTCATAATTTCAAATTTTAAAAGTTTACGTGATAGTTGTTTTGGTGAGATAAACAACATATAATCAGTAAAATTTGTTTTGAAATTAAGAGATTTTAGGCTACCACTTTCTCTTCTTCTCCCAATTTCCTTTCCGGAGCATAAACCGGTAAAAACCCGAATAACTCCCAAATCCAAGGCGCTTGGAGACTGCTTTTAGATCTTTCTTTTTAGCTTTGAGCAGGTCGTTAGCCATAAGCAGGATGTAAGTCTCAGTAAAATCGGTAAACGTCATGCCCGTAAGTGTGAGAACTGTAATGCACATTTCCGTTCGCTTAATGCCCAACAAGGCCGCATGATAACCGCCGGTACGTATGCCATGCTGGTGCAGATTATTTACAAAAGCATCCAGAAACGCAATCCCTGTGGGCCGGAAACCGGTAGTTGGTACTTCGGTAGAACTGTCGGCCTCCAATGTTTCAGGTTGTTCCAGGCTGATATACAAATCGGCCGGACTGTATTGCTTGAATATTGCTTTCATACGACGATGATTTTAGTTGTTACTTTACAAAAATAATAAGAATGTTTAATAAAAACAACAAGATTCAAAATAAAATATTGCGAATAAAATACCATTGACAATATTACAATTTGAGAAAGTGCGGATGAATTCTTATCGGCACTTTCTCAAATTGAAATATTGCCGTTTAGAGTCGATCGGTAATTTTATATAAGTATAAAAGTGCGGTTGAAATATCGTTGGCAATATTTCTAAAAGAGAAATTGCCACTGAATTATCAGTGGCAATTATACAATTTATTTAATTGCGAATGATGAATGATCGGCAATTATACAATTTATCTGCGCGTTGTCAGATAATCGTCTATATTAATGCCAGGAGGCAATGCTTTTTTCAACGATTCGGTTGGTTTAAACCAAACAACCAGTGTATCTTTTCTATTCGCAAGCTTGGTTTCAGCCATAGCTATAGCAATGGGAAGCAATTTCATATCAGCTGGCAAATTTTTATTTTCCATGCTTTGAATTCCGGCAGTATTTCCAATCAATACCGGGTAAAAGTCATACCGGGTCATCTTTTGGTTTACAATCATACTATCAAGCGTATTTACAGCATGTAAGGTATCAGTGGAATTAAATTGTTTTGTAGTCAGGTAATTGTTGTTCGTAGAATAAAAAGCCAGACACGGATAGTGTTCTTTATCCTGCTTGTAATTTGGATTTTCATTTTTATAAAAAACACCTTTATCGTTCAACTCTATTCCAAGAGGCTTGAGTTGATTTAAATTCAGGTATAAGTACTGTGGTTTCTTGGATTGATGTGTGCAACTGCAAATGGCCATCAAAAGAATAAGGGTAAAGATAATCTTTGCTTTCATACCTATTGTCAAATTAATTATTTATTATTTACTGTATAGAACTAAAAAAACTAACTTTTATTTTATATAAATACACATTTTCATACAAAAAAAAGGTTTAAATGAATATCTTCATTTAAACCTTGAAGGACGCTCCCTCCCATTGCAACCCAATAGGATTAACCAATAAGATATTTACTTTTAGGCAAGTAAGATAATAACCGTATGACAGCGTAAGTGCATATAAAAGTAGTGAAAGCCATGACCGGTATTTTAAGCATATAGTTGGTTATATGTACGTTTAATAAACCATAAACGGTATTGAGCAATATGATATGTGCCAAATAAATGCCATAACTTTTAATGGCAATATCTTCAATGATCCTGGCATACCATGCATGGGTATTCGTGTAAGTTACATTCTTAAGCAATAAAAATATCCCTGCCGTTATCATAACCACATTGATAGTATTAAATCCCCAGGTCAATTCGAGTTCGGCCACAGTTTTTACGGTGTTCAGCCTGCTATAAAACCCATAAGCTGTAATAGCATAGCCCAATATTACCAAAAATAATCCTACTATGAAATCATATTTATTCTTTTCCAAATAAAATTTCTTTATATAAAAACCCAGGATAGCATAACCAATAAATCCGGAAAAATAATAAAGCATTGGCGTGCTGTTCCAATAACATTCACCCCATATTTCAGGGTATATAAGATGAATATAAGGCAATAAATTTGTGACTAACCAAATGAGTAAATAAAACTCTATATGACGCTTGGATGCAGTCTTGAGCCAGGGCGAAACAACAGGTGCAAGTAAATAAATACCTATAAGCATATACACATACCACAAATGGCCTATTTCTACGCCGAAATTGACCGGAATGTGGGCAATGTTGACCAACATAGCATTGAAGCCGGTTTGTCCCATAAGGAACTTGTAAATGGCATACAGCATACACCAAATAACGAAAGGAAACAGCACCCGTGTAAATTTCCGTTTAAAAAATACAGACTGATCATCTTTTATCGGCAACAAGAAAAAACCTGACATCATGACAAATAAAGGAACACTGCTCCTGCAAAGTGAATTGAATAATGCCACCCAAATATTTCCATCTCCATGCAAAATAGAACCAGTTGGGGCGATATAAAAAAACTCTCCGGTGTGAACTTGTATTACCATGTAACAGGCCAATACCCTGATTAAATCTAACCCTACATTCCGGGTTGGCGTTTGAATAGTTTCGTTTTTCATTTATAGTATTTATAATTCAGTGCAATCTTATGGTTGGATTAATTTTTACCAAGGATTCAAAGCATCTTATAATGCAAATATATGACATATTTTTTCGTTTTTTATACAATTCAATGTATAAAAAAAATTAGGTTTAAATGATTGTATTCATCTAAACCTAATTCAGTATTATCATATTATAAAGCCCTTAGCTCATTTCCAACATTCTCAATATTGGTTTTACAGCCTTTACCCGTATTTCTTCATCAATTAAAATTTCAGGACTTTCGTCTTTCAGGCAATTATAAAGTTTTTCCATGGTATTCAGCCGCATAAAATTACATTCGTTACAAGCACAGGTACTATCATTAGGCGGAACCGGAATAAATTCTTTATCCGGGTTTTTCTTTTGCATTTCGTGCAAAATTCCCGATTCGGTAGCCACTAAAAATGAAGTAGCCTCCGACGAAGTGGCATAATTAAGCAAAGCCTGCGTACTGCCAATAAAATCGGCCATCAGCAGCACCGTTTTCTTACATTCGGGGTGAGCCAGGATTAATGATCCGGGGTGTTCCGATTTTAATTTCACCAACTTTTCAACAGAGAATTGCTCATGTACATGGCATGCTCCATCCCATAGTAACATAGACCGGCCGGTTACACTGTTGATATAATTTCCCAGATTCCGGTCGGGTCCGAAGATTAATTTCGCATCTTTGGGAAACTGATCCACAATTTTCTTGGCATTAGTCGAAGTCACCACCACGTCAGTAAGCGCTTTTACGGCCGCTGTAGTATTTACATACGAAATTACTGTATGATCAGGGTGAGCTTTCGTAAAGACCTCAAACGCGTCCGCAGGGCAGCTGTCGGCAAGTGAGCAACCTGCATTGAGGTCAGGAACAAGCACTTTTTTATCAGGAGAAAGAATTTTGGCCGTTTCACCCATAAAATGAACGCCGCAAAGCACAATAATATCGGCATCGGTTTTGGCAGCCCATTGTGCCAAAGCCAAACTATCGCCAACATGATCGGCAATATCCTGAATATCGCCCATTTGGTAGTAGTGAGCCATAATTACGGCATTCTTCTCTTTTTTCAGTCGGTTGATTTCCGATATAAGTTGAATTTTGTCCATTTCAAAGTTTTCAATAACACATTAATATTATCTCTTTTATTTTTTCAAAAAACCTTTTGAAGATAATAATAGGCTGTTAGTTTGGTTGATAAAAATATTGATAAAAGCTTGTATAATTCTTTATTAAAAATCCATTGGAGTATATCAACAATTTAGAATGAATTATTCCTTTCAAAATAAGAAAATTACAGACTTTATCAACATGCTGTTAATAACTGCAAAGTTAGAAAGTTTTTATGAATGCACCTGCTGATAAGCTGATAAAACAGGTTAAAAAGTATCCATTAAAAATGTGCTAACTTATTTGGTGGTTTAAAAACAATGGATAATAGAATGGAGTTTTTCATATTTCCAAATAAAGTTATGATGTTTCTATCACGGGTTTTCAGTAAGTTTTCAACAGGTTGTTGATAGCTTATGAATAGCTTTTTTCCGGATCAATCCATGCTGTGCAATCATTGAAATATAAAACACAAAAAAGGCGAAGAAAATTAATTCTTCGCCTTTCATATAGAGTGGTTTGTAATCAGTTACGCATAAAGTTTACCTACAATCCATAATACTAAATTTGTTGGGAGTATTTTGAATAAGAAGCAAATAGCCTGATATTGGAAACCGGGTACTACGCGTGATTTCATGCGGTTGCTCATAATCTGGGCTACCATTTGGCCTGCTACCACCTCAGCAGCCATACCGTTTTGTTCGTCTTTTTCCATTCTTTCCACCGAACGTTTCATGGTGGCAGAATATACTGAATCAGTTGACTGGGATTTTTCTGTGTATTTCCGTGCAGCTGTAAATTCAGTTTTAGTATCGCCCGGAAGCACTGTGCAACATTGAATTCCAAATGGTTTTAATTCGAGCGAAAGGGCTTGCATAAACACCAGTAAGGCCGATTTTCCGGCTGAATAAAAGGCCTGGAAAGGAATTGGGATAACTGCGGCAACCGATGATGTTGTCATGATTTTTCCATAACCTTGTTTTCTGAAAACAGGAATACAAGCCTGGATAGTTTTTACTGCACCAAAAAAATTGGTTTCCAGTTGATATTTCACTTCTTCGGACGAAGTATCTTCTATAGATCCGGCAATACCATTCCCGGCATTGCATATTACAGCGTCCAACCGGTTATTTTCTTTCAAAATTTGAGCAACAACCGAAGCGATTTCTTCTTCATTGTTTACATCCATTTTTACATGAACCAACTCCCCCACTCCATTCGAAGCTTTTTGAGCAATTCCACCACGGCGCGAAGCTGCATAAACGCGAACCCCTTTGTTCATTAATTGTTCAGCTGCCGATAAACCAATTCCGGCACTGGCACCTGTTATTAATACTACTTTTGTTTCCATTAAATTAAAAAAAAGATTTGGCTGCAAATATACTGATAATTAAATTGATTCTAATTTTACGATAAAAAGAATTTATTTAAAAGATTTGTTACTTTTGTAAGTCTTCATATTAAACAATCCAAAATGAAAGTTTTAGTTACCGGTGCCAACGGATTATTAGGTCATCATGTTGTGTTTGAATTACTAAAACGGCAACATTCTGTTCGAATCATTGTCAGGAGCACTAAAAACATTCAGTTTGATGTAAATAAAGTTGAAGTTTTCGAAGGAAATTTTACTGATTTCAAAATTCTGCAACAAGCTGCAAGAGACTGCGATGCTATAATCCATATTGCAGCCGTTACAGCTACCAATTTGTTGCATTACGAGGATTACCGGAAAATAAACGTAGAAGGTTCGGCGCAGGTTATAAAGGTAGCCAACGATTTGAATATTAATCGGATTGTTTACATAAGTTCGGCCAATACCATTGGTTTTGGAACTGAACAACAATTTTCTGATGAACGTTTTAATATTGAATTTCCTTTTTCAAAGTCGCTCTATGCCCGGAGCAAAATGGAATCGGAGCAATTGTTTATTGCAGCCTCTAATGCACCGGATAAACATATAGTTATTATCAACCCTACTTTTATGATTGGTGCGTTTGATACTAAGCCAAGTTCTGGAAAATTGATGTTGATGGGCTATAAAAAATGGCTTATGTTTACTCCCAAGGGTGGAAAAAATTTTGTGATGGTGAATGATGTGGCTGTTTGTGTTTGTAATGCATTGGTTCAAGGCCGGAATGGCGAACGTTATTTAGCCTCGGGAATTAATCTTTCGTTTAGTGAATTTTACTCGCTTCAAAGCCAAATTGGAAATTATCGGCAATATGTTTTTGAATTACCGGATTTTATATTAATTTTGATTGGCAAATTTGGAGATTTTTTGCGACGGTTGGGAATTACAACCGAATTATGCTCCATGAATCTAAGACAATTGATAATTCGTGAATTCTATAGCAATGCAAAAGCGAAATCAGAATTAAAATTGCCCCAAACCGACTTGAAAATAGCTATTAAAGAAGCAATAGACTGGTTTAAAAATCACAATATGACATAATTTTTCATTCTAACCTTATGAAAAAAGTCGTTATTATTTTCTTGTTTTTCGTTTATTTGTTGGGTATTCAGGCTAATGCCAAGCCCAGGAAAATTGAATCCATTCCATTCGAAATGGTTGGAAGTTACGTAGTAATCACAGTAAAAATTAATGACTCCTCCCCGCTCAATCTGATACTTGACTCAGGAATCAGAAACACCATCATTACCGAATTAGAACCTGCTGATAAAATTTCCCTTAATTATTCTGATGTCAAAGATATGATGGGGCTTGGTGGTGGTACACACCTGGAGGCTTTTACCAGTAATTTCAATACACTCAAAGTAGGTAAACTAAAACTCGAAAATAAAACGGTATACGTGCTTCAGGAAGATGTTTTTAATTTATCAAAACACTCGGGCACAAAGATAAATGGATTAATTGGTGTTGATTTTTTTCAAGATCATGTTGTTGAAATAGATTATTCAAGTAAGCATATTCGCTTTTACGATTCAAAAAACTTTGAAACGCCCAAAGGATATAGCATGCTGCCTATTATGATTGAATCGCAGAAAATGTTTGTCGAACTAACTGTCCTGCAAACAGACAGTACACGAAAACAGGTAAAAATGTTGATGGATACCGGAGCAGAACTAAATGCTTGGTTTCAAACTTCCTCCAAAGAATCGGTACGTATTCCTCCTAAATGGGTACAAGGCACTATTGGTGAAGGTTTGAATGGCATAATAACCGGAAAATATAGTCATATCCCTCAGATTTGCTTTGGGGATTTTTGTCTTAAGAATGCCATTGTATCATTTCCCGATTCTGCAACAATAAATGGTATTGTAAGTAATTCAAAACGAGATGGTACGGTTGGAAGCCAATTGTTGAGCAGATTCAATTTGTATTTTGACTACAAACAGAAAAAATTTTACTTCAAACCCAACAGTAATTTTAAAGGTCCGTTTTCGTATAATGTAGCTGGAATAGAGATTATTCAATATTCACCGGTTATTCCGGTTATTGAAGTTATGGATGTGTGGGCAAATTCTCCGGCAGCCCATGCTGGTGTAAAAAAAGAGGATCAATTAGTTGAAATTAATGGTACCAGAGCTTTTCAAATGTCGATTGGAGAAATAAGGAAAATTTTTGAAACACCCTCTAAACGTCCATTAAATCTTACTTTGAAGCGTGGAAAAGATGAAATCACTGTTAGAATTGATATGAAAGATAAATTCTGAGTTTGATGAAAAAAACTTTGGTATAAAAATTAATATTTTATAATTCTCGTCGACAGTTGACAAGTGATTTGAATAGAAAATGATCTTTTTTCACTATTTCTTCTCTTATAATTAAAAATTACTTTCTGGAAAACAGCCAGAAAAAGTTATCAACAGTTTGCAGTTTCGAAAAAAACATCTATTTTTGCAGTCCCAAAGTCGGAAAGAGAAAATAATAACGCAAAATACAACAAAGCAATGAAAAGGACATTCCAACCTTCTGTTAGAAAAAGAAAAAACAAACACGGTTTCCGTGAAAGAATGGCAACAGCTAACGGACGCAGAGTATTAGCAGCCCGTCGTGCCAAAGGTAGAGCAAAACTTACAGTTGCAGATGAAGCAAGCCACAAACGCTAATCAATCTGCTAAAACAGTATAAAGAAAGTAAAGACTTCCTGTAAGTTTTTACTTTTTTTGTTTTATATGCCCCTATGAAGCAATAAATTCATTATTTTTGGCGTCTATTTTAAACCGGTTTAGATTCGGTTCATTCCTTTGATAATCAAGTCATGTAATTTCTGTCGACTATGGAATTAAAAAAATTTTGGAAAGAAACTTTTGGTGGATTTGTATTAAAAAATGTACTTGTTGCTATAGGTATACTTGTTGGTATATCGTGGATTGCACTTATTTGTATCGATTTTTATACCCATCATGGTGAAGCTGAGGTGATTCCTGATTTAAGAGGATCGTATGTAGAAGAAGCGCAGGTTTTATTGGCCAAAAAGGGTTTGTATGTTCAAGTTATTGATTCTGTATATGTTCGTGATAAAAAATTAGGAACAATCATTGACCAGATTCCGGCTCCAAATTCAACCGTAAAGACAAACCGCCCTGTTTATGTCATAATTAATTCCCGTAAGGTAAGACAAGTAACATTACCTGAAATTAACGATGTATCTTATCGTCAAGCAGATGCCATGTTGCAATCAATTGGTTTAAGCGTTGCCAGTGTAGAGTATGTGCCATCTGAATACAAAGATTTGGTTTCGGAAGTAAAACTCCACGGAAGAACTATTTTGCCAGGAACGCGTGTACCCGAAGGAAGTGCTTTGGTGCTGGTAGTTGGGAATGGTTTGGGCGAAGCGAGTACAGCTGTTCCGATGTTAAAAGGAAAAGGACTTGAAGAAGCCACTCAGGAAGCCACTTCAGCTTCGCTTATTATTGGAGCTGTTGAATATGATGTTCAGCCATCAGGAAATGAATCGGAATATATCATTTACCGGCAACGCCCGGCAGCAGGAGGCTCGTTACCAGCAGGTAGCCGGATTGATGTTTATCTTACAAGGGATAAATCAAGGTTGAATGAAGTATTTGAAGAAGACAAAAAACAAGCAGAAACTGATGAACAGTTTTTCTAAAACTCATATAATCGTAAAAACGTGTCAGAAGATTTTTTAGAAGAAATAGAAGAAGATGAAATAGAAGAAGTGGGAGAGAGACAAGATCTTTTCGAACACTTCAGGTTTGTGGTAGATAAAGGTCAAGCCATGGTGCGGATTGATAAACACCTGGTTAACTGCATGTCAAATACTTCACGTAACCGTATTCAGGAAGCTGCTGATGCCGGTAATATTCTGGTAAATGGCAATCCTGTAAAATCGAATTACCGTATTAAGCCGAACGATGTAATAACCATTGTGTTGGCCTATCCGCCCAATGAATTTGAAATTATTCCACAAAATATTCCTCTCAACATTGTGTACGAAGATGATGATATTTTGCTTGTCAATAAACAACCAAATTTAGTGGTACATCCTGGCTTTGGCAATTTTGATGGAACCTTGCTGAATGCTGTTGCCTGGCATTTGAAAGATAATCCAAACTTTGATGCCAATGACTCACGTATTGGCTTGGTGCATCGAATTGATAAAGATACTTCAGGTTTAATACTGATTGCCAAGACAGAAGAAGCGAAAGCGCATTTAGGTAAGCAGTTCTTTAATAAAACCACCCAACGTCGCTATCATGCTTTGGTTTGGGGAAATGTGAAGGAAGACGAGGGCACAATTGTGGGGGCATTAGCCCGGGATCCTCGCGACCGAATGCAGTTTACCGTTTTTCCTGATGGTGAAAACCCCTTTGCAAAACACGCTGTAACTCATTATAAAGTGTTGGAACGAATGGCATACGTCACTTTGGTGGAATGCAGGCTTGAAACAGGCCGTACACACCAAATTCGCGTTCATATGAAGCATATTGGACACCCGCTTTTCAACGATGAGCGTTATGGAGGACATATTATTCTGAAAGGAAATACGACGGCCATGTATAAAGCATTTGTAAAAAATTGCTTTTTCATTTGTCCGCGGCAAGCTTTACATGCCAAAACGCTTGGATTTGTTCATCCCCGTACTGGTGAAATGATGTATTTTGAGAGTGAATTGCCTGATGATATGAGTGAAATCATTGATAAATGGCGTAGATATGCAAAGATGTTGGCTGAAGAATAGCATATAAATCAAACAGTCTTTTTTAAATAAAGGTTTTATGAAAAAAAATATTGCCATCGTAGCTGGTGGAGATTCATCGGAAGTGGTAGTTTCACTGAAAAGTGCCGCAGGACTTTATTCGTTTATGGATAAAAATCGTTATAATTTATTCATTGTAACCGTTGTGGGTAAATTATGGCAGGTTGAATGGTCTGACACAGAGAAAATTGCTATTGACAAAAATGATTTCAGTTTTACCCATGATAACCAAAAAACGACATTTGATTTTGCGTACATTACCATTCATGGCACTCCGGGTGAGAATGGTATTTTACAAGGTTATTTTGAATTAATCGGTTTGCCTTATTCTTGTTGTGGTGTTCTTGCTGCAGCTATCACTTTCAATAAATTTACATGTAACCAATATCTGAAAGGTTTTGGAGTGAAAGTGGCCGAATCGTTAGTGCTGCGTGCAGGACAGGCTGTTTCAGATGAAGAAGTGGCTCAAAAAATTGGTTTTCCGTGCTTTATAAAGCCCAATGTAGGTGGAAGTAGCTTTGGGGTAACTAAAGTAAAAAGCATTGACCAAATTCAACCCGCCATTGCCAAAGCATTTGCCGAAGGTGAAGAAGTGATGATTGAATCCTTTCTTTCGGGAACAGAAATTACCTGCGGGGTTTATAAAACCAAAAATAAATCGCAGGTTCTGCCTGTTACAGAAGTTGTAAGTGAAAATGAATTTTTTGATTTTGATGCAAAATACAAAGGTCAGGTTCAGGAAATTACACCAGCTCGTATCAGCAGTTCGCTCACGGAACGCGTTCAAAAACTTACTTCGGCCATTTACGATATTCTTGGTTGCAAGGGCATTGTTCGCATTGATTATATAATCTCAGAAGGCGATGTGATAAATTTGCTCGAAGTAAATACTACGCCTGGAATGACTGCCACCAGTTTTATTCCTCAACAAGTGGCTGCTGCCGGATTGGACATTAAAGACGTAATGACAGAAATTATTGAAAATGAAATAAATCTCTAACTCCTGAAGGAGAATACGAGTGACTAATCATTTATAATTAGATTATAAAATACTAACTTTATTCCCCTTTTCGGGGTTAGGGGTGATTATGAAAACATTTGACGAAATAACTCAAATTATTTCTGCTGCAATTGATCAGATCGATTGGAACAAAGAACCGCACGGACTTTATGAACCAATTGGTTATGTGCTTTCTATGGGTGGAAAACGTATTCGTCCGGTATTGACGTTGATGGCTTGCAATTTGTTTTCGGATGATGTGCAACCTGCTGTAAATTCTGCTCTTGGATTGGAGATATTTCATAATTTTACGTTGTTACATGACGATATAATGGATCGGGCTGATGTTCGCCGTGGATGCCAAACCGTGCATAAAAAATGGGATGACAACACTGCTATACTTTCCGGTGATGTAATGCAAATTTCTGCATATCAATTTATTGCCAATACACCGGCAGAACAATTGAAACGCTCGTTGGATTTGTTTTCGAAAACTGCTGCTGAAATCTGCGAGGGCCAGCAATACGATGTTGACTTTGAAAATCGCGATAATGTAAAAGCTGAAGAATATCTGGAAATGATTCGGCTGAAAACAGCCGTTTTGCTGGGTTGTGCGCTTCAAATTGGAGCCTGGATAGGTGGAGCAGGAGAGGAGGATGCCCAAAACCTGTATGAGTTTGGAATTAATATCGGACTGGCATTTCAGTTGAAGGATGATTTACTGGATGTGTATGGCGATGAAGCTACCTTTGGAAAGAAAATCGGTGGTGATATTCTATGTAATAAAAAAACCTATTTGTTGATTCATGCACTTGAATTTGCAAAAGGAAATGAAGCTGATGAATTACAAAGTTGGCTCAAAACGACAGATGAAAATCTGGCTGACAAAAAGATAATTGCGGTTACAGCACTTTTCAACAGACTTGGAGTAAAGATGATTTGCGAAGATAAGATGCAGTTTTTTTATACTAAGGCCATCGCAAATCTGGACAAAGTGGCAATTTCTGACAATAAAAAGCAAGAATTGATAAAATTAGCTGAAAAATTAATGTTTAGGAACGATTAATTTTTTATCTTTGCTGGCACAATAGTTTCAATTTTTTAATTCTCAATTTCCAATTTCCAATTAGGATAGTTTTATCTTCAATTGTAGATTGTAAATTATAAATTGCAAATTAATATGCCTTACCGCCGATTACCCAATACCGATCAAGCTCGTTTACGTGCTTTGCGTACAGCTATTCTACAAGCAGACAAAGAGAATTATGGTGATCAGATAGTTGCTTATAAAACTATTCACGAAGCTAAAACTTATTTGAGTGGCTTTGAGAAGCAATTGATTCAATACCAACAAACTCTTGAGAGCCAGGTTTCAGCTAATAAACGCTACCAACAAATAGTCCATAATGCCCGCCTTTATATTTCGCATTTCATTCAGGTTTTTAATCTTTCTGTTATTCGTGGTGACATAAAAAAAGATCATAAACTTTTTTATCAATTGGATCCAAACATTCATACAGTGCCCGATTTAAGTACTGAAGCTGCTTTGTTGAACTGGGGCAAACGTATAATCGATGGAGAAAATGAAAGGTTGCGAAATGGTGGATTGCCAATTTACAACCCCACAATTGCCAAAGTAAAAGTTCATTATGAGGTTTTTAAAGAATATAAATCTACTCAAAAGTTACACCAAAGCACTACTAACCGTAATTGGGAAGACTTGGTAAGTTTGCGTGAAAAAGGCGACATAATTATTTTGGATATTTGGAATCAAGTGGAATCAAAATATAAAGATGAAAAACCATATTCCCGCTTGATAAAATGTAAGAATTATGGGTTAGTGTATTATTATCGAAAAGGTGAGAAGGAATTGACTAAAGTGGATGATCTGGTTTCGGTAGGAACGTAATTTCAGACTTGTTATTCGATAGTATTTGAAGCTGTAATTATCTTATCCATTTTTACATCTAGCTTATAAACAGGAATTTCTGGTAAAAATTGAAAATCGAAACCAACGCCAATCTTAGTGGAGTTATTATCCATAAAGTAGCGGTCGTAGTAGCCCTTTCCACGTCCTAAACGATTTTTTTTCATATCAAAAGCCACTCCAGGAACTATCACCAGATCAATACTCCCTGTGTAATTCTCTTGTGAATCAGGTTCCCAAATATCTAATGCACCTTGTTTCAGAGCTCCATTTGAGCAATACGATTTTAAAATTAAATCGTCACCATGCACAGTTGGCAGCACAATTTGCTTTTTATCAATCCATTTTTTTATGATTTCATGAGTAGGCAGTTCGTCAGGAGTTGACCAATAAATCAGTATGCTTTTAGCAGTTTTGAATTCAGGTAATAACTCTATTTTATCGAAGACTGTATTAGCTTCTTGTTGTTTTTGAAATTCTGAAAGCTGCTTTTTTAATTCACTGATTTTTCTCCTGATTTCTTTTTTTTCAGAGGAAATTTTTTCTGGATAATTCATAAATACTACCTTTTTATTCAACAAATATAAGCCTGAAAATTGACTTCGGGTGCAAAATTACCTATTTGATTATATAAATATGGGCAACATGGCAATTTAGTTTATAAAATTTTTTCAAAAAGGCTTTGTTAATTCAAAACTTATTTATAGCTTTGTTAAGCGAAATTTAGATTATAGTTCTTGAGTTTAATGATTTAGTTGTCACCAAAGACCTTTGAATGTTATGAAAAGAGTTATTTCCACGTTTACTATTGTTGTTTTTTGTCAATTTCTCTATTCTCAAATTTCTAATATAATTCCTTCTCCTATCGCTATTGCTCAAACTTCAGTTGCAGATTCACACAATTGGGCGGCTTTTAATAATCCAGCCATGTTGGGATACATTGAAAATTCTGAAATGGGAATTGGATATGAAAATCGATATCAACTTTCAGAGCTTTCGACTAAAACCGGTCAACTGGCTTTGCCAAACAGTTTGATAAATGTAGGATTTTCATTCTCGCATTTTGGCTATTCTCTTTATCATGAAATGCTTTTGGGAGTAGGTTTTGCGCGAAACTTTTCTGATAAATTTGCTATGGGCATGCAGTTTGATTATTATACTGCCTTTTTCACTGCTTCCAATTCTTATCATGGGGCTTTTATTCCTCAGGTTGGATTATCAGTTAAGTTATCTTCTGGTTTCAACTTGGGTTTTCACTCATTCAATCCTTTTCAAATCAATATAAAAACGGAATTTATAACTAAACGCATTCCTTCGATTTTCAGTTTAGGTACTGAATGCTTTTTATCGCCGGAAGTAGTTTGGCGCACGCAGGTCGACAAAGAAGTGAGCAGCAATTATCGCTTTGCGAGCGGATTTGAATATCAAATGTTACAGAATTTAAAATTGAAATTAGGTGCCTACGGGTCCGATTATTTGGTTCCTTGCCTTGGTTTTGGTTTCAAAACCGGAGCATTTTTGGTGGATTTAAATTGCGAACAGCATCCACTATTGGGTTTAAATACGATAGCAGGAATAAAATACCGGTTTGGAAAATAAACAATAACAGAATTAAAACTATCGTGAAGCATTTGTTGATTTATCTGTTTCTTCTTTTAGTTTGTTCTTGCCCCACAAGAGCACAAGATGTTGTGTCTACTACGGAGCAATTAATTGCTGATATTTTTGAGCAATATACAGCTGAGAGTGAAGAATCCATTGATTATGATAGCTTCTTCGAAGATTTGTTGTTTTGCGCTCAAAATCCGATTAATCTAAACCAGGCAACGCGTGAGCAAATGGAAAAACTACCATTTTTATCCGATATCCAGATTGAAAATATACTGTCGTATGTGTACCAGTTTGGCCAGATGCAAACTATTTATGAATTACAGTTAGTTGATGGGCTTGATATGACAGACATCAGGCGTATGTTACCCTTTGTGCTGGTTGGAGAGGCTGGGAATATGAATAAGAAAATCTATTGGAATGATTTGCTGAAATATGGAAAGAATGAGGTGTATTTTCGATTGGATAAAGGACTTGAAACTAAAGAAGGTTATCGTTTTTTACCTGAAGAAGATCAGAATCAGATAATTAATAATTCGAAGAGTTATCTTGGGAATGATCTTTATAATTCTTTGAGATATAGGTTTCATTATAAAGACCGGATTCAATTTGGAGTAACTGCCGAGAAAGATGCCGGTGAGCAATTTTGGGGAACTACGCACAAAGGTTACGATTTTTATTCATTTCATGCTCAACTGAATAATTTTGGGAAGTTTAAAACTGTTGTTGTTGGAGATTTCCGGGCAAATTTTGGTCAAGGGCTGGTGCTTCATTCTGAGTTTGGTGTGGGGAAATCGTCATATGTGCTGAATGTTACACCCCGAAGCTTTGGATTGAAAAAATTTAGTTCGACAGATGAAAATAACTTTTTTCGCGGTGGTGGAGCAACTATCCGGTTGGGAAAACTTAATCTGACAAGTTTTTATTCCAATAAAATGATTGATGGTGACACGGTGAATGGAACGTTTCAAACCATCCTAAAAACCGGTTATCACCGAACATTAGATGAATTAAGTAAGAAACACACTGTGAACCAGCAAATCATAGGTGGCAATGCAACTTATACCAATATGAATCTGCAAGTTGGCATAACGGCCGTTCATACTATGTTGGATAACAGGTTGACTCCTGATAAATCAGTGTATAATTATTTTTATTTTTCTGGAAAAAAGCAAACTACGGGAGGAATTTCGTACCGGTACCGTTGGAAGAAGCTCAATTTATTTGGAGAGACCGCTATGACTGATAATGGCTCAATGGCAACGCTGAACGGATGTTATTTTAGTCCAATATCGCAAATGAGTCTGGTAGCTTTGCAACGCTATTATTCTCCTGAATACGACACGTTTTATGCGTCTTCCTTTTCTGAAACTTCGCGAATAAATAATGAAAGTGGGCTTTACTTAGGAGCTGAGGTTCGCCCATTTCGAAAATGGAAGTTTGCTGTTTATGCTGATAGTTACCGCTTTCCGTGGCCAAAATACGGTATTGATGCACCTTCCTTAGGGAAAGACTATTTACTGCAAGCCGATTTTGCCGCTAAACGAAATGTTATCATGTATTGGCGTTTTAAGTTTGAAGAAAAACAAACCAATTTTTCCAACTCAAGTTCAGTGATGCCGGTCATTGTTCCGTCAAAAAAGATTTCTGTGCGGTATCAATTGACCTATTCGTACGGAAATTTCAGTTTTAAGAATGTGTTTGATGGCAATTTGGTCCGTAAAGCTGATTCAACTTGGACGTATGGGGTAATTGCATCGCAAGATGTGAGTTATGTTTTCCATTCTATTCCATTGAAAGTCGATTTCCGTTATCAGTTTTTTGATGCGGTGAATTACGAAAATCGGTTGTATTCATACGAAAAGGATGTGCTTTATGCTTTTTCTATTCCTATGTATTACGGTTTGGGAAGCCGGTATTATCTGAATTTACAGTACGATTTAAATAAAAACCTCTCACTTTGGTTTAAAATTGCTCAAACGGTGTATGCCGACGATCGGGAGTCGCTAAGCAGCGGTAATGAAACCATTTCGGGCAACCGAAAAACGGATATAAGATTGATGTTGAAGTGGGAATTTTAATTAGAAATATTCAACTAAGTCTGGTAATCAAAAGAACCAACTTTTGATTTGAAAACCGTTGTTGTAAAAAAGCTAAAACGTAGTCTCTTTTGCCCTTAAAAATGCTATTTTTACTATATAATTTGACAAGAATTCAAATATTTACGAAAAACTGCCATCTCTACATTGCAACTCTGTAAAATAGCAGTATCTTTGTAGTGTATTTCAGCCCTACGACTGATTCCTTCCTCACAATTCCAAAACATTATATATCTTTACAAGATGGATTTATTAGAAAAAATTATGGCACGTGCCAAGGCAAACCTGCAACGCATTGTTTTGCCCGAAGGCACTGAAATCCGCACATTAAAGGCTGCGGATATTATTTTGAAAGAAAAAGCAGCTAAGCTTATTTTGATTGGCAATGAATCTGAAATTAAACAATTAGCTACTGAAAATAACCTGACAAACATTGCCGAAGCTACCATTATTGATCCCGAAACAGATGCTAAAATGTTTGATTACACCAATTTGCTTTTCGAATTGCGCAAGAGTAAAGGAATGACTTTAGAAGAAGCAACAAAATTGGCAAAAAATCCGTTGTACTTAGGCTGTCTTATGATTAAAAATGGTGATGCTGACGGAGAATTGGCAGGAGCGCAAAATACTACGGGAAATGTGCTTCGTCCGGCTTTCCAGATCGTAAAAACCTTGCCGGGAATTAATGTGGTTTCGGGTGCGTTATTGATGTTTACTCCGACATCTCAATATGGCGAAAACGGTTTGTTGGTCTTTGCGGACTGTGCTGTAAATCCAAATCCAACTGCACCTGAGCTGGCACAAATTGCTGTTTGTACAGCTGAGACAGCACGCGTAATTTGCGGATATGAACCACGTGTGGCCATGCTAAGTTTCTCGTCAAAAGGTAGCGCAAAGCATGAGTTGGTAGACAAGGTAGTCGAAGCCACTAAACAGGCAAAGGAAATGGCTCCGGAATTAATGATTGATGGAGAGTTGCAAGCCGATGCAGCGCTAGTTCCTTCGGTAGGACAAAGCAAAGCTCCGGGAAGTAAAATAGCCGGACAGGCAAACGTGTTGGTATTTCCAGATTTACAAGCCGGAAATATCGCCTATAAACTGGTGGAACGTTTCTCGGGAGCGCAAGCCGTAGGGCCAATTTTACAGGGAATGGCAGCGCCAATCAACGATCTTTCGCGTGGTTGTTCTGTAGATGATATTGTGAGGATGATTACGATAACAGCAAATCAAGCGATGAAAAACTAATTCATAATTCAAAATGCATGGTTCAATTATGAACTACGCATTTTGGATCAGGATTATGCATTAAGGATTATTAATTATGCATTGAAAATATTATGGCAGAAGAGATTATTGAAGCGATTGAACGCTACGGGCTGAGCAAACGTAACCGGAAACGGACCTTGTTTTCGCGCATCGGTGTGGTTGGTTGCGGTAAAGAAGGGAGCGTGATTGCAACTACGGCTGCTCTCAACGGTATGGAAGTGATATTTCTGGAACCGTCCGAAGAAAAGATTGCGAATGCTTATGCTCGCATTGAAGATAAACTGGATAAGAAGATTGACAACTGGGGTTTGACAGTGAGTGAGAAAAAAGCTATTCTTGCCCGTATCTCCGGAACTGTAAACTATGAAGACTTTACTGGTTGTGATTTTGTTATTGAAGCTATTCGTTACGATGATAACACTGGTGAACGTCGTGTTTTACAGCGTAAAGATGTTTTTAAACAATTGGAAAAAGTACTTTCACCTACTGCAATCATAGCTTCCAATGTTTCTACAGTAATCGTTACTGATTTGGCTGCAGAACTTGAACATACCGAACGCTGCATTGGATTACATTTTTTATCTAATATTCCTGACTCAAACATTATTGAAATTGTTCCGGGATTAAACACCTCTACAGAAACGTATGATAAAGTTTGTCAGTTTGCCAAATTAATAAATCATGAATATGTTCAGGTAATGGAATCGGCTGGTTTGATCAGTATCCGTTTGTTCCTTATCCAGTTGAATGAAGCTTGCGGTATTTTGATGGAAGGCATTTCAAGTGTTGAAGATATTGACCGGGTACTGACGGTAGGATTTGGTCACCGTCAAGGTGTGTTCCGTACTGCAGACCAAATGGGGATTGAGAAAATCGTCAAATTACTCGAAAACCTTTGGGACGAATACGGTAGTTTAAAATACAAACCATCGCCGGTTATATTACGTTTGCACCGAGCTAAACATTTTGGTGTAAGCAAAGGAAAAGGATTTTATACCTACGATGAAGCAGGTAATATAGTAAAATAAGGAGAGCAGTTATAATGAAAATTCTTGTATTGAACTGTGGAAGTTCGTCGATTAAGTATAAATTGCTTGACATGGTGAACAACGTAGAGTTGGGGTCGGGTGCTGTAGAGAAAATCGGAATGAAAGGTTCGTTTCTAAAACATACCCGTCCGGATGGTGTTAAGGTTGTGTTGAAAGGAGAAATTCTGGAACATCAGGTTGGTATCGAATATATTTTGGGCGTGTTAACCAGTCAGAAACATGGCTGTATTGCGTCTTTAGAGGAAATAGATGGTGTGGGTCATCGGGTGGTGCATGGAGGAGAGAAATTCAACTCCAGCGTGCTAATTACTGAAGAAGTTATTCAGAAACTGACGGAATGTATTGATATTGCCCCGCTTCATAATCCACCGAATTTAGCTGGAATTCGTGCTATTAGCGAGCTGCTACCAACAGTTCCTCAGATAGGCGTATTTGATACGGCTTTCCACCAAACTATGCCGGATTATGCTTATATGTATGGCATTCCTTATTCGTTGTATACCAAGTATGGTATTCGCCGTTATGGTTTTCATGGAACCAGTCACCGCTATGTTTCAAAGCGGGCTGCTGAGTTTTTAGGACTTGATTATTTGAACTCAAAAATCATTACAGCCCATATTGGAAACGGTGTTTCGATTACAGCTATTGAGAATGGTAAATCGATCGATACTTCTATGGGATTCACTCCGATTGAAGGATTGATGATGGGAACCCGTTCGGGCGACGTTGATTTGGGTGTGGTAACTTATCTCATGGAAAAAGAAATGATAGGTTCGGCAGCAGTTTCTACCTTGTTTAATAAGCATAGTGGGATGTTGGGTATTTCCGGCTTGTCATCCGATATGCGCGATATTGAAAAAGCAGCCAAAGAGGGCAATGACCGTGCACGGTTAGCCCGCGAGATGTATGTGTATCGGCTGAGAAAATATATTGGGGCTTTTGCAGCGGCCATGGGTGGTGCAGATGCTATAGTGTTTACAGGAGGAATTGGCGAGAATCATGTTTTCACCCGCCGTTATATCTGCGAAGGATTAGGATTTATGGGTGTAAAAATTGACCACGATTTGAATGCAGTTTCGCAGGGAGTTGAAGTTAAGTTGAGTACTCCGGATTCGGGTGTAAATGTGGCTGTTATTCCTACAGATGAGGAATATATGATTGCTTTTGATACCATTGAAATATTGAAAGGCAATTAATTTCGAATTGATCTTTTTTAAATACAGAACACCTGAAGCAATTGAAGTTTCAGGTGTTTTTTTATTCTCTTTTTTGCTTTGGAAATTTCAGGGCAAATAGCGGTGAACTATTTCCTTTTTTAGACAATATACTTGAAATTCAAATCAAATTTCTATATTTGCATAGCTAAGATTAAATCAGTACATCGCCGGATTAATTATGTGCCGGTAAATTCTGTATTTATTAATAATAATTCAACTTGTAATACGTAGAAATCACAAAACATGAAAATACTTGTTCTAAACTGTGGAAGTTCATCAATAAAATACAAATTGCTCGACATGGAAACTCAGGAGGAATTGGGTACAGGTGCTGTTGAAAAAATAGGCATGAAGGGCTCTTTCTTGAAGCATGTACGCAGGGATGGGCAAAAGGTTCTCCTGAAGGGTGAAGTTCTGGAGCATCAGATCGGTATTGAATATATTTTGGGAATACTGACCAGCGAGAAACATGGTGGAATCAAATCGCTCGAAGAAATAGATGGTGTGGGTCACCGGGTGGTGCATGGAGGTGAAAAATTCAATACGAGCTTATTGATAACCGATGAGGTTATTCAGAAAATAACCGAATGCATTGACATTGCCCCACTTCATAATCCGCCAAATTTGGCTGGTGTAAAAGCTATCAGCGAGCTTTTGCCGGATGTTCCGCAGGTTGCAGTGTTCGACACCGCTTTTCACCAGACAATGCCCGATTATGCCTATATGTATGGCATTCCCTACTCATTATATAAGAAGTATGGTATCCGCCGTTATGGCTTTCATGGCACCAGCCACCGTTATGTATCGAAGCGTGCTGCAGACTTTCTTGGACTTGATTATTCAAATTCGAAGATAATTACGGCTCATTTGGGGAATGGAGGTTCGGTTTGTGCCATAAAAAATGGCAAATCGGTTGATACTTCTATGGGATTCACTCCGATAGAAGGTTTGATGATGGGTACCCGTTCGGGTGATGTTGACTTGGGGGTGGTAACTTATTTGATGGAGAAAGAAACGATTGGCTCGGCATCGGTTTCTACCTTGTTCAACAAGCACAGTGGTGTGTTGGGTGTGTCGGGCGTGTCATCGGACATGCGCGATGTACGTAAAGCTACGGCCGAAGGGGATGAACGTGCCAGGCTTGCATGGCAAATGTATGAATACCGGGTACTGAAATACATTGCGGCTTATGTTGCTGTCCTGAATGGTGTGGATGCCATTGTTTTTACGGGTGGAGTGGGAGAGAACCAAACCGAAACACGCAGGTATGTAGCCGAACAAATGAGTTATATGGGTATCAAAATAGATAATGAGTTGAATATGTCATCGAGAGGTAAAGAGGTGCTGCTGAGTACACCTGAATCGGCCGTAAAGATGTGTGTGATTCCAACGGATGAAGAATTCATGATTGCTTCGGATACACTTGCAATTATTCAAAAAAGATAAATTTGCATACAGAAATCATAACCGGATAAACGTCCTGCACCGTTGTATAGGGCGTTTTTTTATTATATGAGCATCCATTGTTTCTACCTGCCTTTGACCTCGGATGGAGTCGTAAATGGTTTCCATTTTTAGTTTAGGACATATATCGGATAATCATTTTATAATTAGAAAACTCTGTAACAAGCGGCTGTTAGTGCTTGGGGATAAGAAATTAATATCTTTTCATTACTTAAATAACTTCGGTGTTGGAATAAATTGGAGTAATTTTGCGGAGCAAGAAATAAGGTATTATAAGATTATGGAAATAGGTATTTTAATAATGGGTATTGTAGCCGGGGTGATGTCCGGATTGTTTGGTATTGGCGGAGGGATTATCATGGTTCCTTCCCTAATCGCTATTTTTGGCATGGATATGCTCAATGCTAATGCCACTTCGCTGGCAGCTATGTTGTTGCCGGTGGGTATATTGGGTGTAATAACGTATTACAAAGCTGGCTATATCAATGTGCGGAATGCCCTCTGGATTTCGGTGGGACTCCTTACCGGATCTTTTTTTGGAGCTGAGTTGGCTGTTTCGGTGGATGTGAAAGTGCTATCGAAGCTTTACGCTGCATTTTTACTTTATATAGCGGTGGGATATTTGGATATTCCCAAATTGTTACGAAGAAATAAAGAATCGAAAGTGGAAGTTCCGGTTAGCGGCGAAAATAGACGGTATGCTTTTTGGATCTTTATTTGTGTAGGTATTTTTGCCGGTGTTATTGCCGGTTTATTTGGCAAGGGCGGTGGCTTGGTGATTGTTCCTGTGCTGATTAAGTTTTTCAAATACGATGCTAAAGCGGCTTCGGCTACTTCGCTGGCAGCCCTGCAACTTCCGGTGGGATTGCCCAGTGTAATTGTATATGCTCACGGAGGTTACCTGAATTGGGTTTATGCCGGATTGATGGCATTGGGGATTGTCTTCGGAGTGTTTTTTGGGACTAAATTGGCAATAAAGTTGCCTGCAGCTACTTTCAAGAAAGTGTACGCTGTTTTCTTGTTGGGCGTAGCGGTTTATATGGTTTATAAATACATTTGATACAAGGATATTTCTCAAAAAATAAGCTCTTCCCACAAATTTGGGAAGAGCTTATTTTTTATTTTTTCGATTTTGAGTAATTAGGATTACCTCGTTTGTTCAAGCCTTGCAGCGTCCAACCTGAGCAAGATAAACAGCAGGATGGTAAAACCCCAAAGCGAGGAGCCTCCGTAGCTGAAAAACGGCAGCGGAATGCCAATTACGGGCATAATGCCAAGTACCATCCCTATGTTGATGGTGAGGTGGAAGAAGAAAATGCTGGCTACACAATATCCATAGATACGGCTGAATACGTCTCGCTGCCGTTCGGCAATGCGGAGCAGCCGCATGAGGAGCAGCCAGTACATACCTAAAACCAGGGTAGATCCCCAGAATCCATGCTCTTCGCCCACAGTGCAGAATATGAAGTCGGTGTCTTGCTCCGGTACATATTTCAGCTTGGTCTGCGTACCGTTCAAAAATCCTTTTCCCCAAAATCCGCCTGAGCCAATGGCAATTTTCGATTGGTTTACGTTATATCCAGCCCCGGTGAGGTTGTTTTCCATCTTCAGCAGTTCTTTGATACGTACTTGCTGGTGTGGTTCCAATACCTTTTCGAACAGGTAATCGGACGAAAAGCAAAACACTAACGCGCCTAACGAAAAAAATACGAGAAACCAATATTTTTTATAGCGGTAAAAGAGTTCCACCACCATCCAATACAAGCACGATGCCACCACAGTGAATATGGCCACATAGTTATAGCTCACATAAAACCAGATATTCAGCGTATAGGTTATCAAACCTATTACCACTATTGCCAGTAGCAGTATGAAGGCCTCTTTTCTGTTTCGGCTAAAGAAAATAGCATATCCAACCTGCACCAGCAGGATGATACCCATACCCAGCACCATGCCCAACGTACCCCTATCTACCTGAATAGGCACAATGCTCAGTTTAATAATTACTACGAATAATAAAACGGCACACGATCCAAGTAATAATACGATACCGTTCATTCCTTCCCGGTAAAGCATAAGCAGAAATGCCACAAAAACCAGTGCAGTTCCGGTTTCATTTTGCAGAATAATCAGGGCAAAGGGAACAAAGATGATCAGACCAAGCGGAATCAGGTCGTTCCATGTTTTCAGCTTGTAATTATATGAACTCATGAACTTGGACAGGGCCAGCGCGGTAGCCACTTTGGCTAACTCGGCCGGTTGAAACCGAATAGGACCGAAGACCAGCCACGAGTGGGACCCCTTTATATCGGGCGCAATAGATCGAGGGGCTAAAATAGTGACTATGAGTAGGAGTATGGCAGCTGCATAAACAAAATAAGCAAAGAAATTGTACATTCGGGAATCGATCAGCAGCAATGCACCGCCTATGGCGAAAGCGCTCAGGATCCAGACAAACTGCATACCGGCCCGCTGGCTGAAATCGAATATACTCGCCTGGTCGAAGTTGTAACTGGCGCCGTAGATGCTAACCCAACCCATAACGATAAGGGCAACGTAATAGAATACCGTTGTCCAGTCTAATGCATATTTTATACTAACGTTCTTGTACATTGGAGTTGGTTACTATATTCGTAATTTTTTCCTGAAGATCCTTTCTTTCTATCTTTCCCCTGAGGTATTGCTCCACCAGCAAACTGAAGATAGGTGCCGCATACGTAGCCCCGAACCCGGCATTCTCAACCACTACCGCTATGGCAATTTTGGGGTGTACCCGGGGAGCAAACCCGACAAAAATAGAGTGCGGTTTTCCGTGGCTATTGTCGGCCGTACCTGTTTTTCCGCACATATCCAACCCCGGAATTTTGGATCCTTTTGCTGTTCCTGATTCAAATACGCGCGCCATACCTTCAAACACAATAGGAAAGAATTTTTTATCCACTTTGCAATAATGCACTTTTTTCAACATAGAATCGCATTTGTTCAGGTGTGGGGTGATATAATGGCCTTCGTTGGCAATGGCAGCCATCAGGTTTGCCATTTGAAGCGGAGTTGCCAAAACTTCCCCCTGGCCAATTGAATTTGACCGTATCGTAATAGCACGCCAGCCGGTTTCAGCCCGGTATACTTTGTTGTAAAATTTTTGCGAGGGAATATAGCCGCGCGACTGCTCATAAATGTCACCATCTTTAAACTTCTCGCCAAGTCCAAAACTCTTTACCCGGTCTACCCACTCGTCGTAATTGTTTCTGAAAAAAACATTCTTTTTTCCATAACCATCTTTTTCAAGGGTGGTTTTGAAGGCATTCCAGAAATATGGATTACAGCTTTCTTCGATAGCACTCAATAGACTTACCGGTGAACCGTGATGGTGGGTACACCGTATCGGCGACGATTCCGGTCCGTTGCAGCTGTACATCGTGTGCTCATTTATACCGCCCATTTGTTGCAATACCAGTGCTTCCAGTGTTTTAAAAGACGAACCCGGAGGATATTGAGCCTGTGTGGCACGGTTCAACAGCGGCTTTGTAGGGTCGTGGACCAGTTCCATATAGTTTTTAGAGCGCTGGCGTCCGACCAAGATGGAAGGATTGAACGATGGATTTGAAACCATGGCCAGAATTTCGCCCGTAGAAGGTTCAATAGCCACCACGCTACCCATTTTACCGGTGAATAATTTTTCTGCCAGGGTTTGCAGCTGGGCGTCAAGCGTCAATGTCAGGTTTTCGCCGGCCTTTGGAGCAATGTCTTCTTTTCCATTCTCGTATTTCCCTTTGATTCTTCCCTTGGCATCTCGCAACAATATTTCCACTCCTTTTTCGCCACGCAATTGTTCCTCGTACGTATATTCTATACCATCGCGCCCGGCATAATCGCCTTGTTTGTAATAATCGTCGTTGTCAATCTTTTTTTGAGATACCTCACCGATATTTCCCAACACATGTCCGGCAAAAGGAAATGCATATTCGCGCAACGTACGGTTTTGGATGTAGAAACCGGGATATTTGTACATCGACTGCTGAATGGTGGCAATGTCGGCAGTACTCAACTGGGTCATGAACAATTGGGGGGTATAGGAAGAATAGTTCGGATTTTTTTTCCGATCTTTTATTTCTTCTATACGGTTTATAAAGGCTTGCTTGTCTATATTCAGCGCTTTGCAGAATGAGAGTGTATCGAGGTCGCGAATTTCACGCATGATAAGCGCAATATCGTAAGCCGGCTTGTTGTAGACCAATAACGTATGTTTTCTGTCGTAAATAAGCCCGCGTGGCGGGAATTGCGTCTTTTTGAGGAAGGCATTACTCTCGGCACCGTTCTTATATTTGGTGTCGATAATTTGTATCGTAAATAATCGCAGAACGTACAAAACAATGACAGCAGACATGATTCCGGCAATCACATATCTTCTGCTTTGAAGTGCGTCGTTAATCATAATTTATTTTTTGCTAAACGATTGAATGCCTAAAATCATCAAGATCGTAACCAATGAACTGAGGGCGATTTTGGCAAGTGTAATCCAGTAATTGGAAAATGAGAACGCTTCAAGTGTAAACAAGGTTGTGTGATGGATAAAAACCATCAGCACCACATACTTAACGTAAGCGCTTACCCCAAAAGTATAAAAAGAAGGTGTGGGGTTGTTTCCTTCTTCAATAGAGGTGAATAATTTGATGATTCCGCTTCTCAGAAAAGCTACCAGCACGGTTGCAAAGGCATGCATACCTATCGTATTGGAAAAAGTATCGATAGTGAGTCCTAATCCAAAAGCAAGCAAAAGGGTTGCCCACCGTGGAGTTTGAACCGGAAGCGCCAAAATGAAGAGGATGTACAAATATGGATTTATATACCCCAAAAATTGAATATTATTCAGCACCAGCACTTGAAAAAGTACCAATAGAATAAACCTGATTATGTTTTGAAGTACTGTAGGCATTTAATTTGATATTAATAGTTGGCAGTTTATAGCCCCCGATAATCTTTAAAATTTATTTTAAAAAGAGACAAATAATAGTGTTGAAGATAATTAGATGTGTTTGTTTTCAACTATAAACTGACCGTTCTCAACTAGTTTTGATCTTCTGATTTTTTTTCCAACTCTTTTTGTTCCTGATAATTCAGGTAATTGATCACTTTCACATGCGAAAGTGTGCGGAAATTCACCGCCAGTTTCACCTTTATTTTGTAATAAGCATCGCTTTCCCGGATTTTAAAATCCTCAATATCCCCAACCGGAATTCCTTCAGGGAAGGTGCTTGTCAGGCCGCTGGTAACCAAAGTATCTCCCAATGCCAGTTCTACGTGGCGGGCAATGTCTTTCAGGTTGGCATAACGATAATCCTCGCCACCCCAGAGCAAACCTCCGCTGTAGTTGCTGCGTTTAAATTTGCAACTAATTTCAATCTTCGGATTCAGAATCGGAATCACAACCGAGAAGCGCTTGGATACCGTTTTCACGATCCCGACCACGCCTTCATCGCTGATAACACCCATGTCGGGTTTTATTCCGTCAATGTCACCTTTATTCAGCGTGATATAGTTTAGAAGTTTGTTGGTGGAGCAATTTATTACTTTAGCAGCAATAAATTGATATTCCATTTCGGGCGGAATGCGAAAGTGAACCGAATCTACGGGTTCTTTTTTCAGCGTTGTCAACTTGTTTTGCAGATTGATGATCTGGTTTTTCAGCGCTGTGTTTTCTTCCGACAGGTTGTCGTTGGCTGCACGGAGCTTAAAGAATTCCACCACAGAGTTACTCCACTCGTACATGCCTGAAACCACAGAATTGCTCGATGACAGAAACACACTTTTTTGGTACTCCTGATTTTTTACAATCAACGTGAAGGAAATTACTTCTAGAAATAGAAATAAAAACACAATGCTGTATTGAATCAAAAAGTTGATGAGATTCTTCATGATAGGCGAAGCTGCATGGAGGAATGGATATTTTTTAGAACAAAAATTTTCGGTACGCGCACGAAGAACCATGCGTTTACCGAAAATTCAATTTAGTTTTATCGAATTAAGAACGAGAATTTATCTACGTTTTTCAAGGCAATACCTGTTCCGCGGGCTACAGCGCGCAAAGGATCTTCAGCAATATGGAACTGAATGTTCAACTTGTCGGTCAAACGTTTATCCAATCCGCGAAGTAAAGCTCCACCACCGGCAAGGTAAATTCCTTTTTGAACGATATCGGCATACAACTCCGGAGGTGTTTGTTCCAACGCGCTCAGGATAGCAGCTTCAATTTTCGAAATTGATTTTTCCAGGCAGTGGGCAATTTCCTGGTAAGAAACCGGAACCTGCATAGGCAAAGCTGTCATACGGTTTGGTCCGTGAACGATATAATCTTCGGGGGCATCTTCCAGGTCGGTCAATGCAGCACCTACATTAATCTTGATCAGCTCGGCTGTGCGTTCACCCACTTTGATGTTGTGCATACGTCCCATGTATTCCACGATATCCAAGGTCAGGTCGTCACCGGCAATACGGATTGATTTGTTGGAAACAATGCCCCCCAGCGAGATTACCGCAATTTCAGTAGTACCACCACCGATATCAACAATCATACAGCCGTTCGGAGCTTCCACGTCGATACCGATACCGATAGCAGCAGCCATAGGTTCGTAAATCATGTATACTTCGCGTCCGCCGGCATGTTCCGACGAGTCACGTACGGCACGAATTTCTACTTCTGTACTTCCAGAAGGAATACAAACTACCATTTTAAGGGTAGGGGAGAAGAGGTGGTTCTTCGTCGGAATCATTTTTATCATACCGCGAATCATCAATTCGGCTGCGTAAAAGTCGGCGATTACACCATCGCGCAACGGGCGAACGGTACGAATTCCTTCGTTTTCTTTGCCCTGCATTTGGCGCGCTTTCTCACCAATGGCAATGAGCTTATCGGTACGTTTGTCCAGAGCTACTACCGAAGGTTCATCAACCACAATTTTATCGTTGTGGATGATAATCGTATTGGCAGTACCTAAGTCAATAGCTATTTCTTGTGTAAATGAAAATAGTCCCATTTTCTTAATATATTTCAGATTTTTATTTTATTGTTGTCAACCGTGGAGACAGGGCATGCCCTGTCTCCACAAAAAAATTAATGTTTAAAATGACGGAATCCGGTTGTAACCATTGACAAACCGTTCTCGTCGCACGAAGCGATTGACAATTTATCGTTGATAGAACCGCCCGGTTGAATTACGGCAGTTATTCCGGCTTCCGATGCTATCTGAACACAATCGGGGAACGGGAAGAATGCATCCGAAGCCATGACAGCTCCTTTCAAATCAAACTTAAATGTTTCGGCTTTGTCAATTGCTTGCGTCAAGGCATCAACACGTGAAGTCTGGCCTACACCGCTTGCGCACATTTGCTTATTCTTAGCAAACACAATTGCATTCGATTTAGTATGTTTTACAATTTTATTTGCGAATAATAAATCTTCAATTTCTTCGGCAGTCGGAGCTTTTTCAGTTACTACTTTCAGGTCCTCGGCTGTTTCGGTATGAGTATCTTTGTCTTGCATCAACACGCCGTTAAGCAACGAACGGAATTGTTGGGCTTTTATTTTAGCTTCTTTGATGATCAGGATAATTCTGTTTTTCTTCTGACTGAGAATTTCGATAGCTTCCAAATCGTAATCAGGCGCAATAACCACTTCGAAGAAAATCTTATTCATTTCTTCGGCTGTAGTTTTGTCGATAATGGCATTGGTAATCAGTACACCGCCAAAAGCCGAAACAGGATCGCCGGCTAAAGCAGCATTCCAGGCATCGACCAACACCGGACGCGAAGCAATTCCGCAGGCATTGTTATGTTTGAGGATGGCAAAAGTGATGTCATCGAAATCATTGATCAGGTTTACGGCTGCATCAATGTCGAGCAGGTTATTGTATGAAATTTCTTTGCCCTGAAGTTGTTCAAATAAGTCTTCAAACTTGCCAAAGAAAACACCTTGCTGGTGGGGATTTTCGCCATAACGAAGTATTTTGGCGTTGTTTTCGCTCATGCGGAAACCGCTTTTTTCTTGTCCATCGAAGTAGTTGAAGATGGCCGAATCGTAGTGCGAAGAAACTGCGAAAGCCTCTTTGGCAAACCAGCGACGTTCTTCGAGGGTAGTTTGAGCCCCATTGGCCGAAATGATTTCGAACAAAGGTTCGTATTGATCTTGCGAAGCTACAATCACCACGTCGTTGTAGTTTTTGGCAGCTGCACGGATGAGCGAGATACCGCCGATATCAATTTTTTCAATGGTAGTCGGTTCGTCGGCTCCGGCAGCCACAGTGGCTTCGAACGGATATAAATCAACGATAACCAGGTCTATTTCGGGGATTTCGTATTCGGCAATTTGTGCTTTGTCGAGTTCCAAATCGCGGCGGTTCAGGATTCCCCCGAAGACTTTTGGGTGTAAAGTCTTTACTCTTCCGCCCAAAATTGAGGGGTAGCCGGTAAGATCTTCAACGGCGCTACACGGAATATCAAGCGATTCAATAAAGGATTGGGTTCCGCCTGTAGAGATAAATTCAACACCTTCGGCATGAAGTTTTTTGATAATGATGTCTAGCTTATCTTTATGATAGACAGATACTAATGCTCTTTTGATTTTCTTTTTTTCCATATTCCGTTTTCCGTTTGTTTATGGGATGCAAAACTACAAAAAAACATTGGTTTAATCAATATAAAAAAATAGCATTTTGTTTATAAACGTCAAGGTTTTGAATCATTTGGCGAAATGGGGGAAATATGTTTAACCCGATGGAATTAAAGCATCTTGCCGAAATCATTTTAGGCTCTCACAATTAAGTTATTCCAGCTGTTGTTGCTGTTTTTTTTTCGTACGTGTGCGTATTTAGCCATTTTGATTTCGGGTTGCCACAATACGCATGCGTTTTTTCCCGATTTGGTTTCAGGTTGCCTCGGTACGTTAACGTATTTGGGCATTTTGATTTCAATTTGCCTCCGTACGTTAACGTATTGCCCCGAATTGGTTTCAAGTTGTACCTGTACGTGCACGTGAGTCTGCGCAAAAACCGCCTTTCCTCTCCTTGTTTTCGTTTTTATCTCATTTCAGGCTTCAATAGCTCCCGTTTGCGGGAGGCTGTTTTGAGACCGTTTGTGTTTTTGTCTTTTTTTTAAGCGCTTATATCGGCTTAAAGCAAGTTCTTTTCGGACAAAGCCAAGCTATTACCGCTCTGATTAGATCTTTGAAGGTGTTTATTCCTTCTGTTATTTGCATAAATCGGCTCAAGTTGTATCCGATGAATACCAAACTTACCTCGCCTAATACATTTTTCTTTCCCCGTGTCAATACATGGTCAAATCCTCGCTGCCGTTTGAGCGTTCCCCACGGATGCTCGGCTAATTGTTGTCTCTGCTTATAATACGCCGGATTCTCTTTTACCCGTTGGTTGTTCTGTATAACGTCGTCTGCAAATTCGCTTCGGTCAATATTCCTGCCGTTGCTTTTACTCTTGGTGCATTGGGGCTGCAACTCACAACTTTTACATTTCTTTGTATTATAGCGCTGATATTTATAAGCCGATTTATACCCTTTGCTGCTATGCGTAAGCCAGGTTCCGTTGGTCGTCAACACTTCTCCTGCCGGACAGGTATAACTATTGTTTTGAGCATTGTACACAAAACTCGTTATAGGGAATATATCCGGGTCATTCGATGCAGGCTCTTTGGGCGACACGTAAGTGGTGATTCCGTTCTGCTCACATTGCCGTATTTGTTCTCCCGTGTGATATCCTTTATCTGCCAGTACGTCCATTTGCTTCACTTCAAGCACAGCTTTGGCAGCAATAGCCACTGGAGCTAATGCATTTGTGTCGTTTACACCTCCTGTATCAAAATGAGTAATGAGTTTGTTTTTGGCATCCACCGATGCTTGTATATTGTACCCTACTACGGTAATTCCCCGTTGCAATACTCCCGATTGCGCATCTTGATCTGTTGTACTTACCTGGTCTTTACCTGTAGCTTTTAATTCAGCTTCAATAGTCTCGTATTTTTCCTTGCGTATTTGTTGTGTTTCTATCTTTTGCGTCAATTTTTCTTTCTCCTGATACGAATCGGCTTTGTCCAATGCATCTTCAAATTCATTGATGCGACCATCAATATATTCCAGTTGGCGGTCAATCTTTTTCTGATTGTAGTTGTTCTTTAGCGAATTTTGTGCCCGTACTTTGAACGAATCAATGGCAATGGTTTTTCCTTCAATGAGCCCAAGTTCCTTGAGCATAAATACAAACTTGCGAAATATAGCCCTAAAGGCTTGTGCATAGTCTTTGCGAAATGTACAAATGGTACGTGCCGAAGGTACTTGTTCACACAGCAACCAACGAACTTCAAGATTCAACCCAGCTTCCCGTTCCAGTTTGCGAGAAGAACGTATACCGTAGCGATAACCGTAAAAATAGAGTTTCAAAAGCACCGATGGATGATAGGGTGGTCGACCTTCTTCCTTATGCGTAATATTCTTAAACCCAAAACTGGCTAAATCGATAGCATCTACAAAGAAATCAATCGCCCGAACAAAACTATCGGGAGCTATCATTTGCTCCAAACAGTATATTTTTAACTGATTCCGTTCTTCGCCTTGTATGTGTTGCATGAATCTGTAATTGAATGTTTTATGCCATAAATTTACAAATTAGTCAGCACATAAACAAGCTTTCAACTACTTTCTTATTAGCGAGTTTGTTATTTTCTCTAAAAAACATCCGCTGATGTTTTTGCGCAGTCTGACGTACAGGGCTAAACCGGGTTTTAGTGTTCCAGTACGTTAAAATGATTGGCTTTTTTGGAATCCGGAAGCGGCAGTTACTTCTTGTGCAGTTTATTGTTTTCTTCTATTCTGAACTGTACGATCCGCTTAATCAGCTCGATGGGCAGCGGTTCTCCCAGCGGAAATTGGATGGTGCCTTTTGATGTTTTGTAACCCGACAGTTCGTCCTTAAAGACCTCGATGGCTGCCGCCCCGGGATAAAGACCAATGTGTTTTGCATATCCGGCAAAATAAACCAGGATACGGTTTAAGAAGAATGCCGGCATTTGATAACTGATTTTTTCCTGCGCCCCGGGTGCCAGTTCTTTTATCATAGTGCGAATCTCTTCCAGTTGTTGCCGGGTGTGCTCCGGGAATGAAGCGATGTATTCATCAACGGATAAATAGGCGGGGCGGTCTGTTTTCATACTGATGTATTATTCTATGGCTTCTTTCACTACTTTAAATGCTTTTTCCAGTTTCAGCATTTCGGCAGACATGAACTGGTAGAACTCCATCCATTGGATGCGGCGGTGGAAGTCGATGCCGGTTTTGCTGGTATAAATGCGGCACACTTCGGTTCCGCATTCCCGGATGTAAGCAAAATCCCAAATCAGTCCGTCGGGAAATTGCTTTTCCATAATGGTTTTATATTGCTCAAACTGTTCGTATTTTTCGAGCCGCGCTTGGGCATCGTGTAGGTTTATTTCCAGGATGACGAAGGCTCCCTCGCGCGTGGCGTCAAACTTCAATTCCACACCTTTCATCTTGGTATTGTAGAGCATAAACTTACTTTTTCGGCGTTTCAATGCCGGAACCTGGCTGCAATATGTGCCAAATCCTTCCCAGAATTCTTTTTTCAGTTGCTTTAATTCTTCTTTTGAATACATATATTTTTAGCAATAAGCGATAAGAAAGTAAGAGCTAAGTATCGAAGATTCAAATGCATCTTAAAATCAAAAATTACAGTTATTATTCGGTATGCCCGTTAATACCTTTTAGGGGCTGGGTTATTTTACAATTCTATACATGTTTCCCGGCAGGCATTTCACAATACCTTTGAACTCCATTTCGAGCAGCATGGACGATATTTTGCTGATGGATTTCTCCAGATGGATGGCCAGTTCATTGAGTTGCATGCCATCGGCGCTTTGCCGTAGTGTGCCTACAATGGCCTGTTCTTCGTCCGAAAGATCGAGGAACAGGGCTGTTTGAACAACCGGTGCTGACATTGCATTTTGTTTCTCCCAATTCATACATCGCAGCAGGTCGTCGGCCGATTCGATCAGCGAGGCTTTATTGTTTTTTATCAGCGCATTGCATCCGGCCGACCATTCATCGGCCACCCGGCCCGGGAATGCAAATACGTCCCGATTGTAATCGTTGGCTACCTCGGCCGTAATGAGTGCGCCGCCTTTTGCCGCCGATTCCACTACCACAATGGCGTCGCACAGCCCGGCAATAATGCGGTTCCGTTGCACAAAATTCTGTCGGTCGGGATTCGTCAGGCTCAGGTATTCGGTTAGCAACCCGCCTTCCGAAAGCATTTTCACTGCTGTGGGCCGATGCGCTGCGGGATAAATCCGGTCCAGCCCATGACCGACCACACCAAGCGTGGGCAGTCCGGCATCGAGAGCTGACTTGTGTGCGCAAATGTCTACGCCGTAGGCCAACCCGCTCACAATAATCGTATTTGGCAGTGATGACGCTAGGTCGGCAATCAGCTTTTTGCAGTTTTCCTTGCCGGTTTCGGTGGCATTGCGCGTGCCTACAATTCCCACAAACTTGCCGTTATTCAACTCGCAGTTTCCTTTGCTGTAAACCATAATGGGGGAGTCGGCACATTCTTTCAGGCGGAAAGGGTAATCGCGGTCGGCGAAATAGGAAGTTTGAATCTTATTCTTTACGATAAATTCAATTTCCTGTTCTGCCCGGGCCAGCACATTTTGCGATACGATTTCGTTCGAAAGTACTTCGCCAATTCCCGGAATTTTGGCCAGGGTTTGTTGTTTCTCCCGGAAAACTCCTTCCACGCTGCCCACGTATGCAATCAGGTTTTTAGCCAGATTGTTTCCAATACCTTTTATCAGGGTAATCCCGATTTTGTATTTGAGCGTTTCGTCGTGCATGGGTTGTATTTACTTCAGGATTCTTATTTTTCTCAGGAGTCTCATGCATTGCCAGCCGATCAATACACCGGTGATGTCGCTAAACCAATCGAACCATTCGGCAGTGCGTGGAGCAAAATACATAGGTTGAAGAATTTCAACCGCACCGCCAAGTACAACCGGAAATACAAGGCAAATTAAAATAAAGCCTAACCTGTTTGTATTGTTTCTTTTGGCGTACTTCCAAAAATCAAAAATCAACATTCCGGTTAATCCGGCATATAAACATAAGTGAACAAGTTTGTCTTCGTAGGTGAACGAAGGAACACCGCTGAACGTTGAAGGAGGAGCGAACGATAAATATAAAATACCTAGCGTGATTAATACCGATTCCCAATACCGGAATATGTGAAGTTTATGTAACATTTTTTAAGTTTGAAGATGTAAATAGCCGTATTGTGCAAAAATAAAAGCAGTAAACTTAAAGAAAATTGATTTATCAACCCGATTTAAGTAGACGAATCCTTATCTTTGCAAAGATAAAATTTTGCATTCAATAAATTGAAATCCATTCATATAAATTATAGAATTATGAGAAAAACAATTTTCTTCGTTTTAGTTGCGTGTATCCTGACATCCTGTTCTACAGTACTGTTAACGGGGCGCAAACAGTTATTGCTGGTCAATGATTCGGAAGTACTGACTTCTAGTTTTCAAAGCTATAAACAGTTTATCGACTCTGTTCCGGCTTCGACAGATAAAGTAAACACCGCATTGGTAAAAAAAGTTGGAAAGAAAATCTCAACTGTTGTCGAAGCTTACTTGAATGCCAACGGAATGTCGGCTGATGTTGCCAGTTATGCCTGGGAATTCAATCTGGTAAAAGATAAAACGATGAATGCGTTTTGTATGCCGGGTGGTAAAGTGGTTGTATTCGAAGGAATCCTTCCTGTTACCAAAAATGAATTTGGATTGGCAGTGGTGCTGGGGCACGAAATTGCCCACGCTGTAGCCAAACACAGCAACGAGCGTATGAGCCAACAAATGTTGGTGCAATACGGAGCCTCTATCACCGATATGCTTACATCTTCCAAGTCGGCAGCAACCCGTTCTACCATTGGCACTATCTACGGAATTGGATCGCAATATGGTGTCATGTTACCCTATTCCCGCAAGCATGAGCTTGAAGCCGACCACTTAGGTTTAATTTTCCTTGCTATGGCCGGTTATGACCCAACGGAAGCGGTGGCATTTTGGGAAAGAATGGCTGCCAGTTCCACCAACGCACCTATCGAATTCATGAGTACGCACCCGTCGGATGCTACCCGCATTGCCAAGCTGAAAGAAGTACTGCCGGAAGTTATGAAGTATTATAAAAAATAATGATGACCCCTAACCCTTAAAGGGAGATTTTTACAAGTGCTATTACAAAAAAACCTTCGTTCGGAATTGAATGAAGGTTTTTTCTTATTCCCCGTTTAGGGGTTAGGGGTTTTTATAGTTTTTCTCCAAATGCCAGGTCGCCTGCATCGCCGATGCCTGGGATGATGTACGAATGTTCGTTCAATTCAGGGTCAATGGCAGCAGCCCATATCGTAGTTTTCGCTTCCGGGAAATGAGATGCTACATAATCAATAGCTTGCTGGCTTGCAATTACCGTGGCAACGTGTATATGGGCCGGTTTACCCTTAGTCAGCAATGCACCGTAGGCCAATTCCATGGAACTGCCGGTAGCCAGCATGGGGTCGGTAATAATCAGCGTTTTTCCATCCAGGCTGGGAGAGGCAATGTATTCGATAAAGATATCGAACTTCAGTGCATCTTTGTATTTGCGGTAAGCCGACACAAAAGCATTTTCGGCTGCATCGAAGTAACTCAGAAAACCCTGGTGGAAAGGTAGTCCGGCACGTAGAATGGTAGAAATCACTATTTTTTCGTCAATTACTTCCGTGTGAGCAACTCCAAGCGGAGTCTTTACATCTTCGGCTTTATAACGCATAGTTTTACTCATTTCGTAGGCCATTATTTCGCCAATCCGCTCCATATTGCGGCGGAAACGCATCGAATCTTTCTGAATTTTGACAGAGCGGATTTCTTTGATGTAATGTTTCAGAACGGAGTTGTTTTCTGATAAATTTATGATTTTCATTTACTTTCTTGTATTTTTTCGGGCACAAAAATAATGTTTTTTTCAAAGAAATAATGTATATGATTGAATTTTAATTCAAAAAAAGGGAGAGGAAATTTTGATTCCTCTCCCTTTTTGAAGTTTTCAATTCTTATTGTCTTTCTCCCGAATTTCGGTTCTTCGAATTTTACCGCTGATAGTCTTGGGCAATTCTTCAACGAACTCAATGATTCGAGGGTATTTATAAGGAGCGGTAACGTTTTTCACGTGCTCCTGAATTTCTTTGACCAGCATTTCTCCCGCTTTGTCTTTGTAGTCTTTTCCCAGTATGATGGTGGCTTTCACCACTTGTCCGCGGATTTCGTCGGGCACACCGGTAATAGCACATTCCACCACAGCCGGATGGGTCATCAAAGCACTCTCCACCTCGAATGGGCCTATGCGATAACCGGAACTTTTAATGACATCATCGGCACGTCCCACAAACCAGAAATAACCATCTTCGTCGCGCCACGCCACGTCACCGGTGTAATACACATTGTCGTGCCATGCTTCGTTTGTCAATTCGGCGTTGCGGTAATAGCCTTTGAAAAGTCCTTCCGGATAACGTTTATCGGTGCGAATCACAATTTGTCCTTGTTCACCCACTTCTGCCGAGCGTCCTTCAGGAGTGAGCAAATCAACATCGTAATGCGGATTAATCAATCCCATTGAGCCCGGTTTTGGTTCTACCCAGGGAGCGGTAAAAAGCGAAAGGGTTGTTTCACTTTGTCCATAACCTTCTTTTAGTTTAATGCCCGTAAGTTTTAGGAACTGTTCGTAAACGGCAGGATTCAATGCTTCGCCGGCAATGGTACAATACTCGAGCGATGATAAATTATATTTTGTCAGATCCTCACGAATCAGGAAGCGGAAAATAGTGGGAGGTGCGCATAAAGAAGTGATCTGGTATTTCTGGATCATTTCCAACATGGCTGCCGGAGTAAATTTCTCGTGATCGTACACAAAAACGCATGCGCCAACAATCCATTGCCCGTACAGTTTCCCCCAAACAGCTTTGAGCCAACCGGTGTCGGCTATGGTGAGGTGAACGCTGTCTTCGTGTAGGTTATGCCAGTATTTTGCTGTAATAATGTGTGCCAACGGATAAACGCAATCTAATAATACCATTTTGGGATTGCCGGTGGTACCCGAAGTAAAACTGATAATCAACGGATCGTCGTTTTTATTCACGTTTGCAATGGGTGTGAATGGCGCTGCATTCTCAATTCCTTTGTGGAAATCGAGCCAGCCTTCAGGTACAATGTGTCCTACGGAAATCAACATTTTTACGCTGGGCGATTCGGGCATGGCGTCGTTGATATGCGTAATAATCGGTTCTTCGCCTACAGCAATTATAGCTTTAATATCGGCAGCATTGTTGCGGTAAACCAAATCCTTTTTGGTCAGCAAGTGTGTAGCCGGAATAATAATGGCTCCAATTTTATGCAATGCCACGATGGTAAACCAAAACTCATAACGGCGTTTGAGAATAGCCATCACGATGTCTCCCTTTTTTATCCCCAGGCTTTGAAAGTAGGAAGCTGTTTGGTCGGTATATTTTTTCATTTCACCAAATGTGAATTCACGGCATTCACCCTGGTCGTTAGTCCAAAGCAACGCACGCTTATTTGGTTCTTTGGTGGCCCATGCATCAACGATATCGTAACCAAAGTTGAAATTTTCGGGAACCAATAATTTGTAATTTGCTTTGAAATCTTCAAAGTCTGTAAATTCTGTTTGCTGCAGGTATTTTTCTAACATATATATTATTTTGTTTAAAGCATTTCCGATTTGCGCTGCAAAGTAACACAAGAAGCTTTAGAGAGACAAAAAACAGGGATAAAACCTATGTATTTGGGGTAAAATCTCAAATAATGGGATAAAATAACCTATCTATTTCGATATATAGGTTTACAATTGACTTATGCAAGAAGAATCTTGTAGTTAATTTATGAAGACATTGGTTAGCTGTTTCTTCTTTCAAAACTTTAGTTCCGATTAGTCACACTGCAACGCATAGTTAAACTATCTGACTAATCGGAACTATAATTAATGTCAGCTAAATAATCACTGCCAGAAAGCGTACTTTTTTACCATTCAGGGCTTTCATGCCGTGCGGTTTGCTGGCATCAAAGTAAATGCTGTCACCTTCGTAAAGCGTAATGTCATTTCCGCCAATTTGCAATTGCATGGTTCCTTCGAGCAACAGGTTGAATTCCTGGCCGGAATGTGTATTCAGGTGGATGGGTTTGTCGCAAGGTTCCACCGAAACCTCAAACGGATCGACTTTGGCATTCCGGAAACCGTGTGCCAACGATTGGTATTTATACGCTTTTGTGCGTTCTACGCTTGTTCCGGTTCCTTTCCGGGTAACGGAATAGGCCAGTGAATGCGGATCGTTTCCCGAAATAAGTGCAGTGGTCTCCACACCAAAGGTCTGTGCTACCTCGCAAATAAAACTCATCGGGATATCAGAATTTCCCGATTCGTATTTTTCGTATTCAGCTTGATCGATACCGCACTTTGATGCAGCTTCTTCGATGGATAGTTCTAATGCATCGCGCAATCCACGAAGGCGTTCGGCAATTTGTTTAATTTGTGTGTTCATAATATTTTGGTTATTGATTGTTGAGCTTTAATCTTATAACGAATATCGCTGAAAGCAGCGATCAAAATATCGGCGAAGCCAAATATTTATTTCAAATGCGACGCTTTCAGTCCTTTGATTACGGCATTCGTAAAGCCTTGTGCTTCCATCTCGTTGAGTCCTTTGATGGTGATTCCGCCCGGGGTAGTTACTTTGTCGATTTCCACTTCGGGATGTGTGCCGTTAGCTTCCAGCAAGTCGATTGCACCGCGCAAAGTCTGAATAACCACTTCTTTGGCCACGCCGGGATAAATGCCCATTTCCACACCTCCTTCGGTAGCTGCGCGGATGTAGCGGAAAGCATAGGCAATACCACACGAAGACAATGACATAAATGCGTTCAGTTGGGTTTCTGGGACCAAAAACGCTTTGCCTAATTCGTCAAATAACGAAACAATCAGTGCTTCCTGTTCTTTGGTTGCGTTGAATGAAGATATAGTTGAAACACTTTGCAATACGTCGATAGCTGTATTGGGAATGACACGGAACATGGTGGCGCTGGCGTTGAAAAGGTTTCCTAATTGTGCAAAATCCACACCGGCAGCAATAGAAACTACGATCTGTTTCTCAAAATCTATCAGGTTTTCAATTTCTTCAGAAATAATTTCTACCAGCCAGGGTTTGACAGCCAGAATGATAATATCTGCGTTTTTGATAATCTCACGGTTGGAATTACTTACAGTTACTTCAGGAGCAAAAGCTTTAATTGAATCAAGATTAGCTTGTGTAACATCACTTACCCTGATGTTTTTCGACTGAATTAATTTCCCTTTCGATAATCCTCTGGCAATAGCTCCACCCATATTTCCGGCGCCAATTATTGCCACTTGCATGTTAGTAGTTTCCATATTTTTCTATTTAAATAAACAAGATATCATTAAATCTGATTTTGAATTACAAAGATAGGATAAGAAATTAAAAATGGACAACGACCAGTTAAGAATTATAGAGAAAAATGAATATACGCAGCCATTGTGTTGCTGTATGTTCCAAAAATCAGAAACTGATACTTAAACTGCTCCGGATTCCCCACCGGAACACACCCACTTTATTTGAATCGGTCAGGCGCCATACCGATTGAATGGCAAAGACATGAAATATATTCGTAAAGCCCGCTCCAACTTCCATATAAGGTTTTTTTATCGGCTGCATGAAATCCGGATAATCAAGTACCGACCGGTGTGAATTACTCAGCGATCCGTAGGCCATTTTAAAGGTAAACAGTTCCCGCAGGTTCAGATATTTGATAAGCGGTATCTGATTCATCAACAATCCGTTTAAAGTAAGTTCGCTCTGCAGGTTTACGTATTTGTCAGCAGCATATTCCATGTATTTCATCATATTATATTGATACATGCTGTATCCGCCGGAACCTGTTTGTACCGGAATATTCATTTTGTATATTCCATATCCGCCATCTTCACTTCCCGAAGGAATTTCAAGCAAAGGATACGGAACATTCCCAACTATCCAGCCTGCTTCGGCTACATAATACAAACTTCCGTAATCAAAAGGAACAAATTGCTTGATTGCTCCCATAAATTTGCCATATCCGGCAGTTTTATTATTCAATACATACTGTCCTCCTTCAAGGGCAACCGAAAAAACAGGCCTGCTATTGAGAATGTAAATTCGCTGCAAGTGATCTTCATATGTTTTTTCGTCGAACGAAAAGCGGGTATTCAGTGTGGCTGAACGCTGTAAAAATGAAGGAACATTGATGCCGTTAATTTGCATGGGCAAACTGCCATTTGCATACAGTTTATTGGCCCGGAGATATAAATTCGACTCAATATCTGCGTTCCAATCGTTGGAGAAAATAAGATTAAGCTCCTTTCTGCGATTCAATTTACTGGCCGACCAAAGCATTAAAAGCGTAGTTGAAAGATCCTCATCGCCTGTAATCAGCGGGTTTTCGCGATACATGAAATTGTTGTAATTGTAGTCAATCCGCCTGTAATCATCCGTATAACTAAGTCCGACAACCCGCTTTTTCTCTCCGGGTAATTTGTATTGCCCCATGGCCGAATATTTCACCACCTGGTTCTTGGTTGCATATCCGGCATATCCCCCAATGGAGACGTTTTTCCACAGGTTCTCGTTGGTCTTAAATGGAGCCGTCAGACGCAATCCTTCAATATCGCTTAACCGGGCCAATTGCAGGATATTCCCAATGTCAATCTTTCCAGCAGGGATATTCCCGGTCAAGGCAACCTTGGCAATCAGTTTGGCTGTGCGAAGCAGTGCCGTGTTATTTAAATCTTTCAGCTTCTCGTCCAACGTGGTTTGGTCATAATTGCTTTGTGCAAATTTCCCTACCTGTTCCAAATTCATCTCGTTGGAATTGTATGCAGCTGTACGTTTCACAAAAATTTCAGGCCGCGGGTGCAAACTGTCGGCAAGCAGTTCGTAATTCATGTTCAAGGTCATTTCTTCCGACTCACGGGTCCAACGATTCTCCGATACTGAAGTGAAGTTTTCCGAAATACGCAAGTTATGAATGAAGTTGATATTGGCCTGGGCGGGTAGTTCCGCTTCAATTTTTGTCAGGGCAAAGGTGGTGGAATCAATCCAGAGTTTACCATTGAAAGCCAGGTTCTTTGGATTTTTTGTTCTAAAATGAACTTCATATTGTTTTCGACCTTTGCTTTTAATACTGTCGGCCAGATAATAATCGTAGTAAGCGTTTCCCACATTGGCAAGCGGACTAATCATACTTTTGCCAAAAACAAAAACCGAATTATCATAGAAATTCAGTTCGGTGGTCATTTCTCCCACTAGCTTTTCAAGCAATTCTTCACCGTTCTCGGGAGATGAAAAAATGTTTTTTGCTACCTGTTTCTTGTTGGTTTCGCTTAGTTCGTACTTGTTTTCAGCCATATACAACGGGACTACCAGCGTCGAATCGGTATTTGAAATATTTCCTTTCTTCAATTGATCAAAAATACGTTTGCTTGTTGCCCGTTGATTAATCTTACTCAATAACACCAGGTTTTGTTCCGTACTTTGGGATTTGAATCCTTTCTGGCGGCTCACGTCATTTTCTTTTTTCAATAACCGGACCCTTTTCATCAAGTCAATGGCCGGATTAACCCCCGGTGTTACAAAAGCTTCGAGAAGCAAGGTGCTTTCTTCCATCATCTCAATCTGGACACCAACACTTTGTCCCGGCTTGATCTTTATCTCTTGCTTTTTGTACCCGACAGATGAAAATATAAGTACCGACTCTTTGCCTGTGTGCCGGATTAAAAAATATCCCTCTTCGTTCGTCTGAACGTTTTTCAATGAATTCTTGAAATGGACATTCACGTTTGGAATAGGGCTTTTATCGACAATGTTCAACACCTGCCCAACCACTACCGTTTCTTGTGCAGACATAGAAACTGCCACTAATAGCATGAGTATTAGCAGTAACCTAGAAGCGTATTTCTTTCGGATCAATTTTTTATTTTTCAACTTTATTTGTGTTCAATTCAGGTTTCCAGTTTCTTTCTTTTCAGCGTTTTTGTGTTGATAGAACGGATGACATTCCAACACGGTTTGCCGCAGAAAATGCACATCTATGTGGGTGTAAAGTTCAGTTGTAGTGATCGACTCATGGCCAAGCAATTGCTGTATGGCACGCAGGTTAGCACCATTTTCCAATAAATGTGTTGCAAATGAATGGCGAAAAGTATGCGGACTTACATTTTTCCGGATTCCAGCCAACGCTGCCAACTCCTTTACGATTTTAAAAATCATATCGCGGGTCAGTTTTGAGCCCCGCCTGTTTAAGAAGACATAGTCTTCGCTTCCTTTTTTCACATCCAGCAAATTCCGGTCAATTTTCCACAGTTCAATTTGTTTCAAAGCTTGCGGTGACATGGGCACAAGACGTTGCTTGCTTCCTTTTCCCTCCACCAGCATGTAGCCTTCCTCCAGATAAAGTTTAGAGAGTTGAAGCCCAATCAACTCCGAAACACGCAGACCGGAACCGTAAAGTACTTCAATGATAGCTTTATTGCGTTGCCCTTCCGGTTTTGAAAGATCAATAGCGGCTACAATATCGTCAATTTCTTGCAAGGACAAAACCTCCGGCAGCCGTAATCCTATTTTAGGACTTTCAAGTAATTCGGTAGGGTCATTGTCGCGAATATTCCGGTAAATCAGGAAATGGTAAAACGATTTTATGCTCGATAAAATTCGTGCCTGCGACCGGGGGTGAACGCCCAGGCTGCTTATTTCTATAATAAAATCACGTAAAATTTCTGTTGTCGCTTTTTCCAGCTCTACATGAGCATCCGACAAATATCTCACTAATTTTTGCAAATCTCTTTCGTAAGCTTCTATCGTATTATCCGACAAGGCTTTCTCCAGCTTTAAATACAAATGATATTCATCCTGGATGGGGAGCATTTTTCAATTATTTGTTATTAGTTAACATTTTGTTTAAAACGACTTGCAAAGATATAAAAAGAAAGTTGAAATATTAAATTTGTGCTTTCCCGAAGTTTGAATGAGCGCTAAAGTTTTCGTACTATATTTGAATAAATATTCTATCTTTGTTCTCAAAAAAAGAACAGGTGTTATTTAGTATTACCATTTATTATAAAGGAATTTTTTTATGAAAATCAACAAACACATTCTCACACTTTGCCTATTAGGGCTTACTCTTTCTCTTTCGGCCTATGATGCTGTCGGGCATCGGATTGTTGCAGAAATCGCGTACCAAAACCTGACTGACAAGGCCCGTGCCCAGGTTGATAAAGTGCTTGGAAAGCATGGGATTGTTTACGAAGCATCTTGGGCCGACGAAGTACGCAGTGATAATAAATATGCTTATAGCTATCAGTGGCACTATCAGGATTTGGATGATAACATGACTTCCGCCGATATAAAGCACTTGCTGGACAACCCAACAGCTGAAGGCGAACATTTATTTTTTGCCATCGACACACTTACCGCCCGCTTGAAGAAAGACAAAAACGATGCTGAAGCATTGAAATTTATAGTTCACCTGGTGGGCGATTTGCACCAACCCTTGCACATGGGACGTAAAGATGATAAAGGCGGAAACAAAGTGGATTTTAATTGGTTTGGAAAGAAAACAAACCTTCATTCTGTGTGGGATGGTGCGTTGATTGAAAACAAGAAAATGTCTTATTCGGAATTCAGCCAGTATTTGTTGGATAAATATGAACCCAGAAAAGCAGAATTCAAGAAACACAATATCCTTCAGTCGGTCGAAGCTTCGTATGCTGTCCGGAACATGATTTACAGCTACGACAACTCGGATACAAGCAATTACCATTATGTGTATTTCTTTGCCGATAAACTGGACGAAATGCTTTACCGTGGCGGTATTCAACTGGCTAATATCCTGAACGCAATCTATAAATAAGATTTTCGTTTAAATACAAAAAAACCGCTTGCCATCCCGGATGGCAAGCGGTTTTTTATTGGTCATCAATGGGCATTGCAATACTTTACGATTGACTCCACATGAATTTGGGTGGTGTTTAACATCGGAATGCCGGCATAAGTTTCTTTATCCAGAATTAAGGGAAACTCTGTGCAACCCAGTATCAAAGAGTCGATGTGCTGTTCCCTGACCATCTTTTCGATAATCGTGATTAATAATTCGCGGGTATCGTCTTTAAAGATCCCAAGTTCAATTTCGCTGAACAGCTTTTCATTAATCAGTTCTTTGTCTTCACTATCGGGCATAATGACTTCAATGCCTTCTTTTTTAAAAACATCGGGAAAGAAAGTTGCATTCATAGTGAATTCCGTGCCGAATAACCCTACGCGTTTTGCTCCTCTTCTTTTAGCTTCCTGGCAGGTAGCTTCTACAATACTGATTAATGGAATTGTCGACTTTTCCCGTATCTGGTCGAACAACAAATGGGGTGTATTGGCACTCAATACGGCAAATTCAGCTCCAGCTTGCTTTAGGTTTTCAATCTTCTCGGACAAATAAGCGGTAACCAATTCGTATTTTTTGAGCCTCATTAATCCTAGCATTTCGGACATGTTTACACTATATACAATAATTTCGGGATAATTTAAATCATTGCTTTCATTCTTGAACGAGTTAATTATCCCTTTGTAGTAATCAACAGTTGCTTCAGGGCCCAGCCCTCCAATAATTCCAATTTTCTTCATTTTTCGTTTTATTCTTTTTGGCGGGTTTTGTTCCCCGAGGCGTCTCCTTACCAGCGTAGGGGCGTTATTGCCGGTCCACCAAGTAATTCAGTTCAGTTACCCCGCAAGTAAATTGCCGGCTACCCAATAGATTCAATTTTATTTTGTCTTGGATGCCTGTAAACAATGGAATGCCTTGTCCAAGAATAATTGGGTTGACAAACAGCCAGTAGCCGTCGATTAAGTCCAGTTGCATCAGTGAATGTGTTGCTGCCGGGCTGCCAAACAGCAAGATGTCTGGACCCGCCTGTTGTTTTAGTTCTGTTATTCTTTCCGCAAGGTTGCTGCTAATAATTTCGGTGTTAGCCAACTTCGCGCCTTTCATCGTTTTGGATAAAACAATTTTGTGAGCTCCGTTGTACCATTTTGAGTGTTCAATGTCATGTCTGGTTGCTTCCGGTTTATCTCCTGCGCCAGGCCAGTAGTCTTCCATCATCTGGTAAGTTACCCGTCCGTATAATGCCGTGTCGCTTTCGCTTATCCGCTTGCCGACAAAATCAAAAATCTCTTCATCCACTTTGATCCAGTCCATTTCTCCGTTTAGTCCTGCTACAAAACCGTCAAGCGATATGTGCATAAATGAAATTATTTTTCTCATGGGATTTTGTTTTTTATTGTTGTATCTGGTTTGTTACTGTCTTTACAGAGGGAGCTAACCTTAGCCAGTCCCGAACTCACTATATCAACCAACGCAGAACAACGGCAACTGTTTATTATTGCCTGTTTTTTAGCACTCCTTTTGTCTCAGTCCAGTAAACGTCATCTTGCTTGTAAATAAAAATGAACCTGCCATCGGGAGAAATATCGAAAGAATCTTCGTCGGCTGTTGTATTAAACCTGTTCCCGAAATTGACAGGAGCCGACCATGAACCATCCCCATTATTGTAGCAAATATACACATCGTAGCCTCCTGTGCTGTGTTGTCCGGCAGAGGAGGTGACAATATATTTTTCTTCCGGATCAATAAATGGGTCAGTATCGCTGCTTGGGACATTAAAAGGAATATTTACTTTTTCGGGTTTGGAGTAACCCTCTGCTGATAATTTTGATTTATAGATACTCCCGCTTTGTTTTACAGCATCCCAATAGCAAAAGTAGACAGTACCTTTTTTGGATACACTCGGATGAAATTCCAATATGTCAGGATCAGCAATATCTATTACCTTTTGGGGCTTGCCCCATTTATTACCAACTTTCTCAATCCTCCAGATAGCATATTGTTTAATGTCTTGCATCCCTTTGCTCGACGAATAATACAAATACCTGCCGTCGGGTGAAAATGCAGGTTCGGTAGCGTAGCAATCGGAAGAAAATTCGGCTACTTCCGGTTTCGACCATTGATTGTTGATTTTTTTTACCTGCATTATTTTACATTCGGGCCAGCTTTTACCTGCCGAAAAGAAAACTTCATCGCCACGGGGCGAAATGGCCAAAGATTTTTCTTTGGAGTCTTTCAATGAAACGATGCCCGGAGCAAAAAGCTCAATTTTTTCTCCCGGGCTGGCGCTGCCAAAATAGTCGAATGTCCGGTCTTGTCCAAATCCCATCAAGGTGAAAGGCAACAATAATACTGTCAGTGCAATTGTTTTCATAACTAAACTATTGAATTTAAAATTGATTAACCCGTTGTGCATTGATTGGTTCATAGTAAAGAATTACTGCACCTCCACCTAATGTCTTTGTTTTTTTGAGTTTAAAAAAAGTCTTGTCATGCAGGCTTTCAAATAATGGCAACCCATGGCCTGCTACAACAGGGTGGACACAGAGCTGGAATTCATCAAGCAAGTTAAGTTTCATCAGCTGCATAATTAGACTCCGGCTGCCAACTAAAATATCTTTACCCGGTTGTTGTTTGAGTTCCAACACTTCTTCTTCAAGGCTTCGGTTTGCCAACTTGGCGCTTTCCCATTCTACGTTTTGAAGTGTGCGTGAAAAAACAATTTTGGAAATCCTGTCTATTACCACGGCAAAGTCGTCCATTGATTTTTCGCCGGAAGGAGCCTTTACCAGCGGTTGCCAGAATTGCATCAGCTGATAGGTTATTCGCCCGTATAAAATGGTGTCTCCGCTACTTAGCAGGTCAGTGTAGTGTTGATGTATTTCTTCATCGGGGATTATTGCCGTATGGTCGCAAAACCCATCGAGTGTCATATTGATTGCTGCAATTAATCTTCTCATATCTTTGAAGTTTAAATTGTCCGTTATGTTGATTCCTTGCGCTCTTGCTGTCGTAGGGCTCCAGACCTGTTATCGGATTGCAATTAGCTACGCTGACCGTTGGTTCCCAACAACCAGTGCCAAACTTTCTACTTTTAATTAGAGCTACATATCCGCAAAGGCAGGGGGCGTTTTTTATGTCAGCCGACTAATTCACTTTTTATTTAGTCAATAGGTTCCCATAATTGGACTTTGTTACCTTCTCCGTCCAAAATATGAATAAATTTACCGTAGTCATATGTTTCAATGTTATCAACCATGGTCACTCCTTCCTTTTTCAGTTCTTCAACAAGTTTCTCCAAGTTTTCAACTCGGTAGTTAATCATAAAATCTTGGTGAGTGGAAGTTCCAAAGTATTCAGTCGTTTCAGGAAATGGTGTCCATTGTGTCTGCGCTTTAGTTGTACTGTCTGGACTTTCATACCATTCAAAAGTTGCTCCATACGGGTTTGTTTCCAATCCAAGATGTTTTTGATACCATTCAGTCATTTTCTTTGGGTCTTTACATTTAAAAAAGACGCCCCCAATTCCAGTTACTTTTTTCATTTTATTATTGTTATTTGTTGTCATTATTGAATTAAAAGAGAATCCAAGACAAAATGTTCCCTTCTCCTTTCGGATATACTCTATAAATGCTGTAAGCCATGCACTGACACTGGGATTTTTAATCCCGGTTCTTTGTATTATAAGGATCTGTGATCCCTCCGCTAGCGCAGGTCTTTGACCTGTGTTTCTTTTCATTTTGTTTGTCACGGGTCACAGACCCGCGCCAGCAAGGGGTTGTTGTTCGTTATTCTTTTCGTCAATGAGTTTCAATATGCGAACAATATTTCCGTCTCCTATTTCATTTAAATTCAGATTGTATGTATGGTTTATTTTCTTCAGAATTTGATTTTCGTCTTGACCAAACTCATACAAACTACTCAGGTCTGATATAAAGCAGTCATAATAATTATAACCTAATATCTTGTCAAAAAAATCAACTGCTATATTTTCAAAACTGTCGACTATTATAGTGTCAGCAAATTTTATTGGAACAGTACAGCCTGGTCTTGGTAATTTGTCGTTATATTTCTTGTAATTTTCAAATACGTCTTGTAACATTACATAGGCTTCCTCTTTTGTGTTTCCAAGTCCTGTAAGTGTCCACCAATTCACAACTTGAACTATCCAAGGCTTTAGTTCTTTGTTATCTGGATTTGTCTGATTCTTGTAACGTAATGGATAATCATCTAAGTCCCAATTTGTCTTGGTATAAGAAAGGAGTCTTTTGTAAAATGCTAAAGTATTTTCTGTCATTTTCTTTTTTTTTAGGTCTGCCCTTGTCCTTTCGGATATACCCGCTGCCGCACGATTGTATCGTATGGCATTACTAATTAGTTATTCATTTTCCCACGCGATACAATGGCGCGGTAGGCCAATTAATTACGTCCGTTATTCAGCTCCGTAATAAGTTTCGCAATTATTTCTGCATTCTCGGGGGTAAACTGTTTTCGAAGCCGGGCAATTAAAGTTTTTCCATCGATCTCTATTTCCAGTCCGTCTATTTGCCTTATTGTTTCCAGAAAATGTGCTGAGATATTCATGCGAAAAAGTGCTTCATTGGTTGCATTTACATAATATTTCTTGCTGAATTCTTTATCAAAGTCAAAATCTATATCTGTATGTGTAAATAAATCATTCAACTTATCTTCAATTGTTTCGGGTCTTATGGAAACTTGTCCGTAGTTTTTCCTTAAGACTGCTACGCCTATCAATTCGTATTCTGATATAATAGTTTCCGATTGTGGAAGTTTAGTTCCTTTGATAGTTGAATTCAAATTCAGCAACAGTAGATACGAAGTGATCTCATTTTTTTTAATTTCGACAGCTTCAGAAAGCAGAACGAGTGAATAATTCACTACGGAGTTGAAGCCAGAAATGATATTAATAATGTTCTCCTCTTCCGATTCACGGAGTTTTCTTAAAGAGCAATTCTTCAGCTTTGTCTCCACGCTATCTATTACTAAATTATCATCCATTTATTCTTGCTTTATTGTGTTGATAATATTTTCTTGCTGGTCTCTTTTTCAGCGTATTCTCCAGACTACGCCGTGCTAAAATACAAGCTCCGGCTTTTAAATATATATTTCAATATGCAAGGCAAGAGCCTTGCTTCTAACTTGACGTAGTCTGGAGACTACGCCAAACGCACACGCTACACTCAACAGAGGATTGCAATTGCTACGCTGACCGTTGGTTCCCAACAACCAGTGCCAAACTTTCCACTTTTAATTAGAGATACATATCCGCAAAGACAGATCTTTCTTTGTTACCGGATACTTTTAATCAACATTATAATCAAACTTACGCTTGCAATTATGTTCATTGTCGATAAGAAATACTTAAATTCTCTTCCAATTTTATTTCTCAATCCAATACCAAAGTTTGAAACAACCATTGCAACTGTAAAAATGAAGTAAATCATCAAGTCTCCTAATTCATAGCCGAAGTATAAATTTGTAAATAAAGTACAGTACATAAGAATCAAAAATGAAAGTAGGTAAATAACATAACTCACAGTCAATATATTTAATCCTCTTTTATCTTTGGAACGTTGTCCGAAAGGCAGAAAAACAGGTATGAAAGTCAATAATAATAAAATCGATATAAGAATTTCCATATTAATTGTCAGTCTTTTTTTTACGCTTACACATAACGACCCTTATTCAGCGTATTTTCCAGACTACTTTGTGCTAAAATACAAGCTCCTGCTTTTAAATGTATATTTCAATATGCAAGGCAAGAGCCTTGCTTCTAACTTGACGTAGTCTGGAGACTACGCCAAACACACACGCTACACTCAACAGGGGACTTCGCCGACCTTAATACCGCCAACCTACGCCCAACTGAGCGTATGTTATGCCCTAGAGTTTTTATATCCCATATTTATTTTCACGTCTCTTAAAAGCATCCTTACCTCCTTCTAGTTTTAGTAGTTTTTCTCTATTTTCACTGCATTCAATTGTTGTAGAAGTGTCTGTCGTGTAGATACTTTCATTCGGAATCTCTAAAATGTGAATTAAGCCAGCATCACCATTAATTACAAAATTCGAATTATGGCTCGCAAAAATAATCTGACGGTCAAATTGTTTTTCTTTAATAAGACCAACAAGATAATCTGCTACTAATTTATTATCAAGGTGAGCTTCAGGTTCGTCAATAATCAATGGTTTTACACCAGTCATTAAAAGCGTAACAATAACTGCAGTACATCTCTGTCCAAATGAACAAGATTCAAGTTCTTTGTGACCATAAAATCCTTTTATTTTTATGTACTTAGAGAGATTGTATAAATGTTTCTTAATAAGAAGTGTATAGATTGCATAGTTTCCATTATTTGAGAAAATGTTCGAAATGATTTTTACGTAGTTATTTTCTCTTTTATAATTATTGCCATCAATAAGATTATCTAATTTTTGTTTAAATGATTTATAATCAAAGTCTAATAATGAGTTATCAGGTTTTATTAAAAAAAGAACTTCCTTAACTCTAGAATCTGATGTCCCTGAAATATGATATTCTCTAAACCAACTATAAAATTCTTCGAATAGATTATTCTTGTAAAGTTCGAAGTCAAATTCATATGTAAAGTTTATATCTAATACATTTTCGTCATTAATCTTAAGTCTTTCGTTAATAGCGGAAAGACTTTTTTTAATCAATGACTCATTTTTATTATATATGTTAGATAATTTATTTACTTCAACTAAATTTTCTTTATATTGTGCTCTTAGCCTATCTTCCTCGGTTTTAAGATTAACGATATCTGAACTTATTTTAGATAAATTGTCAGATGCTTTTTGTGAATCTTTTATTGTTTCTTCATTTGTACCTTTCTCAACAAAAAAATCTCTTAATTTTTTTGTTTCTTCTTCAAGACTTGTATTTATTATTTTAATTCTAGCTGTTATGTTTTCAAAATCTTGTAAACTGATATCAATTTCCCCATCTTTTTCTTTAAACTCATCTATAGATTTTACGTATTTAATTATTTCTTGAACACGTGTGTCATAAGCATTCAAAGGCTTTTCAATATTGTAATTATTTGAAATTTTGCGTAACTCTTCAATTAATAATTTGTAGTTCTTTTCACTGTTTTGTATTGTCGTAAATTCTTCCTTTAAGGCTTTAATATTAGAAGTTATTGTGATATATTTTTCATCATTAATTGAATCTATAATTTTCTGAATGGTCAATTTTTCCTTATTCTTTTCCTTTGAAGTATTGAAGTTTTTAATTAATTTGAAAACTATATCAATATTTAAATCTAACTTACTTATACTTTCATCAAATTCACTTTCAATTTCTATAAATTCACTTTCAATTTCCTTGATACGTTCATTGAATATTAGTTTAGTAAGTTCATTTGCTTCAGCTAATTTTTCAATTTTACCCTGACTAACAAATTCAATTTCGTTCGTTCCTTTTATTTGAATATAATTACTTGTATCATTTTCAATGTCATATTTTGAACTATTAATTATAAGGTTTGACTTATCAAAAAAGTCTGTTTTTTCATTTAATTTTTCGGCAAGCAAATTGATAATTGTGCTTTTGCCTGTTCCTCTACCACCAATAATGCACGTGAAAAAATCACTAAAAAAGATTTCCTGTTTAAAATTCTTCAAACAAAAATCTTGCTGTTCATTTGAGTTTTTTCTTTTTATGCTTGTGTTACTTGGAAAATTAAATTTAATACTTTCAACTCTTCTAATCGGGTTTCGAGGCTCAATGTCATTTATTCTAACTCGATAAATAGGTTCGTATATTATTTGTTTAAGTCCTTCAAATGTTAAATCGCTTTTAATCCATGTTATATCCTTTAAGATTTCGAGAGTATTTCCATTTCCTTGTCTTGTAACATACTTTCCCAAGAAACTATCTATATCTTCAAATGAATGAGCATCGCAACCACTAATTACGGGTTTTAATTTAGCTATTTCATCGGTTTCATATCGTTTCACATTTAAATAGTAACTAACGTTTTGTCTTCCTCCGAAAAAACCGTCACAAATTTTATCTATTTCATCAGTTATTGCTAGTTTTCTTGGTGAGCTACTAATCGGTCTGAGACCAGCATTATTTGCAGCAGCTAATATTAAATAAGGCTTTTCTTTCCCAAATATCCTATTCAGACTCGTTAAAAGTTCATTATGATTAATAGTCGCACTCACAAATTGGCCTTGTTGTAAGTTTTTACAAGAAATTCTTGCTCCTCCTGTTTGAGAATGATTTGTTTTTAAATCAATCAGAAATTCTTCAATTTGGCTTTTAGCTAAAAGATTCGAAAATATAACATGAATATTTATTTCTTCACTTTTAGAATTTACCGAAATATCAAGGCGAAACTCAATGTTTGGGAAAAATACTTTTTGGGATTCTGGATATTTTTTTTTGAAAGTTTCTAGAAAGAAAAAATAGTTGTCACAGGAAAAATAGTCAGTAATTCCAAATGCTTCAACCGATGACTCTTCAATTTTTTCACAATATGTTTCCCAAACGCTCTCTTCCCCCATTTGTTTGAAGTTGTCACTTAATTTTGTTTTAGGGGTATGTATGTGCAAATCCCATTTTCTCCAAATGGAGCCTTTGTCAGAACTTTGTAAGTTAGTATTCATTTCTATCGGTTTATAATTCGTACTTGTTTGTTTAACATTTTGCATAGTACCAATATATGTGCAACTAAGTTGCACATATATCTCCATATAGCTAGATATGTGCAATTGGCTTGTGCATATTTCCACTTTAGGGATAAGTGTCATTTGCTTTTTCCACCACAAACATACAAATAATAATTAACTGAATAGCCTTTTTTTCCAATTATTCTTTAAAAAACAAAAAAAGTAGAGCTGCACTTGCGCACAGCTCTACAAATTAAAGGGTTTAGCCTACAATAATAGAACTTACTGTAACGCTCCACGGACCACATTCGCCACGCGTATTTACCCATCGCAGCCAGTAATAGACCACAATGTTGGCTTGCTTACCTTCGTAGGTAATGGTGTACGAATTGGTGGTCGACACGCCCAGGTATTGCAACTCGGAGGCATCTTTGGGTGCTTCGCCGCCCAATTTCGACCATACTTCGCAACCATGTACACCGGCGGGTTTGGCTTTGCTCTGAGGCGTGGCCTGATCGCTGAGGTGAAGGGTGTGCTGCAAGCGTACCGCGAAATCTACCGTCCCCAGGGGGCTGGTAGTTGGCACCGGTGTGGCAGTACGTGTTCCCGACTTTACCGTCAGCCCCATCAGGGTGCGGTCGCTGTCGGTTACGCTACCGTTGTAGGACAGGTTTTCGGTCACGAACTTACGAATCTCCTTTTTGTATTCGTAGCCCGCGTCGTTTTTGGCCTGTACATCGGCCGCCGTACGGTCTTGTTTATTACTCGCCTTTGAAAACGCCATGTTCCAAAGGCCTTGTTTTGATTCCAGTGGCTCAAATTTGATCGCACTGATTCCCCATGCAGCTTGGTTTTCTTTCGTCTTACTTACCAATGTTTTTTGCCACAAATCAAATTCGGGGTCGCTAGCAGGCATATAATCTGGCATAGCTTTCTGAATTTAGAGGGTGAAACTTCATGTTGACTATCTCTGAAATAAACAGGATGAATTTCCGGCTATTCTGTTCCTGTTGTGGGGGTATAATGGAGCGGAATAATTCATCCACACCTTGGCATGAATATTCCATTCCTTTATCTATAACTTTCTTCTCTGTTATGAAAAGATGTTTTAGGCTTATAGAAAGAAGTTTTATCGATATAAAAACTTTCTGTATCGATACAAAAAGTTTCCCGCCTTGGACAAAAGGAATATTTAGTCTTATGAAAACTTTCTGTGAGCTTAAAGTTGGAAGGTTTAAGCTTACAGAATGTTTTTTGATAGAGCAAGGAAGTTCCAGTCCCGGGCTAGAAATTACTTTAAGCTCACAGAAAGTTTCCATAAGCATCCAAAAACATTTCATGAGCTTAAAATATCTTTCCGTCCCAATAAAGTACGCAACTTTAAGCTTACAGAAAGTTTTTATAAGACTCCAAAAACTTTTTATAAGCTTATAGAAAGTTTTTAGATAAGGAAAAGATGTTTTTATCCCGGGGAATATTCTTTTCAGATTCTTCGTGAAGCAATTCTGTAAAGGATGGAAAG
>Ga0207800_1000018_pt1 | contig 122526 bp, 105 predicted proteins | sample LuqExpMetageno11_FD_187769 | JGI IMG/M metagenome (GOLD analysis project Ga0207800, IMG submission 187769) | Tropical forest soil microbial communities from Luquillo Experimental Forest, Puerto Rico - Sample 11 (SPAdes) | ecosystem: Environmental > Terrestrial > Soil > Tropical forest ... | reverse complement strand
CCATTTTTACAAAACGCTCGTACGGCCATACGTCCTCGCTGTTCACACTGAGAAAAATCGTGTTTATGCCTGAAGAATTGAGCTCCTTTGTAAGGGTAGAGGAATCGAAATCATAAGGGGAAGAAAGCTTAATTCCGGAAATCTCGACATTGTATTTAGGGAATTTGGAATCTGAGCTACGAATCTCGTTCTGACTCAGGGTTTCCTGCACCTGGACAACTCCTTCAGAAGCAGAGGTCTCAGAATTCAACTTGGATCCAGGAGCGGAAATATTTCCATATTTATTTTCAGAGGCATTTTTGGAATTATTTGCAGAGTTACTCTCAGAGTTGCTTACAGAAGAGTTTCTAGAGGTGTTAACAGAAATATTTTCTAAAGAAACACTGCTCTCTCCCTGCGCTGAAATAACCTTAACAGTTGGTTCGGTTCCTACAAATTTTCGAACCAGCGCATAATCTACTGCCATACAGCCTGTGTTTTTCGAGGAATCCGTGTAGGAAGCAGCATACAGATAAACATGCATTGGAAGATTGGTTACGGAAACATTAGAGGCGAAGTCCATTCTAGGGTCACAGATACCATTTTTAAACCATGATACTTTGCGAGTATTGTTTTCCTCATACCAGGCAATTCCTGAGACATACCATTTCCCTCCAGGAACATTAACATCAGTGAGATCATAGAAAGTACTCTTTTGCTTCTCATAAATTGTTTCTAGGCCTGCTCGGCTTTCATTAGTAAGTTCGGTCTCATGCTTGATTTCATTATGTCTGCTGTCAATCTGATCTATAAAACCCTGCTGGAGTACAGGTCCTCTCTCATCCTTACCTGTGGTAACTTTCATTCTCTTGATCATAAACATAGAATTGAGATTAAAATTGTTTTTGCTGTAAATCATAGAGAAATCATGAACATGAGGTCTTGGAGCTGAAATATTACATATTCCGTTTTTAACCTCAACCAGGCCCCCTCCTTCACTTTCAACATTCCAATTAAACTCATTGAGACCGCTTCCCTCGAAATCATCAAAAAAGTCAAATGTATTCTCTCCACTACTCATAGCTTCAGCTCCTGGGTTTCCATACCTCATGAGAATTTTAGTGGTTTGGTTTGCAGAGAGAGATGGAAGCTTGACCCAGATAAGAGCTTCTTCATTTTCAGGATTCCAAGTCTCAATCCAATAATTAAGCGTTCTATTCTCTTCCGAGAATCGAATGTCTGAACCGTCACTCTTTGCCTTTGAAAAATTAAAATTAGAAGAGTTTAAACTAACAAAGACAGGATACCCTTGTAAAGTTTTACCGGCGTTCTCAGTGATCAAAATTTCCTGGGAGTAATTCCATGAGGTCTTTGCTGTGGAAATACCTTGCACGCCATCCGTGGCAGCTAGGGCACAGCCCGTGAATAAAAATATAAAAAACACAGAGACAATTCCGCATACAGTAGATCTTTTTGATATCATTAGAAGCCTCTCATAAGCCCTTTATTAAACACAATTGATTAGTACTGTGAAAATCTCGACAATTGTGGTTATTTACCTGAGAAGAATAAACCTTTTCATAAATCTCCGTCTAAAATAAAAAATAGAGAATATTAATAATATAATAAAAATAAAGACAAGAAAAAAGAAAACTCAAAAAGAAGGAGTCCGAAACAGTAATAAAGAATCTTTGCAATTACATTTTCGATGACGCTTCTATCCAGTACCGAACTGAGAAAACTTATACAGGCAAAGCCCTCTTTGCTTGAAAATGCCATTGATATAGAAACCCAGATCCAGCCTAACGGACTTGAACTTACCCTCAAAGAGATAAAAACCATAGAAGGTTCTGGAGCTGTAGATTTTGACAATTCTGAGAGAAGGCTTCCAGATGGAAAACCCCTTGAATTCGGGAATGATGGCTGGATTCACTTATCTAAGGGAATTTATAAAGTACTATTTAATGAGATAGTAAATATTCCCATGAACCTTGCTGCGATTGCGAAGCCGCGGTCAACCCTCATTCGCTGTGGAGCTACTCTTGAAACTGCAGTATGGGATGCAGGATACAGGGGACGCAGTGAATCAATGTTGGTAGTCTACAACTCGGCAGGCTTCAGATTGAAGAAAGATGCCCGAATTATGCAGCTTCTATTCTATACGCTGGACGCGAAAGTAGAAAAGGGGTATTCAGGGATTTATCAAAACGAAAATACAAAATAGGGCTCAAACACATTTTTAAGTTTTTTAAAAGCTCTTTAAGCTTTGTTCACTAATTTTTAAGCTTTACTCTATATTTTTAAGTTTTTTAACCTTTTATTAGTGAAAAAAGAGTTTTAAAAAGAGTAAATAGAAGAAAATGTGAAATTTGGTTTCTTGGGAAATATACCAATAAAGTATATATTATCTAATTCGTAATATGCAGACTATGAATACTATAGGTAAATCCGTACGGATGGAGCGTATATTCAATAGAAATACCGGTAACGCTATTATTATTCCTATGGACCACGGCGTTGGTGCAGGTCCGATTGAAGGACTTAAAAACCTTCAAGAAACTGTAAACAAGGTCGCAGAAGGCGGGGCAAATGCCGTACTCGGGCATATGGGACTTGCAAAATATGGACACCGGGGATACGGGCATGATGTTGGCCTTATAATACATCTTTCGGCCTCAACTTCTCTTTCCCCTGATCCTAACCATAAAGTTTTGGTAACAACCATAGAAGAAGCTATAAAAGTCGGAGCCGATGCTGTATCAGTTCATGTAAACGTCGGGGCTGAAGATGAGTACGAAATGCTACAGGGGCTAGGATATGTGGCAGGAAAGTGCGACGAATGGGGAATGCCGCTCCTTGCAATGATGTACCCACGTGGAAAAAAGGTTCGCTCTGAATATGATGTGGATGTCGTAAAACATGCAGCTCGAATTGGAGCCGAACTCGGGGCCGACATAATTAAGACGAACTATACCGGAAGCCCTGAAACTTTTAGAGAAGTAGTTGAAGGATGCCCCGTACCCGTAATTATCGCAGGTGGCCCGAAAATGGACTCTGAACAGGAACTGTTAGAAATGATAGAAGGGTCTCTCGAAGCCGGAGGAAAGGGCGTTGCCATAGGAAGAAATGTTTTCCAAGCCCAGGATCCTACAGGCCTTGTTCAGAGAATTGCAAAAATAGTTCACGGAGGAGCGAGTGCGGAAGAACTACTGGGATTAGGTAGATAAATCCGAAGATTAAAAATCCAGATGTAAAAAATTAAAAGTTAAAATTAAAACAGGTAGAAAAACAGAATAAAAAGAGACAGAAAGAAAAAGGTTAGGGAGAATCAATTTCAGTCTTTCCAGTGGAAATAAAAGGGTTGTAATTTTATTATAGAGAGTTCTCATAGAAATACAAAGAATAAATCGATATCAGAAAGAGTAAAATAAGGAATATAAGTAAAACTTAATTTAAGTCTCAAAAAAGAAACAGTTTCGGATTAAAAACCTTATATTTCAAGCCTGGATTCACTTAAAATCTCTTATCCCTTGAGATTTTGGAGAGTTTTACTCCCACTTTTGAATTTGTTTTATTTTTTATTTTTCTATTTTCTTTCTAAAGCTACTAACCTTAAGTCTTCTTAAGCGTAGTCTTATCTTTTAAAACAAGTATTTTTAAAGTTTTTCAGAACATAATTTTCTTTTTTGATTCATCAGATTTAAAACCGCAGTTTTAAATTTTCTTTTTAATTTTATGGCCCTTAAAGTGATAATTTTAGCAAATGGTTCTCAGAAACACCATATTAAGACCAAAACGCTAAGCGCGATAATAGAGTAGTACCTGGAATAGAAGATAAAAAAATGCAGAGTAAGAAAAAGTGTTTTTTATGTAGCGGAGAATCTTCCCAAAGATTTTTTAAACATTCTTTTTGATTTACCGGAAAAAACTGGAGTAAACTGAGGTGTGTATATATTCCACGAAAAAACGACTGTTAATCCGTAGATTCCAGTGGAAATAATGGGGTACTAAAGCTCTCAGGAAGGTGGACAAAAAGATGAGAGTAAATAGGAGTAACCGAACAAGATAGACGGATTCTAAGAGAGAATTGAACAGAAAAATATTTCCTAACTTTTAACAATCGTATCAAAAAAGAATAGAGAAACCTACTTACATAAAAATAAAAATATTGGAGATAAATTGAAGAATAATTACAGATTAAAAGAAGGGTATATAGAAAGGAAATAAAAAAAGAGAAACGAAAGAAACACTGATACTAAAAAAGATTAACCTGCAAAAAGTTCCAGTGGAAATAAAAGGGTCCCTCTTCAAAGAAGGAAAATGAAATCAAAGGATCAAAAGGAAGATAAAAAGCTTCAAAAAGCATCATAAAAACAAAATCAGTTTATAGAGAGAATTTCATAAAAGTGTTAGATATGAATCAAATAATTATAGGAATTGAAAATTAAAATTAAGTTTCAAATGACTGAAAATGGAAAAATGAATAATGGAAATAACGCCATATAAAAATAAAAATTTAAAAAGAAAGACGAAAAAAAGATAAATAAAATTCAGAATTAGAGTTTAGGATTAAAGATCGACGAAAGGAACGAGATCACAGCCTGTACATTTCAGGCACATGGTTCTTGCAAGTTTAGGATTGAGTCCATATTTCGTTAGGATTTCAGCTTCGATCTTCGCAAGCTTTAAAAGGCGATCAGGAGACGGGCGTTCTGTAAAACAGTCTCCTACCCTAAGAGGGTGCGGATTTACTGGCCGCAGGACAGGAATTACTCCCATTTTTGCAAGGGTTTCGATCCCATTCCTGACAGAACTGTCACTTTCTCCAAGGCCTATTATAAAATTACTGAAAACTCGATTTTTACCAAAAACATCCACAGCTTCCTTGAGTCTATCCAGAATATAATCAAGGGAAAGGTCCCCACAAACTTTTTTGAAGATCTCTCTATTCATAGTTTCAACATTATACTTGACTTCAGAGACCCCTGCTTCATAGAACTTTCTGGAACAACCTTCGGTAGGATATACCGAGACTCCAATAGGAACATTGTATTTTTTGAGAGCAGGAAGCAGTTTAAGCACACGCTCAACCTCGCCTTCGAGTGAGGTTTCGACGCCTGAAGTAAGAGAAATGGCTTTCAGATTTCCTGCACGTGAAACCTCATCAACTATGCTAAGAACTTCCCCCTCACTCTTAACATGCCCCTGTAATTTGGGTACAGGACAGTATTTACAGTCAAATATACACCTCTCGGAAAGGGTTATAAAAGCTTGCTCAGGACAGTGTGCAGGAGCAGACTCAAGTTTCCCCCTCGCAAGTTCTTCTCCCTCATAGAAGAGTGCAACATTTCCTTCACCTTCAACCTTCTGGATTGAAAGCGGAGAATCATTTTTTATGCTGAGTCTTACCCGTTTTTCTCCCGATTTGAAGAAAACTGAACTTGTACCTGCCCCCGGACCCGCAGTCGAACCCCGGGTCCTTGGGATAAGGGAGGAATCTACAGAAACCGAACCTATGGAAATAAGGAAAGCTTTCACTTCCCGTGTAATTGGCTTACTTTGCATGCAAATGCTCCTAGAGTGATTATAAAGTGATTATAAGGTGATTACGAATAACTATTGCTCTGCAGTCCCAGTCTTTGGTTTCATTTACTAAAAGATATATAAATCATTCTGTGGATATAATTTAGATTGTCTCCGGCTAATATCAATCAAAATTCAGACTTGACCGGAAAACAGTGAAATGCAAAAGCTCCATTTATAAAGACATATAGAATGTTATAGTAACAATATAAGTTTAGAGTAACAGATTGAAATTATAATGATATGTTAATGTCTGGAAGATAAAATAATATTCAGTATTAAAAATAATATATATTGTAAGTGCATAGTATAAATTGCGTTCTCATCCCTTTAACACCCCACTAGTAATAAATATTCCACAATTAAAGGGATAAAATGGAAAGAGAATTTAAACTCGCAACCCATGAGTCCAGTACCTCAGTGTCTCTCTCCAGATAAATAAAATCTCTTAAAGCCGTTCGGAACTTCCAGGTTTTTGGATGAGAACGCCATCTAGTTTTCAATAATGCTGCCCGATATTGAAAGAAAAATATGATCGAAATCAATCTTTTTTACTCCCGTCTGAGATTCTTCCTTATTTGAGTCGCGTACTGCCGATATCCTGGTAGGGAGGAAAAGCTAAAACTCCCCAAAGCAACATTCACTAAAAATTAAATAATAATTGTTCTTGCTCATGAAGTACAATTGTTGTGCCGCAACCGTTGCGCCGGTTGATCACGCCTATAGGGTTTGGGGGATATAGGGTACTCATATTCAAACGTTTCTAGGGTTTTCGATCAACCCTTTTTTCAAAAGGGTTGCAGTCAAGCCTTTTTTGAGAAGAATTGCAGTACCTGGGAGGCACTGCCGATTTTATATATATCATTAGATAGATGATAGATTATACACCTCAAAACCGTCTAAAAAACGATTTTACTGTATGAAAAAAGGAGAAAAACATGAAAGTCATGATCATCGGAGGTTTTCTCGGAAGTGGGAAAACGACTACCATACTGAGAATCAGCAAGCAGCTCAGTAATGCAGGAAAAAAGACTGCGATCATTGTAAATGAAATAGGAGAAATTGGGCTTGATGGAGATATTTTCACAAGCTCTGGTATTATAACTAAAGAGCTTACAAGCGGGTGTATTTGCTGTACACTCAGGATAAGCATGCAATATACCCTTCAAACTCTTGAAGAGGAGTTCATGCCTGACATTGTTATTATCGAACCAACAGGAATTGCTTTCCCAGGACAGATCCGGGAAGAAATCGAAACAATGGGACTTTCCGAGCTCTCTTTTGCCCCGATAGCAACCCTTGTAGATCCTGGCCGTTTCGGGACTGAAGCAGAAGAGATTCCAAGGTTTATAGAGACACAGATAAAGGAAGCCGAAATTCTTTGCATAAACAAGATTGATGTAACATCTGCGGAAACTGTCCTGGCAACTGAGAAAATGCTTCATGAAATGAATCCTGAAGCCCAGATCCTGAAATTCTCAGCAAAACATGAAGATGAACAATTTGAAAAGCTGTTTCTCCATCTCGATGTACCAGGATTTAAAAAACCTCCAGATGGGAAGAAAAACTCTATCGAACTTTCTGAGGTTTCAGCTTACTCAGTACTTTATGCCCTTGAATCACGAGATCTTAGTCCTGAGGAAGGCATGCGTTTTATAGAAGGTAGCCTTCAACTCATTCAGAATAAGGTTAAGGAAATTAATCCTGAATTTGTAGGGCATGTAAAGCTTTCCATGAAATTCCCGAAATATATGGTCAAGGGCAGTGTAACCTCTTCTAAAGAGATACCTCAGATAGAAGTAATTCAGGATAGGAAAAGTGAAAACTTTGAACTCAGGTTGCTTTCAGCAATTACGAAGGTTCCGAAAAACAAACTCATAGGGATAATTGAAAGTACTCTCGAAAGAAATCTCGGAAAATCAAGATTTGTTTTTGAAAAAGAATTCCACAAGCATGATGTTGAACATGGTGAACACGAAAGTGAGCAGGTCTGTATGATTAATATATGCAAGAAAGATGAATGAAAAATGGAGTAAAGTTCAACTTAGAAACTAAGAAGAAAACTTACGGCTCAACTAAGAGGTTACGATCGCACTTATCCTTTTCGGAACTTTATAAAAAGCCATAGGATAATAAATAAAAAAGGAAAGGAGTATCGATATGAACGAAGAAATTGATGAGCTTGATGCTTATTTTGAGAATAAATGTGAACCTACTGAAGGCGAAGCTGTCAAACTGGAACATATGATGATGGAAAAGATCTCCATAAATCCTGCAAGAAGAAAGCTCCTTCGTATTGTTGGAATATTTGGAAAGACTGAAAAGCAATTAAAAGAAGAATCTGGACTGAATGATTTTTTCTTTAAATTCCATATAGATTTCCTGCTAAAGGAAGGTTTTCTAAAATTTGAAGACGGGATGTACCGCCTGACTGATACCGGAATTGCGATGCATGATTCTGTTTGTTGAATAAATTTATTAATATTCCCTTTATATATACCTTTCAATTATATGTATTTTAGTTGTTTGGAGGTTAACTCCATCCTGATTTTTGAAGTCTGCCTTTTGGTAAAAAGCGATAAGTTTTTATGGTTATCTTGTTAATGGCGTTATGATCAAACTTTTCGATATCCTATGGAAGTTTCAAAAACGCTCTATCTAATTTCCAAATATATATCTTCCAAGCATATATCGAATAATCAAAAAGGAGTGTGAAGAAATATGCCAGCATTAGTTAATGCAGATGAATGTTCAGGATGCGGAACTTGCGTCGATGAATGCCCCTCTGAAGCAATCACCCTTGATGAAGAAAAGGGACTCGCAGTTGTCAACCAGGACGACTGTGTAGAGTGCGGCGCATGCGAAGAAGCATGTCCGAACCAGGCAATTAAGGTAGAAGAGTAAAACGGCAACCTATTGGAATAATTTTTATTCCATTTTTCTTTTTCCTTTTTATCAATCACTTTTATCAAATGATTTTTATCTTTCCGGAGGTAGCTTTTTAGATGGTAGCAATTAAAGCGGGTATTTTAGGCGCCACAGGCGCTGTTGGGCAGAGATTTGTAGAAGCACTTGCAAACCACCCCTGGTTTGAGATTACAGCCCTTGCAGCATCCGAGAGAAGCGCCGGCAAAACATATAAAGAAGCCGCAGGCTGGAGGTTAGATACTGCTATGCCGGAAAGCGTTGAAGATATAAAAGTCGTCCCGGTAGATCCAAAAGCCGTAGATGCAGATGTGGTTTTCTCGGCGCTTCCTGCAGACCTTGCCCTTAAAGTAGAACCCGAATTTGCAAAAGCCGGATTTGCAGTGGCAAGCAATGCCTCATCCTATAGAATGGAAAAAGATATTCCTCTCGTAATTCCCGAAGTAAATCCAGAACATCTCGGGCTTCTTGAAGTCCAGCAGGACGCAAGAGGATGGGATGGATATATCATAACTAATCCAAATTGCTCCACAATTGTCATGACCGTTACCCTAAAGCCCCTCATGCAGTTTGGGCTAGAAACCATACAAGTAGCCACAATGCAAGCAATATCAGGGGCAGGATTCTCTGGAGTTGCCGCAATGGCAATTTATGATAATATAATTCCATATATTGGAAGCGAAGAGAAGAAGATGGAAACTGAAACTTTAAAGCTTCTTGGTGAGTTCAACGGCTCTGAAGTCGTGCCTGCGAATCTGAAGGTCAGCGCTTCCTGCAACAGAGTTCCTGTTATCGACGGGCATACCGAAGCCATCTGGGCCGGAATGAGGGATAAACCAACGCCTGAAGAAGTAAGGAAAGCTTTCCTGAAATTTGACCCCAAGCTAGGAGAACTTCCTTCCGAACCTGCAAATCCTCTAATAGTAAGAGACGAAGTCGACAGGCCTCAGCCGCGCCTTGACCGCAATATGGGGAAGGGCATGAGCGTTTCAGTGGGCCGGATAAGAGAAGGAATCCGTTACATTGCAATGGGACATAACACAATCCGCGGAGCAGCCGGAGCAAGCGTACTGAATGCGGAACTCCTGCATTCCATGGGTAAACTTTAAATCCGGACTGGATTACAAACAGAATAAAAGAAAAGTGAAAGCCTCAGAGATTAAGGCTTTTGCTTTCCAGCTTTAGTTTTAAGATTGAGTTTTATTTTTGAATTTCACTGTCCTGCTTAACGGGGTCCTTTCCAATTTTCCAGTATCCTGTATGGACTCAAGTCTCGAAAATTCCTGTATCTCACTTTAGAGCGTTTTCAGGAAAAAAGCCTTCTTGCAGCTTCTTCTGCCTTTCTTATAACCTCTTTTACAGGGGCACCGCTCATTTTTGCAATTTTCTTGCAGTCTTCAAATTCCGCAGAGATATTGAGCAGGATACCTTCGGAGTCCCTGGCAATCTTGACCGCAGCTTCATATATCTGCCCTTCTAACTCAAACTTAACGGATTCTATTCTTCTGGCAGCCATCAACCTATGCCGGGTAGGGATCACTCTCACTCCCAGGGACCCGGTCTCGATAATGATTTTCCGAGCGAGCTTTGCAGTGTCTTCGGGTTTTGCAATGACCTTGATAACGTGAGCAGGACGGCCTTTTTTCATTGTTGCCGGGAGAATTGCAACATCCCTTGCCCCCATAGCAAGCAATTCTTCAAACAGGTTCCCCAGTACTTCTCCACTTACGTCATCTGCATTTGTTTCCAGCACCTCAATTATATCCGGAATTAGACAGGAATCAAGTTCAGACAATACGCCCTGGAGCACATTGGGCCCAGCAAGTTCGGAGTCCCCTGCTCCATACCCTATTGAGATTACCCTCCCCTGAGGAAAAGCTTCAACGGGTTTTACAAAATGAGCAAGAATGGCGGCCCCTGTAGGAGTAAGAAGCTCCTTTTGCTCAGCCCCCCCCCTGAAATAGAATTTTCCTTTCCTGAGAAGTTCAAGGGTTGCAGGCGCCGGCACAGGCATAACTCCATGTGCGCATTCTATTGTTCCGCTGCCTATGTTAATAGGAGTGCAGTAAATGGAATCGCAGTTAAGGGAATGTATAGCTGCTGAAGAGCCAATTATATCGGCAAGTGCATCACTCTGCCCAACCTCGTGGAGATGAAGTTTCTCAAGGTCAGGCTGCCCGTGAACCAAAGCTTCGGCCTCAGCCAGTTTTGAAAAAATATCGAGAGCGCTTGCTTCCACACTGGAGGGCAGTTTTGCAGCTTTTACCACATCTATGAGTTCCGGATATTTGCGAACTGGCTCTTTTTCAGGTACGTTTATTTTGACATCCAGAGCCTTTATTCCCTTTTTCATAACTTCTTTTATATCCACGGAGACGTTGACAGAAGCTTCTATCAACTCTTTAACCATTTTTCTGTCAGCCCCGAGATCGAGAGTGCACCCAAGGATCATATCTCCTGCTGCCCCTGAAAAAGGGTTGAATACAAGTGCTTTCATAAGATTCCTTCCTGCGTTTTGATTTCTTTACCTTCTTTTCTTTTCCTTTCTATTCCCTTTTTATTCTTTTTCTATTCCTTTTTATTACCCTGTTACTCTCGTGCCTGCCCTGCCCTGTCTTCTTTGCCGTGAGTGTAGGCAGCCGCAATCATATTTGCTATCCTGGCTGCATATGCTCCCGCAACAAAGCCTGCATCAATATTTACAACTGCAAGCGTGGAACAGGATTGGAGCATTGCTAGCAGGGCAGCTTTTCCTTCTCCGCCTGCTCCGTAGCCTGTCGAAACCGGAAGCCCTATTACAGGTACGTCAACCAACCCTGAGACTATTGTGGGAAGTGTTCCTTCCCTTCCGGCAGCAACCACGATTGCTCCGGGCGTCATGGCTTTCAGTTTGTCCATTGCTGGAATAAGTCTGTGAATTCCTGCAACCCCCACATCATAAACTGCAACTGTCTCACAGCCCATTTCTGAAGCTACAACCCTTGCTTCTTCCGCAGCCGGTATATCGGCCGTACCTGCCGAAACAAACCCTACTATCCCACCGGTTCTCGGCGCAGGCGTGCCGTCATGGACAACAATTGCGCGGGCTCTGCTGTTCCACTCAAGCTTATCTTGGCCAAAGGCTTGTTTTAAAGCTTCCAGATGGCCCGACGAAACCCGTGTAATAAGGGCCCTTTTGCTCTCAGCAACCATGATCCTTGCAATCTCTACAACATCATCAGGATCTTTACAATCGGCAAGAATAGCCTCAATTACTCCCGTCCGGCTTTTCCTGTGAGAATCAAGTTTTGCTATATCCATATAGGAGACAAACCCCAGTCCCCGAGCCTGCTTCTCCGCAGTCTCAAGATCCATTTTTCCTTCTTTAACCGCTTTAAGTATGTTAGTAAGATCCATGTATTAACCTTCGCCTAGAAGAATTAGATACTAGCAATAAACAGTTTAAATACCAAGTTGTTAGATAACAATTTATTCGCTTGGAGGCTCTTTAGAGTTTCGCGTTATGCTCATACAAGCTTGATTTTCAGAATTATCTGGTTGTTGTTTTACAATTTGAGGTAATAATTCAAAATTCTAAAGCTAAATGAGTATAATTAACTGAACTTGAAGATTAGCAGCAGAAAATAAAGATATTGCTTAAGCTTTCAATAAAGTCAGCTTAATAATATCCTCGTTTTGTCTTTTCAGCACCTAGAATTATTCTCACTTTTAAACTTGCTTGAGCATCATCTGTTTTACTATGGCAATCTTCTTCTCCAAATCAGGTCCTTCAAGTTCTTCTGCAACGGATTCGAGAATCGTTGGTATGTCAAGGTGCTGGGGACATTTCTCAAGGCACTGTCCACATTGTACGCATTGAGATGCCAATTCTGGTTTTCCACCTGAAATGGCGCCACTCAATAGTCCTACATACATGAAATTTGCATCATCTGCATTGCCAAAAGTACTCAGATGATTGTAAATACTAAAGCATTCAGGTATATTAACTCCTGAGGGACAGGGCATACAATACTGGCAGCCCGTACAACCAACTTTCATAATCTGACGGTATTTTTGCTCAACTTTACTGACAAGCTGTAATTCGGTTTCTGTCAGGGAATTGGGGCAAGCTTCATTTGCTATTTTCAGGTTTTCATCTATATGGGCTTCTTCATTCATGCCTGAAAGCACGACAGTAACTTCAGGGTGATTCCATACCCAGCGAAGAGCCCATTCCACTGGAGTGCGTTTTACAGTGGCTTCACCCCAGATAGTTTCGATTGCAGGTGGAACTGTCTTGGCGAGGTTGCCTCCTCGCAGAGGTTCCATGATGATCACTCCCAGTCCCTTTGAAGCTGCATATTTAAGCCCTTCAGTTCCTGCCTGGTGTTTTTCGTCCATAAAATTATATTGAATCTGACAGAAAGTCCAGGGATATGCATCTACGATTCTCTTAAAATCGTTGCCCAATCCATGGAAGGAAAAACCTGCATTAACAATTCGTCCGTCACTTTTTGCTTTCTCAATGAAATCTATAACACCCAGAGCTTCTATTTTTTCCCATGTTTCTCCTGTGAGATTGTGGAGTAGATAATAATCAATATGGTCTGTTTTAAGTTTTTCAAGCTGGGCACTGAGAATTTTGTCCATATCCTCTCGTCTTTTCACCATCCAGCAGGGAAGTTTTGTTGCAAGCTTAACTTTTTCGCGGTATCCGTCAGCAAGAACACGACCTAAAAAAGGCTCGCTCTCTCCCATGTGATAGGGCCAGGCCGTATCAACATAGTTTACTCCATGGTCAATTGCATAGCGTACTTGCTTAGTGGCTCTTTCTTCATCTATATTACCGTCTTCCTTCGTGGGGAGGCGCATGCACCCAAATCCTAGTATTGAAAGTTCGTCTCCGTTCTTTGGCATTTTTCGATATAACATTTTAGTTCTCCTGAATTTTTGAATTGCATAAGATAATATCAGAATGTGATGACTGAACAGTCAGTCATATTGCGTTTTATTAGTATATATTTCCTTTGATTGACTAATCACTCACACGCGATACCAAAAATAATATCTCAGCTGGACATATCCATGTAATTGTTCTAGACACTGTTCACATAATCCTGCTATAGTCATCACTTTTCTTCCAGGAAAACCGTCTTTCCCATTTCATATGCCTGTTCCATTGCTTTACTTCCTTTGATGTCTCCAATTTTCCAGGAACCAGTTCCATAGATAATACCTTTTTCCTTTGCTCCTTCAAGACAGGAAGTAAATCCCCGGAATCCTTCAAACGTTCTCTCCATAGCCTGTTTGCTATTGTCGGCTGCCGTCGCAATAAAGTAAAAATCCTTCTCGCTGATTTCTGTGTAACGGGAGCAAGTGCGGTCAATTAGAGTCTTCATTTGAGCATTCATTGTGTAGAAATACACCGGCGTTGCCATTACAATAGCATCTGCTGAAATCATTTTTTCCAGGACTTCATCCATATCGTCTTTTTGGGAACAGTCCTCTCCTCTGTTAAAACAAGTTCCACATCCTGTACAGTAATTGATTTTTTTATCTCTCAAAAAGATCTTTTCCGCCTGATTACCCGCTTCTTTTGCTCCAAACATAAACTGGTCACACAACAAGTCGGAGTTTCCGCCTTTCCTTGGGCTGGCGGACAGTATCAGTACTTTTTTACTCATTGAAATTATCTCCAGATTTACATTATTTACATCTACTCTGGTATCACTTCATTCAAGCACGCAATCGCATTCAATGTCCTTGGATATCCTACATACGGCAATAGCTGTGTAACTGTGCTGAGCAGCGTTTCTTTATCATTACCGACATTTAGATTTCCCTGAATATGTCCTTTTAACTGAGGCTCACATCCGCCCAGAACCAGAATCATAGAAAGTGTCAAGAGTTCTCTTGTTTTTATATCCAGTCCCTTTCTAGTATAGTAATCACCAAAACAGTTTGCAGACAGATAGTTCTGAATATGGATCTGGTTTTCCGGTGCTGCCTCGTACATTTTATCGATTATGTCACCAAATATTTCCTTCTGAACTTCCAGCCCGTTTTCAAATCGTGTTTCAGGTGAAGTTGTAGACTGGCCTTCTAAGGGCAGTTTTACTCCTCTGTTTTCCAGTATTTCATTTGTGGCATGGATAAAATCAAATGCTTTCGCAATCCCGACATATGGTACAGATTGATATACAATCTCCTTAACCTCGATCGGAGTTACACCCACATTAAGTGCAGCACCAAGCATTACTTTATATTCGCTTAAAGTCTGGCTTGCAATCAATGATGCTAGAATGACAATTAATCTGGTCTTTGTATCTAAATTCCCATAGCTGATGACTTCGTCGAATGCAAAGTTGTCAAAGACCTCTATAAGTTCCGGATCCGTTACTTTAAGTGTCGATTTATAATTTGGAAATAATTCTTCATGGTTCTTGTTTGCTGTTTCACTGATACTCATGATATAAACCTCACTTTCATTCTTATTTCGTAGGTAATGCAGGTCCTCCTGCCTCAAATTCCGCTACCACATCTTTGAGATACTCTGTAATCTTCAGATGCTGAGGGCATGTTTTTTCACATTGTTTACAGTCTATGCAATCGCTAGCTTTCCCATGAGTTGAAGTAAGGTTCAGATAGTAAACAAATTGGCTTGAAATATTATCAGTTACAGCACGCTTTGCACTATTATATAATGCAAAGTAATCCGGTATTGCAATATTCTTAGGGCATCCTTCTACACAATATCTGCATGTTGTGCAAGGAATCGCAGTACTATCGTTTATAATATCAATTACCTGGTTGATGATCCTGTATTCTTCCTCGTTCAGGGGTTTGAAGTCTGCCATATACGAGGTATTATCAAGAACCTGTTCCATGGTACTCATACCGCTAAGTACCATCATGACGCCTTCCTGACTGGCAGCAAATCTGATTGCCCAAGAAGCAATAGATGTCTCAGGATTAGATGCTTTCATCAATCTTTCTGCTTTTTCAGGAACTAAAGCAAGATTTCCACCCTTACAGGGTTCCATTACAACAACTGGTTTGTTATGTCTTCTTGCCACTTCATAGCATCTTCTTGACTGGATGCCGGGATTCTCCCAGTCAATGTAATTGATCTGTAATTGAACAAAATCCAGTTCTGGATGCGCAGTTAGAATTTCATTCAGTAATTCCGGGGTGTCATGAAAAGAAATTCCCAGGTTCTTTATTTTGCCTTCTTCCTTTTTTTTCAAAGCAAAACCAAATGTATCGTATTTGCATGCCTGCTGATAAGCACTCAAACCAATATTGTGAAGCAGGTAATAATCAAAAAATTCAACACCACAATTTTCCAGTTGCTCGTTGAAGATTCTTTCCTGATCTTCCACTGATTTTAACATTCTGGGTGGAAGTTTTGTTACAAGAACAAATTCGTCTCTATTATGTCTTTTTACTAAAGCTTCTCTAATAGCTTCCTCGCTCTTGAACCCATGATATGTATACGCCGTATCAAAGTAAGTAAACCCTCTTTCCAAAAATGTATCTACCAGTTTGTTTAATGCTTCTGTGTCAAATGACGTCTGATCATCTTTGTCTAGAAGTGGTAATCTCATGCAGCCAAAACCTAATCGTTTTGCCATTTTATCTCCCCTTGCTAAATGATCCATAAATGTCCTGTGGACTCGAACAGTTCATAAGGTCATACTGATTTTATTCAACCAATCTGCAACATCTTTTTTCGCTGAACTTACACGAGAGCCATGGACAGCGAGCCCCTTCAAAAGTGTTGCTTTTGGACAAAGTTTTGCAATGTCTTTTTCACTGCAGCCTAATCCGCTTCCTTCATGGGTACAGAATGGAACAATAGTTTTTCCCGAAAAATCATATTCTTCCAGGAATGTAAACACCGGCATCGGCATCGTTCCCCACCAGTTGGGATAACCCAGGAATATCACGTTATAAGAGTCCATGTTTTCCACATGGCTGGAAAGCTCCGGTCTTGCATTGTCGTTCAGTTCTTTTTTTGCCACGTTGGTGGTTGCGGTATAATCCTTAGGATAAGACTTTACTGCATCAATACGGAGAAGATCGCCTTCTGTCGTTTTCTGGATCATGTCAGCTACTACTTTTGTGTTACCTATTGGTAAATTCACAATCTTTCCACTGACATAGTTATTCCCCGCACGTGAAAAATAGGCTATCAGACATTTCTCTTCATTTAAATTCGTCATTTTGCCCCTCACTTTCTTTTTGTTTATTCATACTCAGAAATTTCAAATAATGATTATTCCCGAATAAAATTTGTATAGATGCTTTCTTCCTTCACCGGGAGCTGTACGCCAGCCTTCATGCCAGCCTCCTTGCATTTCAGGAACCATGCCATATTCCGTGCAAGCACACGCATGGTCTGCAATCCTTCCAGGTCTTTTTTCACATCTTCAGGTTTTGCTCCATGAACCATATTCCAATAGCGGGAAGAAATAATGGGCATCTCCGAAATGGTGAAATACTTATTAAGCTGGTCAAGTGTGGCTGTCGTTCCCGCTCTCCTTGCAGAAACAACTGCTGCCGCTGGTTTCAGATAAAAAGATCGTCTTCTTCCCTGCAGGTCAGAATAAAAAACACAATCCATAAAGGACGTAATCGCACCACCTGCGGCTGCATAATGAACCGGAGATCCGAAAATAAATCCATCGGCATCTTTGGCAATGTCAAGAAAATCGTTGACACGGTCATTAAATGCACAGAGCCCTGTTTTGGCGCAGCTCTTGCAGGCAGTACACCCGGTAAGAGGCTTTTTTCCGATCCAAAAAATTTCGGTGTCAATCTCTTCTTCGTCCAATGTCTTTGCTCCTTCTGTAAGAGCAGTATAAGTACAGCCTTCTTCATGCGGACTTCCGTTTACCAATAATACTTTCAATCTTATGCCCCCTGTTATGTCTTTAATAATCTTTTTTAACTTGATTTATCCTACTTCCTGAGATTTTTATTTTTGATAATGATGCGATCATAAATTATTATATTCTTCATCAGTTACGGGTTCCAGCCATTCTGCCGGGCCTGCATTAACATTTGTCTCAACGGAAAGATGTACAAACCAACTGTCAGGTGCCGCTCCATGCCAGTGTTTTACATGTGGAGAGATTTTTACTACATCACCAGGATTAAGTTCCTGTGCAGGCTTTCCCTCTTCCTGATAGTAACCACGTCCACCAGTTACTAACAGAATCTGTCCTCCAGGATGCTTATGCCAGTTATTCCGACAGCCTGGTTCAAATGTCACATTGCCAATAGGACAATTAAATTCATTATCTCTCGGCACCAGCATATTCAGCCATGCATTACTTGTAAAATACTTACTAAACTGTTCTGGAAGTTTTTCGCCTTTCGGGAAGATTACACTTTCACTTAAATCGGTTGATTTATGCATATTCTAGTCCCCTTTGAAATTTTTATTATGCCAATTACTCAATGGTCAAAAAATTAATGAGTTGTCTATTCTCATTTATAAGATGCCCTGTAAATAGCAACGCAGTCATCAACACTGAGCTCGCTTCTGTCACACAGGAATAATCCGCCCATCGTATCCTTTGCATTCTTCGCCATGGTTTCAAATTCTTCCGGCTTAATTTCGTATTCGGACATTTTGAGGTCTGCAACGCCGCACTCTTCCTGCAATTTTCCTAACATTGTAATGAAGTCCATCGGCTTTTTTGCATCCTCCATCCCCATGACCTTTGCCATTTTTATAAACCTATCATCGCATACATGCCTGTCAATGAGATGTGTGAAATACGCTTTGCTAATCATAATCAAGCCTGCACCGTGTGGAAGTTCCTGATGGTAGGCTGACATGGCATGTTCCAGAGAATGCTCACTGGTGCAACGCCCCACACACATTACAGTCCCAGAAAGTGTATTGCCAAACGCAACTTTTTCACGCGCTTCAATGTCATTTCCGTCTCTCACTGCTTTTGTAAGATTTCGGCTTATATTTTCAATCGCTGTGATAGCGTACATATCACTCATAAGGTTGACACCATTCGAAACATAGCCCTCTACACTATGAAACAACGCATCGAACCCTTGATAAGCCGTGTATTTGGGCGGCACAGAAAGCATAAGTTCCGGATCGACAATTGCCAGAACCGGAAACAAATCTTCATGAACAAGTCCGGTTTTCTCATGTTTTTCTTCGTTGGTAATTACTGTCCCAGGGTCTGTCTCGGAGCCTGTTCCGGCTGTCGTTGTAATGGCTATAATCGGAAGAGGTTCGCTCTCTATTGGTTTCCCTTTTCCGCTACCTGAAGGGATATAATCCCAATAATCACCATCATTAGTGGCCATCACAGCAATTGCCTTTGCCGCATCCATACAGCTCCCACCACCTAAAGCAACGACAAAATCACAGCTATTTTCTTTTGCAAAACTACCGCCTGCCATAACTGTTGATTTCAATGGATTTGCTTCAACTTTGTCAAACACAATAGTTTCTATTCCTGCTAGTTTCAATTGTTCTTCTGTTCTTGCAAGATAACCGTTTGTTCTTGCAGATTTTCCGTTTGAAACAACAATCATAGCTTTTTTGCCAGGCATTTTCTGGGCATGTAGATTGTTTAATTGACCTGCCCCGAATAAAGTTCTGGTAGGTACATACATATTATAACTCATATCAAATCCTCAATCATAAATCCTGTACTTTTTCTTCATCTGATGAATTCAATCTAAGAGCCCATCCCAAAATCACTTTTCAAAGAGGTCAATTTTGATTTTTGAGACGAACTCATTATAACGTGAAGTTGAATATTGACTGATTAGTCAATCGTTAGAATACTCAATGATATAAAAATGTATCTGATTGACTGATCACTCATAAGTAGAGTGAAAAAAAATTATTCTTTAGCCAGACCTCTCCAGATAATCTGAAATCCATCCTCTAAAACCTTATTTTTATCCTGTGAGGGATCCGAATCAAGGATAAGGTTCACTACTGTCCTGCTACCCTGATAAAACATTGCAATGATTAGCTCCGCAGAAAAATCTCTAATTTCTCCCGCTACTATTCCTTCATCCACGAGATTATGGAGGAAGACATACTCTTTCATCACTTCTTCACGTGTAAATTTTGTTATATAAGGAGAAGAACAGAACTGTCCGACAAAAAGGAATTCATCCTGATTGTTTACACCCCAGTTGATTAAATTTGACCAGAGTTTTTTCAACTTTTCCTGAAAAGTAATTTCGGTCTCGATCCCTTTTCCCATACTACGGCTTAACTCTCCTTTTACCTCAAAATACAGGCTGTTGATAAGATCTTCTTTTGTAGGAAAGTAGTTGAAAAGGGTGCCTGTGGCTACACCTGCTTCTTTTGAAATCTGAGCAGTGGACGTACCGTGAAAGCCTCTTTCAGTGAAGAGCTTCAGGGCTGCTTCCAGAATGGCTGTTCTTTTGTCTTTGACCTGTTCTTTCATAGATTATCTCTGAAAAATGACTGATTAGTCATTTATGTTGTAATATTACGTTACTATAAATACTTTATGGCATTTTATTCTTGACTCTTATTAAGTATTGCAGTACATAAGGGATTTTGGTTACTTAAACAAAAAATGTTCAGCGATACATTTAAAAATCCGAATTGTTAATGTGTAGAGATCATCATGCTCATAGTACTCTCATTAGGCGGTTCAATTCTCGCAAAAAATCTTGATCCCGATCGTTTTTTAAAATATGCGGGAGTTCTCCGGAAGATCTCGAAAAAGCATACTCTGCTCGTGGTAGCCGGGGGAGGAGAAGCAGCAAGGAATTATATCGAAACTGCAAGGGCAGTTGATGCCGATGAAGTGACCTGTGACTATATAGGTATTGAAATCACTAGACTCAATGCACGCCTGCTTGCTGCGGCCCTCGGACCTGATGCCTGTCCGGAAATTCCGACAAATTATCTGGAAGCTGCAAAGGCTATACGTCCCGGAAAGGTAGTTGTCATGGGAGGAGTTACCCCTGGCCAGACAACGGATGCCGTAGCTGCAATTCTTGCGGAGTTCCTGCGGGCAGACCTGCTTACAATTGCAACTTCGATTGACGGAGTTTATTCCTCAGACCCTAACTGTGACCCTTTGGCAGTAAAATATGATAAAATCTCTCCCGAGAAACTAATAAACATAGTCATGGCGATTGAGATGAAAGCAGGCTCCAAATCCCCTGTTGACCCTATAGCCGCAAAAATTATCGAACGCTGTAAGCTTGATGCTCTTGTTATGGATGCTCGGGACCCGGCCCAGCTCGAAGAGGTCCTCGAAGGAGGAGCAATCAAAAAGACTCCAATATCCTGCGGAACCTGGATTACAACAAAGATATAAGGCTCATGTCCGTTGCCGAGCGGACAAGGGAATTCGGAATATTAAAAGTTATTGGGGCCGAAACAAGAGACATCTTGCTCCTTACGCTTGGAGAAGCCTCAGGTATGGGCTTTTTCGGCAGAATCCTGGGTACTCTTGTAGGTATGAGGACTGTTTATGTTATGAATGCCTGGCTTGCAAATACAAGGATAGTGCTTTTCCTGATAACGCCCAGGACACTTATAATTGCCATGCTCTTCGCCTTATTGATAGGTACTCTCTCAGAGCTCTACCCTGCGTACATGGCCTCGAAAATGAGTCTTATGGAGGCTTTGAAGTACGAATAAAATCAGAATTGAAGGGGAAGTTAAAAACTCCGGAGAAGCCGGAAAGAGAAGAAAATAAGCTCAATTGAGGAAATGAAGGGCAGAAAATCATATTGCAGGTTGAAAACCTTTCCAAGACCTATTTGCAGGGCAAAATCCCTACCCACTTCCTTTGTTGCGCCTGCATAATCGTAAGAAAAGAGTAACTTCTTGCGATAATGGGACCTTCAGGTTCCGGAAAATCGACCCTTCTTGCCCTTATATGCACGATTGAAAAGGCCACGGATGGAAAAATTATCCTTGATGGGACAGACCTAACATTAGTGCCTGAAAAACTGCTTCCCCACGTGAGAAGGGAAAAAATAGGATTTATCTTCAGCATTACAACCTCATCTCGACCCTTTCTGCGCTTGAAAATGTGGAACTTTCCATGCGCTTTTCCATAATTCCCAAAAAAGAGAGGGAAGAAAAGGCAAGAAAGCTGCTTGAAGAACTTGGCCTTGGATATTGACTGTCCCATAAGCTTTCGGAATTATCTGGAGGAGAACAGTAGAGAGTTTCTATTGCCAGGGCACTTGCGAATAAGCCTGCCGTTGTCCTGGCTGACGAACCTACAGGTGAGGTGGACAGCAAAACCAGAGACTCAATTGTACGAGTTTTCAAAGAATTGAGTGAAAAAGGGCAGACAATTCTTGTTGTAACTCACGACCCTGAGGTTGCAAAAGAGTGTTAGAGGGTGCTCCAGATTAAGGATGGAACAATTAAAGATTATTAAGCGTTCTAAATTTGTTCTAAAATTATTTTTCTTATATAGAAACCATACTGATTATAAAAATCAATTACGTTTTCGTTTCCATCCCCTATAGCGACTATTTTTGATTTTACCTTATTTTTATCCAGCCACTCCAGGGCTCTTTCCATCAATTGACTTCCAATCCCTTGTTTGCGATATTCTTTTTCCACATACAGTGAGTCTATTTCTCCTATCATTTCTTTGTTAATTGTGCTAATGCAGTATCCAATATATTGCTCTGTGTCTTTGTCTTTTACTAAGTTAACTTTCATACCAACTTTTGAATCATCTGTTAATTCGTTAACTCTATCTTGAAATCTTTTATTCGCATAAGTATCTGCAAAGTATTTCGATTTATTTTTGTGATAAGTTCTAGAACCCTCCCATAGAGGTTGTATTAAGTATAATGATTCTTGTGCACCTTCTATATACTCAACATCAATCATGTTTTTTCCTTCTTATTGTTTAGCGTAGTACTTAACTTATCCATAGGTTTTGACTTGAATTTGTATTCATAGATGCAGTTTTGAGTTTTAAAATCAGGTAAAACAAAAATAGAAAAAAATTAGATTAAAATTAAAGAAATTATTTTTATTACATTTCTCTATAAGTCTATAATCTCTTTATACATCCTAGATTTCTCCAAGCTCCCAGCCAAGGTGCTCTTTTATAACTGTATATGCCATTGCAGGTGGGATAATCCCGATATCAGTTACGATCATATCTATGTATTCGGCAGGAGTGAAGTCAAAAGCCGGATTTCTTACCTTCACGTGAGAGAGCTCTGAAATAACCACGGGATCTACTATTTCATCTGCAGCCCTTTCTTCGATTTCGATGGGGTTTCCTACAATCGTGCTCGGGCTAAACTTGAAGGTTTCGGCAGCGACCATGAAACTTTTTCTGGCCTCGTGAGCGGCAAGCGCAAGCTGGGAAGTTCCGATTTTGTTTACCAGGGCGCCATTAGCCGCAATAGCGTCAGCTCCGACAACAACCTTATCCACGTCTTTCATGTAGTAACGCACCGCAGAATCCACGATCAGGGTTGTAGGAATCCCGAAATCGTTAAGGTGGCGAATTGTCAATAAGCCCTGGCGCCTGGGGCGACTTTCGGTAGCAATTACCGAGATATCCTTTCCGTCTTTAAAGGCTGTGATGATGATAGAAAGAGCAGCATGGGAGTTACAGTGGGTCATTATAACGTCCCCGTCTTGAATTCTTCTTGACCCAATTTTTCCGATTTTCTTAAGGGCGTTGTCTGCTCTCTCAATAAAGAGATTTGCGTTTTTAATGATTTCCTGCCTTGCTTCCTCCACATTTGCTGAAGAATACTTTGAAGAGAGTTTTACGGCATTCGGGAGAGAAACGGCGGTCGGACGGGTACTGATGAGAAAATTTGAGACTTCCCTTATTCTGGCATTGAATTCTTCCATTGAAGCTGCGTCCAGCCCGGCGGCATAATCCCTGATAGCTTCAGCAGCAGCTTTTGCAATCCTACCTGCGCCCCGGATCTCCATTGTCCGGATTTTTTCTGCGGTTTCCTGAACTTTTTGCATAGTACAAGGGATAGCGAGGGTGCAATTTATAACTATCTTCCGGCTGTTCTGGGGTCTGCCCTAAAAGATATTTAGATTTCCGTGATTTTCTTCGAGATTTTTGTATAGTAAGTAAAAAGGTCTTCTCCCCACTTAATAGCCTGCGGGTCGAAGCACAGGACATCTTCTTTATGGTCGTAAGTGCCGTCCGAAAAAGGCAGAGTAAGGGAAAGGAATATGTCGGTAACCGCATAGGCTAGTTCTATTTTTTTGTCGTAAACGTAGAAACTGGCATTTTCGAATTTAAGAAACTCACTCATTTCTGCTCTGTACTCTTCTTTTAATCTTTCATAAATCGGGCGAGTTACAAGAAGAGAAACGTCCACTCCATTTTTTGCAAAACTAAGAAAAAGAGACGGATAAAGAGGATGAAAAATCGAGGCAATACCACTTATTTTTTTTGATTTCATCAGGTTTTCCACAAATTCTATATGAGGTTCAAAGAGGCGCGTCCTGTCAGGAGGTTCGGAGAAGGTGCAGTTAGCCAACTCTCCGATTCTTTCCCGCAAAGGATCGGGTATAGTCTCAACAGCGTGATTTGCCCAGTATTCATAGTTATTTTCGAAAAGGGTTAAAACATCTATTATTGGCTGCATTCTGTCAGCTACCGCTATCCCAAGAGGGGAAAGACTGTAAATGTCGCCTGTTTTTAAAATCAGCGAGTTTTCTCTCAGCTTTTTTAGTTGAGGAAGAATCGCCACCAGACCTACATTTAAATTTTTTTTAATATCCAAGATAGATTTTGGCCCATCCCTAAAAAATAAAATAAGCTCTCTCCTTCTTTCGGAGAGAAAAATCAATTCGAGAAGAGGGCTGTTCATATTTTTGCTTTATATGCAGCTAATTAATAAATATCTTCCCCATTTTGTAACTGCATTGATCGAAACCATCAAATTAGAATTTAAATTTAAAAACTTACCTCTTTTTTCACTATATATGGACGTACCTATTTTCTTAGGTTGGATTGATTGATAAATAGCATAGAACTGATTGGAGTTAAGAATACATATGAGAGATATCTCACAAAAAACAATTGTCAAATTAGATCTAAAAAATCCAGATCTAATTTGATAACCTCGTATCTGAAAGCTTTAACTATTAACAGAAACTTGGTAGAAGCTTAAAGTAAATGTTTAGAGAGCGTTAAATAAAAAGTTCTTTACATAAAGTAAAATCTTATAAATTTATCAAGGAAATTAAGAATATGAAGATGAGCTATTTAGTCCAACAAACCGAATTTTGAGACGGCTAAATAATTTAATGAGAGGCAAATTTCAAAGTCGTATAGGTTATATACCTCTATAACATAAAGAGAAAGTCAACGATTAAGAGTTAAGGGGTTTTTCTCTTGATCGTAGGGGTTGAATCACGCAGTTGGGAGCCGATCAGAGGTGGCACAAGGCTCCCAATTATAATGATTGCTTTTAGGACTTTTGAGTACGTAGAGTTTTAACTTTAAGTCATCTTTTCATATAATAGAAAATAAAGTGGATTATTTTCAACCATACTATATAAAGTAAATTGAATTAGGTTTATGAATCTTAATTAAACAGTGTCAAATTTGAGATATGTTTTTTCAGTGCCACTTAAGCAAATATAAGTTCTTGAACTAAGACAGGATCAGAATTAAGGAATCAGGATTCAGTCAAAACTCATAAACCAAGATTAGATCAAATTCTTAAACCAGGAATTGGCTTTTTTAAAACTTCAAGAGTGAAGTTGAGAAGATAAACAAAAAAGTGAACATCCCAACTTATTCTGATTTATTAAATTGCAAAAGAAGTCTGCTCTTAATACGCAAAAAATATTTTGTAACATTAATCGAATAAAAAACTTATAAGTAGTATTTAGAGAATATAGAGTCATTTCTTCAAAGTTCATCGCTTTTACATGAAAGTCTAATGTGAAAATCAATAGAAATAAAAGCCAAAAAAAAGGAGTCAAAAACTTGGATTTTGATACTGCAGTACAGTTTCATGGACATGTCTGCCCCGGACTTTCCATTGGCTACAGAGTAGCAACACTTGCCACCAACCACTTTAAAGACCGCAGCAAAGATGAAGAATTGGTCGCAATTGTTGAAAACCGATCCTGCGCCGTGGATGCTATTCAGGTAATAAACGGTTGCACATGTGGGAAAGGGAACCTTATTTTCAAAGATCACGGAAAACACGTTTACACTTACTTCAAAAGAGGTGAGAATAAAGCCCTGAGGATTTCCCTGAAGCCCGATGCTCTCCCTCAAGACGAAAAGCATACTACACTATTCGCAAAATTGAGGGCAGGAACTGCAAGCCCTGAAGAGGCAAAAGAGTTTCGGGATTCGCACGACGCAAAAAGCCAGAGAATTTTGGAAATGCCAGAAGAGGAACTTTTCTGGGTCAAAGAAGTGAAAATTGAACCACCTGAAAAAGCGATAATTTATCCTACACTAACCTGCAGTAAATGCGGGGAAGGTTTTATGGAACCAATGGGCAGGGTAAGAAACGAAAAAATAGTTTGTATTCCATGTTTTGAGGCAAAAGATGAATGAAAATCCCGAAGCTCTTAAAACAATTGAAATGATTCCTATAGGCTACGTCGAAAATGACTACCTTGAGCCAGTATACAATGAAGAGGTGTATAATAAAATCTCAAAGATAGTTCTCAAAGAAGAATTTACAGATGGACTTTACAGGATAGGGGATTTTGAAAAACTTTACATTTTTTTTTACTTCAGCAAATCAAAAGGATATGAACTCATCCACCGCCGCCGTTATGACGGTGAGATTTCCGGAGTGTTTGCCAGCCGAAGCCCACACCGCCCTAACGGGATAGGATTAACGATTGTGGAGTTTCGGAGAGTTGAGGGTAATGTGCTCTATGTAAAAGGACTTGATGCGATTAATGGGACGCCTATCCTGGATATTAAACCTTATATAAAAGAGACTGAAGAAGAAAGCTAAGAAATCATTTTTTAAATCTCGCTAGGACTCCAAGATGATCCTCATGATAGGGCATCAGATCCTTTGCATTAATAATCTCGAATCCGGGCTCAAAAGCCTGCTCGAGTTTCTTTACTTCTTCCTTAAAAACCTCTTTAGGGTTTGCTGCAGTATCGATACTTCGCGCTTTGATGGAAAGCAGGAGATTTCCATCCTTTTTTAAAAAGCGGATAGCGTTCCTTGCAGCTATCTCGGCCTGGTTGGGTTGTGCAACGTCCTGAAAAATAAGATCTACAGGCTCAATGAGATGGGAGTAACTTTCCGGCTTTCCCGCATCAGCCAGAATCGGATGGATATTTTTCCTTCGTGACGCGAGTCCTATAAGATCTCTCATACTTCTTGGGGCAAATTCAACAGCATAGACTGCACCTTCCGAGACAATATCAGAGACATGACTGACCGTTGTACCTGAGGCCGCACCAAGATAGAGCACCTTCGCGTCTTTCGTCAGAGGGATATTGAATCTTTTTAGAATCATGGCTCCAAGCTTGCTCCTGCGAGGATCCCACGTCCGATACTCAACCCCTTCAATCGAAATCAATTTTTCTCCATAAACGGTTTTTCCAAGGTTAAGATTCTGTGTAGCAAGCTGCTTTTTGTCTTTTATAACTTCAAAGATCCCATCCGACAGCTTTTTGATTTCAGGCATTTATTTTTTCCTCCTTTTCTTTAGCTTTGCCCCGCTTTCTTTCCTTTTTTGAGGAGGCTTGGGATTCAAAGTCCGGATCTGCAGAACCTTCGCTTCAAGTTTTTCGATAAGAGAGGGATCTTTTGTCCTTGAATAAAAATCAATACGTGCAGCAAGAGAAAGCTTTGATGCAACGGCTCTTGCTATTTTTCCCCTTACCCACCAAGGTGCAGTATTTATTAGAGGGTGACTGTAGATGATTCCATGCTTTGGAGACGGAGCCCGGGCCCGGAGGTGCTTGAAAAGGGCCTTGCTGGCTCCTATAACCTGAATGGTGCTGGAGGGGAACTCAGCAAGTTTTTCGAGGCTTCCTGCCAGACTTATCAACCTTGCCCCGAGCATTGGGCCGGCAATAAGTTTCAGGTTGGGTGCAACCAATTCCATACTGTCCTCGATATAAGTCTCGATCTGTCGCCTCCGCTCATAGAGGCTACATACGCTTTCTGCAAAGCCTTTAAGCAGTACTTCATCTGCAGGTTCGAGTTTTGCACCCATTGAATTTTTGGCTTTTGAATAAAGCAGGTCTTCAGAATCGATATTTTCACGAGAACCGTATTTTACAATAAAACGCGCAAGGTCTTCTCCACCTAACCCGCTTTCCGGGAAATAACCTCCATACCATTCAAAAAGCCTTTCCGACAGAGAATTTGTCGTTTCATTGATATCATCCAGGGCTTCTACGGCCTGAATAATTCGCTGGTCAGGAGTCAAAGCGCCTGATACCTGGATTTTGGCAGCCTCTAAAGTGACTTCGTGTAAAAGAGAGTAATATTCGGCAGGAGATTCTACAAACCCAGATTCGAGAGCTGCAGCTTTGAGGTCAAAGCCTTCAGGAGGAAGATTAGATCTGCTTTCCCTTAAAGAAAGAGAATGCAGGGCAAGTTCCCTGATGTCTTTTGAAAAAAGCCTGGATTCCAGAATTTCTCCGGCCCTGCCTGTTTCAAGAATTCCGAACCAGGTATTAATTTTCAATCCGGACCCTCAGAAACATCTGCGCCCTTGTTCCTTGCCTTTGTGAGGAGGACTGTTCCCCCAACAGACTCATCAAGCATACGCTGAACCTCCTGTTGTAGCCTTTTTCCCTCCGCAAAACTTCCGACAATTCCATAAACTACCGGCCCGAAAGAACTTATGCCTGAACCGCTTGCTCCATTATCGCGCATGTAATCCTTGATATCCAGAACACTCTGAGATTGAAGCTCGACTTCCTTTCTTTTAAAGCCTACAGTCTGTATGTGATTAATTGCCTTGCCGAAACTCTCCAGATCCTCCTCGACAAGCGCAGGAAGCATCTGCATGAGAATCACATGGCAAACTTCTTGCACCTCAGCAAGTGGGATCGGGCAAAATTTTTTAAAAAGATCTACTTCCTCAGTATCATGAGCTCCTTGTCCATTAGGCATTACGAGGACAATAGGCCAATCAGGAAAGTCTCTTCTGAAAAGGACAGGACCAGGAGGCACGTGGCTAGCTGAAGAAGGAGAAAATGCACCTTTATCCTTGAACTTATGTCCTCCATCCAGAATAAAACCGCCATTTTCAAAAGCAGCAACTCCAATTCCAGATGTGCCGCCTCTACCTACGGCAACTGCAAGTTCCCTAACACTTTTTCCTAGTCCATATATCTTGTTTACAGCTACTGCTGCGGACAGTGCAGCCTGAGTTCCGGAACCGAGTCCTACATGATCAGGAAGACTGTGATCAATATGAAGTTTTATTCCTTTTCCTGCCGGAAGGAGAGCTTGTACAGCTTTTTTCATTTTGCCTGCTAGAAGAGAATTACCAATGATCTCTATATTATCAGCTTCAGTTGCAAAAACTTCCAGGCCGGGAGATTCCAGAGCGATTCCCGCTCCTCCATCGACCCTGCCAATCTCTGCATTGAGGTCTATCAGGGTAAGATGGATTCTGGATGGAGTCACTACTTTAATCATGTATATCTGTACCTCATTACCTATTCATAAAGCTTAAGAATTGAATTTCCATTAGCTCAGGAATTGAACTTCCTTTCTCCCCAGAGTTTTTCCTTAATAATCAAATAAGTAAAAGATAAAGTTTTCCTGTTAAACATGAATTTAAGCATTGGAAAAATCATAGAGTATATCCTTACACTAATCTCCATGTTTCCCCTGAAATCCACCATTGGATTCATGAACACAGGATTAATGGAAAAACTGCAGTGTCTACACCTACTGTAAACCAATCCCGCAACCGCATGTATAAACCCGCAGAGAATACCCGTGTCTGCCGGATCGGAAAGGCCGAAGGTAATATAAGATTCCAGACGCTTAATTTTAATCCCATTCAACAAATCGGAAAGTAGACGAAAAAAAGGTCTTCTGAGATACCTGAATGCTTTGAGGATCCAGTTTAGCATTTCTTTGGTAGTCATTCCCTCTTCTGGGGATTCTTGAATTTTAGGCTTCTTTTGTCTTCTTATTCTCGCAATTATGCCTTTCTTTTCCCCATTCTCATTTACTTCGATTCTTTTTTCAGTATCTTTATTTACTTTTTTTCTTATTCCTCTATTTTCGTTTACTTCAGAATCTTTTGATTTATCCTCATTGATTTCTATTTTTTGTTCATTTGGCCGTATTTCTTCAGTCTCCACTTTTCTCCTTACTTCAGCCTCATCCTTTGTCTCTGTAGTGACTCTTACCTTTTCAGTCTCCTCTAGACTGATTTTACTTTGTTCCTCTTTTATTGTTCTGTTCTTTTTCGAGATCTCTGGTTCTTCAGGAAGGACTTCTTCTTCCCCGGGTTCTTCTACTGAAAAAGTACGGGAAAAGAGCAGCCATTTTACGGTTAATATACCTCTGAATTCTTTCTTTTCGTCCAAGCTCAGAACATTAAACTTGAAAGTGAGACCTATCGCTGTAAAAAGTATGAATAAAATGAAGAGGAAAACCAGTAGAAGAAGAGCGATTACCAGCATACTAAACAGATTCGTGAGAAAAGGATAGTCATAACTATCCTAGAAACCCATTCTTTTTGGTTCCGATTCTGGAAAAGTCCCTTGATAAGGTTTTAAATTCCAGAAACTTTAGTGAAAACATCCCTCGTCTTCGATCTTGATTTCGCTTCCTTCTACAGTTTCCTTTTCCGGAGCTTCTTTTCCTTTAATCTCCTGTTCTTGTGATTTTTCTTCTTTTTTGTTCTTACCTCTCATGCCTTTAAGCTTGTCCATAATTTCAGGCACAAGATCAGGAATTGAATTAAGGATTGATCCGGCATCGCTTCGCTCAGAGAGCCGGAAGATTCTGGCTTCTTCTTCAGAAAGCATAATAAATGCTACAGGCTCTATCTTCGCGCCTGCGCCCCCGCCTCCTCCATATCCGGATTCGGTATCTTTTTTCCCCTCTCCTCCACCTGCTCCAAAACCTAAGACAACTCTTGAAATTGGAATAATCGTTTTCCCAGCAGCGGTAATAGGTTCTCCAACTACGGTTTTAGTAGTTGCGATTCTCTCAAGTTCACCTGCGATTTCTTTGATCGTGGCTTCTACACCCATCTTTTCCATCCCCTATTTTGGATATTGTTTTCTGATAAAGATTACAAAGGTTTTCCATTATTTATTATTTTTACTTTTATTTAATTGAATGTTAGGGAAATAAAGTTTTGACTTAACTATAACTGGTAAATGGGAATCCAGTAATTTAAAGATGGTCCTTATTTCAGGAAAGTAACTTATTTATTATCATTAAGAGCTAGTTTTCCTTTTTATTCTATCTCATTGAAGCGTATCAAAAATTATCCCTTGACAGCAACAACTGCTATAGGTAGCAACACCGAAACAAATTATATAAAAGTGTCAAGTGCCTAAAAAATTAATTTTCAAAACAATTATACAAAACTGAATTAGAGAGTCCTGCGTTTTCAAAGCTTTTCAGCAAGGCTCCCAAAATCCAGTTGATTTGAGGCAACGGACTCGGACTCTTTTTTTTCGAGATTATTAGACGTGATATGCGCAAAGAACTTTTCCACGAAATTTCCCACATCCCTGGGCGCAATATCAACGAACTCTCTATTTTCTTCAGGCGGGAAATAGTCAAAAACCGAAAATTTGCCGAGTTTACGCACCTGGGAACCCTGATAGCGGGAATCAAGGAGAATCCTTACTCCATAGTCTTCCGGAGAACGTACTACCCTCCCCATTGCCTGTCTGACCTTCCGGATTGTCGGGACCTGGACTGCAAACTCCCAACCTTCCCCACAGCCGAAAACTGTATCATATGCAGACTCGACAGCCTTAATTCGATCATTTAAAGCTGGATATCCCACTCCAACCACAATTACTGTTCGGCCCCTAGAATCTCTAAAATCAACACCTTCACTCAATGTTCCCCAGAGATAGGTGATAAGTAAGGCTTTTCCTCCCTTTTCTCCGATTTTAAAAAAATTCTCCCGGATTTCCTGGGCTGAAACTCCGGTCTCATCAAGGAAAATAGGAATCGAGAGTTCAGGCTCAAGGAGTTTAGTATAACGGAGTGCTTCAGCATAGCTCTGGAAGTAAATAATCACGTTCCCAGCTGATGCTATAATAGCTGCTAGTAGAGCTTCTTTCAAATTTTCAAGAGTTTCAGGACTATCCCGATTCTTTGCAAAAAGGGGAGGAATCGAAACCGCAAGTGTAAGCCTTCTTTCCCGAGGGAATGTTATGCCGTAAAAGATTTCTTCCGCTTCCCTCGAGATGCCAAGTGTGGATTTGATCATTTCAAAAGGCCTAAGTGTAGCTGACATGAGCACTGCCGCAAAAACGGAATCAAGCAAGGGCTGGGTCACATTTTTAGGGATGCATGTGAAGAGCTCAATCCTGCCGGTGACCCTATCACTTTTGAAATCCCTACGCACGTTCAGAATTGGATAGTAGTTTTGCCTGTCCGAAAGTACAAGATAAGAAGATAAAAAATCGGCAACGTACCTAATCTGGGAGCGTTTTGGAACTGCAAGAAGCCCCTTTTTATAATTTTCCGCGTAGATTTCCTCCAGCCTTCCTCCAAACTCACCAATCTCCCGCAGCCTTGTCAGCACCTTTTCTTCATCCTCAAAACCTTCTTTTGTTGCCTCTCGCAAGAAGCGAGCTTTCAGAATGTCAAGGCGCTCATAAGGGTCACTAATCTGAATATCCTGCCAGTTCTTTCCAAGCCTATTCCTTTCTCCGAATTTTAACTTTGAGTCATATGTATCCTTAAGAGCAATCAAGAGACAGGAAAATAGCCTTTTCGCATATAATCGGGCTGCATAGTCCTGATCAAGAGGGATGCCCCCTCCTGAACCAACAGATCTTGCCCCAAAGAGAGGGGAGTTATCAGGTTCTGGAGTTTCGCCTACTTCCGAAAGAGCTTTTTCAATAGTCAATTCAGAAAGCATTATTGAAGAATGAGAGCGAGCAGATGCCTCAATATTATGCGCTTCATCAAAAATCAGGATAATATCTTCAGGGTCGCGTTCAAGCCATTTAAGTAGCATCATGAAAATTTCGGCACTAAGGACATGATGAAAATTGCAGATTAGGAGTTCGACGTTTTTGAGTTCCTTTTTAAGTAATTCATACCCGCACATGCCCTGATCTTCTGCATATTCCAGTACTTCTTCTGGACTTCTTACATCGGAAAAAAGCCAATTAGAAAACTCATTACCTTCAAATTTCAGGACTTCGTGAAGCTGAGGGCAGGAATTATTCCTCAAAGCCTGGACTTTTTTCCTGGCTTCTTCGAGTTCTTTTTCAAGCTCAGTTCTTAGCGCGTAAAAAGCGGGATCTTTTGTCTGTTTGTATTTTTCATATGCATCCTTAAGTTCTTTTTCCTTTGAAGAAACTTCCCGCTCAAGGTCCAGTAGATCATATGTGTTTTCCCCTTTAAGCTTGCATTCTTCATAATCGAGATTTTCAGGGCACATCGAAGTCTTGCCCTTAAAAACAATTGTTTTTATGTTATTATCCTGGGAGATCTCTCTTGCCTCGTTTATAAACTGAACCATCTGCTGATGGACATTGGTGACTATAATAATGACCTTATTGAGTTTTTTCCCCACGCTCAATGCAGGAGCAAGTGCACTCAAAGTCTTGCCTGTCCCGCACGCCCCCTCAAAAAGCACAATTTTTTCGTTCAGGAGAGCCGAATGGATTTTCTCCATGGCTTCTGCCTGGTTAGGGTAGCAACTTTGTTTTGTAAAATACCGCATATATCCGTTCTTCTGCGTCATACGTTTAACCTGGTATCTCCCAATTTTCGATGTTTCAGTGACTTTCTAGTCTGCTGATAATTCAGGAATTGAATTTTTAACAGTTTAAATATTTCTGAGAATATTGTTAAAGAAATGTTGTTAACTCTTCTAAACTCACTTAGTGCCACGTTTTTAACTTACTAGATCTTCCGGACAAAAAGCAAAATCCAATACTATCATAAAATACAGAAGCAGGATTTACTTTTACTTGTTGAGTGGCTCTTTTGTATATCTGGACTTACTTGATGTCACGATCTATTTTCTTCCAGAAGATTACTGCTTATCCAGTACACATTCTCTTCCGAGATACTCATTTCCCCACTTGCAGAGAGCGTCTAGGACAGGAAGCACGGTCTTTCCGAATTCGGTCAGCGAATATTCAACTTTAGGAGGTATTTCAGGATAAATTTCCCTGAGAACAAGCCCGTCTTCTTCAAGTTCTCTAAGTTGTTTCGTAAGCATTTTAGGTGAAATACCCTGCATGCTTTGCTGGAGTCCTGAAAAACGCAGTTTTTCTGTTTTCAAATGCCAGAGGATAATAGGCTTCCATTTGCCTCCGATTACTTCCAGGGTTGCTTCCACAGGACACTGGTAATGTTTGTTATTCCGTATTTCACTTGCCATATACTCTCATAGTATCCAATTTGTTAGTTACTATCCAGATTGGATGTATGATATATAAGTATAGTTGCCACAAATTAGATGTCAATTTAATGCATTTGCTAAAAAAACCGGCATGAATCGATAAATAATCCGGTATAAATTCAAAGGAAGCAAAAATCAGGTTAGTCCCAAGTTTAAGTTAGATTCAATTTAAAGAATAAGAGGCATGAATAAAATGAAAGTTATAGGTATTGTTGGAAGTCCCCGAAAGAATGGAAACACGAATACTCTTGTCCAGCAGGTTCTTGAAGGCGCAGCAGAAGCAGGTGCCGAAACCAGGACATTTCTTCTCAACGAGATGAACTACAAAGGTTGTCAGGGTTGCGGCTACTGCAAGAATCATGACAAATGCAAGCTTGAAGATGATCTTGTAGAAGTATTTGAGGAACTTGCATCAGCAGATGGAGCTGTCTTTGGTTCTCCTATTTATTTTGGCCAGTTTACAGGTCAGATGCGGCTCTTCCTTGATCGCTGTTATTCCCTTATAAACGCTGACTTCTCTCCCCGCCTTCCTGCCGGAAAAAAAGCGATAATCGTAGGAATGCAGGGAGCTCCTGATCCGGTAGCTTTCAAAGGGGTCTATGAGGAATTCAAAGGGCAAGTTTCCGGTTTCATGCAGGCAGAAGTAAAGGACATCCTTGTAGGAGTTGGCTATAACGCTCCGGGAGAGGTTAAGAATAATATTGAACTGATGGAAAAAGCGAAAAATGCAGGTCTTAACTTGTTAAAATAAAGAAATATAAAATCGAGAAAGAAAACAAATTGGGAAGAAAATAAAACAGAGCGAGAGAAAATTTGAGATTTTCTCACTCAAAATCTTTCAGGAATGAATAGGAGGAGTCTGACTATGGAAATTCTTGAAGCAATCCATACTAGGAGAAGCATTAGAAAATACACAGACCGGCCAATTCCGGAAGAACTTATTACTGAAATTCTTAGGGCTGCCATGAGCGCTCCCTCTGCGGTCAATGCTCAGCCTTGGGTCTTCATAGTTATCGATGACAGGAAGCTCCTTGATAAAGTTCCAACCTTCAGCCCCTATGCAAGCATGTGCAGGGAAGCTCCTCTTGCAATCCTTGTTTGTGGAGATTTAACACTTGCAAAGATTCCTGAATACTGGGCTCAGGACTGTTCAGCAGCTACTCAGAACCTCTTGCTTGCTGCTCATGCTGTCGGGCTTGGAGCAGTCTGGACTGGAATTTATCCTATGAAAGACCGGGTTGAAGGTTTCCGGAAAGCTTTTGGACTGCCTGAACACGTAATTCCTCTAGCCTTTGTACCAATAGGTTATCCTGATCAGAAACCAGGCCCTCAGGACAGGTTTGATAAAACAAAAATTTACCACAACAGGTACGGCCAAAGAAGAGAATAAAGCCCAACAAAGAAAATACGGAGAGTACGGAATTCAGAAAATAATTTTTGCTAAGAAGATGGTGATTGATTGACAATAAGAGTAGTTGCAAAAAATTATGTCAAATCTGAAAAGGTTCAGGAATTTATGGGTTTGTGCAAAAAACTTGTTGAAGCATCATTAAAAGATGAGGGCTGCATAAATTATGGGCTTTACCAGGAACTGGAGCATTCAGAAATTCTGACGTTCTTAGAAGAGTGGAAAGATGAAAAAAGCCTTGATCAACATTTAAATTCCAGTCATTTTAAAGAAATATTTCCATTGCTTTCTGAATACCTTGAAAAAGAGACTGAAGTTAATGTGTACAAGAAAACGCTGTGATTTATCTGGCTATGGTTAATTCAATTTTAGCTTACTCGACTATGTTTATACAGATGTGTTTTGTCTATTTGACTCTTTAAATTTTACTCCTTAACATTTTTTGGAAAAAATAGTATTAAATTCTATACAGCAACGAATAAGTCAATCGGATGGGGAAAGTGTAGTTATGGCAGAGAAAATTAAGATCAACAACAATGCGTTTGTCTACCCTATGCCAGTAACTCTTCTGGGGGCTAACGTTGAAGGAAAAGCTAATTTCATGGCCCTGGGATGGGTCACCCGCGTCAATTCAAACCCTCCAATGATTGGAGTGGGGGTCCACAAATCCCGTTATACTGCGCAGGGTATAAAAGAAAATGGAAGTTTCAGCATCAATTTTCCCGGTGTTGAGATGATTAGAGAAACCGATTATTGCGGGATTGTTTCCGGAAAAAAGAGTGATAAATCCAATCTTTTTGAAGTATTCTACGGGGAATTGGAAACAGCACCCATGATCAAAGAGTGTACTTTAAACCTTGAGTGCAGGTTGACTGAAATTATGGAGTTGCCGGTACATTATTTTTTAGTGGGGGAAATTATTGCTGCTTATTCCGAAGAGAGCTACCTAACTCAGGGAAAGCCAGATATCAAGAAAATGGACCCCCTGCTTCTTACCATGCCTGACAACAGCTATTGGACTGTAGGAGACTATGCCGGAGCTGCCTGGGAAATAGGAAAAGATCTGAAAAGAAAAGAATGAGAAAAATGAGTAAAAGAAATGAAAGGAAGTAAAGATAACAATTGGAGGAATGAAGAAATGAAAGTTGTAGCGTTTAATGGAAGTCCAAGAAAGGAAGGAAATACAGCTGCTCTTATAAAGTATGCCCTAGAAGAGCTGGAGAAGGATGGAATAGAAACCGAAGTTGTACAGGTAGGAGGAAAAAGAATCCACGGCTGTACAGCCTGTGGAAAATGCTACGAAAAAATGGATAAAAAATGTATAAATGACAAGGACATCATCAATGAATGCATTGAGAAGATGCTCGAAGCCGATGGTATAATCCTAGCTTCGCCTACTTATTTTGCAGACTTGACTCCAGAACTTAAAGCTCTCATCGACAGGGCAGGTTTTGTTGCTAAAGCAAATAACGAAATGTTTAAACATAAAGTAGGAGCAGCAATTGTTGCAGTAAGAAGAGCAGGATCAATTCACGTTTTTGATTCAATCAACCATTTCTTCACAATTTCCCAGATGATAATTCCAGGATCAAGTTACTGGAATATGGGAATCGGTCTTGCAGAAGGGGATGTTGAAAAAGACGAAGAAGGCATTCAGACCATGCAGACTTTGGGCCAGAATATGGCATGGCTTTTGAAGAAGCTTAATGCCTAACTGTCTGAGTCCCGTCTAGGTAGGGCGGAACCCTTTCCAACAGCTGAATTTTGGCTCTACAGCCCACTCCCGTTTCGTTCACATAGTTCGCTCATTCTAAGGAGGTTTTTAATGCCCATTATGAGTATTATTTCGTGCAAGATAATGCAGGACGAAATTGTCTGGATTCTTGAAAATGACTCTTCCATTGATGAGATCATCGTAGTTGATAATGAAAATATCCGGGAATTCGTAGAAAAATTGGATAAGGTAAACCTTCAGTATAAAGTGCTCTCTCTGGAAGATATTTCTTCACTTCCCGAAATCAAAAGTGAATCTCATAAATATAAGGTTATGATAAATCTGATGGAACTGGGTCTTCATAGAAGTCCTAAAGAGCTGAAAATTAAGGTATATGAGACCATCAAGACTTTTGCTCCTTTTTCTTCTGGAATTTTGCTCTTTTACGGTTTATGTGGAAATGTATTGGGAGATGTTGAAAAAGACTTTGAAAGTAGTTCTTTTTCATGTCCAGTCCGTATTCTTAAAGATAAAGATCACAGGATTGTAGATGACTGCATAGGGGCTACTGTGGGAGGAGTCAATAACTATCTGAGGATACTCAAAAGTGTCAGTGATGCTGGAACATACCTTTTTACTCCCATGTACAGCAAGGGATGGAAGGAACTACTTGACCTGAATAAGCTAAATAAAGATCCTGCCAAAGCATTGAAATTAATGAAAAAGACCCATGAAATGATTGGTTACAAAAGAGTTGCTAAGATTAATACGGGCCTTGAATACACTGAAAATTTCGATGCTTCTATTCGGGAATTTGCAGATTTGTTTGACTTTGAAATTCTGGAATTCAATGATGGTAACCAGGAAATCTTTAAAGATTGCTATAACGAACTTAAAATGGAAATTTAGACAAAATCAAAATGTTGAAACGATTTTGTATTTGTAACTGAATGGTGAGCGGATGCCTATACTTAGCATAATTGCTTGTGAAATGCTTGAAGATGAACTGGCATATGTCCTCTCAGAAGACCATGACTTAAATCAATTGATTGTAGTTGAAAACAGGCAATGTTTCAGGTTTGTTCAAAAGCTTAAATCCAGAAATTGTCAGCCCAGACTTTTTCCTTTAGAGAGGGTATCTATTTTTTTAAAAGAAGCAAATAACTCTGTATCTGTAAATCCTTTGAAACCTTTATTGAAATTTTCGTTTATTAAGAAAAGATCTCATAATATAAGAAGAAAAAGTAAAGAAAAAAACAAAAAAACGGCTACTATAGTTGTAAATACGCTGAAACTTGGTCTGTATGCAAAATGATTTATTTGCTATTTAGAAAGCTTAAGTGCTTCAGTTAATTGGTTAAATATCGTTCTTTCCTTGCATTTATCATTGAATATAGGATGGATAAAAATGACATCAGACGCCTTATTTATAGCTAAAAATAAATTGTGAATAAACAAAGAGATTAGATTAATTATTTACTGATTTTAAAGAGTATTATAAATTATTTCTCTAGAAAAATGGTTTTTAGAGTGTACCTTAAATAGGGAAGTTCTAACTGCAGATATATTGTCAAAAATAAGCCTTCTAAATCCTTAGTTTTAACGATAATTTGGAAGGACCCTAAATAAAAAAGAGAAAGACAAAATCTTGACAAGAAAACAAGTTTCCTTTTTTCAAGCCTTATTATAAAGCCCCAATGTACTCAGAGTCAGTGCGGTAGCGTTTATATCATCATTCTTATTTCCCCAGGCTCCAGTTTCATGAACATTATTAAGAAGCCAGTGGACTGAAGATTCAAGTTCTTCTTTGAAGCCTGCGAGAAGCAGAGCCTGAATTGCCAGATTGCTTGTGGAAATATGTTCCCAACCTCCATCAAGCCCTCTTTTTGAAAGGATCCATTTTGCTTTTTCCTGGATAAAAGTCTCGTAGATTCTGGTTTTTGACAGATTATCCTGCTTTTTGAGAGCTATAATTATAAGGGATGTAGTGCCAACCTGTTCCCAGATAGAACAATAGTGTTCGTAAAGCCAATTGCATCCGTTTTTGTTCTGAGTTCCCATGTCTGCAAGAGCTGCAACGGCATAGGCTGTATCGTAAACGTCTTCGTTCCAAGAATTTTCTTTTTTTCTGGCAAGCAGCCATCTTGCTGAAGCCATGAATACAATTCCTTCTGTTGAAAGAGCTGAACAAGCCCTGGCAGTGTCCCTAATAGAAAAATTCCAGGAACCATCATTTTCCTGTTTAAGTATTAGGCGGATTATATAAGGGTTCGGGAGCGCCCAGTGGGCGTGTGCGGATAAGGTACTTGAAAGTTCCTTTACGGACTCAATTTGCTGGGCGGAGAGCCATTCAAAACCTTTTTTCACAGTATCAAGTTCCAGGTTATTTAACATTTTCACTGTGCTTTTCAGATTTCATGTATTAAAACCTGACCGAAGACCTGACCGAAGACCTTAATGAAAGGTTAACTGAGAGGTTTGTTCTCTCCCATAACTGTTTTTCCGAATATCTGATATTGGTATTCAGTTTTCTCGGACAGATTACCTCGGAGGAAGCCTTTTTGCTAGCTCTTGATCAACTGAGGGAATTACATACTCGTTTTTATCGACACCTCTCATTTTGGCAATAATTTCTCTGTCATTTTCTTCCTCTTCTACCTGTTCTTCAACGTACCACTGAAGGAAAGAAGCTGTAGTTTCATCCTTTTCAGCGTTGGCAAGATCTACCAGTTCATGAATCGAGCGAGTAATAAATTGCTCATGTTTAAGAGTCTGCTGAAACATTTCCATAGCTGTTCCAAATTCCATAGGTGGCTCTTTAATCTCTTTCAGCTTCACTTTACCACTCTGGTTATTTATGTAATCAAAGAGCTTCATTGCATGAATGTTCTCTTCTTCAACCTGAACTCGAAACCAGTGAGCAAAGCCCGAAAGCCCTATCGACGAACTGTACGCTGACATAGCAAGGTACAGATAAGATGAATAAATTTCTTTATTGATCTGGTCGTTTAGTGCTTCTTCCATCTTTTCACTTAACATTGATTTCCCCTACTCCCGTTCTTTAATGCACAATTTGACAATTATACTTATAATTTCTCTGACATAGGTAAACACAACTCTATACTTTTTTGATCACGTTTTTTTCTAAAAGCTTGCATGTACATCATTGGTGGCACGTTTCTATTAATTTAGCCATATCTGACGAACCTTTCAGGTTTAATTCTTTCACGTACGACAAGTACTGGAACTTTTGAATGCCTTACGACTTTTTCAGATACGCTTCCAAGCATGAAACGTTCAACCCCGCTTTTTCCAGTAGATCCCATGACAATCATATCAACTTTCTGCTCTTCTGCAAAATCCAAGATTTTTTCAGCCGGATTTCCTTTAAGCAGAATGGATGCAACTTCGATTCTGGCAGCTTTTGCATTTTCTTCTATGTAACATATAGCTTCACGACCAATTCTTTCAAAGTGCTCGTAGGCATTTTTTACCCATGATTCATCCATCAGAACCGAGTCAAGAGAAGTTAGATCAATGACATATACGGCATAGACCTTCGCCCCACTACACCTCGCCATCTCAATCCCGAAATCCGCTACGTTTTCAGCGGCTTTTGAGCCGTCAGTAGCGATCAGAATTTGTCTTTGCAGTTTAGATTTAAGTTCGTTACTCTCCTCTATAATTACTCCCCCAATATTCGGGATTTATTATTGAACCAAGATCAAAATAGATTATATTTTGTAACTTTAGTTCGGTCTTTTAAAATTACTTTAGATAAGAAACTTAACTAATTACTCAAAAAATAAGTTCCAAGGAAAAATTTTAAATTTAGGAATTGATTCACTAGAATATTTTGAACTTCCGCCTTTTTCATAGTGGGAGATTAGGATATTTTTCCATACCTTCCCTTCCCCATCTACGCCACTTTAAGTTAATTCTTTAATTTATAACCTGATTCCAAACCGATTATCTATAAAAAGAATTATATTGTTTTACTTATCTGTTAAGGACTAAATCATGCCTGCAACTGATTATATCTGTATCAGTTTTTTCTCCTTCTTATGCCTTTCTCGGACAACCAACACTGGAACTTTTGCATGCCTTACGACTTTTTCAGATACGCTTCCAAGTACAATACGTTCATATCTGCTTTTTCCAAGCGACCCCACTATAATCATATCGATATTATTGTCCTCTGCAAAATTCACAATCTTTTCAGCCGGATTTCCTTTAAGCACCCTGGACTCAACTTCCACCCCAGCAGCTTTTCCAATCTTCTCTACATAAGAAGTTGCTTCGTGCCCTACTCTCTCAAATTCATCAAGCGTCTCTTTTGACCAGATTTGATCCAGCGGAACTGATCTATAAGGTGTCGTATCGATGACATAAAGAACATATATTTTAGTCCCACTACACCCCACCATATCGATTCCAAAATCTGCGGCTTCGTTTGCGGTCTCTGAGCCATCGGTAGCGATTAGTATGCGTTTTTGCAGCTTAGATTCAATATCAAAATTTTCTTCCATATTACCCTCGAGCCCCAGTTTTCATTTCTGAATTTATAATCCCATACTCCAAATCTTCATCTTTTATACATGTTTGCGGTTTTCCAGGAATTTCAGACCTCAGATTGCAGTTAGAATCCTTCAAGCTTACGTTTTATACCTCAACCACCTCATATTATTCCCTATCTGAATATCAATGTGTTTATATTAATAATTTTCATCCAATTAATTTCCAAGGAAAGAAAGCCTCGACGAAAGCAAAAGTGTATACTTAAGAAGATAATTAATATGAATATAGATATTGGAAAAGTTGGTACAGAATCGGCTCAAATCTTATTTTTAAAAAGGTTATTTCTAAAAATTGTTAGAATCCTTTTCACTATTGAGAGAGGTTGCATCAAGAATTTTGAAGTAAAGAAAAGAGATACGAAATCAGTAAGTCAGATCCTCGCCCTTCCTAAAACTGGAGGATATGATCTCTAAAGTTGCTCTTTTTGGGAAAATGCACAGAGAGACAATAGAGAAATCAAAGTTTACAATATGGATCTCTGCCCTGCCGAGGTACAAAAAATAGGGCCTGAAATTCTCTAGATGGACTTCAGAGTGAAAGAAGTGAAAAATAGAAAAGCCCTTGTTGAAAACGACATATCTGATAAATAAAGGTAAGGAAAATAGCAAGGATTTCCATATGCTTGTTAAGAAACCATTGATAGGAAGGGGCTGAAGTTTCAGGCCTCTTCAATCAGTTTTTTTATGGTTTCGAGCACAAGGATTGCATCTTCCATTTTTATGTCAACTTCATTGCCTGTGCAGAAATCCAGAATCAATTTTTTCTTTTCTTCCGGAATCAGTCCTTTTTTCGCCCCTTCTTTTACAAGCCCGAAATAACTCCGATCAGGGTAATAAGTATTAATTGCAAGCTCCAGAAGATCATTATGCTCTTTTTCGCTTACAAGGCCTGAAGCGAGTGCTGCTTTCAGTGTTTCCCTTATATTGACAAGAGGTACAGAAATAGGTTCGAAAGTATCAGGATTTGTGCTTATTGCGACCTCATCATCGGACTCAATTACACCATCTCTGTACCATTCGTAAACCTTTCCTACTCCTATCATCCCATGAGTATCTAGTTCCGAAGCTCGGAGAGCTCCCATGCTTGCGCCTCCTACTACTATTACTCCAGAATCAAGTGCAGATAGAATCTCTCTATGCCCTACAGCAGCTCTGTCAAAAAAGATACCGTCTATTATTCCTATGACCTTATACCCTTTCTGGACGAATTTTTCAAGCTGAAATCTGCGTACAGGAGGCTGGTAATTTGCTTGGAGGACTTTTCTTGCCTCCTCATGACTGATACTGTTGCCTGTAAAGACCACAACTCTCGTTTTCATCGTCTCTTCCACGGTTTTTCATTTTTGCTTCTGGAAAATTCTTTTTTCCTTTGAGAACCGATTCTTTTTCCTTTTCGATCCCGATCAATAGTGAAAAGTTCAAAACCAGGGATGATTACTCTGACAACTGGCACTTTAACCTCTTCTCTTGAAAGGTCTACTACCAGCACTCTTTCGACAATACCTTTAAGTTTTTCGAGTATTACGTCGATGTTTTCTGCAGGGCTTGCCCTGGATAGATCCTGCACTTCAGAAAGGGAAATTTTTTCTCCGTCTTCAAACCAAAACCAATTCAAACGTTTCATGCGGTCGTAGCCCACACTTCGGATAAAACCTTCTCTGTCCGTATCCTCCCTTGCTCCCTGAATCTGAACTACTCGTGACTGAGCAGCTTCGGTTATGGCCCGTGAAACTGCAATTTCGGGTTTCAGGTGAGAACCTGCACCCATAACAAGAAGGGCCGGATCTTTTAGCTTTACGTCATCAGTTACCGCAATTACTGTCGGAATGCCGGTATCGGTTGGAACCAGCCAGACTTTAAGTTCTATTCCTGCATCCTTGAACTTGCTGGCAAGTTCGTAAAGGTACCCATCCTCTTCAGTCAGCACTATTTCCTTTCCGAGATTACGGGAGAATTGCGCTATGCTAATTGCATCCCTTTCTATAACCTCAAGCAGCCCATGGAGAATAGCTTCCTCAATCACGTTTCCGGATGCCAGTCCATTGGTATTGCTCAGGAAAAGTTTCTGACACCGTCCAGGAGAATCGTAAGGATGGTAAACCGAATTGGAGCTTACGAACACTTCTTCTTTGTTCATCAAATCATATGCTCCAACCCATTCAAGCAAAGAGTTGGGCAGATAAGGTTGAGGTAGAAGTAGTGTTGCTGGATCGAGCACTGTGCAGCTTTCTATGGCACTGGAATATGATTCCACAAGAGCCGGAGCAGAAATTTCACCTTCAATGTTTGCATTTAAGCCAGGTTTTTCTGCCAGGCAGCGTTCAAAACTTTCCATCATCGCCGAGATCCGGGCTCTCTGCTCAGTCGAGCCCTTGCCTGAGTAAATACTGATCGCTCCTTTTGCTGCACTGGGGCGAATTGCCGAGAAAATAGGAATCCCAAGCCTATCCAAGTTTGTAATATCTGCGATTCGGGTAACGCCTATCTTTTTTATCTCATCTTTAGTGTTTTCTAGGGTTGTGGCTTCGTCACATACTCGCTGTGTACCTTCGAGATATGAGATCGATCTGTCAAGCTTTATTTCAGGCATAAGTAAAAACCTTCTATCTCATAGTATATATTTTATGATTTTCGGAATATTGAATATTTTCAGGGGTTTTACGTAATACTGCAAAATACTGCAAAATAATCCAACGTACTGTCAATATCTGCGAACGTATAAAAACAGAGTACAAACAGGATAATGCTATATATTGAAGGATCTATAATTATGTAAGAGGGCTATAAGGGGGTTTTGTCCAACGAATCTTAAAAAATTGCTTTTGGAAGAAAATGTAGGAGGCTTTGATCTCCTGTGCCGAACTATGTATGGAGTGCTTGCAATTCTCATGCTGGCAACAGGTCTTGTAAAAAAGTCTCCTTTAAAATGGATAGTTGCGCTGATCGCTTTTATGGGACTCGTTAGCTCAATTCTGAGACACTGCACTCCCTATTCCATTCTTGGGATTAATACCGCAAAGAAAAAGGAAGCTTCTGTGCAGGAAGCTTATTTTAATGAGCAATACATCAGGAGATATTAATTCTCCAATTTTCTTTTTAAAGAGATGTGTTCAAAAAAAACATTCAAATATACTATTCTCCAACCTTTTTCCAGCAAATAGTCATTTAAAATTAGATTTTTAAACTTAGCCTGATTTCTTTTCCAGAATTGCTTTTCTTTAATTAACTGTCACCCAAAAGAGCCAATTATTTTGAAAATTTAAGGAAAAGTTAAAAACAAAAGAGTATAAAATAACAGATTTCACAATGTTAAAATGTAATAAATTTAAACCATATTGATATATAAGTTCAAGAATATTTCACTCACATTGGAAATAAATGTGAAGATGAGAAAAGATGAACGACGACACAAAAGGCTGTGAAATTAGGTGCACAGAGTGCAGAAAGTGGTTCCACTCACAAATTATTCAATTTGAAGATGAAGAATCGTTTCTGCACTCCGTAATGTACAAAAACACAGAAACATGCCCTTATTGTAGCACGCTGGTCACCCACGACAAAGAAATAATGAGATACGTAGAAAAAGATAGTAATGGTAAAGTCATTAAAGAAACGAGATATGTATATGATTTTTAATGGCAGCTTTTAAAATGATACTTAATATAGTTTCTCAATATTTAAAATATTAAAACTGATTAGATTTCCACTGACAGTGTTCTTTCTGCAAATTCGCACTATTTTTTCTTGTTCTTTTTATATATTGATATGTAAACAATAGTTTTCAATGTTGTATTTATTCATAACACAGGAAGCAGGCAAATTATAAATTGACAAAAGTGAAAATTTAGCATAAATATTCATAAGCTGATCGGATATGTTGATATCTTGATTTTTTTGTATTTATTCTTATATTTGCGTAATTTATTTATTTAATGGCAGGAAAAAGGTATCCTATAGGTGATGAAGTCCGCCTGGACTCTTCAGTCTAAACCGCTTACGCTGATGACTTCTACATCAATTATTGAGGTTTTAATTTGTATACTATTTTACTGGTAGGTATAGGCGGCTTTATAGGTGCTATTTTAAGGTATGTAATAGGCGGATGGATACAGAACGGTTTTGTCAATTTTCCAGTAGGTACGCTATTTATAAACACCACTGGTAGTTATTTTATAGGCTTAATAATGTATCTATCTGAATTCCAAGGTTTATTTAGTGATGAGACCAGGATATTTTTGACAATTGGTGTACTAGGTGGCTATACAACACTATCAACATTTGGCTATGAATCCTTCCGATTACTCGATGACTCAAAATTAACACTATTGGCGATAAATTTAGTATCGACAGTATTATTTTCCATACTGGCTGTATACTTAGGTAAGATTGTAGCGCTGAGCTTTGGCACACACCTATTGAGGTGGATAAAATGAAAACAGATGAAGTTAACGCTATTGAGGAGAGTCAAATGAAAAGGGAATCTACAGCCATCTTATTGAGAATATTTATAGGAGAATCTGACCGGTACAAAGGCAAGCCATTATATATGCATATTGTTGAAATGCTAAAGGCAGAAGGTATAGCTGGAGCAACCGTTTTCAGAGGTATAACAGGTTTTGGAAAACAAAGCCTCATACATACAACTTCTATACTACGTTTATCAACTGATTTGCCAATAGTTATCGAAGTCGCGGATCTCGAAGAGAATATTGATAGAATCAGGCCAAAGCTGGACGAGATAATTAATAAAGGATTGATTACAGAAGAAAAAGTTAAAATTGTATTTTATGACAGTGATAAAGGTAAATAATTACCCATCATCACTCGTTTTCATTCTTATTGCCGGAATTTCCACAATGAATTCATAAGAAAGTTCCATGAAGAGATACCTATACATGAATTTTGGTTTCGTAATCCTATACTTGTTTTTAAATCCTAAAACAATTTAATTTAGTTTTGTCCTTGTGCAAGACAATTCGGTAAGTTTATTATATTTGGATACATAGATTAAATTATGACTTTCTTGCCTCCTGATTATGGGTCTGTTAGTTATATTCCTCTGGACATAGCCTTTAGGGATGCTATTTTTATCGGGATCTTTAGCTTCGTTTTGTTCTCTATTCTGGTCCTCTCTGTGCGTCATAGTGTTCGGATAGCACAGAACCGTTAAGCATCTTCTCGCATGTATATTTTCTTTATTTCCCTTTTGAAGGCTTAAAGTAGCTTAGTTTTGGTTTCCGTTCTTGAATTTTTCTGTGATAAGCACGCCTATTGACCAGAATATATTTTTTTCTCGACTCAGGACATTTGGTTCTTTTATTTTAAAATATGTTATTAATTATAAACATTAGATAAATTAAGATCAGGAAATTGGGGAACATGAAAGCTGAAGAAAATGTAGTGGACACTGGTATTTCTAAAACTCAGGAAAATGATCTCTCCCCTCACGATGAAAAATACAAGTCCGGAAAGGAAATGCCAGGAAATTTACATGGATCTCACGAAGAAAGTGGGAATAAGCCTGCCGAGAATATAGTGCATCAGAGTCATCTCGAAAACCAAACGATGCGTACTGCAGAGAAATCGATGAACCACGAAAAAAATGAAGAAATGGAACGTGAAAAACCTGAGCATCATAAAGAGCTGAAGAATGAACAACACGATGAAATGAAACATAAAGAACATAAACCGCATGAAGAGACGAAACATGAAGAAATGAAGCATGCAAGAATGGAACATAAAGACCATGAACAGCATAGCGAAACGAAGAATGAAGGAATGAAACATGAAGGCCATGAGGCAGCTGGGGGAAAAGAACATGGCAACCATCATACCCACATGCTTGAAGATTTCAGAAAAAGATTTATTGTTTCTTTCGTGTTAACTTTCCCGGTTTTACTGCTTTCACCTACAATCCAGGATTTTTTTAACTTTGAGCTTCACGTTCTAGGTGCGGATTATATAACCTTTTTGCTTTCGTCTGTCGTTTATTTCTATGGTGGGTACCCGTTTCTTAAAGGGATTAAAGAAGAGCTTTCAGCAAAGTCGCCTGGAATGATGACACTTATAGCCATTGCAATCAGTGTAGCCTATTTTTACAGCTCGGCTGTAGTTTTCGGACTGCATGGAGAGGTCTTTTTCTGGGAGCTTGTAACCCTTATCGATGTAATGCTACTTGGGCACTGGCTGGAGATGCGTTCCGTAATGGGAGCTTCGAGAGCCCTTGAAGAACTTGTAAAGATTATGCCTTCGGTTGCTCATCTGAAAAAAAACATGGAAGTTGTGGATGTCGAGGTTGACCAGCTAACAGTTGGGGATAAGGTTCTGATCAAGCCCGGGGAAAAAATACCTGTGGACGGGACTGTTGTGGAGGGGACGAGCAGCGTCAACGAATCCATGCTTACCGGGGAGTCAAAGCCTGTTTCGAAAAAGCCGGGAAACGAGGTCATTGGCGGTTCAATTAACGGGGAAGCAGCTTTTGTCGTCAGAGTAGAAAAAATCGGGAAGGATACTTATCTCAGCCAAGTTGTCGAACTTGTCAGGGCTGCCCAAGAAAGTAAATCAAAAACTCAGGACCTTGCAAACCGGGCTGCCATGTATCTTACAATCATAGCTTTGACTGTCGGAGTTCTCACTTTTACTATCTGGATTCTTTTCGGCCAGCAGCTTGTCTTTGCACTGGAAAGAGCAGTGACTGTAATGGTCATTACCTGTCCACACGCCCTTGGGCTTGCAATCCCTCTGGTAGTTGCAGTTTCAACATCCATTGCCGCAAAATCCGGACTTCTCATTAGAGACAGGCAGGCATTTGAAAGAGCACGCAATCTTCAGGCTATCATTTTTGACAAAACCGGTACACTCACCGAAGGAAGGTTTGGGGTTACGGATGTAGTTTCTCTTTCAGGTGAAGAAAATATAATCGGAGAGAATGGAGAAGATGAGGACAGAATCTTAATCCTTGCAGCCTCCCTGGAAGCCAGCTCGGAACACCCCATTGCAATGGGCATTCTGGGAAGTGCACGGGAAAAAGGGCTGCAAACTCAATCTGTGGAAGAATTCAGTTCAATTTCGGGAAAGGGAATACAGGGCCTGATTGAAGGAAAAAGATTCCTTGTTGTAAGTCCTGGCTATCTCGAAGAAAATGGAATAGTTCTCAAGAATCAGAAGATTGAAGAAATTGAAGCACAAGGAAAGACAGTTGTGTTCCTGCTTGAGGAAGACAGGATACTGGGAGCCGTTGCTCTTGCTGACATTGTCAGAAAAGAATCCAGAGAAGCTATCTCGAAACTTAAAAACATGGGTATTAAATGTTTCATGCTTACAGGAGATAATCGTTATGTTGCAGCCTGGGTATCCCAAGAACTGAAGCTTGATGACTATTTCGCAGAAGTCCTTCCTCATGAGAAAGCCGAGAAGGTCAAAGAAGTTCAGTCTCAGTACATCACAGGCATGGTAGGGGACGGGATTAACGACGCGCCTGCCCTGGCTCAGGCTGACGTTGGGATAGCCATAGGAGCAGGTACGGATGTTGCAATCGAAACAGCTGATATAGTTCTGGTAAAAAACGATCCAAAGGCTGTGGTTGATATTATCAGGCTTTCCAGGAAAACTTACTCCAAGATGTATCAGAATCTCCTCTGGGCAACAGGATACAACGTTTTTGCCATTCCTCTTGCAGCCGGAATACTCTATGGATACGGAATCTTATTAAGCCCTGCTATGGGTGCCGTTTTCATGAGCTTGAGCACAGTAATCGTGGCAATAAATGCTAAAACTTTAAAGATGGGGTAATTAATACAGGGTAAAATTCACAATCTAAATAGATGATGAATTTGACTATCCGCTTTATCTTCCCAGTTCCAGGTGCTTCTTAGGACATCTAGTTTTTAGATCTCAATACTATCTGTTTTTCAAAATGTCTAAGCCGGAAATTGAGCAAAAAGACCGTGTAGATTACCAAGCCTGCAATAAGAAAGGAAGTTCCGGCAATCATTTCGTATAAAAGACCACCAAGAATCAGTCCGGTAATGCTGGCAAGGCCTCCGAAACTGCTGGCAACCCCCTGTATCGTACCTTGGTATTTTCTTCCTGCAACTTTTGATAAAAGGGAGAGAAAAGAAGGCCACATAAGTCCGTCTCCAAGTGCAAAAAAACCTGCTGCAAGGTAGGTAAGGAAAAGATCTCCAGGGATGAGAAGTAGAAAGTTCGTACCAAGCACAAGACTTCCGAAGATTATAAGAGTTATATCTGAATGTTTTCTTGAAACCCTGGGAAGTATGACGCTCTGTACGATTATTAGAAGCCCGCTCAGTAACGTAAAGTAAACTCCCATTTTTGCAATGCTCCAGTTGAGAGCTGAGATTGCGTACAGGGGAAAAGCGGTATAGAATACATTGTAACCAAGATCGATTAGAAAGTACAGGCTCAGCATATACGGGATACCTGGAAGTCTCAGAATCTCCTTAAAGTCGGGTTTCTTTATCTCTTTCGTTGTTCTGCATTCTCTTATTTCATAACCTAAAATTTTCCGTACATTCTTAGCTTCTTCAGGTCTTTCAAGAGCGCACTTTTTACTTTCGGGAACATAAAATATGATCAGCAATGTTCCAATAATTGAGATTACTATTGCTCCCAGAACAGGAGCTGCGTCCCCATATTCTGTTACGCTCAATACTCCGGCAAGGGCAGGCCCAACTATAAATCCTAGATTTTCGGAAATCGACATCTTCCCGAAATTCCGGCTTCTATCCCGTTCTGTAGTAATATCGGCTAAATAAGCATTAGCTACCGCTACATTTCCCCCGGTCAGTCCATCTAGAGATCTGGCAAAAAAAAGCACTACAAGGGGCAGGGTAACTGTAAAAGCACCTAGGAGTGTTGAATCGATTTTAAAAAGGCTTACCACTGGAAGAAAAAGAGCTCCAAGAAAGATAATCCATGAAAACAAGGTTCCTAACTGGCTTAAAAACAGAATCTTTTTACGGCCATAGGTGTCAGACCACCTCCCCAGAACAGGAGCGCCTATTAACTGGAAAGCCGGATACATCGAACTTGCCAATCCATAAATGAAAGCGTTCCCTCCTAGCCGATTAACCAGAAACACTAGGAAAGGGAGTACAATGCTGAACCCAAGCGTGCCTATGAAATTAACAGCAAGGATTGGAAGGAGGGAAACTTTTTCTCCGGGATAAGAACCTAGGTTGTTTTGCGGGCTTTTGATTTCCTTTTCCATATTTCCTCAAGGTTCGTTTTCGAAAACATTCTTATCCAGGTCTTCAGATTTCCCTCTCCTTTTTCCATAAGCGGGTGTACCCAGCTTTCGGATAACGATAACTCTTCATAAGGACAGCTTACTCTTTGGTTCTTAGAATATCAGCCCAGGCCCATCTTCTACACCTCGGACACCTCAAGTACTTTTTATTTACGCCATTGGGGCTGATGAGATCATCAAACTTTGAAACCTTGAACACTTCACTGCATTTGGGACAGAGATAGGAAAAGTTTTTTGCATACCATCCTGCAAGAAGAGCAAAGCCCCCATAAATTATCATGAGCCAGATATACCAGTGTTCCCGATGCAGAAAAAGCAGTGATATCGTAATTAGGATTATTAATGCAAAGAGTACTTGAGCTGTTCTGTACCAATTGCTTTGAGTAACTTGTAGATATTTATTTATGTTCATAGCTTACCCCCCCGGTTCTGCTATTTTATAGAACATTCTATACTAGAAATAGAATTTACGGCTATTTAATGGCAATACTTTTACAAAAAAGCTCGACCGAAAAGATTTCTTTAGGCTAAGACATAGAAATGTTATAAAAGGAAAAAAACTGCCTGAGGTGTGTGAAAAATACTTATGTTGAGTTAAGATTAAACCTGATAGCCAATTTATTGAAAATTTTCTGAACCAGTAGAAATTGAAGAATTTTTTTAATAGAATTGGTTCACTCGTTCCAGTTATTTAGTCTTTACTATAAGTCCTTTAATTGTATCTTCGGAGTACCAGACCAGAATCTCCAGGTGTTCAGAACATTTGCAAAATGCATCCTGCACAGAGACTTGAGTACCAAGATCCGGATCGTCCAAATGCCTCCAATCATCGTTAACAAAGAGCCATAAACTTCTTGCGCTGCCTGCAGGATAAGGTAGCAGTTCAAGCCAGTAGCTGGTAGCTATGCCGGTTTTCACAGTTGCTGCACGTGATTCAACTGCTTTCTGAGCCGGGACATCTGGTAATTCTTTAGGGGCAGTTACATATTCTGATGTTGATCCTGATTGGATATTTGTTTCTGATCGGATATCTGGCATTGTTTACCCTTTTTAATTTAATTGTCAACGAAACATATTCAGGCCTTTATTTCACCAGTTAATACACTATAGAATTATATATTTACTAAAGAAAACGTGTTTAGAAACTAAAATTCCGTAAGGTATAGACCTCTTCGAGTTTCATGACCTTGGCTGGCCATAGATTTTTATTCTTTTTGAATTAAAAAAATATTGTTGTGTCCTGAAAATAAGTTCACAGATTCAAAACCATTTGAAAGTTCAATACATGATACTACAGCAGGCAGCGCACAAAGTTAAACATTGAGTAAGTTACAATTCCATTTTGTTATTGTAAAATAATTCTGTAAAATGAACCAAGTTCGAAGCTGGAGTAAAATGGTGGATCAACTGTATATCATATGCAATTGAAATAAAAGGACTTAAAAAAGAGATTATTTTGGGATAAAACATTGCACAATCTAGGATAATGTATATTAACACAAATTTATAAAGATAAATAACAAATTACTAATATTTATATTTTAATTTAATATAAGAAGTTACTCCCAAAAAATACTGAATTTAAAACGTCTTAGAATTCTAGCAGTATGCCGATTTTCTGTAATACCATAATATTAATAAGTTATTAGGTCAAAAATTCATCTTGCTAGATCAATTTCGTCGAGGGTGTACGAAAACTTGATTTAAAATTTATAGCAAATTCGCGATACTGCCAAATTTTGTAAAATTGAACGCCATAAATTAGGGAATGTATAGAATGAAAAGACAAATAAAAAACACATTGGTTATTTTACTTGTAATCTTATTTGCATTGACACTATCAAGTGCAATAGGAGGTGCCGACTCCGTTTCAACTACCAACGACGTTGCACCACAGAACATTTCTCCAGTTTGGAGCAAGTGGGAAGATCTAGGTGGAGAACTTACTGAAGGTGTAGCTGTCTCATCTTGGGCACCCAACCGGTTGGATTGTTTTGCAGTTGGAGCTAATAGGACACTGCAGCATAAATGGTTTGATGGCACATGGCATGACTGGGAAAATTTAGGTGGTGAACTGTATTCTGCACCTGCAGCTGTCTCATGGGATTCAAATCGTATCGATGTTTTCGCTATAGGCAAAGATAAATCTATACAGCATAAGTGGTTTGATGGCACATGGCATGACTGGGAAAGTCTAGGTGAAGAATTTACTGAAGGTGTAGCCGTCTCATCTTGGGGACCCAATCGATTGGATTGTTTTGCAGTTGGAGCTAATAGGACACTGCAGCATAAATGGTTTGATGGCACATGGCATGACTGGGAAAATTTAGGCGGTGAACTGTATTCTACACCTGCAGCTGTCTCATGGGATTCAAATCGTATCGATATTGTCGCCATAGGCAAAGATAAATCTATGCAGCATAAGTGGTTTGATGGCTCCTGGCATGATTGGGAAAGTATGGGTGGAAAATTTACTGAAGGTGTAGCTATCTCCTCTTGGGAACCCAATCGATTGGATTGTTTTGCAGTTGGAGATTATGGAGCACTGAAGCATAAATGGTTTGATGGCTCCTGGCATGATTGGAATTGTAGAGGTGGAAAATTGTATTCTGCACCTGCAGCAGTCTCGTGGGAATCACATCGTATTGATATTTTCGCTATAAGTGAAAATAAAACTATGGAGCATAAGTGGTATGGTCAGTAACTCAAAAATAATACATTGATTATATATTTCATTACTGGTACCACATGACTGTGAGTAATTCCTCATTTTCGGCGGATTAAAATTATTAAATTCTCGCTCCTTAAGAAAAGTTCGAAGATTGTGAATCACGCTGAAAATGGGGAATTATTTTGGTTGTGGTACAAAAAATCTGGTCATCTCTTTTTATCCAGTTGATGTTTTAACATCTTATGTCAGTAAATATCTCAAAGCCCATTTAAATGGGGTTTACCAGCACAGTTTTTTAGTTATAACTAAAGATAAAATTTTAACCTGAGAATCTCAGGTTAAGAGCCTCAAACATCAGGTTCGGCAAACTTCGCTCTTTCTGAGCCAGTCAATATCGGACTGGTATAGGAGCCTGAGGTCTTTAAGCCCGAGCTTCAGCATGGCAAGCCGGCTGACTCCCAGTCCCCAGGCAAGGACAGGCTCTTTAATCCCCAAGGGTTCACTAACTTCTCTTCTAAAAACGCCTGCACCCCCAAGCTCAACCCAGCCCAAACCATCCACATAAACCTCGGGCTCCACACTTGGTTCAGTGTATGGGAAATAGCCAGGACGGAAACGAACTTCTTCAAACCCCATCCTATGGTAGAATTCAGCAAGTAGTCCAAGCAAGTCTGCAAAAGACATATTCTTATCCATTACAACGCCTTCTAACTGCTCGAATTCAGGGGTATGCGTAGGGTCAATTGTTTCTCTGCGATAAGCTCTATCAATACAGAAAGCTTTTACAGGCGGTTCAGAGTGATCAGCAAGATATTTGACAGTGACTGAGGTTGTATGGGTTCTCAGCACATTACGTCTTGCAAGTTCTCTGTCCCAAACTCCTCCCCAACCGCAGGAATCGATATCTCCTCCGCACTCATGCATTGTGGCTACCTTTTTGAAATATTCCTTTGGAAGCTGACAGGTGCTATCCAGGTGAAACGTATCCTGCATATCTCTTGCCGGGTGATCCTGAGGCTGGAAAAGTGCGTCGAAATTCCAGAAAGAACTCTGGATAATTCCTCCTTTAATCTCAGTAAAGCCCATTTCCAGAAAGATCTGACGCATCTGTTCTATAAGACGCCTGTAAGGATGAATTTTAACTCCATAAAGGGGTTTTGGATTAATATCGAGACGATAAGGCCTGAATTTTTTCCCTTTCCAGTCTCCGCTCTTCAATAAATCCGGAGTAAGCTGAGCAATTTCCTCTTCAAGAACAATCCCCTGAGATACAAGAGCATTTCCTGAATCAGTTATGGCAATGGTCCTGAACTTTTCCTCGTGTTTAATGACAAGTTTGCGCTTGAGCAGATCTTTTATTGTTCCTTCATCAGATCCGAGCTCTTCAAGAGTTTTTGCTTTGCCTGTGAAAGCTGTAAGGATTTTTTCATCTTTTTCTGCACACGCTTTTCCTGACGGCACCATTAATCCATTTTCGACTGTTGCCCATCCTTTTTTTACGAGCCAGCCAGTTGCAATTCCTACCATTTGCGGAGAGAAATGATTCCTCAGTGCTTCAAGTGAGGTCGGAACTTTAAGGAAGTCGATAATCTGGCGCTCCGGAAGCCCTTTTTTTGTGTACTCTTCTCCTTCTTTTGTAAGGGAATAACGTTCCAGAACCTTTTCAGAGACTGAAACCAACCCTTTTTCCTCAAGCATAAAGGCTGCCTGCATTGCCGCATCCACCTGCATCCCTGATTTTATCTCCAGGCTTTCGGGAGCTGCAGACCCCAGTGCTTCAAGGGCAAGCAAGACTTTTTTCTCGTTAATTGTGAGGTTTTCCTGAACACTCATATAATAGTCACATCCTGATATTCATGAAGATCTTGAATTGGTATATTATAGATTTAGTCCTGTAAAGTTTACTTTTTGTAGATTATCTTATATTCGTCGAGCCGTTCCCTTGCAAGCTCCCGCTTTTCCTGATGGTCTTTTAAGAACTCATACATTTTTTCGGCTGCAAGCTGCTTACATGAACCACATATTCTGGTTCCTGATATGCATTCCTCCCTGATCTCAAGTAGTTCTTTATCGTCTCCAAGCAGATGGAAAAGCATTAGTTCAAAGACTGAACATTCATCAGGTTTTCCGCCCAGTTTCTTCTGCTCTTCGAGAGTCATACATCCGCCGGTTTTTGCTTTCTTTACTTTTTTTGCGCCTTCTTTCGGGTCGTCAGTAAGAGCAATATAACTGTCAGGGACACTACTCGACATCTTTCCTCCCTGCAGTCCGCTCATGAAACGATGATAGGTAGATGCAGGAGGAATAAAGGAATAGCCTCCAAATTCAGCTGCCACTTCCTGTACGATTTTTTCTACAATTTTCTTTGTAATTACCTGCGGGTTGTCAGGTGAGCACGTTTTTTGGAAGTAATTTATTTCGTCCTTATTTAAACGCTGGAAGTACTCGTTGATTGAAAGCCCGAAAATATCCAGATGTTCTTCATGGAGTTTTACCTTACCGGGAATTCGTTTTTTAAGTTCTTGAAGAGCCCCTTTTTCAGCAGCTTTTCCACGGACACTTAGATATTTCCTACCTGTTTTTGTGTCATCCCGCTCCTCTATCCTGAACATATTCATCTTGCCTGCAAGTCCTCTTGTAAGGCGGAGATGAGGGTCCTGATCTGGGCCAACAGGAACTACAACCGGCTTTGGGCCCCCGAATTCTTCGAGCTGAGGCTGGAGAATATCTGCAGCCTGAGTTGCTACACTGATCATATGAGAGAGGTTTGTCTCTCCTGAAAAACCATATATTGCGCTCAGTTCCGAGAAATTAACCTTGACCCCGAGTTCAAATGCCAGATCTTTGACGCTTTCACAGCCTGATTGGAAGTAAATAAGGCCATCTGGCTTAAAACCGAGAGCAATAAGGCTTAATATGTATTCTTCTACCCCAATATCCCTACATTTTTGCCAGGAAAAACCTCGTACCGAGAAAGCTTCCCTATCGGCAATCCCGACAAAAGCCGAAGCTCCCATTTGTTGGTGCCAGATTATCTGGTCCATAACCATCTTGTGCCCGAGATGAACCTTCCCTGAAGGCATAAAACCGTCCATAACCGAAAAAGGAGCACCTGTGCGCATAGCCTCTATAATCTGTTCATAATCACGATGTCCAAAGATAACTTTTCTTCGCATATACATGTGCGGAGAAGGGATTTCCGGAAGAATCTCGTCAAAAGGAGAAATTCCGAATTCTTCGAATAATTTCGAATAGTCAGTAATGTCGCTTGAACTCCATGGGTCAAGTTTACTAGTCATAAAGTCCCTCGTAAGCTGCCAGTTTTCTGAAGGAATACATCAGGCAGACAGATTTTTCCGTATTGAAAAATAATTAAAGATGAGAATGCAGTTACAGCTAAACTGCTCTTTAAAAATACCTGCTAATATGTAAATGTTTATGTATCCTGACTGAAAAAAGCAGGCTAAAAGGAATATAAATGTATCAGAGAGAAATGCCAGAGAGAAATGCTGTAAAAAGATATTCTATAACTTATCCCGTTTTTACTTTTCACAAACTTTTTCAAAAGGATATGGCAATTTTTCATCTGCCGGAATTCTGTCAACAAACTCCAGAAATTCCGGATCGTGCATTGGACTCAAACTTTTATGCTTCTGGAAGTAAGGATAGCTCCGGATTTTCTGCCAGGCTTCTTTTAAAGATTCTTCTTTTATGTTTCCAAAGCTAAAGGGCGGATAAGGACCAGCTTTTACGTCTCCATCTGCCGTTATATGCATCCAGCGTCTGCCTTCCATTGCGCCCAGCATCTGACCTTCAAAATAAGTGTTTGCGAACATTCTAGGGCCTTCCGGGCTTGAATTTATCCTGTGGTACATCTCAAGAATGCTTTTCTTATCCTCATCGGTGATTACAGGTTCATTTCTGCTTACAGGCATAGCTTCCCATACTGAAAATTCGTGTACACCAAGTTTCGACGCAAGAGAATAGAGAGCAGGAAGTTCCTGTATATTTGAAGGAGATGCATGTGTTGTCATTACAACAGTTAGCCCGGCTTCAAGTGCTAGCTTTATGGCAGAAATCGCTCGTTCATATGCTCCCTCGGATTTTCGGGCAGCATCATGTTTTTCAGGATCAGTTGAGTAAATTCCTACCATCAAAGAATGAAGCCCAGCTTCTTTCAAGCGTAAGGCAGTTTCTCTTGAAAAATCCGTTCCCCATGTGGAACAGTTCACTATAGCACGTTTCTTGTCCACGTACTTGATTAAATCAAAAACCTCTTCTCTAAGCAGAGGATCGTTTTCAGTAAATGAGAGAATTAAAGTACCAAATTCAAGAGCTTCATTAATAATTCTTTTTATAATGTCTACATCAAGCTCATCTGCAACTGTCCCAGGTTGATACCTTGAACTGCTTTGACGAGTAATTTCAATCGATACAGTCTCAGGAATATATTTTCCAAGAGCAATCTGTATTTCTGCAAAAATAAGGCGTTTAAAAACAGGACTTGGTATTGGGGGAAGCCACGCAGAAGCAATTACTCGATCTTCCAGTACGAGGGCTGGCTTTTCCTCTCTCAAGCGGGAGTTAATCATTTTCAAAATCGGGCTGAAGGCTGCTTTTAGGGTTCCGCTTGCTGTAAGTTCCAGTATATCTCCTGCCTGCCGGAGATTAACTGACAGCCCAGGCATTGAGAGAACTTCAATATTTTTTTCCATTTTGAGCATCTCTTAATTGAACTGTCTCTAAATGAAACTTCCGATGTATTTTTTCAAAATTATTTTATCCTCACAGCAAGCCATTCTAAAAAGGCTTGACTGCAAACTTTTAAAAAAGCTGAATTAAAGCTGAAACCAGCGCAATATTTGAGTTTGAGGACTTTAGCCTCAAAACCCTATCCTGCGTGATCAAATAACGAAACTGTTGAACTTAAGCTGTCCGGGACGAGAACTAAATTAAAGAGTAATCGACCTAGACTGCTTTAATGAAAAAAGCTTAACTTCAAGCCCTTTCCGAGAAGGCAAGGTTTCCACTAATTTTCTTAATCTTTACTTTAACCACGTCGCCTTTTGCAGCTCCGGGAACGAAAACAGTGTACTTATCTATCTTTGCTATCCCGTCACCTTTGGATCCGACTGCATCGATCCGAAGTTCGTAGGTTCCACCTTCTTCGATGGCTTCCCTAACAACCACATTGCTTACCTTTCTCTTTTTGACAGGTCTGTGAGCTCCGCAAGCAGAACATTTCAGGACAAGTACTCTCTCCACTCTGACAAGCTGAGTATCCGGGCGCCCGCATTCTGAACACATGACGTATTCGTCAACATAAGCCTGAATGTTATCAGAAATCTGAGCTCTCGTAAACCTTCCCTGGAAGACTGCACGTGTGCCTTCTATTTTCCCTGCAGTCCCCAGTTCCCTTGTGAGATATTTCATCAAGTGGTCAGGATCCCGGTTAAGGGTATCTGCAATATTTCCGAAATTTTCCAGAATTGTGGCTTTACCTTCGGAAAAGATTCTGGGTTCAGGGATTACGAATCGAGCATCCGTAGTCTCGGTATCAGGCATTTTTGCCATTGCACGGTTCAAAAGCTCTTCGTAATCGTACATAACTACGCTCCTTTTGTATTAACAGCTTAACTGGTTACTGTACCAGTTCTGCTCCTTGATCGACAACGATCCTGCAAGGAGTAGGCAGCTTCTGTCCTGCATGCCAGAGAGCTTTCTTTGCTGCTGCGAAGTTTTGTTTTTCAACAGCCACTGTGAAGATCTTCTGCATTGGATATACTCTTGCTGCAGTACCTACGTTTTTCCCAAAGGCCCTACGCATTCCACTGGATACACGGTCAGCACCTGCGCCTGTTGCCTGTTTATTTTCTCTGATCACTTCGTGAGGATAGACACGGAGCTTCATGTAAAAGCCCATCTTTCCGGTGTCTTCCATTAGGTGCCTGTTTGCTGTAATACGGGCTGCTTCAAGAGCAGTATGCCTTATCTGACATTTCTCTTCTACAAGCAGAGAAACTTTAATCGGGAAGGAGGTGTTTGCCTTGTCTCCCATATCATAGTGAATAACCTGACTGCCTGGAACACCGCCCATGTATTTTCTTCTGGTAAATGAGCGCTGCCTCACATTTCTATACATACTTCCTGGCTTTCGTACCATAAGCTGATTCTCCTGAAAGATAATATATGAGTTTAATAGAAATTTGTTGTAACGGATTTGTTTCCGCATATAAATGTTTGCATTAAGTTCGCAAAAAACCGTCTAGCAAACGATTCAGTATGAGATATGTGCATATAGAGATACCTGCCTGTATTTACATTTATCTGTAAAAGGCCCTTGCTAAGGCTTTTGCAGGCAATATCTAATTCCACGTCTTCCAACATGGATTTTGAAATTAAGTTCATAACCCCTGAAAATATAGATATTCTGGGCTTAAGCGACTTACTTCCTACTACTTAGTGGTTTATAAAGTTTATTGATGGTTCTGGGTACTTCTCCAAAAATCCTGCGAGTAACCCGAAACAGCCTGAGAGCATCATGCTCCCGAAAGGTGCGGCAAAATGGAGCTTTTCCGAAATCACCGGCTTGAGCTCTGAATTTGAAAGCTTTTCAAGCATTTCTCTTTTTGGACCTGTAACTATTATAGATCTAACCTGCTCAAATCCCAAAGCTTCCTTTATGTATGCACCATGCCCACCGTCTTCAAAAATCTCTTCAAAACCAAGCTCTCCATCAGCAAGCCTTATGATGTAATCTTGAAGTTTTTTAGGGTTTATAAGGTAACTATGGTGCTCAAAAACGGCTGTGATCCTGTTTTCATTCACAAGCGCTCCCAGGGTATGCCCGTTCCCAATATTAATCACAACAGATGGCTGTACAGCCGCAGAATCAGTAAGCGCTCCAAAGATAGCTGCTGGCCCAGTATCCATGAAAACTGCCCTAGTTTTCCGGTTCCCTGCGACTTTGAGAAGAGAATCTGCCTGAGCTTTCATTCGGGTAAAAGCCTCAGGGATTTCCTCGGGCCTGTAGACGAAGTTTTCAAGTTCTCCTCCCTTATCAATGAGTTCTCGAAGAAGTTCAAAGCGGTAGACTCTGTTGCTTTTTTCAGGGGCATTTCCATGATCCTGTACTGCCACGGCATAATTTGTTGGCATCTGAACCTCAAAGGCCGAAAGTGCAGACGATGTCGATTCCGGATCGAAATCCTGCATAACAATTTCCTGCACATTCTCTTCAGATGCAAGTTTTTTTGCTTCCATTTCGGAGACAATTTGAATCCCGAAGGCCTTTACTTTTTCAAGATTATCATTGATAGTCAGAGCAGCCTGCTCAGTAGCATACACCGGAAGACCTGCCTTTAGATGAGCCTTGATAGCAAATGTTGAAGGGCCTCCTCCCATTACATTTCCGGTAAATATTATTGTCTTTCCCTTTTTGGTCGCCTTCCGCACCTTTTTCGCAATTATCTGGGTAGGAGCAGGCATAACCATAAGCAGGCTGTTTTCCACCTCTTTTTCTGAATTAAAGAGCAGAATATCCTGCGTACCCGTTCCTACATCCGCTGCAAGTATTAGCATACCTGAGCATTAGTTAATAAAATATTAAAACATAGGCAAGCAAATAAAAGTGAACAGAAACTGGATAACAGGGATTTCAAGAAAAGAAACCTGAATCAAATGAATACAAAATGGAGGATGTGATTTCATGAAAGAATCCACACCGGAAATTCACAAAAAAGAAGCAAAAAAGTCCTTTTCTTTTGCCTTAATCACAATTTCTAGCTCAAGATATGAAAAATACGGAAATCCCGCTTCACCTGAGGACGCTGAAGACCTTTCAGGAAAAGCCATGAAGGATCTTCTGGAAGCGGCTGACCATAACGTTTCTTTTTACAGGCTGGTTTCCGACGACAAGATATCAATTACAGATGCAGTTCTTGCTGCTCTTGACAGCTCCGCAGATATTATTATTACAAGCGGAGGCACAGGGCTTGCACCAAAAGATATCACAATCGAGTCTGTAACCCCACTTTTTGAGAAAGAAATCTCGGGTTTCGGAGAGCTTTTCAGGTACAGAAGCCTTGAAGATATAGGAACGTCAGTAATCCTCACCAGAGCTGCAGCAGGTGTGATAAAAGGAAAAGCGGTGTTTTGCCTGCCTGGTTCACCAAATGCTGTGAAATTGGCTATTTCCGAGATTATAATTCCTGAAGCCGGGCATATTGTCAGGCATGTGAGGGAATAAGCTTCCCTTTTGCCCTGCTTATTTTTAATGACTATTTTTTCATGGAGGAAGAAAAGTGCCTTTACTTGGCTAACTTCCCTTTATTAGTCCTTATATTTCTTCATCATCGAGGAAATTAGTAGCTGACATAAATATGGTTTGCTATTTCTCTATCAACAGCATACCTTGTCTGGTCAACCTCAAAAAGGTATGAAGGAGATCGTCGGAGCAAAGTAATGGGCATGCCAGGCAGGATACCCATAGCTATTAGCTTCTGTAAAATTCCAGGGTTCTTTAGTTCAAGGTGGTCAATTTTTCCGGTTTTTCTGGGTTCCATTAAGCAGAGAGTTGTAGTTTTCAGATCAAGGTGTGAATTTTTGGTTACCATTTGAAAAACTTCCTTATTGATTGGATTAACTTTGCTTCTTTTACAAGTTCATATCCGCAGTTCGGGCAGCACTGTTTATTACAGCTGTGAAATTTTCCGCAGCCAGTACACCTCGTTTCATCAGCTTTCTCAAACTCATTTCCGCAGAGGGGGCATTTCACAGTGTAACCCCCAACAGTTTTAACAGATTATTAACAACAAAGCCTGTAAAGAACGCAAACGGGAAAATGAAGCCCGAAATTGCAAGTGCTGTTTTAAAACCCCTTTCCTTTATTGTCATCATGAACTGAGCTATACAGGGCATGAAAAGGGTAAGAGTAACGGCTGCAACTAAGAGCTGCACACTTGTTAGTAATCCGGAATCGTGCATTTTATAAAGTCCCGCTGCCCCGAAATCTCTCCTGAAGAATCCGAAAAGGAAGACATCAGCTGCATCAGGAGGCAGGCCTATCCAGACTGTTGGATATTCTATGACTTTCAAAGCAAGGGCAAAAAGCCCTGTTAGCCTACCTATCCAGATTAGAACGCTTGCCAGTACAAATAGAGGAAGCACTTCCAGGAAATACCAGTGCATTCTGGAATAAGTTTTTGCAAGTATGTTCGAAAGTTTCGGTTTCCTTAAAGGGGGCATTTCAAGTATGAAGGTAGGAGCTTCTCCTGGCAGGACTCTGGAAGCCAGGAAACCTATCAGGATAAATTCTAGTATAATTACTACAGCCCAGATAAGCAGGCTCTCGGGGTTTCCCGAAAGGATTGAGAGAATAATGCCTAGCTGTGCCGAGCAGGGAATTGCAAGAGCTAGCAGGATATTTGCAATAAGTCTTTCACGCTTTGTCTCAAGGGTTCGGGTAACCACTGTAGCCATTGTAGAGCAGCCAAACCCGAGCACCATTGGAATTACAGCCCTTCCACTAAGCCCTATTTTCTTGAATATACCATCCAGAAGCAAACTCAGCCTTGGAAGATAGCCTGTGTCTTCTATAACGGAAAACACAAGGAAAAAGGCTCCCACTATAGGAAGGATAAGAGCAATTGCATATGTTACGGCCTGGGTAAAAATCCCGTATTCTCCTACAAAAAGGTCCTGAAAAACCGGGTAGGGTACAAGCGATATGAACTTTACAGTTACAAAGGGATTTATATATCCTCCAAATACTGTATTTTCCAGAAAATCAACAACTGTTCCTGCTGCAAACACGCCTACGAACAGGTAGAGCCCGAAATATAGGACTAAAAGCAGCACAGGTATCCCAAGCACAGGATGAATGAGAATATTGTCGATTTTATCGGAAAAATCGAGACTTCGGTTTTGTGTTTTTATCTTTTCACTCCTTTTCTTCAGCTTATTTTTCAACTCGATCTCTGCTTTTTCCCCCGAAATGCAGGTATACTTTTCTTCTTCTCTACTGCCCTTTTCTTCCTCTGTTAAACAGGCTTTCCCACTATCTTCCTTTGCTTCCATTACTTCGGCATTTCCACAGCCTTTCTTTGTACCTGAAATTCCGGTTTTCTCGTTACCTTTTATCTCTATCCTCTCAGGTATCTTCATTACCTGATCCACAATTTCGTTTACATGCTCCTGGCGTTTCAGAGTGAACAGATAAGAAAGAGGAACGTCAAATTTCCGTGAGACTTCTTCTGCAAGTTTCCGGATTTCTTCAGAGCTTTTTTCTCGGCTTTCATCGCAATATTCCGAAGCTTTTTCAATCCTGAGCAGGTATTCAAGAGCGGTCCTGTCTTTCTGGAGCAGCAGGAGCGAGACGGATCTTTTTGATATCCCAACTTCTTTTACAGGGTCTATCAACCTTTCAACCGCTTCGATGTATGGATCAATTTCTGAGCCATAATCGAATTTTTGCTTATTATTTTTAGGGATAAATTCCGAAATCGCAACTTTAAGTTTCTCTATCCCTTTTCCTTCACTTGAAACTGTTCCGACAACCGGAATTCCCAGGAATCGGCTGAGTTCAGAGATATCGATTTCAATTCCTCTTTCTTCAGCCTCATCCATCATATTTAGTACAAGAATGAGAGGAACCCCGGCTTCAAGAAGCTGCAAGGTGAAGGAAAGCATACGTCTGAGGTTTCGGGCATCTACCACATGGAGGTAAACTAAAGGTTTTTCCTCAAAAAGAAGAAGCTGAGAGACTCGTTCTTCTTCACTTATAGGTAGCAGGGAATACATCCCGGGAGTGTCAATGATTTCATATTCCTTCTCTCCGATCACTGTTTTTCCATGGTTGATTTCAACTGAGGTTCCCGGATAATTAGAAACCAGTGTATAACTTCCGGAGAGAGAATTAAATAAGCTACTTTTTCCCACATTAGGATTTCCTATAAGTACGATCTTCGGAAGCCCTCTTCCGGGAGTGCACTCTGTTTTTCCGCAGCAGCATTCTCTTTTAGGACAGATAACTGGTAGTTTCATACTTTTCGTCTCTATTTTTTAGGTAGACCTAATTTTAGATTTGTTCGCATTTAGGCATGCCTAATATATAAGGTTACTGAAAGTGGCAAAATTCTCTTAAGATTATTATTCAAAAATCAGAGATTTTAATAACAAAGCTATCCAAAACCAATTTTAGTCTCAAATAGATAAGTTTTTAGAATTGTTTTTGTGATTCGAGTTCGAGGAATAATTGAAAATTCGGAATTTTTAGAAGCGATTTTGAGTTTTGAAATTAACTCAACTTTTAATCAAAAAAGCCTTCAACCTAAATCTTTAATCTGAGTTTTTAACTTGAATCCTTAATGCAAGTCTTAACCAAAATATTTAACGGGATTTAAATTTATATGAGTCAATAATCTAGAAATCAAGATCTTAAGGGTCGATACATTGGGTTTTACTTAATTGTTATTTCCCTGCTCATATCCCTGTAATATTTGAATAATTCTTCTCCCCATTTTATTGCCTGTGGTTCAAAACTTATCACATACTGGCGGTCAAATCTTCCATTTTCATTAAATAATCCCAGACTTATTATCTTGTTGGAGGCAGCCACAAGCGCAGGAATTTCCATTTCTTTTTTTTCCAGAACATAAAGGCTTGAGTTTTCCATGTCGAGAAGTTCTTTTTCCTCTTCCTTGAAATCTTCTACAAGCCGTAAGTATACAGCTTCACTCAAAATGAAGGAAACTTCAATGCCTTTTTTTGCAAGGTTGAGAAAAAGAGTCGGAAACTGAGGATGGAAATAGGAACAAAACATGTGGACATAGCTTGAAATAGAAAGATTATTTACAAATTCCGGGTTCAGATCAAAAGTATGACTGAGATCCGGTTCAATAAGGCGATAGTCCCCAAGCTCACTAATTTTTTTTATGATTTTTGGCGGAATAGGAGCAAGCTTTCGATCTGCCCAAAATCTTTCGTTTTTCTCAAATATTGACAGAGTGTCAAGCATGGGCTGCATTTTTTCTACAACAATTTCCCCTATAGTGCTGAGCTGGTACATTCCGTCTTCATGAATTACCAGATCTTCTTCTTTCAACTTTTTTATCTGCGGAAGAAGAGCTGTCCTGGGCACCTGAAGCTTCTCAAGTATCTCTTCAATATTCTTAGGACCTTCTTTCAGGAGCAGGAGAAAATCTTTTCTCTTCTCTGAAAACAGGATAAGATCAAGCAAGCCGTGATTCATTTTACAGTCTCCATCCTGAGCTTATGAAAAATAGCTTAATTCAGAGGTTCCGTTTTTAGGGTTCTGTTTACTATAATATTTAATGAGTGCTAAATTGCTAATAAAGGTGTCGAAATTATTTGAAAACTTCGTCCTGTTTCTTGTCAAATTGGGAAAGGAGCCATAATATAGCGAATTTACTGACAAAAAACCTACATAATTTTTATTTTCTTTCACATAGTTAATTTATTTTCTGGACTAAACCGATAAATTCAATCGAGTGGAAAGAATAAGTTTGAAATCCTGAACTAAACTTAACTGATAGCCAATACCTTTCTGAAAACTAAAAATACTGTCAAATTATAAGAAAATAGAACTTATGTATGTTTTTCAGTATTAAACCTGGAAGTTTAACTGACTACTTTTCAGGATACTAGGAAACGTTGATATAGATGATGATAAGAAAAGGGTGAAACCCAGATGAATAGTAAACGGTTCCAAATAAACAGCAAATAGTTTTCAGAAGCAAATAATTTTTATTCAGAATTGTTAATTTTTTTCGTAATAAATTATAATAATATGAATGCTTCATAATTGGCAGAATAAGTTTTACACTATCAATGTGAGGAAGGTCAATGGAAAAAGAAAAGTTATACAGGTTGAAAGCTGAAGCAAACCAGCTTTCCCCTATTCTCAATATCGGGAAGAATGGAGTAACGGAAACTCTAATAGAGGAATTGAATAAACAAATAAAGGCTAACAGGCTTGTGAAGATAAGGGTACTGAAAAGTGCTGAAGAAGGTAAGGACTTAAAGGCTATTGCAGAAGAAATTGCAACCGCTACAAAATCCACACTCATAGAAGTACGTGGAAGGACAGTAGTTCTGTACAGATAACAGCAAAAAGTATCTTTTGGACTTGATGTTTAGCGAGCTTTTTGAATATAAAGTCTCTGTCTTTTATTTCAATGGAAATAACTTTCTACTTTTTAAAATGAAGAATAAGGTTTTTCTGTAGAATCTCTGTAATAGGTTAAAGTCCATAAGTATGGAGTTGCTTTAATAAAAATTATTATATATTTCGTTATGTTGGTAAGTTATTTATGCTGCAAAAGCAACTTCGAGTTGCAAAAATTGTTGCGTAAATTTATGAATGTTTCACTATCTCCGATTAATCCTATGACCGACATAGAAGTCAGATGAATTAATTGAATCATTAATTGAATCATTTATACATAATTTAATTCCAATAATATTGCACTAAAGTGCCTGGAAGTTTCTTAAAACGGTTGAGTTGGGGTATTTCCCCTTTTGTTTTCATATAGATCAAGGCAGAGCAAAACCCAACCCTCCGGAGAGATTGTTATGCTTGAAGATGAATATCAACTTGAATTTTTCAAAAATAACGGGTTCGTCCGGAAGCAGTGCCAGTCATGTGGCAAATTTTTCTGGACACGCGACCCTGACCGAAAGACATGTGGAGACGCGCCCTGCGATCCTTATACCTTTATAGGAAACCCGGTTTTTTCCAGAGAATTTGATATCTCACAGATGCGTGAGTATTATCTTTCCTTCTTTGAGGAGAGAGAACATACAAGGATCAACCGCTATCCTGTAGTTGCCCGCTGGAGGGATGATCTTTATCTTACTATCGCATCAATTGCAGATTTCCAGCCTTTCGTAACCTCAGGGCAGGTTCCCCCACCTGCAAATCCACTCACGATTTCTCAGCCCTGCATTCGCCTGAATGACCTAGATTCGGTAGGCAGGAGTGGACGCCATCTTACAACCTTTGAGATGATGGCACATCATGCCTTCAATAAAAGAGATCACGAAATTTACTGGAAGGAACATACTCTGGAGCTCTGTGACGAACTCCTGAGCTCACTCAAGCTGGACCCCTTTGCCGTAAGTTACAAGGAAGAGCCCTGGGCAGGCGGAGGAAATGCCGGACCCTGTGTTGAGGTTCTTGTGCACGGGCTTGAGCTTGCTACCCTTGTTTTCATGGACCTGAAGGCCGACAAAAAGGGTGAGATTCTCATTAAGGGCGAGACTTACTCTAAAATGGATAACTACATCGTTGATACAGGATACGGGCTCGAACGTTTTGTCTGGGCTTCAAAGGGTTCTCCTACAATCTATGATGCACTTTTCCCTGGCATAGTGAACGAACTTATGGGGCTTGCAGGACTTGAGCATGAACTGAATAACTCCGAGTATGCAAACATTCTGGCCCAGAACGCAAGGCTTGCAGGGTTTATGGATGTCAGTGAACAGGCAAACCTGATGGAACTCAGGAAAAAGGTTGCCTCGAACATTGGGATGACAGTGGAAAAACTCTCGGCTATAATGGAACCCGTAGAGAAGGTTTATGCAATTACTGACCACACACGCTGTTTGACATTCATGCTGGGAGATGGAATTATTCCTTCGAATGTCAAGGCAGGATACCTTGCCAGGCTTGTTCTCAGACGGACTTTACGCATGATGGGCGACCTTGATATACGAATCCCACTTTCCGAAATTATGGATATGCATATAAAGAATATGCCAGAATATCCTGAGTTCAAAGATAATTTCCCAGTCATACAGGATATCCTGGAATCTGAAGAAGAAAAGTTCCATAATACAATGGAGAGAGGCCGCAGGATTATCCAGAAATCGGCAGCTCACTTCAAGAAAAGTGGGGAAAAAATTCCTCTATCCCAGTTAACTGAACTCTACGATTCCCATGGAATTCCTCCCGAGATGGCAAAAGAGGTTGCAGCCGAAATAGGGGTGGATGTAGAGTTCCCTGATAATTTTTATTCCATTATTGGTGAACTGCACAACAAGGCCGAAGAAAAGGAAACAGTAGTAGTTCCATTTGCAGACCGGCTTAAACACCTCCCGAAGACAAAGCGCAGCTTCTATGACGAGCCCACACGTATGGAGTTCGAAGCTGTTGTACTGGATGTATTTGACAACAACATAGTGCTGGACAACACCTTTTTCTATGCTGAAGGTGGAGGGCAGCCTGCAGATATGGGGACAATTACTGCCGGATATACAGTACACAAGGTTGTGGACGTTCAGGTCTACAATGGCGTAATAGTACACACCCTAGAGAATCCTGATGGGAATCTTGATATCCGCAAGGGCGAAATTGTCAATGGTAAAGTGGACGAAAAGCGAAGAATGACCCTTGCCAGACACCACACGGCAACCCATATAGTAAATGATGCAGCAAGGAAAGTTCTTGGAAAACACATATGGCAGGCTGGTGCCCAGAAGTTTGAGGACCATTCAAGGCTTGACCTCTCACATTATAAGCATATTTCCCCTGATGAACTGAAACAGATCGAACTTCTTGCAAACCGCACGGTCATGGAAAACAAACGTGTGATTACGGAATGGATGCCAAGGACTGAAGCCGAACAGGAATACGGCTTTGGACTCTATCAGGGTGGAGTGCCTCCAGGAGAAAAGATTCGGATTGTAAAGGTCGGAGACGACGTTGAAGCCTGTGCAGGTACGCATTGTATCAGTACAGGAGTTATCGGTCCGATCAAAATCTTGAAAACCGAGAGAATTCAGGATGGAGTGGAAAGGGTTGAGTTTGCAGCAGGAGTGGCAGCCGTACGTGCCATGCAAAATATAGACTCTCTCCTGGCTGATTCCGCAAAGACTCTGAGTGTGCCTCCTGAACAACTTCCAGCAAGTGTAGAACGTTTCTTTGGAGAATGGAAAGACCTTAAAAAAGAAAACGAAAAACTCAAGGAAGAGCTTGCCCGCGCGAAGGTTTACAAGCTGTTGGGAGGAGCTTCTGAGGTTGCAGGTCTCAAGGTTATTGCTGAATTCATTCCCGAGGCTGATTCCCTTGAACTCCAGAAGATCGCTACTGAGTTCCTGAAATATGAAGACGTTGTAACTCTTCTTGCAAGCGATGCCGAAGGAGTTAAGCTTGTAGCATCTGTCGGACAAAAAGCCTTAAACTGTGGAATCAATGCAGGGAGCCTTGTTCGCGAGATGTCAAAGCTTGTAAGCGGAGGTGGAGGCGGAAAGCCTGCCCTTGCTATGGGTGGTGGAACTGATCCTTCAAGAATTCAGGATGCGCTTGCCCGTGGGCTTGAACTCGTAAAAGAAGCTTGCCAGGAAGCCTGCAAGTAAATCTGGAAAAAGGAAATCTAAAGGTAAGTCTTAATGTACCGGGTTTTAGTGCCCGGCATTTCTTCTCTTTTATTTTCCCTATTTATCTTTCCTTTTTGCTCTTTTTAAACTTTGACTATATTTCTATCTCGTTCAAACCTTTCCAGCCCCAATCGACCCTTTTTCAATCGTTGAAGATAACTTCGCAAAGGATTGCAGTCTCGTCTTTTACAAAAAGGTGAATAATTTTATTTCCTTCGAGGCCTTTTTCAACCTCGTTTCGTACTTCCCAGTACTTTTCGGGCTTCACGCCTGCCCTGAGTACAACACTCCCAACATTCTGGCTTTTCAGGAATTTGTTGATCTCTTTTGGTTCAAAGGGACAGGCTTTCAGCACAAGATAATGATTTTTAATCATGGACTGCTTTACCAGGGAATCCGAGGTCAATAAAAGCCTTTTTTTGTCAACTCTGAAGAGTTCGAAACCCCCCATTAGAGGCCCTGCCATTTGCATCATGGATTCCACAAGCTCAGACATCAACTCGGCTGCAACTACCGATGGCTCAGGCTCGTAGGCGCAGAGTTTCATTTTGTCAGTTTCCCTTATCTGTGGGAGCAAACCCTGTTGTGAAACCAATCCTTCCCCTGCAGGCAAAGCCACAGCCATGCGGTCATGCTGCTTCAGCCCGCCGAAATAAAGAGTGAGGCGGTTAAGCTGCCCATCTAACGAGATATATTCTTTTTCGCAGTCAAAAGGAATCCTTTCAGGCGGCATCTGGGGTGGAGCTTCAAAAGCAAAATTTCGGGTTTTTTCTCCGTAAGCAGCCAACACATTCGGAATCCCCGGCTCAAGGCTTGAGACATGCCTTTCGCTTTCTTCGGCTGGCCGGAAGGGGTCAGAAAATATTACATCAACGGCCGGGATCTGCTCTATGACTTTAGGGTCAAGGGCATCCCCGCAAATGAATTTCACATTGTCAAGCCCGTACATTGCGCAGTTCTGCTTTGCATACTCGATTTTCTGGGGGTCGATTTCCACTGCATATACACACTCGCACTGCTGCGCAAAAAATACAGTCTGCCCTCCTATCCCACAGCTGATATCAGCCAGAACCTTAGATCTCAAACGCTGCGCTCTGTAGCTGGCAATGGGCTCAGGGGTCGCAAAGCGCAGGCTTTCCTTGTCCCCATGTAGGGGCTTCTCAAATTGTTTTTTCCGTGCCACGTCGATCAGGAAATAGTAGATAGTTTATGGGATTTAAAGGCGACTGAAAAAAGAAGAATGAAGAGCTTTTGCTCGCTACGCAAATGCTCGCTCGCTTGATCAAAACCATTGCGCCGGTTTATCACGCCGACAATGTCGTTTTAGATTTAGCAGTAGTTTTCGCTCAAGCCTTTTTTGAAAAGGCTTGTGATCACGCCAATAGGGTTTGGGGATAAGGTTCTCAAATCCAAACGTTGTCTCGTTTTCGATCAACTTTTTTTAAAAAGCTTGTGAAAAAGTTTGCGTATCAAGATAGAGCTGACTAACAAGCGCCGGTATTATTACTTTATTTTAATTCCACTTCGGAAATGATCACAACGTAGTTTTTCCCGTATTTTTCGGCACATGCAGGACATGTAGTGTACCACATATACCATTTCTTGACTTCCAAGCCCTGGCTTTTTGCATAGGTTTCAAAATCCTGGCACCATTCTCCTGTGTTTTCGAAGTTTCCCTCATAGACTTTGCTCAAAAATTTCCCACTCAGTGTTACATTTTCGGCGCCATCTACCTTTTTATCGACAGCCAGATAAAGATCCATGTTGCTTTCTGAGGTATGGTCTGACAAACAGAGCCAGTCCGGCATTTTTGCTCCATCTTTGGAGACTTTTTCGTTCATCCTCGTAATTACCTCTCCAAAATTTAGAGGCATGTAAAACTGAGTAGTAACCGAGTCCTTGATGAACCTTTTATTGTTCCATTCAAACAATTTTCCATCCCAGGGAGCAGAGTCAAATCGAGGACAACATTCCTGAGTTTCAAATTCAATGGTCATAGTTTTCACCCCATTAGATAATTACTTTACCTATTATTTTAGGGTTTTGATTTTAATTTTTATGGAAATTGCATACTGATGACAAATTTCATCCAAAAGGTGAACTACAATAATTTAGGCATGAAACAATGCTCTTAAAAAAACGAATAATTTATCGTTCACTCAGAAAGCAATGTCTTTTGGATCAAAATATTCGGGATCGAAATATTCTCCCAGCCATTCCACTGTATCTTCATATTCTTCATGTTCAGGATCTTTTAGGATCTCCAGCATATTTTCATAGCCACATATTCCTCCAATGTCCTCGGGGACAGCTCCCCGTTTTCCTGCAGTGCATACAGGATACTCCACCCCTTCTTTTCTCGGATTCTTAATACAAGAGCAGGCGGCTCAAAAAATTATCCTTTCCCTTATATCGTCAATTGGCAAAAAAGGAGACCACTGAGAAGTGACATGGAAAAAGCGTGTGCCTTCAATCCTTGTTTAATAGATCTCGCTCGTGAATTTAACACATCATAACTTGATTATTAGAGTAATTATAGACAGATATGGCACAACAGTTAATATCTATTATTATCAGGAGAATCCTGCAAAGGACAATCTTTATCTCTTGAATAGCCCCAAACCTGCCTTTGCAATAATTCGCAAAAGAAAATAGTACATGATCCAGTAATTTTAGATTGCTTACAACTAAAACAATCTTTAGGCTTCATTATTCCTCCGGGGACAATCTGAACTTGTCAATTTAAGCTGTAATTTTTATGAATTAATTTTCTTATTAGTCAATATATTTATTCTATTTAAGTTTCAATCTTTTCCCCAATTTGACAGGAAATAATAAATTATAGATATCTAGACTAATTTCATGCTTTTGGATAGAGGTATTCGTGACCTTCCACACTCTGATGTAATAAAAATAGATGTATAGTGTGCTCCAAAGTTTATGAAAGATTTCAAAAATTGTGAATTAGTAAAACAAGAAAACAAAAGTTTTGCCAGCAGAATCTTATTAAAGTTTTGTGTTTAATATGTCAGACTTCTTGTAAAAAATCTTTATAAATTCCACAGTAGCTTTTATCCAATGCCTCTGTACATGTGTAAGAATCATCTTTATATCCAGCGCATCTCGATATATATTCACATTTCTTATCAAATAAATTTGTTACCCCTGAAACTATGTTAAAAATTTTCATATATTAACATATTCAATTAACATATTTAAGTTTATTTGAGAGTGTGTAATTATGGAGCTTCTTATATGATATTTTCACTTTTACGGAAGGATTTTAAGAGGCCATCTCGAACCCTGTTTTATTCTAAATCACTCAAGGGAATTATTCTTCTTACCCTCAGAGAATCATATCCCTGATATCTACATAAAATTAACCAACAGCTGGTAGATCTTCTTCGAATGATTTTACAAGTATGCTCCAGGTTTCAATCTGCGGATTCAGTTTTTTTATTATTGCAAGAAAATCATCTTCTGGATTTGTTGCGGTCATAAGGTAATCCTGTTTCATATCAATTGACAGGTTACTTAGCCGTTTAAGAAGCGCCAGCATAGCCTCAGGTTGTCGTTTATCAAATGCATAATCAGCAATATAAAACAATTTCAAATGTTCTCTTTCATCTGGAATCTTCGGTACTTTTGTAATAAGGCTCAGAACTCCAAAAGCAGATCTCATTATCTTCATTGCTGCCGGCTCTCGAGCATAATATATGTTTCCCAGCTTGGAATTGTCCCATAATCCGGCACAAGCCACGATTTTACGATTCTTGTCTCTGACTATCCAGAAGTTCTCCGATCCATACCATGGAACAGATTTCAAACGCGTTTCAAAGGTTTGAGCTGTAAACGGCATAAAATGTATAAATTTTGAATTATACTTATTAATAAAGTCGACTACATCAACAATTTCCTTCTTATCAACAGGCTTTATTGAATACTCTGGCGATAGATCTGATTTTTTATAAGTCAGTATCGCTGGTGTTTTAATATCCCTTCTCCTAGAATATCCCAGCTTACCGAATAGGGATTTAGAGGCGTTGTTTGATTCATATATATAAGTATAGATGTAACTTGATCCCATTTCCAGAGCCTTTTCTTCGGCTTTTTTCACAAGCTTTGTAGCAACTCCTGACCTGCGAAAGACCGGATGGACCATCACCTCGATAAAGTATGCATACTTTTTGTTTCCTGCAGAATTTACTTTTACGGTTAAACCTACCCAACCAGCAATTTTTCCGTCCTCTTCTGCCACAAACACATTCCAGTTATCATACATTTTGTAACGGGTAATTATATATTTCTTATCCACACCCAGTGCAGAGTTTCCATCACCCTGCGGACACAGCCTTTCTATTTCAAGCATATTTTGATTATCTCTATCATTAAAAGGTCTGATTGAAATTACAGGTGCTTATACCTCCTGTTAGTGGTTTTCCTCGCTCAACGGATCAACTTTTATAATTATCGGATAAAGAAGATTATGTACTTTTGTATTCAGTTTTTATCTTACCTACTCATGAGTTTTCGCAGCTTCTCAATACTCTTAATAGTTGCTAAGTAAGTAAATGTCCAGTATAGGGCAATAATAATAGAATTTTTTAATACTATGCTTATTGACACAACAAAAATAATAGAAGGGCAACAATCATTTAAAATTAGTTTAAAAATAGTTAAGAAATTGGACTGTGAGAGTAAGTTACTGAAATCCATAAAAAAGATACTTTTCAAATCTGACCAAAGAAGCAAAATACTCCATTAATCAGACTTGAGTGATGACTCTCACTATCGTTTAACCGTATTACTTTTTAGAATTTAAATTCTCATTACTTTTTCACTATTATATAATTAGATATAGTTTTAGTGTTACTTCCGGCAGCATTCTTTACTGTTAAGCTAACAGTATATTTTCCTGTTTTTGTGTATTTGTGCGTTGGATTCTGAGCTGTTGAAGTGGTTTTGTCACCAAAGTTCCAAGACCAGGAAGAGGGTGACCCTGTACTCTTATCTGTAAATTTCACTGCTAATGGAGCTTTTCCTGAGGTTGGAGAAGCAGAGAAAGCAGCAACAGGTGATTTTGGTACACTCGAAATAGTACCCATGTAAATATCAGCATTTCCATTGCGCATATCTGTCCACACTATGTTATCGCCATAGATCCTTGGATAGTACTGATCTGATTTATCGGTAGTATGACTTTCCTGGTGAGTAACGAGATCATACACATAGATGTCCCAGTTTCCATTACGATCATCGTCCCACACGATCCTGTTACCATAGATTGCAGGGTAATATGAAGCTGATGGATTGGTGGTTATCCTCTTTTCCGTGGAAGTGGAAAGATCATACATGTAAATATCCCAGTTTCCATTGCGATCATCCTGCCACACGATCTTGTTACCGTAGATTGCAGGAAACTGCTGATTGGAGCCATCAGTGGTTATCCTCTTTTCCTTTTTAGTGGAGAGATCGTACACGTAGATATCTCCGTTTCCATTGCGCCAATCTTCCCACACAATATAGTTACCATAGATAGCAGGAGAGTAATGATCATCTGATCCGTCGGTGGTAATCTGAGTTTCCTTTTTAGTGGAAAGATCGTACATATAAATATTGTACACATCGGAGTTTCCACCATAGGGAGAACCTGTCCAAACAATCTTGTTACCGTAGATTTTAGGAGCGTATGCTGATCCAGTTGTAGTTATTCGAATTTGTTTTTTAGTGGAAAGATCTTGCAGATAAATATCACTACCTCCATTGCGCTCATCTGCCCACACTATCTTGTTATCATAGATATCAGGAAGGTACTGATTTGATGTATTGAGAGTAGAGATTTCCTTTTTAGTAGAAAGGTCAAATATGTAGACATCCCAGTTTCCATTACGATTGTCTTGCCACGCAATCTTGTTACCATAAATAACAGGACTCCATTGCTCTAAGGCATTGGTGGTAATCCTTGTTTCAGTAATCTTTGGTGCAGCAGCTTGTAGAGGTTCTGTAGCTGTAGCATTTCCGTCTGTAGATAACTCATCAGCCAGAACTTGGTCATCTGAGGGATCCCCTACTCCACTTGTTATCTGCGGCAAGTTGGTACTGTGAGGATCTCTTATTGGAGATGCCGATGCCGCAGATGAAACAAAAACTAAAGATATAATGAATATTGAAGCTAAAGCTATTGAATACGCCTTATTTTTCATATTATATTCCTCTTTTCCATTTCTTTTAGTGCTTGTTATTCCCTTGAATCATAGAAATTGAGTATTGATTTCACTTGCAATTGGCTACCATCGCTAAAAAACTGAAAAACATTTACAAACTTCCTTCAGTTGAATCCAAACTATTTGCAATGGTTACTAAAGGAATGAAATGTCCCCATATATAATACTAGTGAGGTTTTTTTATATTTTTAGAAGGTAGTCAAAATTTGATATAAATTACATGAGCAGTTGCCTTAATGGATCAAAAAGTCAGAACATGAAAAAAAACTATTAGTTTTATATTTCTCAAATTATGGGGCGCCAGATTTTTGAGCCTAAGAATCTGGCATAGGGGGTTAACAACTGAATAGGAAATTTAGCGATTGAATGAATATTTCATCGCGTACTGTGTACACGTTTCAAAATGTTCACAACTTTTGCAATCTTCCCAGAGAAATAACTTTTCGCAGTTCTCTATTTTTGTAAAATTTAGTTTTTCAAAAAAGGTAGGAGCAGTTGTCCTGACATACAAGTCGCACACTGGGTCCTCAATAATTGTTAAAAGACACTTAATAAGGCTGGTTCCTATCCCCTTTCCCCGAAAATTCGGGTGCACAGCGATTGAGTGAATTTCTAGAAACTTTTTACCCTTAAACTCGGATTTTATAAGAGCAGCGCATCCTCTAATATGTCCATCGATTTCAGCCAACACAAAATCTTCCGGTTCAAGGCCTTCCATGTCAAGAAAATAAGTGGAGAGGAGTCTCTGAATTGCCAACAAGTCCGATTTTCTGGCTTTTTGGATACGGATTTCGGTCATACTTTTCCTTAATTACTTTTTCTGGTAGTTAGGCTTTCTTCAAGGTATAAGGTTCATCCATGCTCCCACTCCGAAAACCTTCAAGGTCAAGGGTTACGTAGTCAAAGCCCAAAGATTTCAAGTGCCGAGAAATTTTATCTCTTTTCCGCAAAGCATCTTCCAGCTCATCCTGAATTACTTCTATCCGGGCTAGATTTTGATGCATCCTGACCCTAAACTGGGTAAAACCCAGGGAAAAGAGAAACTCTTCGGCCTTTTCGATTCTCTGGAGAGCTTCGACAGTTATTGGCTGCCCATAGGGAATGCGGGTAGCAAGACAGGCTGCAGACGGCCTAGTCGCTGCCGAAAGAAAAAGTTCGGAAGCAGTTTCTCTTATTTCTTCTTTTGTCACATCAAATTCTACGAAAGGCGAAAAAACCTTTTTTCCTGCTTCTTGCACCGCCCTGTATCCCGGACGGTTTTCCCCGTGTATTTCGGAGGAGTTTGTACCCTCAAGTACAACATTGTATTCTGATTTTTCTGCAAAATCCAGCAAGGTTTCAAGCAGGGCTTTTTTACAGAAATAGCACCTGTTTAATGTATTTGCGGAAAAATCAGGAAGGCTGAGCTGAGAGAAAGAGAGGATTTTGTGTGGGATTCCTATTTCACAAGCTGCCTGGACAGCTGCCTCCAGTTGCTGCCTTGGAAATAGTGGAGAGTCTATGGTTACAGCAAGGGCTTTTTTCCCGAGTACTTCAAAAGCAAGAGCTGCAAGAGTTGTACTGTCGACTCCTCCTGAAAATGCAACAACTGCACTTTCTCTGGCTTTTATAGCCTCCTTTACAAGTTTTATCTTTTCAATGGCCATTAATAACGGATTTTTAGCTAATAAGATATATGTATTTGCCAGTCCTATAGTCAGCTATTTAAGGTTAATTGGAAAAAGATCAATGTGTTTCCTTAATAAATGCTGTTTCTTAGCTTGAAAAGCTTCTCAAAACAGTATCAACTTAAAATCGTTTTAATATTTCTATTTCCGGAGTTTTGTTTCGTATCAGAGCTTTATTTACCATTATAACTTTAAATGAAGAGCAAATTTGCCTACATAGCAGAATTTTTATTCAAATCATAAATATGGAGACCTTATATGGCATTATTTGGAACTAATGGTGTACGTGGTATCGCCAATGAATACATAAATCCAGAACTGGCAGTCAATTTAGCCAGAAGCCTTGGTACATACATGGATTCAAAAGGCACGGTTGCGATAGGCTGTGATTCCCGGATTTCCGGCCAAATGCTGAAGTCTGCTGCAATTGCCGGAGCTCTTTCAACAGGTTTGAACGTGATTGACGTTGGAGTTGTTCCTACGCCTTCTATTCAGTATTATGTGCGCGATCATGCCGATGCAGGGATTGTTATTACTGCGTCCCACAACCCAAGACAATATAATGGAATTAAATTAATTGCCGGAGACGGTACGGAATTCCCCAGGGATGGAGAAAAGGAAATCGAAAAAATTTACCTTTCAGGAAAATATTCCATTGTATCCTGGGAAAAGACCGGTAGTTTCAAAACCGATCTCGGAGTCAATGAATACTATATCAGAAATGTTATCGACTCAGTAGACGCCGAAAAAATCCTCAGCCACAAACTTAAGATAGTTGTTGATACAGGCTGCGGAGCAGGCTCGCTCACTCTTCCTTTCCTGCTCAGGGAACTGGGCTGCCAGGTCCTGACTCTTGGAGCCCAACCCGATGGAACGTTTCCCTGGCGAAACCCCGAACCCACTCCCGATGCTTTAACCGAGCTATCCAACCTGGTAAAGTTTACCGGGGCTGATCTCGGAGCAGCTCATGATGGAGATGCAGATAGGATCGTCTTTATGGATGAAAATGGGGAATTCGTAAACGAGGAAGTTCTGCTTGCTATGATGGCAAAATATATGCTTGAACGCGAAAAAGGGCCTATCGTAACTCCTGTTAGCTCTTCCCAGCGTATGGCCGATGTAGCAAAAGATGCAGGCGTCGAACTTTACTGGACTGCTGTCGGCTCCATAAATGTTGCCCGAAAGATGATGGAGGTAAACGCAGTCTTCGGAGGCGAAGGCAACGGAGGTCTTATTTTCCCCAAACACCAATATTGCAGGGACGGAGCAATGGCCTGTGCCAAAATCCTTGAAATTCTGGCTGGCGGGAAAAAGCTTTCCGAGCTTGCTAAGAGTGTACCTCAATACTTCAACGCAAAAACCAAGATTCCTTCTGTAAATACGCAGGCCACAATGGAAAAAGTAAAAGATGAAGCCTCAAGTCTTGGGCTTAAAATGGATATTACTGATGGAGTTAAAATCTGGTATGAAGACGGCTGGGTTCTTATCCGCCCCTCGGGCACTGAACCGATTTTCCGAATCTTTGCCGAAGCAAAAAAGCAAGAAAGAGCTGAAGAACTCATGCAGGAAGGCCTGGAAATGGTCATAAGAGCAGAAAAAGCTTCAGTTCCCAATAAATAACGGATATCTCCTTATCGCGAAATTAAATAACCTATGCTGAGATGTCTCAGGAAATTTACTGAATCCAGAAAAATGAGGTTTGGTTTTCAAAGTCGATACTGAAATTCCAGATCGACTTTCAACCTTATTTCCTTAATTTGGCTTTTTTTCAGATTTTCGGTGTTTTTCCCAGTATCCTGTAAGTTTGCCTCCAAGGGCAAGCTTTCCAAGCTCTCGCCTTACCCGGTCACTTACTTCTGTTGGAACAGTCGACGAATATGGAGTTCCTGGCAGGGGAGTAAGGTAATGGGCCCTTACAGTACCTCCTTTATTGCAAATCCAGCGGACTAGCTCAAGGCTTTTTTCCTGGTCTTCTTCGGTTTCAGTGGGAAGCCCAAAGATGAAATCGACCGCAGGAACAATCTCATGCTCCAAGCAGCACTCAACTGCTGAAATACTGTCTCCAACAGTATGCCCTCTTCGAATCTCCTTTAAAATTCGATCACTACCGGACTGAGCCCCAAGGCTAAGACTATCGTTTGCACAATATTTTCTCACGAGTTCAACCGATTCGTTGGTTACGAATTCAGGACGCACTTCCGAAGGAAATGTCCCGAAAAAAATATTCTTATCCGGCAGTTTGTAAAGTGCAGAAAGCAATTTCTCTACCTTATCAAACCTGGGATGAATCCCATCACTTCCGTAGCCAAAAGCGTTTGAGGCTATAAAGCGGAGATCATTATAGTACCTTGCATTTTTTACAATGGAATCTATGCTTCTGTGCCTGACTTCTCTTCCGAAAAGCCTGGGAGTCTGGCAGTACTTACAGCCCCAAGGACATCCCCTGCTAATTTCAATGGGAGCCCGTAGTTTTTCAGGGTCAAAGCAGGGATAAGAATCAAGGTCTGCATAAGGTCTTTTCGGAGTTATGGCTACTTTGCCCGTTTTTTCATCCTTGTATGCAATCCCAGGTATTTTTCCCGGATCTTTCCCTTCCTGAATTGCTTTTACAAGTTCCGGAAGGGTTTCTTCTCCTTCACCTATCACGACATAATCAAAGTATTCAAGTGTCTCCTCTTGAGCCCCAGAAGGGTGAGGTCCTCCAGCAATAAAAATCGAAGCCGTGCCTGCATGTTTCACTTCCATAAAAACCGTTGTTGCCTGACGCGTTGTAAAACTGTAGATCATGATCCCGTTTACAGGTTTATCCACAAACCCAGCTTCCGGTAGTAAAGGGGAAAGAACTGCAAAGCTGTAAGAGTTTTTCTTGCTGTAACGGAAATGAACGTCCATTATTTTTCCTCCGTTTTTTAGAAACTCAGAGTGGTTCTCTTCAGGGAGTGAGCTTAAAAGGGATCAGGGTAAAACAGAGAAGGCCCAGAATAAAAGTAATGATCCCTAAGAAAATGCGTTTTTTGTCCAATTCGATTTTGTCATGCAGGGGAGACGGATGCCCAGCTGCTGCAAAAACCCAGAGGAGAAGAGCCCAGAAAATCCATATGAATCCATCTTCCTTCAGCCAGTAAATTACATAGAGCCCTATAAGGAACAGAATACGCGGCATTAGGAAAGAGACCTTTTCTGCTTTCTCACCCAGCATAGCCCTGAGAATATGTCCCCCATCAAGTTGTCCTGCAGGAAGAAGGTTAAGTAAAGTCACAAACATTCCTACCCAGCCTGCAAAAGCCACAGGATGCAGTTTGTCTCCTGTAACCCCTACAAGGTTCTGGATAAACATAAAAAGGGGAGGCAGGCCGAAATTAAGCATCATCAAATCCGGCAGGGGCTTTACTGTGGGCATTTCAAGTTTAAGTCCTATTACTGTAACTGCAATCGACACGAACAAGCCCACCAGTGGCCCTGCAACCCCTACATCAAAAAGTGCTTTTCGGCTGGGTACAGGTCCTTTATAACGAATTACTGCACCCATAGTGCCAATAAAAGTGGGAAAGGGAATAAAATATGGAAGAGAGGCTTTCATCCCGTGATATCTGGCCATTACATAGTGAGCCATTTCATGAGAACCAAGAACTGCCATTATTGCAAGAGTAAAAGGTAAACCCCGATAAAGCTGGAGAGGCTCATTTTCGAGGTCTACGCCGAACATCCAGGCTCCGCAAGTCATGGTTGTAAAAAAGGTTGCTATGAAAAGGAAAACGTTTATCCAGGTCTTTTCTTTTGTCTTCTTTTCAGGAAAAACCAGCAGTATGTATTCTCCAAGATCATACTTAAGCGTACACTCGAACCCAAACTGCCGTAAAGGCTCCCAGAGTTCTTTCGTGACATTCTCAGTATCAGTTTTAGGAGTTCCATAAAAGTAAAGAGCTTCCCCAGAATTCTGGACCTCATAAACATCAAATACCTTGATTATGAAAGGATATAAACGCGAAACCGTTTCTTCGGCATTGAATTTTTCTTTGCCTTTTTTATGGTTTTCTTGGTTCATTTTGAGTTCCTGTCTCCCAGACTAAAGTTTAAATTTCAGATTTATCCATCTTCAGTTTTTAGAGTTTAATTTCTTTTATTCGTTCTGGGGATTATTTTTTGAGTCTTACTCGTTTTAGCTTTACTCGTTTTCAGCTTGCTCTGTTTTCAGCTGTATCTGTTTCCTGCTTGATAAGTTCAATATATCCTTTATTCCCGTCAACCAGAACAAGGTCTCCATTACTTAATACTTCGTAAGGGTTTCTCTCAAGCATATCAACAAGTGGAATTTCGGAAATAATAGCTCCAACTGCAACAATAGGTTCGGTTTCCAGATTTATTATCGCTACAGGGGCAGCTCCGTTTTTTTTCAGTTGATACATGACATAAGAGCCAACTGTAGAGCCTTTTCCGTGAGGAAAAACAAGAACTTTACCCTTAATTGATTTTCCTTCAAGGGCATGATTTTCTTCAATTACAACTCCAGTTTTCGGATCTACACTGCCAAGGAAGGAAATGGGATCTCTTGAGAGTAGTACTTCTCCTTTTGCACATCCTCTGGAAATTGTCCGGCCTTTAAGTTTAATAGGAATCACCTGCCTTCTTTGCTGTCCTGCCGACTGCTTCCTCGACACATGTTTCCATACTTCCGTATACGGCTTCAGCCCCACACATTCCTGGCACGTAAGCAAGAGCTTTACCTGAGTTTACCATGACATAGGAATAGCTGTTGGTAGCAGGAGAAACCACCATGCAGGTGTCACAGACGACTTTAGCTCCACTTTTTTCGATGGTCCTAACATACTCAGGATAGCGACTTGCAAGTTCCCTTGAAGTAAAAATCCAGAACTCTTTTGAAACCATTTTTCCTTCCAAGAGTTTAGCTACTTTTTCAAGCTCTGCTGCCGAGCAGTGAGGACATCCAATGGTTATCAATTCGGGTTCCTTGCAGGCTTTTTTCCGGCTCTCATAAACCTCTTCTAGTTGTTTTCTCTCAATACTTATTTTCTCTGCCGGCTCTTCAAAACCATGCATGCGAATCTCAGGAGTGACTCCTTCCACGTGGTAAAGAGCAACTGCTCCTGAAGCTGCCATTGCAGCTCCAAGTGCTTTTAATTCATCTGCGCCAGGGCTATTCCTGAGATGAAATACAGGCACTTTACTCCCTACAAGTTTGCCAGCTACATAACCAAGTGCACCGTAGTCCGATCCCTGTAACGGATATTCTACTTCAATTGAGATCTCAGGAACACGGTTTTCATCCAGATGAAATCCATAATTTGCGGTCTTTCCGAGGAGTGCAGCAGAAAGGGCTGATGGGCCTCCTTCTCGATTTGTCCTAGCTCCAAGCACAGAATTTGCATAGGAAACAGCTGACGATTCACTCCATGCCAGGTGGTCACCGTAACCGACATTAAAACCTTCTAGAGTATAAGGCGTACACGTACATTCGCATCGAATCCCAATTTTTTCATACGCCTGAACGATCAATTTTTGTTTTTCCGCAAACTCGGGGGAGATCCGAAGTCTTTTCCAGTCTTCCAGGTCCATTCCAGCAGGGTTCAGAATCGCAGGAACCTTCACTTTTCCCTGAAGATCGGATATCCACTCAAGACCTGCGTCACCTATGGTTTTGTAGGAAACCCCTGCTATCTGCGCACTTTTAATGGGGATAAGCCTGTCTGCACCGTAAATATCTCCAAGTGTCACCAGGATTCCAATAGCCTGCCTTAGAGTTTCTCCGGCTTCCCCATTCAGGATTTGCTCTTCTTCTTTTGTAAGATACATTGAAATTCACTCGGTAATTGCCAGGTGCTTACAATAATTTTTATTTATTCTTCAGGAATAATGGCTCTTTCAAAATTTTCCTTTTCTACAAGCACCTTTGTAGCATCAATTCCCACTTTTGTGGTAGTCCCATCAGGAGCTCCTCTTGGATCCAGAGAACTGCCTCGAACGTTGGGAATAATCAGAATATCCATATCCCCTTTTACCCTCGTGGCAATCGCAAACTCGACATCGTTCGGGTCAAAAATGTTTATATCTTCATCCACAACTACCACATGTTTAAGGCTTGTATGGGCTGCAAAGGCTGCCATAATAGCATTTTTTCCGTCTCCTTCAGTCTGCTTCTCAATCTGAACGACTGCATGGAGATAACAGCATCCCCCTTCTGTCAACACTACATTTTTAACGGTAGTAACCTCCCCTACAGCCCTGTAGATTCTTGGTTCATAGGGCACACCCATCATCAGGAGATGCTCTGGACCAGCTGGCAGAATCCCGTGATAAATAGGATCTTTTCTGTGGATAATTCGAGTAATATGGATAACAGGTTCTTTCCTAACCACATCGTAGGTTCCTGTAATGTCCACAAAAGGTCCTTCATCAATTCTCTCTGTAGGATCTATATAACCTTCAAGCACGATCTCGGCGTGAGGAACTTTTACCCCGTTTGCGCACTCAAAAAGTTCAACAGGAGCTCCTCTTAGGGAGGCTGCGTATTCGAATTCTTTTCCTACAGGAACCCTTGTAGAGGTTGCGTAGATAATTGTCGGATCACAGCCAAGCACTATTGCAACAGGCAGAGGTTCGCCTTTTTCAGCAGCTTTTTTGTGCAGGAGATAGGTATGCCTTGGAGGAACCAAACGGACTGCAAGTTTGTCTTTTCCTGCAAGCATCAGCCGATGAATGGAAGCGTTAATCGTGCCAACATATTCGGAAACAACAATCCCTGCAGTTATATAGGGAGCTCCGTCTTTTTCAAAATGAGTAAGAATGGGGAGTTTTGTCATATCAACTTCGTCTTCTATGACCTCGAGAGTTGGAGATTCGGACACCAGTCGCACTTCACCTTCTGGAGAAACTTCCGAAAGCTTCTTTATAATCTCTTCTTTAGGAACTCCGAGCATAGAAGCCAGTTCATCTCTTGATCCAAGCAAGTTCATTATGACTTTTGAACCTGAGATATCATGGAAAAGAACCGGGGACTTTGCGGTTTTTGCAATTCTTGAAGCTTCGAACATAGGAGAAACAGGTTGCAGGATTTCTACCAGTTTTCCACTTTCTTTTAACTGGTTAATGAAAGTTCTAAAACTCATGGGTATCTGAATATCAAAAAGCTGTTAGATAATAAAAAGCTTGTCTGCAAGCCTTTTAAAATAGGCTTGATCGAAAACCCTAACATCGGCGTGATCAACCGGCGCAACGGTTGCGGTGCAACGGTTGTGACGCAAATATTTTCAAAAAAAAAGTTGACCAAAAAGTCTTTTTAACATTCATCAAGCATGAAAGCTCTGGGCCTTATTATTCTTTTCTTTTCATACTGATCAAAACAGTGAGCTATCCAACCTGAAACCCTTCCAATTGCAAAGATGGAAGTTGCGAGTTGCGAGGGAATATCCATATATTCATAAATGACTCCTGAGTAGAAATCTACGTTTGGATAGATAGGTTTTCCTTTCTTTTCCACAAGTTCACGGGTTACAGTATTTTCTACTACTTCTGCTGTGTTGTACCAGTGCATATCTCCTTTTGCTTCTGCGAGTTGTTTAGCAAGCTGTTTGAAGATCGTGCCTCTAGGATCGTAGGTTTTGTAAACTCTATGTCCAAAACCCATAATTTTTTCTTTTTTTCTCAGTTTATCGAGAACATAGTTCTCTGCATTTTCTGGACAAGCGATCTCTTTGATCATTGTTGTGACTTCTGCCCGTGCCCCTCCATGTAGAGGGCCTTTAAGGGTACATAGTCCAGAAACAACAGCAGAATAGAGGTCTGAAAGAGTAGAGGCAGTAACTCTTGAAGAAAAAGTAGAGGCGTTTAGCTCATGTTCGGCGCTGAGAATAAAATCTTTTTCCATAACCTCAGCTTCCAGCTGACTTGGTTTATTTCCTCTTATCATGTACAGGAAGTTAGCGCCGTGGGATAGGGATGGATCGGGAGATACAGGTTCTTTTCCATTTGCTATTCTATAATACGCAGCAACTATGGTTGGGATCTTGGCAATTAACCTTATGGCCTTTTTTATATTTCCTTCAGGAGAACTATCATTAATGTCCGGATCAAATTGTGAAATAAAAGAAACGATTGTACGCAGCGCTTCCATAGAGTCAACATTGAAATTGCACATACGGATGACGTCGATCGCCTCCTTATTGATTTCACGCTCTCCGTGTAGACGGGCCGAATATTCGGCAAGTTCCTGATCATTAGGGAGTTCTCCCATGATAAGCAGATAGGAAACTGCATCATAGGGAAGCTCAACAAGCTGGTTAATGTCTACCTCCCTGTATTTCAGAATGCCTTCTAGCCCATCGATAAAACATATATTTTTACTCATTTTCTACCTCACAGTTATGCCCAGAGGATTTTCAAAAAACTTTGAAATTTGGGGAATCCTCTGCTATACGTGAAAGATTTAACGTAAAGGATCCTCTAAAACCCAAAAATAGGATGATAATGCACTTCTATTATCATCGAATAAGTATATTAAATTTGTTGAAATTGTATCTTTCGATCTTTATAATTACTTTTATACCTTGGTAAAACCACAGCTTTAAACTTTCTAGTTATGTTAAATATGAAAGTTACTATTTTCAGAGTGGCTTCTTCCTTAAAGCGCCTACGATAATTAAAATATCTCTCTTTCCGACCAAGTAGAAGGAAAGGTTCCAAAAAAAGTAGGAAGCTTTAGGTGAAGCTTATAGAACCTCTTCAAAAAGATTTTTCTATTCCATCCAGTATTACTAGCTGATTATTTTTTCTTCACCGAATCCCGCAAGAACTTATGCAAAATTCCACCATTTCTGTAGTATTCTATCTCCACAGTTGAGTCTAGCCTTAAGATTACCTGGAATTGACTCTCTTCTCCATTCTCATCCTTTGCTCTTACAGTAAGTTCTCCATGAGGCTCCATGTACTCAATGCCTAGAATATCATAGCTTTCCTTTCCTGTAAGACCCAGAGTATCGGCATTCTCGCCTGCTTTAAACTGCAGTGGAAGAACTCCCATACCGACAAGATTGCTTCTGTGGATACGCTCGAAGGACTCCGCGATAACTGCTTTCACTCCAAGCAGGAATGTACCTTTGGCTGCCCAGTCTCTGGAACTGCCTGTCCCGTACTCCTTTCCTGCAATAACTATTAAAGGAGTATTGTTTTCGGCATAAAGCATTGCTGCATCATAAATTGGGATTCCTCCGCAGGGTTCCTCAGGGAAGTCTTCTTTTCGAGAATGGTATACGGTCCAGCCTCCTTCCCTATCCACAAGCCTGTTCCTTAGTCTAATATTCCCGAAGGTCCCGCGCATCATTACCTCGTGATTACCCCTCCGAGACCCATAGGAATTGAAATCTTCAGAGCTCACACCCCAGGAGGTTAGGTATTTGCCAGCAGGACTGTCGGATGGAATATCGCCTGCAGGGGAAATGTGATCCGTGGTAATGCTGTCCCCGAAAAGTGCCAGAACTCTTGCATTCTTTATATCTTCCGGCGAGGGCGGAGCAGGTGGAAAGTCCATGAAGTATGGAGGTTCCTGAATATATGTGGACATGGAGTTCCAATCATATAGTGTACCTGTCGGGGCTTCCAATTCTCTCCAGAGTTTGGGACCTTCAAGAGCGCCAGAATACTCTTTTTCGAACATTGAAGGTGTGATGCTGTTCTTTTCAGCATCCTTGATCTCCTCCTCTGCAGGCCAGATGTCTTTGAGATAAACAGGGTGCCTATTGGGATCATAGGCAAGGGGATCACTTTCGAGGTTAATATTTACAGTGCCTGCGATTGCATAGGCTACAACAAGAGGAGGGGAAGCAAGGAAATTTGCCCTGACAAGTGGATTAATTCGCCCTTCGAAGTTCCGATTTCCGCTAAGTACGGCTGCAACAGTAAGGTCATTTTCCTCAATTTCCTTTGAAACTTTATCAGGTAAAGGCCCGCTGTTTCCTATACAGGTTGTACATCCGTAACCAACTTGGTGAAAACCTAAGGCTTCTAGATAGGGTAAAAGGCCTGCGGTTCTTAGATACTCCGTAGCTACTCTTGAGCCTGGGGAAAGGCTTGTTTTTACAAAAGGCTTAACATGTAGGCCTCGTTCTACAGCTTTTTTGGCAAGCAACCCGGCTCCTATCAAAACTGAAGGATTTGAGGTATTGGTACAGGAAGTAATTGCTGCAATCACAACGGAACCATGTGTTACCCTGAAAGCTTTCTCTGAAGATTCCACTTCCTCTACACCAGGGATTTCAGTTTCCTCTACAGGTGCTCCCCCCTCCTCTATCCAACGCTGGTAAGCAGGATCTTGGGAGAGTTCAAGCCCTAGTTCTTTCTTTCGGATGAAGGTCTGTTGCATAATTCCACGGTAGTTTTCGGGCACTTCACTTAAAAAGAGCTGATCTTGAGGGCGCTTTGGACCTGCAAGACAGGGTTTTACCGTGCTCATGTCAAGCTCCACAGTACGGCTGAAGACAGGATCAGGTTTGTTGATTGAATAGAGAAGGTCCTGAGCTTCCAAATACTTTTTAACAAGGTCAACCTGCTCTTTGCTCCTGCCAGTTCTTCGCAGGTAGTCAAGAGTCTCAGCATCAGGTGGGAAAATTCCAAGGGTTGCACCGTATTCAGGAGCCATATTGGAAATTGTTGCCCTATCTGGAAGACTCAGTGAATTTAACCCGGGACCATAGAATTCCACGAATTTGCCAACAACTCCCTCTTTTCTCAGGATTTTTGTAATTGTCAGAACGATATCCGTGGCAGTGACTCCCTGTGCGGGCTTTCCGTAGAGCTTGAAGCCCACGACCTCAGGCACAGGCATATAATAAGGCTGTCCGAGCATTACGGCTTCGGCCTCTATGCCTCCTACTCCCCAGCCTAGTACTCCAATTCCATTGATCATTGTAGTATGGGAGTCTGTCCCTACAAGGGTATCAGGAAATGCAGATAACTCCCCATCTTTTTCTTTGAGATGCACAAGTGGGGTCAGGTACTCAAGGTTAACTTGATGGATAATTCCTCTTCCAGGGGGCACGACTCTGAAATTGTTAAATGCTTTCTGAGCCCAGCGCAGGACGGAGTAACGTTCCCTGTTGCGTTCAAATTCTTTTTTCTCGTTTTCCTCAAGGGCGTATGCTGTACCATAAGAATCCACCTGAACCGAATGGTCAATGACAAGGTCAGCAGGAATAACGGGATTTATTTTCGTGGGATCGCCTCCCAGGCGCTGCATTGCCGAGCGAAGGGCTGCTAGGTCTACTATAGCTGGAACGCCTGTGAAGTCTTGCATAATTACCCTTGACGGAATGAAAGGAATATCCCTGTCACTTATGTTTTCAGGGCTCCAGCTAGCAAGAGCCTCCACATCCTCGGCAGTTATTATATGCTTTTCAGTATCCGCATGCCTGAGCAGAGATTCCAGCAGGATCCTTATGGAGTAAGGAAGCAGAGAAATTTCCTCATAGCCTTTATCTTCCAGTTTACCCAATCTGTAAATTGTAGCTTTTCCGGCAGCTGTTTCAATAGTGTCTCTTACCCCAAATGGGTCCGGACCTTCTCTCATATAGTTCTTACCTCCAGCAGAAATATGAAATTAAAATTATGATATTATAGATTTTTTTATTTATTGTATGAAAGCCCCATCTTATCTTCAGACTATTTCATTCCTTCGGGTTTACACTCACGTTTCTATTTACAAAAGTATCTCGTACTGATATGTTGCCTATACTTTTTTCCGAAATCTCCGAAAATTAGGCTACAACTAAATTATATATTAACCAATATAATAATTGCTGGTTTAGACTCAAATTTCAGATACCCTGGTTCTTTAACTTATATTTTTCATATATTACAACAGCTCAGGTATAAAAGAAAGGTAAAGATAACTAAAAAAGATTAAAAAATTAATTTAATGACATATATTTTTAAAATTTAGGAAACGCAGTTTCAATTACTAGTTTTCATTCCATATTTATTTACTAACTGTTTCCATTTGTAGTAATCTTCACTGTTCAATACATCTCCTTCATGTGTTAGACGATTGTATTCTATGGCATCATAATATTCTTCCGTAACACTATTAAATGAATTACCATCGCATATTTTCAATAAGCGAGGGTTTGTAGGTAACTTGATAGACGATGTACCGTTATCAGATGTATAATAATCACCTGAGCTGTAAGTAATAATAGCAGGTGCCGTAGTCTCAACAAAACAATAACCTGTATTTTCATAGCTATATTGTTGAGAACAAGCGAGACCAATAGCATCATGCCCTGAAAAATTACCATTTTCGTCAAAGCGGAATATTGAAACCCCGTACCCTAAGCCTCGCAATAAATATGCAAGTAACCTAGTCTTTTCAGAGCATACACCAGAACCTGTATACAAGACCTCGTAAGGGTATTTTCCTTCTATATTTCCAGATTTGAGAGCATCCCAATCATAGTCCAAGTTTTGCACAAGACTTATTGCAATTCTGGCTTGATCATCTTTATTTGAGGTAATGTTCTCAATTTCTGTTACTAACGGATCTAGTAACTCTTTCTGATCCTCATCATTTAAGTCTTTATTAATAAAATCAAGTTCTGTAGGCTTGTTATAATAATAACTAACAATAGTTCTAGGTAATCTTTTAAGATGATCGTTCAAGCCACCGTATACAGTATATGAGATGTGACCACGATGGCCACGCAAAATATATTCATAGCTTACCTTTTTTGGGTCAGTTTTGTATATAGATGTACTTGCTACTGATTCTATCTCGTTCTCTTTTACTGCTTTACTTTCATTAGAAGTTGTTACAGGCATTGATACGACCGTTGATGCAGATACATTCGATACATTATTTGTATTCGATACATTATTTGCTCCGGTCGTAGTGGCCTTAAGTGTCGTGTCTTGAGTTGTCCCACTACCAGTTATTGCTTTATCATCGTATGGCGATACTTGCTTCAAATCCAGAGGAAACGACAAAACAACTGAAAGCACTATCAAATATATACATAAATGAATTACTATGTTCCAAATCGTTTTTCTCCCATATTTATACCAAAGTTCATACCATTTCAGTACTCTGTATACATGACGTAACAAGAAAATACCTATTACCAGCAGTAAAATATCACCTGCAGGTAATTGTGGCAAAAACTTGGCATTGATTAATGCTAGATTCTGGAATACAAGAGAAAACAATAAAAGCAGTAAGCCAAATCTTAATGCTCCGTTCCTCGTGAATTTCCAATTCCAGTATATCATAAAACCACATTCAAAAAAATCTTAGGCGTTTATTCGTCTTTAGAATTTGGAATTTTGATCTCAGATTTTCAAAGCAGTAATATAAATCTGAAAACCAAAACTGGATAAGTATTACCTATATTCAGAAGTAAATATACTTATATATATAAATATTTTTTATTGGTTTTTTTGTGAATTTTATTAAAAATAATTGTCATCAAGGCTAGACATCTAACAAAACTTGTCCAGAGGTTTCATTGCAATAGATATATAATTACAATGAGATGAAGATCCTTAAGAATTAATTGACCTGAAGATAATTTTTACTTTTTTGGATTAACGATCCAGCAAAAAAATAAATTTTTGCGTTGATTTACCAAAAACGGGTTAAAAATCTCAAGATATAGATATAATCTGAAATTTAATATTTTCAGGGAATAATAAAACCAGGCTTCCATCTGTCTAGAATGCCTGAAATTAAAAGAAAAAAAATGGAAACTGCTTATTTTTCAGCAGCTCCAACGGTTACTGTATAATCAAAGTTTTCTGTATTTTCAGGATAGATTGAAAGCTTCCATTTTCCCACAGCTCCTGATGCGGTATAAGTTTTAACAAATGTTGTGGTTCCCCCCTGATAACTTCCTTGGTTTTTAGTTTCCATGTTGCCTGTTTTCACACCACCTGCAACTAGTGAGGACACATATGGAAGAGGATACGACGGTTTAGGGTACGCATCGTCTACTATGGTTATCGAGCCGCTGTATTTTGCGTTTACAAGAGTAGGAGTAACCTTATTTCCTGAAGGATCTGTTAAACTCACGTTAAAGGAAGGAGTGAGATTCAGATTTCCTCCATTGGTATACAAACCATACCCAAATTGGTTGGCTCGAATCTCCAAGGTAATATTGTCATCTGTTCCAGCTTCAAAAGTATTTTCATATGGTTTCCCAGGTACTGGAAGAATACGGAAGCTCAAGGAAACTGTTCCCTCGTATTCGCGAATTCCGGGATCGTCAATATTCAGGTTAATATTCCCATTATAGCTGCCTTTTGCAGTAGCCGGAACTGCAAGTGTAAGTTTTACAATAGCTGTCTGTCCGGCTTTTATTTTGTCAGGAGCTTCCAAGCGTATTGCATCGTCTCCAAAGGCCTGCTGCGGCATTCCTACAGAGTAAACCACGCTTTCAGCAAGCTCAGGGGAAATTGCAATATCTTTACTGCCTGTATTCCTGAGTTTTATTTCATAAGTGTAATTCTTTCCAGCTTCGACAAGGTCATTTACATAAGGTGTAAGAATTTGAACTGAAGGCTTGACCCATACCTGTATGTTCAACTGCATCGTACCTGGGAAATTTGGATAAGAACCGGCTACATCCCCTTCAGGAACTTTTTCCGTGAAAGCAATGAGTACGACATAGTTTCCAAGGTCGGCATCCTTTGGAATGTCCACCTTTACCTGGAATTCCTGTTTTTCTCCAGGCTTTAGAGACTTCTCGGAGGGGCTTATGCTAATCCAGCTTTCATTTATGAAATTTTCCGTGTAAGGAGTGATTACAAGCTTCGGCTTCAGTTCGATTGTTTTGTTATCTTTGTTCTCAACGGTTACTGTAAAATTTTTACTGTCTCCGGGTTTAAGTTCCAGGTACTTATAAGCTGGATCAACCCTGATTTTATCAAATTTAGGGAAATAATCCCCGGCATAACTCGAAGATGATGCAATACCTGCCGCTACTTTTGGCTGTATCTCTTCTTTTACAGGCACGGCAGTATCTCCATCCCCAGCTCCTGCACAGGCAATCGAAAGGACTGCTATGACAACGAGCCCGCATATAATTCCTTTTAACACCTTAATATTCAGTATACGCATACATTTCACCTCGCTCACTATTATTAAGGCGCGAAACTTATAAAATAATTACCTAAATTACGAATCAATTTGCAGTTATCTCCAGAAATAAGGTATTGAAAAGCGTGGTTTTCTTTTCTCGTCTTTTTTTAATTTTGAGTCTAAAAGAATGCGAGATAATTACTTCTTGAATTCCGACCTTGCAAGCCAAGATCTAGAAGTACAGATTTAATCGAAAAGAGATAAGAGGTACGCAGAAAAACACATAAAGTCAAGACTCAAAATTAAACTCTTTGTAGGTAATTAAATTGATATATATGTAACAAAGAGTTGATATTAAGTTACCCAGAATATGAATAATTCCGGTGCAAGTAAAATTTTTTGTTTTAAGAAGGAAGACATTTATTTTCAGGATGGAGTGTATTTTCTTGCTTAAAGAGAACGTGTTCGACAGACTTTTAGATGCAAGTTTCAATATAAGGAAGAAATCCAAAAAAACTTCATCACGTGAGTCTCTTTTGGGATCAAGTCCTATAATTGATGCGGATTTCGTTGAAGTGGATGAGGATTTTTTCCACGATTCTACTTCCTCCCCTGAACTGAACTCAGAATCAATTGACTCCAAACTGTTAGAAAAACTCAGAGAATACCTTAGAACAAGGTCTGAAGAGGAAATTTCCGAGATCTATGAAGAGGTCCGTAAAATTCTGGAGAGCAGAGGTTTTGAAAGTGAGTTCCAGAAGACTTCTGGAGAAGAGACCCCAATTAATCAAAGAGCAAGACTAAAAAAGATCTCAAAGAATGCGTTCAAAGTCTTTTTGGAAACTGCTTCTTATGGAAGAGAACGGATAGTACGCGCCTCAAAAATAGCTTCCTCAAAAGCCTCATTAATAGCATCTGAAGGAAAAGAATCAATAATAGACTCTTCAAAAAAACTTAATGATAAATGGAATAACTTAAGCCCCAGAGACCGTAAAATCATTTCTGAATTGATAGTTGTAGTTATCGAAATCGGGATGCTTAAAGGGGCAAGCCGAAGTAAACAGGCTGCGTTTGCTATCCTGTCAAGTATATCCAGGCATCAGACTCCAGACCGGAAAGATCTAGAAGATTTTGGGGAAGGTTTACAGAAGCTTTTCAAACGCGGGCATTAAGTTAACAGGCGTTAAAGTACGAGAACAGGGAGCATTTCAAGAAATGTATTAAGTTAAAAATATTCAGAAACTTAAAACCTGTAAGGTTTGCTTATAGCTTTCACAAAACTTGCAGGGCTTTCCCCAACATCCCAGTTTTCGGCATTCCTTATGAGATATATATGATCAGAAACCTGTTCAAGCCCGCCAGCATCATAATTCCCTATAATCAGAGAAAAAATCCGGGCTCTTCTTTCGGTTTTAATCTCATTCCATTCCCTAATAAGGGGTCTTTCTGATAGTTCGGAGTAGCCATCAGTAAGGAAAAGGAGATCGGCTCCCTCGAAGGCTTTTTCATTTTTCATAGCTTTGAGGCCTGCACGAAGCGCGGTATTGAAATCGGTGCCGCCTCCAAAAGTCAATTTCAGGAACTCCAAAAACTCCTCCCCCATACGTTTTTTATTCGTAAGCTCAATTTCAACGGTCTGCCATTTCGAGGAGAAAAGAATTACTTTAACGTCCCTGTTTTCCTTCAGCATCCTTCTTGTAATTGCCAGAAGTACAGCTTTTGCAAGAAGCTCAGGGCTTCCCCTCATCGACGCCGAGGTATCTACTAGGGCGACCACAGGTCCTTTTCTCCTTTTTCCTGCAGTATCCGCGTTCCAGTTCTCTCCTTTTAACTGATAGGTCAAAAGTTTTCCTTCCAGCATATCAGCATAGAATTTGCGCTTCAAGAGAGGGTTTTTTAGCTTTACGGCTTCTGCTGGAAGTAAGGTCTGGAGATCACCTGAAAAAGTAACCGAATGAACTTCGCTTTTACTATACGGTGATAGACTCAGCTTTTTTGAGCCATACTCAAGTTCGATTCTTCCTACCTGCTCAAGAATATCGTTAAGGTCTGAATTTTTATTGAGAAAAGCGGCATATTTTTCCAGGTTTCCAAAGTATTCTCTGTGAAGAGCCTTCAAGGAGTGATCCCAAGCTCTGCCCGGAAAGAGCATTGAAAGAATCTCGAGTATTTCAAGGTGATCTTCAAGTACGGGGATAAGTTCTTCAATTTTTGCAGCTACGCTTTCTTCTATAATAGAATCTAGTACCTCTCCTGCATTTTCAGAAGCCATGAAATTAAGAGTCATTGAGACAAGTCTTTCGGACCCCGCAGCTTTTCCCACCGGCGGATCTGGATTTTTCTCGTCCTCGTACTCAGAATCTTGCAGAGAACTTTCCGGTTTTAGGTAGCTTCTTTGTTTGTTTTCTTGAGTTTCCTCTCGATTCGCTACATCCGGCTTTTCCTGCAGCCGGAAGTTTCTCTCTATATCCCGTACTCTGTTTCTTTCCCATGATAATTGAGTTTCATCTATCAGATTTTTCAGGGCTTTAATACTTTTTTCGAGATTTTTTGCGAACTTTTTTGAAAATTCGGACTCTATCTTTTCATAGTCGTCCAGAAGTGAAAAAAGTTCTTCAAGCAGGGTTTTAAGAATAAAAATTCCTGCCATATTGTTGGTTCTGGCAAGAGTTTTTATTTCGTCCCAGACCCTAAAATCCCTCAAACCAAGAAGTATCGGATAAAAAGCTCCGAATTTCCCCATAAATAACTCTTCATCCTTTATTTCATATCCTTCTTCTGAAAAAAGATCATAAATAAGAATTTCCGTAATTTCTTCCCTGATTTGCCTTGGAATTCTTCTTGGAATTGCCAGGATCTCTCTGAGTTCAACATTCAATATTGTAGAGGGGTTAAAAGCATAGCTGAATGTTAAAGATGAGCCTGACCCGGGAAAAACTTCAAAATCTTCCTTCTGCTTTTTTAATTGCTTCATATATTTCCTTTTCCGGAAATTCTCCTAAATTTTAATAAACTTAAAATGAATATAAAAGATACATATAAAAAGTCTTCAAATCTTAAGCGAATTATATTCCAGTTTTTTCTTAGATCCCAAAGGTTTTTCTGTTTTAGGCTTCATCTTCTGCTTTTTCAAAGTTCACATCAAACACATTGGGTTTTTCCAGCAGGAGCCTTATTTCATTTAGATTGCTAGCAATCTCGTAAACATCTGTGTTTTTGGAGCGGTATTTCATCAAAATTTCCTGGCTATCCTGTCCTGAAACCCAGAGATTTTCCCTCAGAGTATTCTCAAGGGCTTTTTCTTCTTCCTGGATTTGCCTTCTGAAATAGTTCAGTCTCTCCTCCAGATTTTCATATTCTTTTTCATATAGTTTCTTATCTCCATAGTCGAGGCTGACCTTGAACTCAAAATCATACTTCTTGCGGAATTGATCTACCAAGGATTCAAAGTTCAGGGTACTGTTAAGATTGCTGTAATCGAGCCCAAAACTGTAAGTATGGTTTGGGAACTCTGCATGGTGTTTCAGCAGGTCAAGAGCGTTATCAAATGTAAGGTTCCTCTGGGTTCTCATCCCTGAAAACCTTGAGCTTTTCATGCCGCCTGTTGTTTTTTTCTCTTCTTCATAACACTTATTGCAGGCCACAAGATCCGGAAGTTCCCGCTGCAAGCAGTTGTAAATGGAATTTTTCAGGTCAAAAACATCCAGTTTCAATTTTCCAGTATCCGTACCACCTGAAACAACTCTATCCAGAATAAGCTTCCTGATCGCTTCCTTCTGTTCTGGCACTTCCCAAAGTACATGCTGTAGCAGAACAGCAGTCATCCGGTCTACGCTGGTATGCCCGTTTACGACGGAAGCGACCCTGAGCATATTTACAATCTTTTTCCACCGTCTGTCCGAGACAAAAATATTTGAATTTTTAAGCTCTCTTCGGAGCGCCTTTATAATTGTCCTAACCTCGGGATCAACCGGGAGGTCTCTTGCCCTCTTCTGAGTTTCCTTTATATCCTCGATACTGAGTTTAGTTGAGGGTACAAAATCTTCTGTGTGTTTGAAGATTATGTCTTCTAGATTTTCTTCGTGCTGGATATAATCCACTCTGTATCTGAACAAAAAGCGGTCGTAAAGAGCCTCGAGGCTTTCATCTTCTTCAGGCAGCTCATTAGAAGCCCCAAAAACCGAAAAAAGAGGCACCTCAATAATCTCTTTGCCGTTATGGTATTTCCTTTCATTCAACACAGTCAACAAGCTGTTTAAGATGGAACTGTTTGCCTTGAAAATCTCATCGAGCAGGGCTATATGGGCAGTTGGAAGGTAACCCTCTACCCGTCTGCTGAACTCGTCTCTCTCAAGCGCCTTAAGGGAAAGAGGCCCAAATACTTCTTCAGGCGTGGAAAAACGAGTCAAAAGAGAATGGAAAAAGTTTCCCCCCTCGATAGTTTCGCAGATCTTGTTTGCTAGCAAAGTTTTTGCAGTACCCGGAGGACCAAGTAAAAGGACATGTTCACCGGAGAGAAGTGCAAGAAGAGACCCGTTGATTTCAGCATCTCGTTCTTTAAAGTAGTCTGAAAACTCCTGTTTGATATTGATAATTGTATTTTTTAAATCCAGGACTTTCATAAATTCCAAAACCTTTCTAAATTTCTCTTTTTCAGCATATAGTCTTTGTATACGAGAAAATACAATAATAGTGAATTAGCGATAGCTGTTAAAATAATGTTAAAAATGAACTCCCAATTTTTATGGGCCTTGCCTTAATTAATTTTTCTAAATATTCCTGCCCCTACCGCCAATATGTCTGCGAACTATATTTCTTCTTAGTGATATATTTTTCTGCCTTAATACAAATGAAACGATTAAGGTTCCTTACAGAGCAGGGGAAACTTCTGTAATAGCCCCCTCAAAAAATGACTAGTTTTTTAAGGATTATTAAGCCTTATTTTCCTAATTAAATATAATACCATTCCTTCTTCGATTAAGTTACATCTATTAAATAATTTATTTGCTGTTTAGAAAGCTTAAGTGCTTCGATTAATTGATTAAATATCGTTCTTTCCTTGCATTTATCATTGAATTTAGGATGGAAAAAATGACATTAGTTGCCTTGTTTATAAATAAAAATAAATTATGAGCAAACAAAGGGATTATAGTAATTATTTACTAATTTTAAAGATTATTATAGATTATTTCTCTAAAAAAATGGTTTTTAGAATATACCTTAAGTGGAAAAGTTCTAATTGCAGATTTATTGTCAAAAATAAGCCTTCCAGACCCTTAGTTTTAGCGATAATTTGGAAGGACCCTATTAGATTATAGATCTCAAATCCACATAAATAGCAGATAAAAGTCTGCAAAAACTTTTACTATTATACATATGGCCTGCTAGACTCATCCATATAAAATGAAAACAAGCACAGGAAGATATTATTTATAAAAATAAATTTCAGGGACTATTTAATCCCTGATGTGGAATGAAAACATCTGTCGAAGGGTTTGAATATATTTTATCAAGACCCGCAAGGTTACTTTCCAGCTTAAGCTGGTTTTCAGGTAGCCCTTGATAGAAATAATTCGCAGTATCTTTTAGGGTGCTTTCCTCACTACCAAAGTATAATCCACTCCTGAGAAACTCATTAGTTCTGAGAACTACATAACCTTTGTATTGAGGGATTGTAGTTACATCACCGATTCTGTAGTTATCGTAAGACGAGAGATTCGTTAGCGGGTTGTAAAAATACCTTGAAGAGTAATAGTCGGTGTAAATCGAGGAGTTGGTAGAAACATATTTAGTAACATAATCAAAACCGCTTAACTCTTCGGAAGTAAAATATTGGTGTGTTGCTTCGTTACCGAGAAGACTGGAGTCCGCGATACTGAAAACCGAAGAGACTAAAACAAAAGTAGAGAACAATAAAATCACTAAGAAGGCGGAACTGAGTTTCTTGGAGGAATTGTTAGCCATAAAATTCCAGAATACATACAATCCATACGCCATTATGAAAGCCATAAATGGACTGACAAAAAGCATAAACCTATCAGTTCTAAAGAGGACTACGAGCTGCCAGATTGTATTGATAGGATTGGGGATGTAAAATATAAGAGTTAGCAAAGCAAACAGCCCTATCACAGAAGCATAATTTTTCCTGTAATTTTTCAGGAGAAAACCTATTCCTATCAGGGCAAAAAATAAGAATATCGAATTATCTAGAAGCCCTATAAGACTAGTCAAGCTCTGCTGGAGTGTATCTGTCCCTCCAGCAGTTAGAACTACAGAATCAAACAGCTGGCTATTAAATCGGGGAGCTAGACTTCTTTGTACAAACACATATGCTACAAAGAACCAGTACGCAGTGAAAGTAACATTAACCAATATAAAGAAGGATTTGTTAATGTAGCTACCATTTCCTATGATGTATTCCGATGCGAGAAGAATAACTAGCAATAGGACAAATTGTGGAAGAGAAACATTATGAACCAAAGTTATAAAAATCGCAACGATTACTGAGAGTATTTTTAAGGAAAATTCGTCCTTCTTGAAATTAACACTGTAAATCAAGTACAATAATACAACGAACATTATGAATGCCATTGTGCGAGTGATTACATATGTACCGTAATAGAGTACTACAGAACTCGCGGAGAAAAGCACGCATGAAAGGAGCGAGATCTGCCTGTTGTGTGTTATGTAATTAAAAAGATAGTAAAGGAAAATTATGGTTATTGCATAAACCGGTGCAGTTACCAGGAAAAGTGATGACTTTGTACTTAAATGTAGGAGCTCAGTAGCTTCTGCGATAAATATGTGATAAAGAGGGAAGTAGGCATAGTCACTTAAGGAAGTAGGAATCATTTGTCCGGTATTTGCAATATAACTTGAAAGAAAAATGTGAGGCATGAGGTCTGTAGTACCGAAATAGAAATCGTAATTTAACGTAACACTGTAAATCAGGTTAATCGCAATTAAGAAAGATTCAGCCATAACAAGGGATGGATTTACATCTTTAGAGAAGATTTGCAGGAATAACAACAAATAAAGCCCTAAAATAAAGACGAAATAATATGATGGTCTGCTTCCCTGAGACAACAAGAGTGTTACCAAGGAACTGATATAAAATATTCCAAAAAGGTATGTGAGGGACTTTGTACTAAGTGACGGACAAATATCTATATCGTGCAAACTTATATCTTTTTTGTAAATGAACAGTATGAAAAGACAGGAAAGTATTGCAGGTATTCCTGTAAATAGCCCCCGAAGAGCATAACCGAACTTTTCGGTTACAAACATCCATAAGAACGCTAATATTACTGCGAAAATTATAGCTATCGGCAGCAGAAAGGAAATTAACTTCATTATACGATCATTATCCAATCTGGACCCTGCTTCTTTACTTAATCCTAACATGCTATCTCCATGCCTTAAACAATCATAATTTCACAAATCTAATGATATATTATCCAAATTTCTGTGTTTGAAAATCGATGAGAGTTCATCAGGCCGTATTAATTAAGAAGTTTTTGCCTGAAGAACCTCCTATATATATTCAAGTGTTTCGGTTATGTTTAGAACATATGGTAAATAACTTCGTGAATATTAAACGTCTGAGCAAGAACTGAGGTTTGACACAAGAGGGGAATTTGCAAAGCTGTACAAAAAACCTAGACCATAAGCAAAGTGTTGTACAGGAATAATAAACAGGGCAAGAAGGCCGGATTTCGATCTCATTTTATAGGCAACCTGGATTGAGGTAATGAAAACAAGAACAAAATATACGGTTATGAGTGCAAGAAGAAGAAGACTTGGAGTTAAGTATTTGATAGAAGCAACAAGCAAAGCCGCTGCAAGTACAATAGCAATAGAAGGTAGAAACGCATACCAGCGAACAAATTCTCCATGCTTCTTGAAAAGTTCTGCCATCCACATACCATATTTAAACATCCTTACAGAAAAGGACTTGAGAGTGCCTCGTCTATGATGTAGAACCTGAGCTTCCGGAATATACAAAAACTTGTTTCCTTTCTTACCTATTCTGTAGTTTAGGTCACAATCCTGGCCCACTATAAACAGCTCGTCAAATCCCCCAACTTCTTGAATTGCAGATTTTTTGTACATTGCATTACAATTGGGGAGAGAGGTTACATAATGCTTTTTTATAGAGTTTTTAGACTGAGCCGAACCTCCGGAACCCAAAAAAGACTCCTGAGCATATCCCACCACCCTACCAAATATAGGATCAGTGTCAAAGATCAAGTTTGGGCCTCCAAAGCACATAACGTCATCGGAAGCATCCTGCATTTCACGGACAAGAGTTTTCAACCACTGAGGATGAACCTTACAATCGCCGTCAGTAAATGCGACAAGATCTCCCCTGGCATTCTTCACACCAAGGTTTCTCGCTGCACCAACATTCTTTCTTTCATTAAGAAGGAGTTTAACAGGATATTTCTGTACGATGTCGCGTGTTTTGTCGGTGGACATGCCATCAACGATAATAATCTCATAAGAATTTTGCGGGTAATCGAGATTAAGAAGTGACTCAATACATTCTTCAATAAATTTTTCTTCGTTACGAATACCTACTACAACTGAAACAAAAGGGTATTTCATAAAAATTGACCCCGTTTTAACGTCATTGTTTTCGGATTTGCTCATTTAAAAATATCATTCTTGAGATGGCATGCAGTATTATTCCTGTAAATACCATAAAGGCTCCTATAATTGTCAGCATCACCATAAGAAGTGTAGGCCCGAAGCGCAAGTATCCTCCTGTCAGAAGATAATTCTGTAAAAACCTCAGCCCCATAAAAAGACCTGCAGATGCCATGATCAGGCCAGGGACGGAGAAATAGTACAGAGGCCGTCTATATTCCATATCTTTAAGGATGCGGAATAGTACTTTAGGTCCATGTATAAAAGGATTCTCGCTTGAGCAGTCCTCAAGATCATACCGACAATGGATTTCCACCTCAGTAAACTTCAAATTGTAATCTTTGGCTTGGATGAGAATTTCAGAGCCTGCAGACATGTCTGTGCCATTTAAATTTATATTTTCAATAGCTTTTTGTCCATAAGCTCGAAAACCACTCTGGGAATCAGTAACATTCAGACCGCCTGCAATAAAGGTTGCAATATCAAGGACTTTCATCCCGAATTTACGGTAAATAGGGACATTTTTACCGTTTCCATTAACAAATCTTGAGCCAATTACCAGATCAAACCCATTTTTCAAGGGTTCAAGAAGCTTGGGAATTTCAGAAGGATCGTGTTGACCATCAGAGTCAATTATGACCATAGCGTTTGCATCGAGCTTACGAGCAGTTTCAAAGCAGTTCCTTAGGGCTGCTCCATATCCTTTATTTGTTTTGTGACGAACTACATAAGCACCAAGAGATTCGGCGATATCGACGGTATTATCGGTACTTCCGTCGTCTACAACTACTACCCTGTCAACATATTTTTTGCAGCCGTTGATAACATCTGCAATGGCGTGGGCTTCGTTATAGGCAGGCATGGCTGCAATCGTAATGGCCATATGCAATCATCTACCTCTTTGAAGATAAAACCGGAAAGTGTCCATAATAACGTAGTTTATTAGATAAGAATTAGTAAGAATTCCAAATTCGGTGAATATATTTTTCAGAGTCATCGCTCCATAATTTTTAAAGGGTTTCAAGGGTCTCCTATGTCTATATTACAGAGAATTAATTGGGTGAATTGTTCTCCTTCTTTTATTCAAAAGAAGGAATGTAAATACTCCGTAAATGAGTCACGACATTTAATATAAGACCTGTATTTGTTTTAATATATGAGCTATATAAGCATTTAGACATTAAAAATAATTAAGCAGTAGTTCCTGTAATAAAAATAATGAGGTTTATATCAAAGATCTATTCGCCTGAATAATAGCTTAGAAGACATCTATTAATTATCTGGTATACATAAATAATAGAAAAAAATTACACTAACATAAGAAATTAAAGATTATCTTGTTATATATCAAATATTACACATCTACAGACTCGATCCCGAAAATTTTGTGATAAATTGCAGAAATTTGAATTTTAAAGAGAGCAAATTTCTTTCAGGAAGATAAAAAGGAGAGAAAAATGTTTTATATACCAAGCAGGAAAAGGGAAAGAGATTTTATACAACTAGGTAATTGAGTAGATCGGGTTAAAACATTCTTGAAAATAGATATAATGCAGGAAATAAACTCTGCTAAATCAAAAGAAAGCCGAGATTAAAGCTTGGACAGTTTTCACCTTTCCGGCTTATTCTTTACAATTGAAGACCAAAGAAGTTGGTGAGAGGAAGTAGGAAGGTTTCCGAAAAACCTCATTAGAACAGAAAAATTGGCAGATTAGCCCGAATAACAAAAAGCTGGGAAGCAAAAAAACAAAAAAATCGTTTTATGAGGAGTCATATGTCCGGAAACCAGAAGTTTCCATCTGACCTGCTGCTAGTAGCAGGCCTAGTAATTCTTACAGATATTTTCGTACTAGTTCCTGTACTTAGCGAAAGTCTTATTCGTACAGCTCTTGGTTTACCCTTGTTACTCTTTCTTCCAGGTTATGCCCTTATAGCCATGCTTTTTCCGGAGAAAAGCGGACTTGAAGGAATGGAGAGAATAGCTCTTTCTATTGCAATGAGCGTTTCAGTTGTGCCTTTGATAGGGCTTGCACTTGGCCAGACCTCCTGGGGAATCCATGAAATACCTCTCCTTACAAGCTTTTCCGGGTTTACCCTTACAATGTTGGTAATAGCGTATATTAGGAGAAGTCGTCTACCTGCGGATAAAGCATTTGAGGTATCCTTCAGAACCCTTGCTTTCAATCTAATATCAGGGGCAGAGCCAAGATCGAAAACTGAGAAAAGTCTCAGGATAATTCTAGCCCTTTTCGTTCTTATCTTGATAGGAACTGGAGCTTACGTTGTTCTAGTGCCTCAGGAGAAGAATCCATATACAGAATTTTATATCCTAGGGACCAATGGAATGGCTAATAATTATACAACGCAGTATATACAGGGAGAAAGTGGAAACTATACTATAGGAATAGCAAACCATGAGTACAAAACAATGAACTATACAATGGAAGTAAGGCTCGAAAATAAATCACTGCCCCTTCCGGAAAACCTGCAACATGTCAAGCTTGACCATAATACTACTTTGGAAGAACCTCTTAAGATTACGCCTCCCTTTGAGGGAAATAATATGAAGCTTGAGTTCCTGCTTTTTAATGAGACTGAAAAGAATGTACCCTACAAAGACCTGCACCTCTGGATAAACGTTAAAAAGGAGGTGTGAAGATGGGAACATTTGAGAGTCTGAATGGAAAGAGTCCGGAAAACACAAGAACGAGAACATCTGAAAATTTGAATGAAAAAGTGCCTGAGATAAAAAACAAATGGGTTTATCTAACAGTTCCAATTATAGCGATTGTTTTTGCGGAAGTAATGATATATCTTGGAAAGGAATTCGAAGCCATGGAGATGCACGCACTAATTCTCCTTGGACTCTCTTTTTCCATAATGTTCATAAAAAGTGAAGAAATTCAGAAAACTTACCAGGCACTCCTTCTCCTGCCGATATTGCGTCTGATAGATCTTTCAATGCCGCTTTTCTATGAAGAAAAGTTGTATAACCTTATTTTCGTATACGGTCTACTAGCAATTCCTGTAAGCATTGTAGTCGCTAATCAAGAATTTACTCGCACAGAGCTCGGAATAACCTTTAAAAAAATAGTGATATACATCCCGTTGTCAATATTGCTGGGCTTTTTGTTAGGAATAGGAGAATTCATCGTAGTCGGGGGAAACCCTCTCATAAAAGATCTTTCAATTTTTAACCTCCTGAGTCTCATCATAATCATGATCTTTTTTGTGAGTCCCTTAGAAGAAATAATTTTCAGGTCAATCCTGCAAAATCGGCTAGGCACAGTATTAGGTAGCGTAGAGGCACTGATTATTACAAGTTTTTTATTTGGGATAATGCACTCAGGATATGGAAATATCTACGAGACTCTTTATATATTCTGTGTAGGGGCCCTTTTAGGCTACCTATTTAATAGAACACGAAGTCTCCCATTGGTTGCGTTAATTCATGGATTTATGTGTATATTCTTTTTCGGGATAATTCCCCTTCTCCTTTAAATTTTTCATTCATGATAATATTCAGAAAATGAAGAAAGGTATTTGATAAGGGAATTAAGCCAAAAACGAAACTTCAACATTACAAAATGGAAAAATAAGTATTAGCAACTTTTCCATTTTTTCATTGCATTTATATTTTTTTTAGTATTGACCAAAAAGTTTAGGTATACTATAGTTCATTTGAGCAAAAAAATAAACAGGGATCGCAAACTGCCTACCCAAGTCGAAATTGAAGTCAATTACTAATGTCTTTTTTGAGAACAAGCGTTGAGCCAAAACCGTTGCGCCGGTTTATCACGCCGACCACGGCGTTGTTGAGGTTTTGGCTCAAGACTTTTTGAAAAGGTTTGCGGTCAAGCTGTATTAAAAAGGCTTGAGAAGCCCAGCGACACTCTTCTAAAATTATTGAGGAAATAGTTCAACAACCTTAAAAAGAATGACAGCAGCAAAAGAAAACAGCAATGGAATAATTCCCATATTTAAAGAAACTTTGACAGCGTTTTCCCAGTGTTTTGACATAGGAAGAAAATACCTAAACAAAAGCAGTAAAAGTAAGACTGCTGTAGCTACAGATGCACCATCAGAGATTCCTGGTATCACGGTCGCCGCTGAGAGCGCACCTGAAGAAAATGAGTTAGATGCCATTAAACTTGTAAGCGTAGCGAGGACTCCTTGAGTTGATTAGCGTATTTAAGAAACCAAATAAACAATAAGATATAAAAATCCTGCTCATACTACTGACAAACGTCAAGAGGAGAAATTATAAACTTAAGCTTTGGAGAAAAGCAGGAACTGTCTTAATAGAGAACTAAATTCTATGGGCTTACTCAACAGAAAGAAAAGAAATCTGAAGTACAGAATAAATGTGAAAGCCTTGAAAAAAATAAATTTCTTGAGTAGGTATCTTTTTTAACACATACCCGTTTTCAGTCTAGAAAAAAGTTCTTAACCAATAGATAAATGTTCCCCATTATTTGATTACTGAAAGTTTCAAGAATATCAGTTCATTTAGTTTTTTAGAAGGACAACAACATTATAAGTAATAGATAGAAGGTTTACTGTTAGACTTGAAATGCAAAACTAGAACATGAACTGAAGAATGCAATAAAAGGTAAAAAGAGAGATAAATAAATAAACTAACTTATTTAAATAATTACGAAGTATACTCAAGTAAAAATTAAGGATATTCATGAAAGGCAAAGAGGGAAAATATCGGGAAAAGTAATGGCATTAGCTTTTAAGATTTACTCTAAGAGTTTATATTAGCCCGTATACAGGGAATACGGAAAAATAAAAGCTAGATAAAACTGTGAAAAATTAAGCAGATATTTTTATGCTCCAACAGAAAGTTTCTGGTCAACAAAAACCAGAGGAACGGAGGGAACAATGAACTCGACTGAATTTAAAATTCACAATTCTTCTAAGATATATGGCACTTCTGTAATTGGAAAAGACACGGTAATAATGGAAAATGTGATTTTGGGATATCCCGAGCACAGGATTTTGATGGAAATCCTGAAGCAAAACATTGAAATTGAGGACTGTGATTTTCCAGGGTGTACTATAGGTCCAGATTCGATTATAAGGGCTGGATCAACGATATTTTCTAACGTAAAAACTGGAAAAAACTTCAAAACCGGGCATAATGTAATGATTAGGGAAAATACGGAAATTGGAAACGACGTTCTTATCGGAACCAATGTCATTATAGATGGACATGTGAAGATAGGAGACAATGTAAGCATTCAGGGAAATGTTTACATTCCGACTAATGTTATTATCGAGGACAATGTATTCATCGGACCCTGTGCGGTTCTGGCCAATGATAAGTACCCTATTAGAAAGAAGTACGAACTAAAGGGTCCTGTTTTGAGAAGAGGAGCGTCTATAGGTGCAAACGCCACCCTACTACCAGATATTGAAATAGGAGAAGGAGCAATGGTTGCAGGAGGAGCACTTGTGACAAAAAATGTTCCCGCCTGGAAGCTTGCAATCGGAGCACCTGCAAGAATACAAGAACTTCCAAAAGATTTAAAGGAATTGAATAGGATATAAACTTATTAAAAAGTCAATGTTAAGTAGATTAATTTATCAGAATTATTAAAAGAGGTCCCAAGATGATCCCAATTGCCAAGCCCTTACTGGGTAAGGAAGAAATTGATGCAGTAACAGAGGTTCTGAGTTCAGGCATGATTGCACAGGGCCCAAAAGTCGAAGAATTTGAGCTTGCTTTTTCTGAATACACTGGTTGTAAGTATGCAGCTGCTGTCAACTCTGGCACTGCAGCCCTGCATATTGCGCTTCTTGCCAATGGCATAGGAAAAGGAGATGAAGTAATTACAAGTCCCTTTAGTTTCATTGCAACAGCAAACAGCGTCCTTTACACCGGAGCAAAACCTGTTTTCGCAGATATTGAATCGGATACATATAATATAGATCCTGAAAGAATTCAGGAAAAAATCACTCCAAAAACCAGAGCTATTTTACCTGTCCACCTCTACGGGCACCCTGCAGACATGAAAGCCATAACGGAAATTGCAGAAGATAATAAGCTTATTGTAATTGAAGATGCCTGCCAATCCCACGGCGCAGCATGTCTTGGAAAGAAGGTAGGTAGTTTCGGAACAGGTGCATTCAGTTTTTACCCAACTAAAAATATGACAACCAGCGAAGGTGGAATGCTCACTACAGACGATAAGGAAATTGCAGAGAAGGCACAAATGATCCGGGCCCATGGATCAAAAGTTCGTTATTTGCATGAAACGCTGGGATTTAACCTGCGCATGACTGATATTGCAGCTGCAATTGGGCTTGTACAGCTTGGAAAATTGGGTGGATTTACCGCAACCAGGCAGAAAAATGCAGAAATTCTATCAGTAGGGTTAAAAAGCATACCCGAAATTGTACCTCCAGTGATAAAAGATGGCTGCACTCACGTGTTCCACCAGTATACGATCAGAGCAGAAAAGAGATATCAACTGGCAACTTTTCTGAAAGAAAAAGAAATAGGAACTGGAGTCCATTATCCGATAACCATTCACAAACAGCCTGTCTACAAGGAACTTGGATACAAAGATTCCCTGCCAGTTTCGGAAAAGGCAGCAGAAGAGGTTATTTCTCTCCCTGTGCACCCTGCATTATCCAAAAATGATTTGCAGGAAATCGTCGAAGCGATCAAAGAATTTTACGTAAAGGAATGAGTAGTTTTTCAACTACTCCATCCTCAAAACCAGGAAGTGAGACTTTGATTAAAGTAGGAGTAATAGGTACAGGTGCCATGGGGCAGAATCACGTAAGGATCTACAGTGAAATGGATGGCGTGGAGCTTGCCGGAATATCGGATGTAGACCAAAAGCGTGTTGAGGCAATGGCTACGCAGTTCAAAACAAAAGCCTTTACAGATTACAAGAAAATGCTTGCCGAAGGGCTTGATGCGGTAAGTGTAGTTGTGCCTACTAAGTTGCATAAACAGGTTGTACTTGATGCTCTTGAAGCAGGGGTACATGTCCTTGTAGAAAAGCCTATTGCAGATACGACTGAAAATGCAGACCTGATGATTACAGCCGCAAAAAAGGCAGGAAAAATCCTTATGGTTGGGCACATTGAACGCTTTAACCCTGCAGTCATAAAGCTCAAAGAGATTATAAATTCAGGTATATTGGGGAAGATAGTTTCGATATCAACTAAGCGAGTCGGACCCTATAACCCGAGGATTAGGGACGTGGGAGTAATCCTTGATATTGGTGTCCATGACATAGATGTAATTTCATACCTTTACGGTAAGAGAATAAATAGCGTTTATGCAATCGCAGGTGCAGATATTCATTCATTCGAAGATCACGCATCAATTATCCTGCGCATGGACCATAATTTTGCAGGAGTTGTAGAAACAAACTGGCTGACTCCGCATAAGGTAAGGCAGCTGACAGCAATAGGAGTTAAAGGGGTTGCTTATCTAGATTACATTAATCAAACAGTACAACTGCATGATAACGAATGGATAAGAAAAGCCAAAGTCGAACATAGTGAACCCCTGAAAAACGAACTCACCTATTTCATAGATTGTGCTGCAACGGGTAAAAGCCCTAACCCATGTGGAGAAGATGGAAAACACGCCCTTGAAGTGGCAATGGCCGCCATAAAATCCTACCAGGAAGAAAGATTAATTGAAGTAGGACAATAAGCTGGAAAACGCTCTGAATAATATATTGAAAACTTTGAAAATAGAAAAGATTTGAAAAATCTAAAAAACAACTTGGAAAGTGATGAATATGGGTAAATTAGAAAAACTTATTACGGAAAGAGGTCCAATCAAAAAAATAGGAGTACTTGGAATGGGTTACGTAGGTATTCCTTCAGCGATTCTTTTTGCAGATGTACCATCTTTTAATAAAGTTCTTGGTTTCCAGCGCAACTCAAAAAGCTCGAGTTACAAAATAGATATGCTCAACCGTGGAGAGAGTCCTCTCAAAGGAGAAGAACCAGGCCTTGAAGATCTTATTAGCAAAGTTGTGAAAGCTGGCAAGTTCGAGTGCACTTCCGATTTCTCAAGGATATCAGAACTTGATGCTGTCACGCTTGCAATCCAGACTCCTTTTGCAAATCCCAAAGATCTGGAGCCTGACTTTTCAGCGCTAATTGAAGGTATAAGAAACGTAGGAAAGTACCTGAAACCGGGAATGCTTGTAGTTCTTGAATCTACGATTACCCCAGGTACAACCGAAGGTATGGCAAAAAAGATTCTTGAAGAAGAGTCAGGCCTGAAAGCGGGAGAAGACTTTGCCCTTGCCCATGCCCCTGAAAGAGTGATGGTAGGCAGACTTTTGAAAAATATCAGAGAACACGACAGAATCGTAGGCGGCATTAATGAAGTAAGTACCAAGAGAGCTATTGAGCTCTATTTTCCTGTGCTGACTGTAGGAAAAGTAATTCCTATGAGTGCAACTGCAGCCGAGGTCACCAAAACCGCAGAGAATACTTTCCGCGACCTCCAGATTGCAGCAATTAACCAACTTGCTCTTTACTGTGAAGCCATGGGCATAAACGTGTACGATGTCAGGACTGGGGTAGACAGTCTAAAAGGAGAAGGCATTACAAGAGCTATACTCTGGCCAGGAGCAGGCGTTGGAGGTCACTGCCTTACAAAGGATACATACCATCTGGAAAGAGGAGTTAAGATCGGAAATGGACAGCTGGACTATCCAGAAGATGCAGACTCAATCTACGTACTTGCAAGAAAAGTCAATGATTTCATGCCTGTACACATGTATAACCTAACTGCTGCAGCCCTTAAAAGAGTTGGGAAGGAGATGAAAGGCTCAAAGATTGCAATGCTTGGTTGGGCTTTTATCAGGGATTCAGATGATGCGAGAAATACGCCTTCAGAACCTTACAGAGATCTCTGCCTGAAAGCAGGTGCAACGGTTAAGGTGCATGATCCTTATGTTGTGAATTATCCAAGAGTTGAGATTTCGGACGACCTTGAGAAGGTTGTCAAGGATGCGGATGCAGTAGTGGTGCTTGCAGGGCATAGTGCTTACCTTAATGTAAAGGCTGATTGGATAAAGGAGGTTACAGGTAAGGCAAATCCAGTCATTGTGGACGGGAGAAATGTAATCGAACCAGACGAGTTTATTAGCAAGGGATTTGTCTATAAAGGAATAGGAAGAGGAGATAAGAACGAGCATGCAATAATATGACATAGTCTTAAATAGATTAGTTCCATTTTTCAACTGAGAGAAAAAGTGAAGATAATGATCGAAAAATTGAAACAAAATCCGGAACTCTGGGAATTATTTACTAAAAAAGAAGAATATAATTTGACCTTTTCTGACCAGTACGACAGGTTTCCTTACTATTTAAGTAGCCAGAGAAATGTTTTTGATCCTAGAGTTTCGAAATTTCTGGTAGAAAACGGATTACGTCCCGAATATCCAGATGGGAAAAGATTCGCAGTTTGCCTTACTCATGATATTGATGTGGCATATCCGGAAAAACTCTACCCGATCATTGGAACTGCCAAAGCCTTAGCTAAAGGGAAATTAACAGATGTTATGAAGACACCTTTTTGCAGAATTAATAAGAAGTGGAACCCTTGCTGGAATTTTAGAGAAATAATGGAGCTGGAGGCAAAATATAATGCAAAATCCAGCTTTTATTTTCTGGCCTTAAGGCCTGGGGAAAAAGACTTCAATTATGAAATTGAGGATCTTGAAGCCGAATTAAAGTTTATATCTGCTCATGGGTGGGAAGTAGGATTGCATGGAGGGCACGAATCTTACAACAGCTTAGAAGATATAAAGGAAAAAAAGCAAAGACTTGAAAAAGTTTTAGGCAAAGAAGTTATAGGATACAGGAATCATTATTTAAGGTTTAAAGTACCGGATACATGGGAATTTTTAAGTAAGGCAAACTTTAAGTATGACACAACATTCGGGTATTCAGATTGTGCAGGCTTTAGAAATGGTATGTGTCATCCTTTCAGGCCTTACAATATAAATACCGGAAAACAAATCGATATCATTGAGATTCCTCTCATCGTCATGGATCGGACTTTATTAAGAGATTACATGCGGCTTGACGTTAAAAAAGCCTGTGAGCTCATAAAAAGACTTATTGATAAGGTTGAACAGTACAATGGTGTAATCACAGTTCTGTGGCACAATAATACATCCATGGATGGACAAGGTCTTAAATATTACGAGAAATTCCTCAAATACGTTTCCGATAAAAAAGCCTGGATTGCAAGCGGAGAAGAGATATATAATTGGTGGTCTACCACTATTGAATCAAGAGAGTGAAAAAAGTCTCAATAAGCGAGAATATTCCGCTGATATTATCGGCACTAAAATAAATTGTGAACAAACAAAGATATTATATAAATTATTTACTGGTTTTAAAGAGTATTATAAATTATTTCTCTAAAAAAATGGTTTTTAGAGTGTACCTTAAATGGGGAAGTTCTAACTGTAGATATATTGTCAAAAATAAGCCTTCTAGATCCTTAGTTTTAACGATGATTTGGAAGGACCCTATAAGAATAGTATCATCTATCAGCATAGATGATATCTTCCGATCTCATTATTCTCCTTCTTTTGAGTTCTTTGAGCATCCCTTGGTAAATTTTAGGTTCTGCTGCATTTGCTTCATTAATCAGAAACAATAAAGGTTTCAGTGTTTGAGATTCAAGTGCAAGAGTCAGTTTCATGCCAATAAAGAATCCTCTATGCGTTGAGTGACCACATTTGTATTCTTTGTTTTCCAAACTTTCTTTGGTAATCTTTTTTGAGTACCAGTTCAGGTTGAGGTTTATATCTGTACTGTCAATTATAATGCCTCTTGATTCATTTTTTATTTCGGGGCATAATTCGTTCAAAACTTCAAAAACAAAATCAATAAACTGTTCTGCCTCATACTTACTGAGAATACCGTAAATTTCGTTTTCAGTTGGTACTAAACTGATTTTAAAAATGTCTCAAGCTTTTCCTTTATTTTAATTCCCTGATAGCATAGGAAATTTCACAGGAAAAAACATGCTCAAAAGAACAATTTTTATAGTAGGTACTGATTTGTGGAGGGGCACAATGCCCCTCCTTGTAAGACTTTGCTTACAAAATCTCAAATCAAAAACATTTAATAGTTCAGACAATAAGTCCCATTTGAAATCTTCGTTTAGTGGTATAAGCGGGGGTTTCGTAATCATCATCAGAGAAGGATTAATAATCTTTCTCAATAAAATTTACGATTTTTTATGATCTTAATTAATATTCAGACGAAAAATTGAATGTACTTTTTGGAGAGAAACTAATAATAACCTTAATTAATGGAATAAAAAAGTAATAACCTCCAGTTTGATAGTGAGTTTAAGAGGACCTTATATTGATTTATAAGACAAATTCATAAATTCACTTTTACTTATTTTCTAGGTTATCATACACTTTGGAAATATATTCGCATAGTTTTTTATAGGGAGACTTCAAATTATATGTGACAGTTGTACACATTGCAAATACATACAACTGAAGTCCTAAATTTTGTAGTCTGTGTTTAAATTTGAGAATATACGGAAGTGATATAATGAGAAAAGTATTTTCAGCAACTCTTGCTCTCATAGTTTTGCTCTCGTTTGCTACAAGTGTACAAGCTCTAGAATCTAAAACAATGCAACGAGACAACGGTGCTTCTGCATGGGCCTGTTGGTCTAACGCGACAGATAGTAATCTAATTACCGACACTTATTTGTCTGTAGTTAAATCTAATGATGGGACTGATATCTATCTAAGTACCTATACATGGAATACCACAACCGGCGAAACAGTAAATGATGATTATGGGTATATGTTTACAAAGGATAATGTTTTTACGATAGATAAAAAGCTTAATTCTGCAAGTCTGTGTGAGGTTCCAATTAATGTTTATAACTGGTATACAGGTGAAATGAAGACCTTGAACGTCACAGCTGATTGGACTGGAACAGGCGAAGTTCAGAAGGGCAGTTCCACGTATGTTTCAACAAACGGTGATTACAGATTTAAGAGTACCAGCAGTTCTAGTCATAGAACAGCCACAGCTACAGGGAGTATAAACAATAAAGACCTTGGACAAAACAGTTATGGTAATTTGTATAATTTTAAGTCTGCATATATAGATATGGAAAAATAATCAAAAGATAAAAATTAAAAATCCTCACGTTTTCGAGTTTTATAAACTTTCCAATGGCTACGTTTATCTAAACATAGCCATTTTTCTTTTTGATAAGCCTCAAATTTGCACGTGAAAAGAGAAGGATGTTAATTAATTTAAGAAATTACAACAGGAAATATTTCAATAATAGATTTTAGACTCTTATTTTTATCTCTTTTTGTATCAAGACTCACAGAAATGATCTTGTACAAAAAACCTAAATCAGGCTTCTCCATTTAAGTTTATCGATAAGCCATTTATATGATTTTCTGTAACTGGAAATTTAGATAATTCTCTTTGGTGATCAAGTCAATGTTTTTATGTTCAATCATGAAAACAAAATTATTTTTTATTTATAAAATAAAGCTTCCCTCTAGCTTTCAACAGCCTCAATAAGAAACTTTGAAAATGTATTTTTCCCTTGAAACTATTGATTATCCCACCTGTCCTTTGTACTGCAGATTAATAATTGGACTTTAGTCGATTGAATGATTTTTTTTGTGAAAGCCGATTTTGAACTTGGCTATTCGATAGATCATAAGAATCTAGGTTACAGCCAATAGCCTTACTATTCGGGTGTAAAATAATCAGTAAAATAGTTACTGAATAATAATTATCAATAGTTTTTTATATTATTACCCTTATGTACATTCTGCAGGTCGACTGATCTACTTATTACATGAAAAAATTTACCTCCTTAAAAACCCCTAAACTGTTAATAATAAACACCACCCCCAACACTTCCACTTGTCGGCCTGCCAATCCTCCTTTTTTGTGAATTAAAGTTTAAAAAAGTATTTTTAAATCCAGAAAATAGCGTTACATTTATCTTAAAATGTAGCTACTATCCTATTATCCAGTTGCTTTCCTAAAATTACTTTATTACTGCGTGAATAAAGCAGTTATTGAGAATTGTATATCAAGATAAGAGAAAAAATACCGTAGTTTAAAGGAATAGCCCCCTCAAAAAATAGCTAGTTTTTTAAGGGTTATTAAGCCTTATTTCTCCAATTAAATTTAGTGTCAGTCCTCCCCCAATTAAGGTACAGCCATTAAATGATTTATTTGCTATTTAGAAAGCTTAAGTGCTTCAATTAATTGATTAAATTTCGTTATTTCCTTGCATTTATCATTGAATTTTTAGATGGATAAAAGTGACATCAAGTGCCTTAGTTAGAAATAAAAATAAATTGGGAACAAACAAAGAGATTATAGCAATTATTTGCTGATTTTAAAGAGTATTATAAATTATTTTTCTAAAAAAATGGTTTTTAGAGTATATCTTAAATGGGTAGTTCTAACTGCAGATATATTGTCAAAAATAAGTCTTTTAGATCCTTAGTTTTAACGATAATTTGGAAGGACCCTATTCTGTAAGGAAAGCTTCGATTTTGGAACGGGCTTCAAGAAATTTCAGTGAAATTTCACTCTCACTGCGAAAAAATTAGTAGATTTGCTGATTTTTTTAGATGGGTGGGAAAATAAATGAATTTACGACCTTCCTAAGCCAGGATACACATTAATTTCAATTTCCGGCTGCCAATTGGTCAATTTTTATATATCTTCAGTAATAATATCCTATTGGGTATCTTATATGAGGGGATTCGATGAAAAAGAAGACCAGACCAGTTGAGAAAGAAGTTAACATTTGGGACTGGAACTCAAGTTTATGGTCTTATGGTTTCCAAGATCTAAATACTTCCGCGCCTGCTTCACTTTTTACTCATATCCCAAATGTACCTTATTTTGATCTTCGAATTTATCGGGAATCTATGATAAAGTCATTGATTAAGGCACACAGCAAAGATATGTACCAGCTACTTGGGAAGGTTCACTTTGATGGAAACTATTACAGAGTAAAATGTACAAGTTCAGGTGAGTGGGAATACTGCTGGTATCTGGCTGTCAGGGTTCAATTTTTTGGAAAAATGGTGGGAATGACTCTTTACCCTAAACGCCTGGTTTCACAGAAAGAAAAAAGAATTGTCTATCGGTCAATGATCCTGATTAACCCTTATCAGCTCTGGGAAGAAGCTCTTGTAACTAAGTTCTGGAACTTGCAGGAGAGGGTTGAATATCTGATAGCCAGAATTCTTTTTCACGAATGCATACACGTTATGATCTCTCTTGGAAATATTCTGCCTTCAGGCTTCGAGCATACGGATATTTACCTTGAGTTCAGGAAAATGCTGGAAGTATCGGTCTTTAAGAAGCTTTCCATCAAGCTTCATAATGTACAGTTTCGTCTCTGGAATCTTGTATTGTTTGGAACATCAAGTCCCGAAAGTGAAAAAAAACTGCTTGAAAGAGTTCAGGAAATATATGAGTTTCTTATCAACGAAAAGTACAGTAACCAGAAAACTGGAAAAGCTTTTAGTTTTCCTTCTAATAACACAAAAATTGCCAGAAAATACGCATGGGTGGCTGCTGTCAAAGCCGGAGGGAGCAGACAAGTTAGCAAAAGAGTCTGGCAAGTAGAGGTTCACAGACTCAGCATAGCACTGAGAGAACTTTTTGACGGGATTGATACAGAACTAGATAATATAGGATTTACATGGAAGTAAATAACTCAGGTTCCTGTCTATTGAAATTTTCAAACGTTTTATATTTATTTTCCAGTTCCGTAAGCGAGTTTTCTTGATTTTTAGTCCCTAACCGAATTTTCTTGATTCCTCATTCTCTCAAAACGTCCCCATTAATTTTTTTAGAGCCAAACCCTATACCTTACTACTCCAAAACTTTTATAATTTTTGTAATATCAGGAAGTTCATGCATAGGATATTCTTCAAAAAATATGATTTTCTGTTCCTCGTCGATAATTATGTTTGCCCTCTGAGAGACTCCTTCTTTTTCCCTGAATATTCCATATGTTCTGGCAACTTCCCCATGAGGCCAGAAGTCCGAAAGAAGCTTGATGTGCGTTATTTCCAGTTCCCTGGCCCATGCCCTTTTTGATGGTATGGGGTCTACACTTATACCAAAAGCCGCTGTGTTCAGTTTATTAAAGATTTCGTGGTTTTCTTCAAGTGATTTCATCTGTTCTGCACAAACACTTGTCCAAGCAAGTGGATGGAATGATAGAAGCACCTTCTTGCCAGTGAAGTCATAGAGATGCACCTCTTTCTGTTTGTGGTCTTTTAACCTGAAATCCTGAATTTTATTCCCTATTTTAATTTCGCTCATAGTAAATTTCCCCTATTCCAATATAAATCATCTATATTTAATAAATTGTCTGTCTGCTGGCTTATCATTATTTTTTACAGCATGGAATAAAAATTGGAAATAAGAAAACGGATCAAAATTGGTATAAACCATAAAAACTGCACAAAAAAATAGTTTGCATTTAGAAACAATGCAAAAAATAAAATTTTAAGAGTGACTTCAGTGATAAACAATAGAAATCAGCAAAATCAATTTTTAACCTTATTTATACCTCATTTTTCCGAGTTTTTTCCTCTAATTAATTTCTTGCATTTTTCGATTATACTTTCATTTTTCGGCCCTGATTTCTTATTATTCACTTTATCGCGTTTCATTTGATCGTGTTCTTTACGAGATTTCGGTTTAGAAGTTGCTTTGGACATTGTTAAACACCATCTAAAATAATAAGGTTAATTTTCTTAGAGTTATTATGTCCGTGGATTAACAATCAACTATAAAAAATGAGTGTTTTTTATCACTTAATTCAATGAAAAAGTAAGCTTTGAAATGAGAAATAGATAAACTCCGTGAATACAAATCTCGTATCAACAGTCACTCCTCCGTTTTCAACATTATTTATAATCCTCAAGCTTTTTTGAGGATTGAAAATTGGGGGATTTTAATCCGGCTAAATGAGGAATTATTCACCGGCATTGACACGAACGATACATAATGTATAAATTTCCCACGCCCTTTACAATGATACTTCACTTCTTTTCAATTTAAGAGATTCAATTATTTAACAGTGATACAATTAGCCTTTTTCACAGTGTTCTTACCTGCTGCGTTTTTCACAGTCAAAGTAACAGTGTACTTTCCTGCTTTTGTATATTTATGTACAGGACTCTGTAATGCTGAAGTGGTCTTATCTCCGAAGTCCCATGACCAGTAATAGGCGTCAGTACTTTTATCAGTAAACTGCACATTCAATGGACGACTTCCACTGCTTGGAGATGCAGTAAAATCAGCTACTGGAAGGAAACTTATTGTGCCCATGTAGATATCAGCTATCTTTTCTCCCGAATTGCTCCATTTATAATCAGTCCACACAATTTTGTTACCGTATATAGCAGGCCACTCTTGATCAGACTTTTCTTTAGTGTGTATTTGTTGATGGGTAATAAGGTCATAGGCGTAGATATCCCCGTTTCCATTACGATTATCTTCCCATACTATTGTGTTGCCGTAAATATCCGGACAACATGAAAGTGACTTAGTAGTTGTGATTTGAGTTATCTTTTTTGTAGAAAGATCATACATGAAGATGTTACTATATTCCTCTGGGGTTCCATAATTATAATAATGGGCCCATACAAGTTTGTTACCATAGATATTTCCACCATTATTATATCCGTTCGTAGTTATTTGAGTCGTCTTCTTGGTGGAAAGATCATAAACAAAGATATCATTATTTTCTCTAAGACCATCATCATGGTTGTTCCTTACTAACATAATTCTATTATTATATATTCCACAAACATAATAACCGGAAATATAGGTCTTTTTTTTAGTGGTATAATTATATATACCAACACTGTAACCCGAGTCTGTATTCCATGCAATAATATTTCCATATATATAAGGATAAACTGCATTTTCTTCATTAGTGATTTGAGTCTCTTTTTTAGAAGAAATATCATACATATAAATTTCAGGCCCACCATTTCGCCAATCTTCATATACGACTTTATTTCCGTAAATAGCAGGATCCGTCTTGCTTGTTGAACTGGTTATTTGACTCTGTTTTTTAGTGGATATATCGTAAATATGAATTTTTGAGACTTCAGTATTAATATCATTCCAAACTATAGTGTTACCATATATTGCAGGACTATTTGCTTTTCCATAGTTTGTCATCTGAGTTTCACTAATGGATGCAGAAACAACCGATGAAACAAGAATTAAAAATAATACTAGAGATGTTGAAGTCAAAACGAATGAATGCAACTTAATTTTAATTTTCATAACCAACCTCCGTATAAAATAATTATATGTAATATTGTTTCTATTTTTAAAAATTTTACTAAAAATATCAATAAATATATGTAGATATTCAAATCTGAATATGAGGCTGTCCCAAAACCAATTTTATTCCCAAATCAATAGATTTTTAGAATTGTTTTCGTGATCCGAAGTTTGACTGATTATTCCAACTTTGAGATTCAGAAAAGCAATTTTGAGTTTTGGGGTTAACTCTATCTGTAAAAGTAGAAATATATACATTGATAAATATAGAAGAAAGAAGAATTATATAAGGAAATATAAAATTTTGAGAAATTGAGGTTCCACTTAGAACACAGGTTCTACGAACTGAAATAGAGAAAAAAAACAATAAGCTATGTTTTTTCCTATTTTTAAGAAGTTTGGGTCCTAATAATTCAGCAATCTTTGCTTCTACATATTTGCCAACTTTTGCTTCTATTATTGAAGATGTGTCCAACTTTAGTTTTTCTGCTTCTTTTTGGAGATTTGGGGTTGTACATCTTTTTGAATAATTCTTGCCTTTAACAGAATTATCTACATCTCTACCAGATAAATGAACATAAACTCCTGGAATATTGGACCCTTGAGTCCATACAAAATAGACATTCATTTGTGCCTCTGTCAAACAATTAGCCACTGTCTATGTCCAGCCTTACATCTTACATTTATAATAGCGCTATATTCATCAAAAGAAACATCTCTGATAGTTATTGTTACCTATTTCTCCAATTTTTGCCCTGATATCCGATAAAAAAGCTACGATGTCTTTGTCTCTTTGATGTTCTACACGTTTTACCAAATTTTGATACATCCTATTCGCTTAACATGTCGTCAGGGAGTTTTTTACCTTTCTTTTTGACAGTCGTTTTAATCTATCTTGTAATTTCAAGACTGTCTTCCTTGCAGTACCATTTGTAAAACTTCTTTAAAGTGACTTTATAATCATGTTTTAACCATTGACTACTATTTTGATTTTTCAAGATCTGAAACAAATAGAAATAAATCCTTTTTCTCAATCTTATCAAAATCAATCTGAATTTTCAGAGCACTAACTTTCAGAGCAGAAATATATTTTAGAATATGGTGTTGACGTAACCTATCAGCAAAACAATCATCAAAAAAATTGAAAATTAGTTTCTTGTTCATCAGAAATAGTTGCAGTATTTAGCGATTTTAACTGCTTTGAAGACTATAATTATATACCCATATTCACTCTACCACCCCATTAAGTGAAAAAAATGGGCTTTAAACAGAAAAATCGTTAAGCCTCGTGCGTGATTTGAACACGCGACCTAGTGATTACAAGTCACTCGCTCTACCGGGCTGAGCCAACGAGGCAAATTGGAACTGACTGCGACTTATCTAAATACAATACTCACAGATAAACTTTATGGCAGATTTCTTTTTCGGATGCCAGATATTGTGCTTAAAATCTCCTCTTTTATCTTTTTTGCTGATTCCTTAGGTTATAGTACATAAACTGTATGGAATCATTTGTTTAGATCTTACTTATGAACGAGACATCTTAAATAAGATACTAAGCCTCAAATCAAAGTTGCGCTGGCGCGAACATACCTCGCAGCAAGCTAGCGGGGTATTCGACTGAAATAAACCGCTCAATAAGTCTTCCATGCATTCTATTTAGTTATGAATCTTCATATAACTTTATCGTTTCTTTTCAATAAGGAGCGGTTTATTTCAGTCGAAAGCTCTTACGCTTGATAGACGTCCCATTGTCGAGCTCATCAAAAGCGATGCGTAACTCATTGTGCGTATTCATTACAATAGGGCCATACCAAACAACTGGTTCACCGATGGGCTTTCCTGAGATTAGCAAGAACCTGACATGATCTTTTTCGGTTGAAATCATAACTTGATCGCCGTCACCAAAGAGGACAAGATTTCCGTTATCCAGGAAGGGATCCCGCTTCATATCAAAATAGTTGACTCCTTCCATCTGATAGGAAAATATTTCTTTCTCCTTGCAGAAATATCCTTTCCCCTCGATAACATAAGCCAAAACAGTATGTCCACGTTTTGTCGCATGAGAAAATTCTGATCCAGCTGGAACAGTTATATCGAGATATTCTGGATCTGTGACTATATCTCTCTAATGGGTCCCTGTCTACTTCCTATGCTTCCACAAATAACCCTGATTTTCGTGAGTAATCAGTCTAAGACACTCTCTTTCAAAGCTTCTAAAGGAAAAAAGCTCATGTTATCTAGCGCAAGACTCTCAAAGGCAATATTTAAAAAAAGATTTTAAGCGGCAGAAAATGAGCCGCTTAAATAATACTCAAATAATATACTCATTTACTTTTTTGGAAGTCCGAAGGCAATTATATAGCCTCCTGGGTTGGCGGCTTCCATATTGTTTCCTGTTGGCACTAATAGCATACCGTCTCCTGTAGAAGGTCCACCTATGCTAACTGGGGCTCCTACATTGAATTCCCACAGCTCTTTGCCGTTTTCGGTATCATAAGCCCTGAGTATTCCTGAGGTTATAAGGGGGGTTTCAACTGGACCTCCATAATCTCCAAATGGATAGGTTACGCCTGTTTCATTATTTCCTACAGCCGTGATTGTACCTGAAAATACCACACCATTGGTAACCAGTGGAGAAACCCAAGTTGGAAAATCGGTCTTATGCTCCCACTTAACTTTTCCAGTCTTCAGGTCCAGCGCAGTAATGGAGCCGTTTCCTATGCCGTTAGTCATGGAGTCAAATGCAGGTTCAACATGACCTTCTCCAGGACTGCTGAAGTAGTTCATTCCCTGATTGGTTACAGCAACGTAAACATTGTTCTCATCAAAGGCTGAATATGAATGTACTCCACCGCTTGGACTGGGCCAAACAGCTCCACTTCCATTTGGCATGGCTGGAACATTTGTGCGGTATAAATAAGCCACATTTTTCCACCATAGTGGCTTTCCTGTAGTTGAATTCATAGCCATAACATCCCCTCTTTTATTGTGGCCAATGACTATTTTCTCAAGGCCCTTGCTAGATTTTATAGTGACTAAATTAGTCCCCCAGCAAGTATCCCAATCATGAGTATCGGGAATAGTGGCATTTAGAACTGTATTTGCTGCTACAAAGGGTGTCGCCCATAGAACTTTCCCATTACTGATGTTAACAGCAATTACGTGGTTTGAATAAAGATTTTCTCCAGGTCTGCTGGATGCATTAAAGTCAGGTGCAGGATTACCACACGGCAGGTAGACTATGCCTTTGTCAGTATCGACTGCTCCACCAGACCATACTGTGGCACCACCATTAGTACTTGCATTCTTTCCCTCAACCCAGTCACCTACTGTGGTATTAATCTGCCATATTATTTCACCAGTTCTCTTATCAAGAGCAGTTACTTTCCCCTTCGTAGCAGGAGCACCTTGAAGAACCACATCTCCAAACGAGGCTCCAAGAATAAGGTAATTCTTCCATACAAG
>Ga0207800_1000016_pt1 | contig 130414 bp, 123 predicted proteins | sample LuqExpMetageno11_FD_187769 | JGI IMG/M metagenome (GOLD analysis project Ga0207800, IMG submission 187769) | Tropical forest soil microbial communities from Luquillo Experimental Forest, Puerto Rico - Sample 11 (SPAdes) | ecosystem: Environmental > Terrestrial > Soil > Tropical forest ... | reverse complement strand
CTTTCCATCCTTTACAGAATTGCTTCACGAAGAATCTGAAAAGAATATTCCCCGGGATAAAAACATCTTTTCCTTATCTAAAAACTTTCTATAAGCTTACAGAAACATTTTGGAGTCTTATAAAAACTTTCTGTGAGCTTAAAGTTGCGTCCTTTCCTTGGAAGGAAACATCTTTTAGTCTTATGAAAACTTTCTGTAAGCTTATAGAAACTTTCTTGCCTTATAAAGCTGCATCTATCCCGGGACGGAAACTTCCCGTCCTTATCAGGAAACTTTCTGTAAGCTTAAACCTTCCAACTTTAAGCTCACAGAAAGTTTTCATAAGACTAAATATTCCTTTCGTCCAAGGCGGGGAACTTTTTGTATCGATACAGAAAGTTTTTGTCTCAATAAAACATCTTTTCATAAGACTAAAACATCTTTTTATAACAGGAAAAAAAGTTATCGATAAAGGAATGGAACATTCTTTCCAAGGTGTGGATAAATTATTCCGCTCCAGCATACTCCCACAACAGGAACAGAATGGCCGGAAATTCACCTTGTTTATTTCAGAGTTAGTCAACATAAAGTTTCACCCTCTAAATTCAGAAAGCTATGCCGGATTATATGCCTGCCAGCGACCCCGAATTTGATTTGTGGCAAAAAACGCTGGCCACCAAGACCAAAGAAAATCTGGCCACATGGGGGGCAAGCCAACATTGTGGTCTATTACTGGCTGCGATGGGTAAATACGCGTGGCAAATACGATCCGTGGAGCGTTACAGTAAGTTATATTATTGTAGGCTAAACCCTTTAATTTGTAGCGCTGTGTGCAAGTGCAACGCTGCTTTTTTTGTTTTTTAAAGAATAATTGGGAAAAAATGCCATTCAGTTAATTATTATTTGTATGTTTGTAAGCGAAAAGAATAATACTTCCCCTAAAGTGGAAATATGCGAACTAATAGTTCGCATACACAGCTAACTGAGAAATATGTGTAATTAAAGTTCGCATATATACAAGTTAGGCGGTAATTATAAAAACCAGACATATATGACAGATTATACAAAAACGGAATTATTGCAAATTGGAATTATGAATAAACAATATCCTCAATTTGTTTACAAGTACAGAGATTCAAAAGACAAATATTTTGAAGATATTTTTAAGAATAAACAATTGTACTTTTCGTCTCCGAAGATATTTAATGATCCTTTCGATTGTCAGCTTGACACTGACCCTAATGTAACCCAAAGTGATATTGTTGCTTTTCTTGATAGAGCAATTCCAAATGCAACAATTAACGAGAAGAATTTTTTGTTGCAAACAGCGATTAATAGTCCAAATGAATTCAGACAAATATTAATAAATGCTGTTAAATTTGACAATAATGGTATTCTCTGTTTGAGTCAATCCCCAGATAATATAGTCCTTTGGTCACATTATGCTAATTATCACGAAGGTGTATGCTTGAAATTTGATATATCAAAAGACCTTGATTTCTTTTTAATACCATTATATGTTGAATATTCGGAAAATTATCCAAAATACAACCATCTATCTTCTCCCCAAGAGCAAGTAATTGAATTGATAAAAACTAAATTCATAGATTGGTCATATGAAAAAGAATTGAGGATATATAAGAAAAAACATGGACCAGTTGATTTTAAAAAAGAAGCACTTGTTGAAATAATTTTCGGCTTGAAAACTTCTGACGATGAAATGAAACGAATAAAGGAAATGATGAATAAATACGGTTTTAATCATTTGAAGTATTCAAAAGCTGAAAGGATTCATGGTGAATTTAAGCTGATTATAAACAAATTAAAAAAATAACTACCGCCAACAAGCGGTCATAAAACAAAGCGGATTCAGTGGTAATGTGGGCGTTACAGCTCGTTGCAAAGTCCGTCTCGGTGGATAAGATACAGCTTCGAAATCCGCTCCGTTTTATACCGCCGACCGTTAGGGGCAAATATAAAAAACAAAAAAACAAAAAAGTAAAACGTATTAAAGTTGATTTTACTAAAATCTAAGAACATATGATAACTTCTCTTTTCATAAGACATTTCAAAGTTTACAAGGGAATTACTTTTATTCCACTTTCTGAAGGCAGTGGTTTTGCAAGTTTAATTGGTGAAAATGGTGTTGGCAAAAGCTCAGTTCTTGAAGCACTTGACTTTGCAATTAATAAAAAGGGAAGTCAAGATTGGCCAATCAATAATGAAGCGAAATATGAAGGTGGATTAGGAGGTTCAAATATTCCATTTATAGCTCCAATTTTCCTAATAAAGAAAGAGTTGTTACGTAAAACAAAAAAAGATGACTTAGAACAATATGAAAAAGCTGAAAAGCTATCCCAATTTCTTTGGAACACAAAATATAAAACAAAATCAAAATCACTTGATGATTTTTACAAACATAGAGATGAGTTAAAACTATGCTATAATCAAGAGGAATATCTTTTATTGTTGGTTGGTAAAAAGTATAATGAAAATGGGATATATTTTGCTTCATATCAAAATGGAATGGATTTTATTAATGACAATCCACATATTCAATATGAAGATGAAGAGTTACAAAAGTATTTTAAAGGATTTTATGAGTATGTAATATCACATTATTCATATATCTACATACCGGTAGAGACAGACGTATATACCTATACTAAACTCGAAACTCAGGATATGCAAAAACTGATGGACAAAAATATTCAAGTTGAAATTGAAAAAGCAATAAAACCTGGAACTCTAAAACAAATAAATAAAGACTTAGATGCTTTTATCAAGGAGATTGAAAGAGTATTAGAAATTTATGAATATAAAGGGCATTTTAAAAATAGCTTAACAATGCCTGATTTAGTAACTAAAATAATTGAAGCCTATTTTTCTATCAAGGTATTAAATAAGAAGACAGAAAGCGCAAATAAACTTATCCCTGTTAGTGAACTAAGTTCTGGCGAAAAAAGGAAAGCTCTAATTGATGTTGCATATTCATTCCTACAAAACAACACAGACAGGGCTTCGAATATAATTCTGGCCATAGATGAACCTGAAGCCTCATTACATATTTCAAGTTGCTATAGTCAATTTGAAAAGTTGATTAAAATTAGCAAGCAAAACCACCAGATTCTTATTTCAACACATTGGTATGGTTATTTACCTGTGGTGACAAATGGAAGTGCAACTTCAATACGAAAGAACAATAAAAACGAAATATCAGTCGACTTTTTTAATCTTTACAATTATCGAGAAACAATTACACAATCGCGAAAAAAAATTAAAGGCCAATTGCCTATTGATTACAATATTAAAAGTTATAATGATTTAGTCCAATCAATTATATATTCACTTCTTCAAGAAGAACCATACAATTGGATTATATGTGAAGGACTTTCTGAAAAAATTTATTTTGAGGCTTTATTTAAATCCGAAATTGAATCAAAAAATCTTAGATTACTTCCATTAGGGAGTTATAAGGAAGTTCGGAAAATATATTCATATTTATTATCACCAATCAAAGACCCTGATTATAAAATAAATGGTAAAGTTTTCTGCTTGATTGACACAGATAATGAAAGAGTAGAGGTTGCATACGAAAAAAATAAAAACTTATTTTTTGAACGTTTAATCAACGATGAAACTGGCGAATCTACACTAACAGACGTTGATAGCAATCTGACAAATCCTGCCACAGAAATTGAAGACTGTCTAAATCCATATATTTTTTATCAAACATTACTTGAGTTTGTATCTGAAGATGTAAAACTTGCTGAGATTTTAGGTTCTAATGAAGTCACAAAGGATGCAAAATCTTCTGCGTATTTCATTGACTTAAGAATAAGCGAAAAGAAAGTAATTAAGGATTTTTTTGACGGAAATGAAGGATATAACAAAATAAGATTTGCAAAAAAATATATTGAAATTTGGGATAAACCATTTTTTGCTAGAATTCCTGAATCTAAGTGGATAACAAGTATAAAGAGACGAATTAACCTAGGTTTAACATAAAATATCTGCTCTATTCAGCGTAGCGTATAAATGTTCGGCGTAGTCTCCAGACTACGTCGTGCTAAAAGGAAAGCGAAGCTTTCCATATTGAAAAGGAGGATATGTTTATAAAAAGAGAGAATATTGGTGTTTATCGTTGGGATAATTAAGTAGGTAAGCGGATCACAGATCCTTATAATACAGTTACGACGAGATTGCAAATCTCGTCGACCAATGCGAAACTTTGTATAACTAATGAATATATCCGAAAGGATAGGGGATAGATAACAGATTGAATTATCAAACAACAACAAAATAAAAAATCATGACTAAATTTCTAACTCTTAAACACTGGCAACTATTTGGACTACTTCTGGGACTTCCAATGATTTTTCAATTTATATTTATGGGGTCAATTTTTTCAACCAACAACCCGACAATTGTATTCAAAGCATTTCCAGTAATAATGATTTTGTATATGGGACTTTTCTTTGGTTGGTTTTACTCACTCGGGACAAATCTACACAAAAAACTTCCTGATACAGTAACCATGAATTTGAAGAAGTTTAAGATATTTCTTTTGATACCTGCTGTTTACACACTACTTTTTTCTTTTTATATGTCTAGTATGTTCTCTAACGTATCGACAGGGACAGAACCAAACCCAGCATTTTTTGGAATAATATTCCCGCTTCATTTGTTTTCAATGTTTTGTATTTTTTACTGTTTATATTTCATTTCGAAAGAATTAAAAGCTGTCGAATGGCAGATACCTGTGACATTTAGTGACTTTGCAGGAGAGTTTTTTCTTATTTGGTTCTTCCCACTGGGAATTTGGATTATTCAACCTAGAATAAACAAATTATTTGAGAATAATACTGACGGCAAAGCAGAAAGCGAAATCCCTAATTACTAACACACGCCACCGGTACCGCGCGATCAATGTCATTAAGTTTAGACCTCTCCCAAGGAGAGGGAGCTAAATTACTACGGTCTGTATAATTTTTGCATGAAAAGTTGATCGAAAACAGTTGTAATCCAAGTCTCTCTCCTCGGGAGAGGGTAATCGGCTTTGCCGCTTGGCTTGCCAAGAATTAGGGAGAGGTCGGATACAAAAAAATGCTAAACTTAATGACATTGATCGCGCGATTGCATCGCGTGGGCAAGTCAAGTGGCAGCAAGTGGGTTTAAACAATAGACCAATCTATTTTATATAAACACTTATAAACTATTTAGTATGAAACGATTCTATTACATTTTGCTATGCCTGGCTGGCAGCTTGTTTGTTTTCAATCCGGCTAATGCCCAGGTAGTTGGTGTGCGTCTTACTGTAGAATTACCGGGCTCCGGCATTCAGAAGGATTCCAGCGTATTTCTTGCCGGATACTTCAACCATTGGAACCCGTGCGATAGTGCATATTGCATGAAACGTATCGACAACAGGCATTATTCCCTGGTAATTCCTTGCTTTCTGAATAAAAAATATGCTTACAAGTATACCTTGGGCAGTTGGGCTAGTGTGGAAAAAGCTGCAGATGGTAAAGATATTGCCGACCGCACATTCACAGCCAGCAAAAGACAAAAAATAAAGGATGAGGTGATTCAATGGAATCGTCCTGTTCCGGCTGCTCCTAAAGACACCAGCAATTTACTGAACAAAAAGCAGACTGCCTTCATTATGACGTTGAAAGATTCAATGACAAAAAGTTTACCGGTTATTCTTCCACGTCTTATGGGAATTTTGCAACAGGTAAACACCAATTTGTTGGCCGACCGGCCGGATGCTTCGCTCAGCAAGCAATACAACAAGGAAGTATTGGAAATCATTGCCCAGGTTATCGATTCATTAGGCAACACCATGAAGCAAATGGTGGGAATTCTAACTCCGGAGCAGAAACAAAAAATCCGCGAAGCGATGAAAGATCCGAACGCGCCCAAAGATATGATTAACCTCATCAGTAAATTGATTCCGGAATCACATTAAAACGATTTTCTAACTACTATTGAATGAAAATAGCAATAACAGGAGCACACAGGGTTGGAAAAACAACCCTGGCAGAAAAACTTCAGGAATGTCTTGCGGGTTACGAACTCAGAATGGAACCTTATCACGAGTTGACCGAATTGGGATATGAATTTTCGGAACAACCTAATGTGTCTGATTTTTTAGAACAACTGGACTATTCGATAAAGCAGATCTCCACCAGTGATCGTAATGTGATTTTTGACAGATGCCCGATTGACTTTCTGGCCTACATTCAAGCCATTGATGGACCCGGCCATATACAATCTATCTTCAATAAAGTAGAGAGTATAATATCGGAACTGGACTTGCTTGTATTCGTACCGATAGAAGAACCTGATTTAATAATGGGTGACTCATCAGATTTTCAAGAACTCAGAGATCATGTGAATGAAATAATAGGGGATTGGATTGATGATTTTGGAGTTGATGTAATCGAAGTTAGAGGTACCCTGTTGAATCGGCGTGATCAAATACTTAGCAAAATTACGCATTGATAAGATATCTCTGCAACGAGGAGGGAGGAGAAAAATTTTCATCCCTTCTGCAAAAATAATTGCAGCTTTATCCGGGATTTTATAATATTGCAGACTTACCCTTTCACTGTAAGATAGTATATGAATATCTAAATGAATGAATCGCATGAAACATATTCTTTTTACCTTGTTGTTCCTTTTATCAATCAAACTATCAGCGCAAACAAATACCATGATGATACGCCTGTCGGAAATTGAAATTGATTCTTGTTATCTTCAAGAATATAATAGTATTTTGCAATCAGAATCTAAAGCATCTGTACAAATAGAACCCGGTGTTATTGCCATTTTTCCAATGTATGAGAAGGAAAATCCAACTCATATCCGTATTCTGGAAATCTATGCCAACAAGGATGCCTATGCAAACCATATAAAATCCCCGCACTTCCTGAAATATAAGTCAAGCACGCTTAAGATGGTAAAGTCTCTAAGATTAATCGATATGAGTAGCATTGACCCGAAAACAATGGCCGAAATATTCAGCAAAATGAAACAACAAAATCATTGATACAGATTGTAAATCCCCGTAAGCTGGATAGCGAAGTAATCAGAAATAAAAAAATGAAAGTTCTACTAAAAATTGCATGTATAAGCAGCTGCTTGTTGGCTATTACGGCCGGAAAAGCACAAAGCAACTTAAGCTCTTATATCGATACCCGGATAGGAGTAATCGACACCCGAAACAGTAATTGTGTGATTGGACCACAATTACCTTACGGAAGCATTAACCCATCACCCCAAACCCCAGATGGCGATATGGATGGTTATCATCCGGAACGCCCAATCAGAGGTTTTGGGCAATTGCATGTAAGTGGAACCGGTTGGAGTAAATACGGACATTTCCTGCTTTCGCCGCAAGTGGGAATTGCAGTTGGTCAGGAAAGTCACGATTCACCCAAATCGGACGAAATTACCAATGCATATTACTATCAGGTAAAACTCGATCGGTACGGTATTGTTGCCGGAGTGGCTCCAACGCATCATGCCGCCCTGTACCAGTTTACTTATCCGAAAACCGATAGCGCTTATGTGGTGCTGGACGCCATGCAAAGTATTGGCGATATTGTTCCGTATTTGCACTATGAATTCAATGAGTGCAAAGTCGAGGTATTGCCCGAAAAGAGACAGATTCGTGCGTGGATAGAGTGTACCGGCGGTTGGGCTAGCGGATACCGGAAACTATTTTTTATCGCTGAATTTGATAAGCCTTTCTCCGAATGTGGAGTTTGGGAAAACCAATCGATAAAAGCCGGAGAACTGAATGCTTCGTACGACAAAAGCCAAAAACAGCGCATCGGTAGTTTCTGCCGTTTCAACACGACGAATAGCTCAACCATCTGTGTCAAAGTAGCCATTTCGTTTTCAGGCTTTCAAAATGCCGAGCAATACCTGCAACAAGAGATCCCTGCCTGGAACATAGCCGACGTAAAAAAAGCCGGCATGCAGGCTTGGGAAAACCAATTACAGAAAATAAACATTCAGACCAGCTCCGAAGCACAAAAGAAAATCTTTTATACAGCCTTTTACCACACGTTGGTACAACCCCGCGACCGGACCGGTGATAATCCGCGTTGGCAGAGTAATCGTCCATATTGGGATGATAATTTTGCATTGTGGGATACCTGGCGTACCGTATATCCATTGCTTACACTGATCGACCCCAAGGTGGTGGCAGGCAATATCAATTGTTTTCTGGATCGGTACCAACACAACGGGGTTGTACGAGATGCCTTTGTGGCTGGCGTAGATATGGCTGACGAACAGGGCGGCAACGACGTGGATAATATTATCGCTGACGCTTATGTGAAAGGCCTAAAGGGAATTGACTGGCAGGAAGCTTACCGTTTTCTGAAACACGATGCAAAACATGAACGTAAAGGGTTGGTATCGTATAATCAAAACGACCCGGTATACCGGATAAATAACAGTCGCTACCAGGAATTAGGATGGATTCCTGCTTGTTTCAACAGTAATTCCAACACCTTGGAATACAATTATAATGATTTCTGTGTAGCACAAGTGGCAAAAGGCCTTGGCTATAAGGCTGATTACACTAAGTTTCTAAAGCGAAGCGATGGCTGGGTGAATTTATGGAACCCGACACTGACAAGTGATACGTTTTCCGGCTTTATTGATGCCCGGAAAGCTGATGGTACGTTTACACAACAAGATCCAAAACTTTGGGGACGCTCATGGGAGAATCCTTTCTACGAAGGAAGTTCCTGGACTTATAGCTATTTTGTTCCACAAAACATATACAAACTGGTGCAACTAACCGGTGGAAAAGAGAAATATGCTGAACGGTTGGAATATGCCATGAACAATAAATTGATCGATTATGGTAATGAACCTTCGTTTTGGGCTTTGCGGAGCTTTGCACACGTCGGCCGACCTGATTTGATGTCGAAATGGGTTCATTGGATTATGCAGCATAACTATGACCTCACAGGATATACCGGAAACGACGATACCGGAGCTATGTCGTCGTGGTATATTTTCTCAGCCATCGGTTTCTTTCCGAGCGCCGGGCAAGATATTTATTATCTGAACGCGCCGCTGTATAAACAATCGGTAATGACATTGGGGAATGGCAAAAAGCTGGTCATTACAGCTCCCAATGCTTCGGAGGAAAATGTGTATATCAAATCGTGTAAATTAAATGGCAAAGTATGGCGTAGTGCCATCTTTCATCATGCCGATATTGCTAATGGAGGTACCCTCGAATTCGAATTATCGAACAGTCCGACTGATTGGGGAAGAATCATTAAGAAATAAAAATTCAAGAAAAGTATATTAGATCAGTTATGAAAAAGATTTTAATAATTAATGGACATCCGGACAATGAGAGTTTTTGTGCCGATTTAGCAGCTAGTTATAAAAAAGGAGCCGAACTGGCAAACGCAGATTGTAAATTAGTCAACCTGACTGATTTAAACTTTGATCTGAATTTGCACTATGGATATAAAAAACGGACAGAACTTGAACCTGACCTGCTAGCTATTCAACAGGATATTTTAGATGCAGACCATTTGGTATTTGTTTATCCTACATGGTGGGGAACTTATCCGGCTTTATTAAAAGGTTTTGTTGATCGGGTTTTTCTACCAAAATTTGCCTTCCAGTATCGCGAAAATTCCCTGCTTTGGGATAAACTGTTGAAAGGCAAATCTGCCAGGCTCATTGTAACCATGGATACACCTAGTTGGTATTATTCATTAGTTTATAAAAATCCCGGACACAATTCTATGAAAAAGGGAATCTTAGAATTTTGCGGAATTAAACCGGTAAAGATTACAGCATTTGGCCCAATTAAATCGTCGGACGATAAGAAGCGACAAGATTGGGTTAATCTGGTTGAAAAGTTAGGACAAAAGCAACAATAAAACCTGTTGAGAATAAAGCGGTCATAAAACAAAACTTGTTTTTATTTTGTTGAGTGTAATGCTTTCAAAGCCATTGATTTTTACTTTGATTTTTTGATTCAAGTCGATTATATTGCGGCTTAATAATATAATAATTTATGGAAAATGTAGGGGCAACTGTTGTGATAACACATCATGTTATCGATGGAAAGCAAGAGGAATACGAAAATTGGCTCGATGAAATAGGTCCAATTTGTAGAAGTTTTGTAGGACACATTGATTGGCAAATAATTCGTCCGATTCCAACTCTTACTTACTCCTATACTGTTATCATACGCTTTGATACGATAGAAAATCTTAAGTATTGGATGGAATCACAAGACAGGAAACGTTTAATCGAGAAGATACGTCCATTTTTAATGAAAGATGATCATTACGCTATAAAAAGTGGGCTGGAATTTTTATTTACACCAGAAAATGAAAAAAGCAAAATACCAGTTCGTTGGAAACAATATCTCGTAACCTGGTCAGCAATTTATCCATTGTCATTAATTATTCCATTAATCTTATTACCCTTATTGAGGTTGCTAAACATTCCACAGTTTCGATTAATTGATTCATTCTTTGTTTCAGGTAGTATAGTGCTATTGATGGTTTATTTGGTAATGCCTTATTACACAAAATGGATAAAAAGGTGGCTTTACAAATAAATAAATAAATAAAAAATAGCAACCATTGTAATGTACAACCTGGATAATTAAGGCTAAAACGTATTTCAGACAATAAATTATAACTAAATAAAAAGAAAGACAATGAAAGAATTTATGTTATATATCCGAAACGAAAAAGATGCAAAAGAATCTTTGACTGAAGACCAACACGTTGCATTTATCAAACAATGCGAGGTCTACATTGGCAAATTGAAGGGTGAAAACAGACTTATTGCTGCACAACCTATCGTAAGGGAAGGTATAGTACTTAAAAAAACAAAGGACGGTTGGACTGAAAAAGACATACGAGCTGACAACGAAACTCAAGTGGGCTACTATCACATTTTAGCAACTGATATAAACGAAGCAATTAAAATAGCAAAGGATAACCCGGAATTTGCCTATGTTCCTTCAGCAACAATAGAAGTGAGACCAATAAAAACAAAAGAAATTGAGACAGGTTTTGTCTACCCGACAGAGCGTTAAAACAAATATAATAATGGCAAAAAAAGTACTTCTATTTTTATCCCAGGGTTTTGAAGCCTATGAAGCAAGCGTATTTACCGATGTCTTTGGTTGGAGCAGAGAATCCGGCATTGAACCAGTTGATTTAGTTACCACCGGCCTGCGACCCATAATTAAATGTTGTTGGAATTTAATTGTACAGCCTGAAATACCTTTCAGCGAGATAAATATTGACGAATATGATGCATTAGCAATTCCCGGAGGAGATGGCAATGCCGGCTTTTATGAAGACGCTTACGATGAACGTTTCCTTAATTTGATAAGAGAGTTTGATAACAGCGGGAAGTTCATAGCGTCAATTTGTGTGGGTGCGTTACCCATTGGGAAATCAGGAATATTGAACAACCGGAAAGCTACCACCTGGGATTTAAATGAAGGGGCCAGACGAAAGCAATTGGCTGAATTCGGTGCAATAGTAGAGGATAAGCAATTGATTGTTGACAGCAATGTTATCACCTCAACCGGACCAGCAACCAGTCTTGACGTGGCTTTTAAATTACTTGAAATGTTGACAACCGCTGAAAACGTAAACGAGATAAAACGAAATATGCGTTTTTACACCGACTAAACATTATAATAATGAGGCATTTATTTTTAATTAATCAAAGAGATAGATTATGGCGACAATTTTAAAATCAGAAAATAGAGAGTTTAAAGAAGATGCTAACAAAATTGACAATTTCAGAATATTCTCAGATATTTCGAGACTAAAAAATGGAATTAAACCTCAGCATTTAAACTTCGATTTGAAGCAATTAAATCCATCCCAATATTCAGCGCCATATCATTTTCATAGATATGCAGAAGAGTTATTTATGATTATTTCCGGTTCTGCAACACTAAGGACTCCAAGTGGATTGGATATTGTAAATGCAGGAGATTTGATGTTTTTCGAGATTGGTGAGGCAGGAGCACACCAACTGTTTAATCACACCACCGAACCTTGTGTTTACTTGGACATAAGGACATATATCGGATACGACTTATGTGAATATCCTGACTCCAATAAAATATTTCTTGCTCCTTCTTACGAAATTTACAATAAAAGCACAAAAGTGAACTATTTCGAAGGAGAGGAAAATATTAAAGAAAAATGGGAGCTACTGAAAAATAAAAATGACTGAATTTATCTATCTAAAACGACAACTCAAATGAATCCCAAAGTAGATCTATATTTAAGCAAAACCCGGCAATGGCAAGAAGAATTTGAGAAACTGAGAATGATTGTTCTTGATTGCCAATTGACCGAGCAATTGAAATGGGGTGTTCCTTGTTACACATACCAGAATCGAAATGTTGTATTGATTCATGGCTTTAAAGAATACTGTGCTATTTTGTTTTTCAAGGGTGCCTTGTTGCAAGATTCGGCGGGTATTCTGATACAACAAACGGAAAATGTGCAGGCAGGGCGCCAGATTCGATTCAGGAATGTTCGGGAAATAATTGAACTGGAAACCGACCTGAAAGCTTATATCTACGAAGCCATTGAAGTAGAAAAAGCTGGTTTGAAAGTGATTTTGAAAAAGAATACGGAATTCATATGCCCGGATGAATTTCAACAGAAACTCGATGAGATGCCTGCTTTGAAAACTGCTTTTGAGGCTCTGACACCCGGGCGGCAAAGGGCATATTTGCTACATTTCTCAGCTCCCAAACAATCCAAAACCAGGGAATCGAGGATTGAAAAATGCTTGCAGCAGATTTTGAACGGGAAAGGGTTGAATGATTAAAATCTGGCGACTTATCCTGATATTCTCTAAAAAAAACAGTCCCCTTTTAGCCGCTGGCAGGTGTTCAATTGTTCAATACAGCCAGCGATTAAAAGGGGAAATTCATTAAATCAATGTTATTTTGCTTACTTTTTATTCTTCTCTGCCTTAATTCGTGCAATTTCATTAAGCAACAGAGGAAAAGCAGGTTCTGTCATATTGTGTCCATACCCTTGCAATTCGAAAAGCCTGGTGTTTTTATGTCCGGCTATTTTCATCATCCGCATCAAGTAAGCATTTTCTTCATACCTGCCCAACAGCTCCAACTCCCTGTCACCAGTGATTAGCAACAAGGGTGGTGCATCGGCCCGAACATGATTGAGTGGCGCCAGATTATCCACTACAGGCGTTTTGTCCGATATACCCCGTTCTTTTCGAATGGTGAAGTGAGTAATTGTTTGCCCACTAAACGGGATCAATCCGGCAATCCGATTGGCATCTATACCATGTACTCCCAACCAGGATTTATCCAGTCCTATCATAAGCGACAGGTATCCACCGGCCGAGTGCCCTGAAACAAAAATCTGAGACGGATCTCCACCGAAGTTCTCAATGTTCTTAAACACCCAACTTACTGCTGCCGCTGCATCCTCTATGTATTTCGGAGATTTTACCCTGGGTGAAAGCCGGTATCCAACACCTACAATACAATATCCCTTTTCCTTCAGCGCTGCCGGAATCTCTTTCTGACCTCCTTCCAAACCGCCTCCGTGAAACCATACGATAGTTGCAAAACCTTTGGTATTTTTCGGGTAATATACGTCCAGTACACAACGCTCACCGATATATTTATCCGATTGCGTTACAGAGTCATTATAGTAATGAATGTTTTGTTTAAGTTCATATCCGCCCTCTTGCGCAAAAGTGGCAAGGCTCAGCACTAAAAATAAAATTGAGACTACGTATTTTTTCATGTATAGAGTTGTTTTTTGTTATTTGTATTAATCGGTTACTTGCCAGGTTTCAATCACATCTTGTTCGGTTATGGCAGACCCATCGGGCTTTGTATAGCCCTCGAACAGGAGTCGGTATTGCTTAGCCAGTTGGGCATTATACATCCATTTCCCCGGCACAAAACAGAGTTTATTTTCATGGCAATATTGCTCCAGATAATTGATTTTGTTATCCTTCTCGGGCATATTGTGGCAAAACACCATATTACAATCGGAGAGGAGGGTGGATAATCCCGGAGCCTGCAAAAAATCGGGACTGGAAGATACAGGCGTAGCATCCACCACCAGGTCATAGGGTCCGTCAAAATGTTCGTACTGCTCTATTCCCAGTTGCTTCATCTTTTCCTGCACTTTTTCAGGATTTCTACCCACCAGCGTTACTTTGATACCCAATTCAAGTAATACATGAAAAGCCACACCTGATACGCCCCCATTGCCATAAATCACAGCCGTTTTAATATCAAGCCCCGATGCAGCAATACCTTTGACTAAAGCAGTTTTCAGTCCGATGGCATCAGAATTATAGCCATAAAGCTTACCATTGTTGTTCACAATGGTATTTACAGCCAGCGTTTTCAATGCCAGGGGCTCAACTTCATCAAGAAAGGGAATGATGGTTGATTTCAAACCGCCTCTTCCGGTAACTGCTGCGCCACGTGTAATGGGCGATCTCAGTAAAGCTGCATACCCTTCGGGAGTAACCTCGTCGGCAATGGTGAAATACACCAGGTTTAATCCTAATTTTTTAAAGGCATCATTGTGCTTCACAATGGATGATGCACTTCCGGATGTGGAGAAAATAAATTTCGTCTCTACATTCAGATTTACACTATAATCGGGATGCTTATGTATCATAGTTGATTCATTTTAAATTAGATGTATATTGAATTGTACAATTCTGTATTGTATTCAAATATACTCACATTTACGATCATATTCAAGCATTATCTCGGGTTTCGGATACTTAAATTCAATTTACTCTGAAACTTTCAACAGATTGAACAATGGACCAAAATGAACGGCATTTGTAGCCTTATGCTTTTCGAATGCAGCCATAATAGCTCCATAACAGCTATCCAGTTTAGCTTTTTCAGACAAGATATACTGATTGTCCGGATGTATTCCGATGCGATTGAGCGTTTGTCCGGCAGAGGTAACTGCATCAAAACTATATACCTGATGTTGCCATTGCGAACTGGCGATCACTTGCCGCGATGCAAAGAACACTTTGTCGGTTTTACCAATCATACCTGATAGTTGATGCGGATCTAAATTAGGGAATGTAATCTCAATATCCACTCGTTCGTTCACACTGAATCGGTTAGTCTTAATCACCGTCATCAAGTTGCTGCCATCATACTGCCAACCGGCTGCATTAGCATCGGTACTAAACGAAACCGGTTTTCCATTTACTTTCACCGAAACAGGCACAAAAGTAAGTGGCAAGCGTATTTCATAACTCCGCGATTCGGGCATTCCGGGGTAACTGCCTTCGATAGGCTGTATCTGTGCTTTCAGGATGCTGTCTTTCTTTTCGAACGAGATGGTGGTGAATGTAAATTCATTCTTTTTAAATCCAAGGTCGTTACCTGCATCATCATACACTCGTGTTTTCCCCGATTTTCCCGGAAAAATATTCAGGATAAGCGGATCAATTGCTTTTTCGCCAATGCGCTTCATATCAGGCTGCATAGGTATTATAGCACCACTGCGGACATAAAGTGGTATTTCGTCCAACATAAACGGACGCTCGATAACACGGTCCCCCTGAATAAGCGTACCACTGTTCCATTCGTACCATTCACCTTTGGGCAACCATACCTTTTGTGTTGCATACAACGCATCACCCTGTTTAGCATCTTTCTCCATTGGTTTTGTTACAGGCGATACCAGTAAGTTGGGACCAAACATATATTGATTGGCAAATGAATAGGCATTTTCATTCTTCGGATAATCATAATACATGGGACGCATCATGGATACGGCCGAATCGTAGGCTATACGTGCATTGGTATAATTATAAGGAAACAGCGAATAACGCAATTTCATTGCATCACGCATGGCATAGAAATTATTGGACGGATAAGCCCATACTCTTCTTTCAATGTTTGGGTCTTTGGTACAATGGGTGCGCAACACCGGGCTAAAAGCTCCCCACTGAATCCAACGGGTGTATAATTCAGGATCATAATTGTCAGGCTGCATGTGCCCGCCAATATCGTGGCTCCAGAAACCGTATAAAACATTAGAGGCGGTTGCTGTAAAATAAGGCTGGTAGTTCAGCGATTCCCAGCAAATTTTAGTATCGCCTGAGAAACCAATTTGGTAACGGTGATTGCCCAAACCTCCCCAACGGTGAAAAATCAACGGACGGATGCCGCGTCGTTCCATATCGCTGGTATGAACATAATTCAAGTAGAACGTTGGGTTTACGCCTTCAATTTTGGTCGAACCCCATTGTTGCCAGTCGAGCCACCAGAAATCGATACCATCTTTTTCATACGGATGCAACAAAATATCCATGTAGTTTTGTGCAAATTTCTTATCGGTAATATCAAAGGGTACGTATTTTTTTGTAGCCGGGTCAACGCCCATTGCTTTGGCAAAGGTTTCGTATTGATCTTCGTGTGGCTGGATACCCGAGGCCGGATGCAGGTTCATGCAGGTTTGGATATGATTTTCGTTGGTCCATTTCAGGAATCCTTTCGGATCGGGGAACAGGCTGCGATTCCAGGTGAAACCGGTCCAGCCAAATCCTTCGCCACTTTGGTCTCTCAGCCTGTTACCATCTTTATCAAACCATTCGGGACGATTTACCAGATGCCAGTCCATATCAATGACCAACACATCCAACGGCACATCGTGCAGACGAAATTCTTCGACCAGGTTTTTCATTTCCACATCGGAGTATTCCCAGTATCGCGACCACCAAATGCCAAAGGTGAATTTAGGTGGCAGGGCCATATTGCCGGCCAACAGGCTATAATCATAAAGTACTTTTTTGTAATTGCTGTCGTATGCAAAGAAGTATAAATCCTGAGCTTTCTTTTTAGGACGCGACATAACCCATGGCCAGTCGGAATTATCGAACAGCGGACGGTGCGAATCGTCAATCAGCACCCAGCCATCACGCGAGATTAAACCGGTTTCAAGCCGTATCGTGTCTTTACTGCCCATGTGTAAGTTGCCCACAGCACCATCCAATGTGCGGGTGGTTCCTTTCAGGTTCCCAGTATTGGGTTTTCCGACATTCCAACTTTGTTTTTTGCCATTTACCGTATAATCAATATATAAATTGCGGGTATTAAATGTGTCTGAGTTTAACTTGTAATGCAACGTAAGTGCAGAAGTTTTCAGTTCCAACCATCCGTTTTTTTCCTGCTTTTTAAAAACCGGAACCGGCAGATTGCGATTAATGAATGTTAGAGTGGCATGATCTTCGAAAACACCATCAGCTGCATATTCCATGCGGATGACGTCGGGAGTTAAAACCGTAAAACGGGCATGACCTGATATAACGGTAGCCGCTGAATTGGCAACCGGATTGTTTGTCCGGGCAAATAATTGCACCGACAGACAAATCAGTCCGGTTAAGAGTAAATTACGTGATTTCATTAGCGTGTGATTTTTAAATTATATGATTTGTGATTCTTTGTGCATAAGTAATGAAAATAATATATTTCTTAAATCCGACCTCTCTCTAAATACCTCTCTCAAGGAGAGGGACTTTGCCCCGTGAAAAAACGGCTCGAATCTCGTAAAATGAGTTACCGTATCCCCTTTCTCTTTGGGAGAAAAGGTTAGGGATAGAGGTCTGTCAAACAAAATATATCATTAGATATTATTGATTACATAAAAATCCTCAAATGTACAAAGAATCTCATATTTTTACATTATCCCGGTTATAGTTTTGTACAAAAATGTACTAAGCGTTTATTTTTACCTTCATGCTGGATGCAAAACGTTTCGATAATATTTTAATTACCACATAGACTGCATAGATTAAAAACGGTAAGAATAAAATGATGGTAAGTAAAACATCCAGGACCTTATATTTGCCAACTTTTTCTGTTTCCTGAGCTAATTCCTGCCCGGGCATGTTGACAATTTCCTCTTGTGGTATAATTTCTTCTGGCTCTATTTTATAATCGAGCAGATTCATGTATTTAATCAACAGTTCTGATGAAAACGAGGATTCTTTTTTGGTGTTTACATAATTCATTATTTTATCTGTCTGAAACAAATCGCCACAACCGGCGCGTGTAAACAGGTCGGCCAGCACCGGATTTTCACGTATATCGGTTTTCATAAAAGTACTTAGCCTGTCGATGGCCAGGTATTTTTTATCAAACATATTAAGTCCAGTTATCTGCGACAGCTTCTGTCCTTCGGGTGTACCACTGAAGGTTATAAAAAGAAATGTACGGATGACGATCTTATCATTTTGCCGGGTAGCCACTACATAACCTATCTTTAGCCCATCGATGCGGTATTCAATCAGCAAATCGTCATTACGATCTATCACCACCGGATTGACATTGATGGATAAGTTCAGGTTCAGCACACACATGGGTTCGGGCATCCCATCAATACGTTCTCTCATTCGTATCAGGGCATGCGACTGAATATACACCTCCAGTTTTTTGTCGGCGTTTTCTTCCTTACTTCCCCATGCGGATGGAGCAAGCTGTGCCCAACTAATGCCTCCATCTACACCAGGAAATCCTACCCGGTAAATGGGGCGGGATCCTTTATCGTGAATAAAATTGGTGCTCTGGGACTTCACAACATGTAGAATGATGTTTCGGCGCATTCGTCCATCCGATTCAAAGTTTTCGTCCAAAACATTCATCCAATACAGGTTGCGCTCCACGCTGCTGCACATAAACGAAAGAAAATGTATCAACTCTTTCAGTTTGCTTGAAGCCGAATCTTGTGAATTTTGAAAAATATCGTCATATAAATCGCTAAGAGTACCGAATGCTTCATAGACTTCAGGTGCTTGATGATATTTGGCATAAGCTTCTTTGTGGTCAGAAGCATTTGATACATTGATTAAAAACATCAAGGGCTGCCAAATTTCATAAAAATCGATAATCCGCATTTGGTAATCTGTCCCTTCGATGGGCACCCGGGAATCTTTGCACCAATCATACATCGACATCTGAATTGCTTTAAGCTCTTTGGATGTCAGTGGACATTCTTCAGCAGCTTTCAGATTCAAAAACTGCCCCCTGCATATATAGAAAAGGTCAAGAAATGCCGGTGAAAATTTAGGAAAAACGGAGCCAATGCCCATTTCTTGGAGCAACTTGCGGACACGAAGCAGGTATTCGTTCCGTCGGTGGGCTTCTGCAACTTTTCGGTCGTGAGTAATTGGTTGGTTCATTGGTTTATTGTTACGCTATAAAAAATTGATAGCCCCACCCAGTGTGAGACTATCAATCGGGGATAACTATACGTAAATTTAGGAAGGAGTGTCGCTGCCAACCTTTTCGTCTGTTTTATCTTTGCCCAGGCTACGACGACCGCTTATGGTGTTTTTATAATAATCAATCTGGTAGTTCACTTTATCGATAAATGTACTGTATTCGGCATCGCCGTTCAATAAAGCCATAGCATTAATCACACTGCATATATCTTTGAAAATCGGATCAACTACACCACGGGCTGCACGTACATCGCCGCTGATACGGAGCGAAGCTTCGGTGGACCGCGTGCCGAAATCGGCGATAAACGAGTTGTTCGCTTCTTTCAGTTTAGTGAGTTGGATCATAGCATTACATAAACTAATATCCGCCGGGTAATTGGTTTCGAGCTGGTTTACAAAGCTGGCCAACGTTTCGCTTTCCTGATTGTAGGGTTGTTTGCGCATGTCGCCCACCTGATTGATGATGCGTAAAATACGGTCAGCAGCTTCCTGTATAGCGGGTTCGAAGCTCAACAAGCACGATTTGCTGTGCAACACAAACGACCGGTACAGTTGATCGCGAAACAAGTCCGAATTCTCGATAGATTTGGTGTGCTGGCTGCCTTGTTCCACTTCAATGGCCAGCAGTTCGGCCGTCACGGCATCCACATACGATTGGGAAAACTTGATAATCATTGAATTTACGAAAGGGTTGTTCATGAGTTCATCTTTGATGACTTTGTGAAACTGCCCATGCTCGTTGTTGCGAAAAAATTGAAAATTTACAGAATTGATTTTTTTCATAAGACATTTTTTTGAGTTATTATTTGAAAATATATAATAGGGTTCCTAACGTTTGGGCATTCGAATATGTCTATATATAATTTTTTTAAAACATTTTGGTGTCGCAAAATTGCAGGAGCACTTTATTTCCGAATAATGCTTTGCCGAAAAACTGCGGGGACACATTATTTGCGAATAATACCTTGTCGAAACAGTGCGGGAACACTTTATTTACGAATAATACACTGCCGAAGAATTGCGACAACACTTTATTGCCAAATAAAGCCGTGCCGCAGTTTTGCACCGATAAAAATGGGCAGCATCCTGCTCTCAATACGCCCTGCATACCTTTCGGCATATCAATCTTTGCTCACAAAGCACACTGCGTTCAACGCACATAACCGCTTGTATATTAGCGATTATTTCGTTAATGTTAATGTCACAAATGTAGGGAAGATTAATTAATGTTCGGATATTTTTTATAAAACGTTTGGTTTATTTAATTTTTACTAACAAATGAATCATTCCGTGAATTTTGTCAAAATAAAAACCGCCCCCGATGCGTGGTGCAACGGGGGCGGAGAGAGGGATTCATACACTGCCCCAAACCCCTAAAGGGGCTTGAAGGGAGATAATTAGGGGCGCGGTAAATATAAACCTAAGCATAGCGACAGGTCGGGATGACAATTCTATCTATTTACCTGCCCCAAACCCCTAAAGGGGCTTGAAGTTACTTTCGACTCGTGAAACGTTAAGCATAAACCTGCATAAATCCAGCATACCACTCTTAAAGTCCCCTTTAGGGGAACCAACGGTCAGCGACCGAAGGGAGATAATTAGGGGCGGAATAATGAAAACTGAGTTATTTCCCCCACAAATATAACCAATTCTTCTCACAATTAACTGAAACCATTCCCACTTTACAGAAATAGATTATTTCAGTACCTTTGCGCACGCTTTCGAACCAAAAGACTGTCGAAGTGTTTTTTACAGAAAACTTTATGCAAACCAATATATACCAACTCACCGATTTTCTGCCAACTACCAAAAAAGAACTTGAACTTCGCGGTTGGGACGAGGTGGACGTGGTGCTTTTTAGTGGCGATGCCTATATCGACCATCCTTCGTTCGGATCGGCGGTGATTGGCCGCATACTCGAAGCGCAGGGCTTACGCGTGGCCATTGTGCCTCAGCCTAATTGGCGCGACGATCTGCGCGATTTCAAGAAGATGGGGCGTCCACGCTTGTTTTTTGCTATTTCGGCAGGCAATATGGATTCGATGGTGAATCATTATACCGCCAATAAACGCCTGCGTTCCGACGATGCCTATACGCCCGATGGAAAAGCGGGCATGCGGCCGGATTATGCTACCATTACCTATGCCGGCATCATCAAAAAACTGTATCCCGAAGTGCCGTTGGTCATTGGTGGCATTGAAGCTTCGCTGCGCCGGTTTACGCACTACGATTACTGGTCGGACAAGCTCATGCCAAGCATTTTGGTGGATTCGAAAGCCGATTTGTTGATTTACGGAATGGGAGAGAAGCCCATCGTGGAACTGGTCAATCAACTTCGTGTCGGCAAAACCTTCAAGGAACTAACCGATATTCCGCAGACTTCATTTCTGTCAAAAGAAATACCTGCCCATTCGACTTGGCAGGATATTGAACTGGTGCCGCACGAAGTATGCCTCACCGACAAAAAGAAATACGCTTCCAACTTCCGTCATATTGAGGAAGAATCGAATAAATACGAGGCAAACCGCCTGTTGCAAAAAACCGGAAACCGTTGGGTGGTGGTCAATCCTCCTTATGAGCCACTGACGGAGGCCGAGTTGGATGCTTCGTTCGATTTACCGTACACCCGCGTTCCGCACCCGAAGTACAAAGGCAAAACCATTCCGGCCTACGAAATGATTAAGTTCTCAGTCAATCTGCACCGCGGCTGTTTCGGTGGTTGTGCGTTTTGCACCATTTCGGCGCATCAGGGCAAACACATCGTTTCGCGATCCAAAAAGTCTATTCTGGAAGAAGTGAAACAGATTACCGCCATGCCCGATTTTAAAGGTTACCTGAGTGATCTGGGTGGTCCGTCGGCTAATATGTATGCCATGCGGGGCATTGACATGGACGTGTGCCGCAAATGCAAGAAACCGTCCTGCATTTTTCCTAAGGTTTGTACCAATTTAAATACCAATCACAGTCCGTTGCTGGATATTTACCGGTCGGTAGATAAACTGCCCGGCATCAAGAAATCGTTTATTGGCAGCGGGGTGCGTTATGATATGTTGCTGAGCGACACAAAGAATCACGATACGAATAAGAGTCATGCCGAATATATCCGCGAACTGATTACTAACCACGTTTCGGGCCGGTTGAAGATAGCACCCGAACATACTTCGGACAAAGTGCTGAATCTGATGCGCAAGCCTTCGTTCAGCTATTTTGGGCAGTTTAAAGCGCAGTTCGACCGCATTAACCGCAAAGCCGGGCTAAACCAGCAACTGATTCCGTACTTTATTTCCAGCCATCCCGGCAGTACCAATGTGGATATGGCCGATCTGGCTGCCTTGACCAAGAAACTCGATTTCCGGTTGGAACAAGTGCAGGATTTTACGCCTACGCCCATGACGCTGGCTACCGAAATTTATTATTCGGGCTATCATCCGTACACCCTGGAGCCTGTTTTCACAGCTAAAAGCAAAGAAGAAAAACTGGATCAACGCAAGTTCTTCTTCTGGTACAAAAGCGAATTCCGCAACCAGATTATCCGCGAACTTCAACAAATGAAGCGTCCGGATTTGCTGAAGAAGCTGTTTGAAAAATAATCATTAAAAACAGCTGTTTAGTTTATATGCAGATATTTATAGAACAAATATGAATAATGGCTTTATCCAAATAAATTCTGATATTTGTTAGGTGAAGCAATTGTATCCACTCTATTTTACTCCTGATTTCATCCTGAATTATTCTAACCCATCCCCCTTCGGGGACTTCCCTTTATCAAAAGGGAAGAACATCGCGGTGCCGAAATTTTCAATATGTTTGAGATTGGTTTAAAATGGAGCTTGTTTTATAGCTAAAAATGATAATTGAGAAAAGCTGCGCACTTCTCATCTGTCCCCTTTTTAAGGGGACGAGCGTAGCGGAGGGGTTAAAACATAAACTTACTGTTTCTCCGTCAAATACTCCCAATATCGTTCAGGCATGTGCTGCCGTTGGAGTTTCAGGTTGATGCGCTCTTTGATGGTCATTGATTTCAAATAACCTTTCCACAAGTCCTGAAACAGTTTTTCATCCTCCGCCATCAGTTTTTCATCCAGCTTTCCTTCCGGAAAAAGCTGAATGCTGTCGAGCGTCATTTCAGTAACCGTTTTCAGGTCGTAATAATAGCCATAGTTGCGTTTAGTATCGTAGATAATCCATTTCTGATCGGCAAAGCGGTCAGTAAAATGCTCCAACGTGAGCGGTAACGTGTTGTGATCGGGCGAAACAGGAGCAAAAAATATATCGTCGGCCGCTTTCTGAAAACGCACCAATTCTATGAGTCGGCAACGCTCCTTATCCACTTTCTTTGCCAGGTTTCGCATTTCGAGCACATCATCGTCGGCAAAATTCATCTCTATGGAATGCTTGCTGTCAAATGCCTTACGCATATAGCGAAAAATCAATTCATCACTCCCCGGCAATTCCGACAGCCACACATATCTGAGCATGTTGCAGCTGATTGTCAGCAGCTTTTTGCGCAAACCCTGCCATACCCGGGTCGATTTAGCTTCGTCGGTGATAACGGTGTAACATTCGTCGGTAAACAGCGGCTCAAGTTCTTCCTCTCCGATTAGCCGTTGGGGAAAAGTCTTGCGGTTGTAAGCGTCGAACACGGCAGTGAGCAATCCATCAAATGTTTTATCGTAACGGAAAATGATCATGACCCCTGACCCCTAAAGGGGAATAAAAATAATTCTTAATAATAAATAAAACAATACTAATTTAGTTCCCCTTTAGGGGTTAGGGGTCAAACATCAACGACATTTGCTGCCTGTTGTCCTTTCCTTTGGCAAATTTCTTCTCTGTAAGTATCCGACGTACATATTCGGGCGAAGTATCATTGACATTAACGGCTGCCAATTCGTTACAGGTAATGAAATATTGCGCCTTTTTCAACGAAACACCCATCTTTTTAAGCGAGTCGGAGGTTAATCTACCATATCGACGCGTCACAACGATCAGTTTGGCTGTTTTTACGCCTATGCCCGGAATGCGAAGTATCTGTGCATAATCAGCTTTGTTGATATCTACCGGAAAATGTTCGGGATGACGCAGGGCCCATGCCAGTTTCGGATCGATTTCCAGATCGAGGTTAGGAAATTTATCATCCACAATTTCATCCACCTTGAATTCATAAAACCGCATCAGCCAATCGGCCTGGTACAACCGGTTTTCACGAACCAAAGGAGGTTTCACTAGCGCCGGCAAGCGGTTGTCATTCGTATTTATAGGAATATAACCCGAATAATATACCCTTTTCATGCTGGGTCGTTGATACATAGATGAGGATATGTTGAGTATCTGTTTATCGGTATCGTCGGTGGCTCCAATAATCATTTGCGTGCTTTGTCCGGCGGGGGCAAAGCGTGGTGCAGAGCGATGTTTCTGACGGTCTTCAGTATTTTCGAGCATGCCTTGCTGAATGTAAAGCATAGGTGCAAACACACTTTTGTGGTCTTTCTCGGGAGCCAGCATTTTGAGGTTTTGCTCGGTAGGTATTTCTATGTTCACACTCAGGCGGTCGGCATACAGTCCGGCTTCGCGCACCAGTTGCTCACTGGCTCCAGGAATACTTTTCATGTGGATGTAGCCGTTGTAACGGTGCACCGTGCGCAGTTGCTTTACCACGCGCACCATGCGTTCCATGGTGTAATCGGGATTATTAATGACACCTGAACTCAGGAACAGCCCTTCGATATAGTTCCGACGGTAAAATTCGATGGTCAGTTCCACCAATTCGTCCACCGAAAAAGTTGCACGGCGAATATCATTGCTGCGACGGTTGATGCAATACGCGCAATCGTAGATGCAGTAATTGGTGAGCATAATCTTTAGCAACGATACGCATCGACCATCCTCAGTAAAACTATGGCAGATTCCCCAACCTGCCGTATTGCCAATGCCACCCGGAGTATTTTTTCGGGTGGTACCGCTGGAGGCGCACGAAACATCGTACTTTGCCGATTCAGCCAGGGTTTTGAGTTTTTCGAGGATTTCTTCTTTCATGCGATGCAAAGTAACTGTTTTTGCACGAAAAAGAAGTACGGAAAATCATTAAAAATAGTGAGTTGTTGATAAGTTATTGGTCACTATTCCGTCCCGTTTGATGGGTGTTCTTTTTCCCATCTTTCTCTGTATTTTATCGTAAATTTTTCTTGAAAATCTTTGTATTCCAAGTTTATATCTTCTTCTTCAAATTCATATTCTATGAATGTTTCAACGTGTTCGCACCGATACTTATATTCTTCATAGTCTTCTCTTATTTCCACTGCATATATAATCCAACCGTCATAATCCAAATCCTGCAAAGCTTTATAATATTTGAAAACAATTGGTTGAATTATATCATAATATTCTGTTTTTGTACTCTCCTGTATGTAGAAGTATTTGGTTTTAGATTCGCACTCTTCCTCTGCAATCTCTTTCTTTTGTTCGGCGGTTAGATTCGCAGTCAAGTCCGGATATTTTTCAAAAAAAGAATAATCAGGTACTGGTGGTTCTGGCGGGCGTGCGTAAAAATCAATCCATCTTTCGAAATCAGGATACTTTTCCCTCAAATTCACACCCTCCTTTTGATCCTGTATCAGCACATACAGGTTCATCAGCATACGATGACCTGCCCTGGAAACAATCCAATCAATATGTTCCAAAACCATCGGACGATACTCAGTACCAATTAATGGAAACTGTTTTAGCATAAGTTTCCGTACTTGTGGTGCCAGTTCTTGCATTACCGGACGATAAATACCGTTGTAAAAAAGTGCAATATCCAGCGTAACTCCTAATTCTGTTTTGGAATCACGTCTGAAGTATCCAAAATTATTATCGTACCATTCTTCCAGTTCCGACATTTTATAGTCATCTTCTTCATCATCTTCAAACATAACTTAAATTTTTAAATTTTACATTAGGTCTTATTTGAATCTCTTTTATATCTATATTGTCCACAACAGCCCCAAATATGTAGTTACAAAGCTATCGTGCACTAAACTATGACCAACAGAGAAAATGAAATGAAACTTTTCAGTAACATTAATTGAACCTCCCAAATTGTATGCCATAACTGATTTGCTATCAATCGTGTCGGACGAATGGTAATAAAGCTCTCCGCCCAAGGTAAGTTTCGGGCTGAAATCATACTGAATCTCCCAACCAGTGAATAGCCAGTTTCTATTGCCAGCTCCTGGATTTATCCAATATCCCATTCCACCGTAGCTCGTAAGCTTTCCCCACGATTTTTGTGCCCAAACCGGTATGAAAAACTGAGTTTTGCCGTTGCTAAACTCATTATTCCTGATAGTAGGTATTTCTATAATAGGAAACGTCCCGATTTGCGGAAGGTTCTCTGTTTCCTGTAAAAAACGGTATTTCACGCCAAATTCCGTATAGGCATATCCGATATTAAATCCATTATGCCCGGAATAATCATAATTCAGGGGTAAAATGAGATGAATCTGAGCGTTTGGAATTATACCGTAATTTACTTCAATATGCGGACTGGTTCCGGACCAGCTATTTGATCGAATTGTATTTATAGTTGAAATATAATACTCCCAATGCTTAAAGTCAACAGGTTGTGGATCGTCAGTATTGTATGGTGGACCTGCATATGCCTGTTCCTTTACAAAAAGAAGTAGAAACAAAGGCAATAAAGCATATATCAGTTTTGTACGGTTCATTGATTTCGGTTTTAATATCCTAACTCAAACAATACATTTACCTTTAAGCCCTTTTTTTCATTTTATATAACCATAAATAAACGGACCAAATGACTGTAATGCCAAATACAATAAGAAGAGGAATATAAAAAGCATGGAAAAAATTATGGAAATAGGTTCCAACAACAATGTAAACACTGGCAATACAAAGCTTTAAAATAATAAATTCAGCATTAGACCAAGTTGTTTTAATTTTGAAGAAGTTCATAATATTGATTTTTAAAGATTTAAACACTGGGATTATATCTCTCAATAAATGATAAATGCTATTTCAATTCGGTTTTAACCGCATTTTTATAATTATTGGTATAACCGGTATGTGCCGTGAAAATAAATTCAGCAAGTGGAAGGTTATTGATATTTTCAAACGATTCAATGGCTGTTTTCATGTCTTTGGTGTAAATTTCGTTTGGCTTGTCCACTTTCCCATTGTTTAAACTGAAAGCATCACCAACAAACAAATAATTCCGGTTCAGCAAATAACTCGTCGATCCGAGTGTGTGACCGGGCGTGGAAATAACTTGAATACTTATTGCCTTAAAACGAATAATTTGCTGGTGTTTTACAAAGCTAAATTCATTTTTATAGGTCTCCTTGCCAAGCTTCAGTTTATCCGGTTTTAATCCATCAACAGTTTCTAGTTCGTTTGCAGAAAGATAAATATGGGCATTTTTGAATAACCCAATTGCTGCAATGTGATCAGGATGTGTATGGGTTAACAAGATGGCTTCCACTTTATCCGGATTAATCTTCAGACTCTTCATTTCCTGTGCGATAACCTTCTGATTGCTTCCGGCATCAATTACCACATAACTATCACCATCTCGGATTATAAACAAATTTACAAACGTATCTTTGATTGAATAGATACCCGGAACAATCTCTTTTGTTTCAATAGGTTCCATTTTCTTATTTTCTGGCTTCATACTCATTAAACATGCCGTAGCGAATAAGATAAAGACATTTATTGCGTATGAAGAGAAAGTTTGTCTAGCGAATCTTTTCATAATCTTCAACTTTTCCAATTAGTATAATTCAGTTGTGACAGCGTTCTTATAATCGCTTGAATAGCCGGCATGTGCCGTGAAAACATATTCAGCCGGCAGATTCCGTATTTTATTAAAAGATTTTATTGCTGCATCCATATCCTTGCTGAAAAATTCATTAGGCTTTTCAATCTTTCCATTCTTTAGTCCAAATGCGTCTCCTACAAACAAATACTTGTCATTAATTAAATAACTCATCGAACCGGGAGTATGTCCGGGAGTCAGAATTCCTTTAATTCGGATTTTGCCAACATTCAAAGTCCCTTGATCGTCTAACAAAATATACTTGCTCGTGGTTAGTTTATTATGAAAAAATAATTTCTTAGCTGTTTTTCCATTTATCATTTGTTCTTCCTGACGGGCCAGATAAACTTTTGCGTTCTTGAATAACGGAAGGGCAGCTGTATGATCGCCGTCACCATGCGTAAGAATAACGGCAGCAACTTTTAATGAATCAATTTTGAGTTTGGCTAATTCTGTTCTAATGATATTCATATCCTCACCGGCATCCACAGCCACATATCTGTCACTGTCTTTGACTAAAAACATATTGACAAAAGAATCTTTTACAATATAGACATTGTGAATCACCTCACTGGTTTCAGAAACATGCATTTTACTAATTTCCGATTTCATTTTGAGATAAAAACCACCCATAACTGTTGCTGGAATTACCACCAAAACAGTAATTCCAATTAAAACCCAATTGATTATTCTTTTCATAACTGAAACACTGATTTTTAGTTCATATGATTTTAAAATATCTAATCGATCAATTATATAGCAATCATCTAATGCAAGATCAAGTGAATTCAATCATTGACATTTTCTTTTTTATCAATGATATATTCCGGCCTGTCTTTTACTTCATCAAACAGAATTCCGATATATTGACCTAATACTCCAACTGTGAGCAATTGAACGCCACCAAAAAATACAATCAATATAATAAGAGAACTCCAGCCGGAAAGCGCATGAGTATACCCGACAATTTTTCCGATCAACGTGTACAGTGCATAAACTATACCTATCAATACCGTAACAAAACCTAAGCCGGTAGCCAGTTTCAATGGTTTTTTTGAAAAATAAAGCATCGCGGTTGACGCAAACTGAATCATTTTGCTCAATGGATACTTCGTTTCGCCAGCAAAACGAGCCTGCCGTTGGTATACGAATGGAACTTGCTTAAATCCAATCCAGCTGATGATGCCCCGGATATATTTCCCTTTTTCCCTGAATTTTTTGAACTCTGCCATTACTTGCTTGTCAATCAATCTAAAATCACCTGTATCAAGCGGAAAATCCACTTCCGACAAATAATTCATAGAACGATAGAATAAACGTGCCGAGAGTTTTTTAAAGACACTTTCGCCCTTGCGTTTTTCTCGCACACAATACACAACATTAGCTTGTTCCCGTTTTTGAGTGGCCACGAGTTCGGGAATGAGTTCCGGTGGATCTTGCAGATCGGCATCAATAATTACCGCCAAATCGCTGGTACAAACATGAATTCCTGCCGTCACAGCAGGTTGATGACCGAAATTTCGTGAAAAATGCAACACTTTCACTTGTTTATCGTTAGCAGCAATGGCACTCAGCATCTCGGCTGTGCGATCCTTGCTTCCATCGTTGATAAATATTATCTCTGTTTGAAGTGTGGTTATTCCAGCCAAAACTGTTCTTAGCCGATTATATGATTCGGTAATGACCGCTTCTTCATTATAACAGGGGACAATAACACTGAGTGTTTCCATTTTTTTTAATCTAGTTTTTTTGTTCGAAAAGTAAGTTTATTGTTGAATATATATTGAATTAGGGCAACAATAATTATAGAAATCAGTTTGGAAAGCATGGCCTCAAACTTCAAAACATCGATAAACAATGCCAAGAGTCCGGTACTTATAGCCATGCCGGTTAATGCAATAGCATAAAAAGAAAGAAACCGTTTGAGTTTTTTGTCGGTGACGTTAAACGTAAAATAGCTATTCAATATAAAGTTATGAACTACGGCAATTGAAGAACTCGTTATATTGGAAACAACATAGTTTACACCTAATTTTTTATTCATCAAGTAAAAAACAGCCATATCCACGATTAAACCCAACCCACCAACCAATCCATACTTAATAAATTTAGTTATTCCGTGATTGGCATATTTTTTTAAAAATGTAGAGATCATTAAATTGTATTGTTAGGGACAGGTTACTTTAAAAATTAAAACACCAAAGATAGAAAAAAGTTATTTCTTTTCGCCCCTTCTCCAGGCCATAAACATTTTTACTTCTGTATAATTCAAGAATGCGCTCAACATCTCGTAAATCGATCCGGTTTCAGTCCCGTTACGAATTAATTCCAATGCTTTTTCCCGCTTCTCCGGGGTTATAAAGTCGTTTATGTCCAGTTCTCCACTGATTATATATCGTTCTAAATGTGTTATAATGGTTGTCATATTCAAATTACGGGTAAAAGCAATTTCATCAATCGTCTTTCCATCTTTATACATTGCCAGCGAAATACGCATAGTTTCACCTACCGGTTTTTTCTCTTTTTTCTCTTTGCGTTTTTCTTTTTCATCCATAAGAGACGAAAGTTTATTTTCCTTACAATAGGCAAGGATCACATTCAAAAATGCTTTACCATACTTTTCCACTTTTGCCGGTCCAAAACCGCTTATTTGTAATAAATCCTTTTCGTTTTGAGGTAGATAATCAGACATTTCATTAAGTGTCTGACTTCCGGCGACAAGATAAATAGGTAAATCGAGCGGTTCACAAAGCTGATTGCGAAGAAGCATCAGTTGACGGTACAATTCCGGTTGTCGCGTTGTAAGTTTTTGTTTTGAACTTATTTTAGCATAAGCATTTACATTAAGTTCAGGCATTGCAAAGGTATTTTTCAATATAAAATAATCTTCTACCGTGAACTTATGTCTTAAACCCTTCATCAGGAAGATTTTCTGCGCGATGTTAGAGAAAACCAACTTGATTCCATCATTATAATCCGATGCATTGGAGCGGCTATCGGAAACCGCAGGCGATTGACGCAACGTTTCTAATAAATTATTCATTTTCGGATTGAAGAAATCTATAGCTGCTGCAATGCGGCTTTGCAAATGCTCTTCATCAACAGGATATTGTTCAAAAATCCCCAGTAACTGATTTTGAAATTTTGAAGCAATTTCCATCATACCCTGTGCATGACGTAGTAGATCAGTGAGGTAGGGCAGGGTTTCTTCATTGAAAGAAGACTGGACATCCGTAGTCTCACTAATCAAACGGGAAATCTGGCCTACTGCATTTTTAAAATCAAAAAACTGCATCAGGATAAAGCTCCGATACATATTTCGTGATTCATTTAATTGCTGTTCAAGGATTTCTGCAGATAATTTATTTCGTTCATGTTCTACAATCTGACGGTCGTTCTGAATACTGCTGGAGTTGATCTTGCTTAGTAAAACCATGCCTTCCAAGGAACGGCAACGGCTCAGTGCCACATATACTTGTCCGGGTGCAAAAGCAGCTCCTGCGTCGATTACAGCCTTATCGAAAGTCAATCCCTGGCTTTTATGAATGGTAATGGCCCATGCCAATCTCAACGGGTATTGAATAAACTTACCCAACTCATTTTCTTCTATCTGTTTGGTGGTTGGGTTGGTGGTGTAACGGATATTTTCCCAAACAGCTTTTTTCAATTCAATGGCTTCAAAATCATCAGGACATTTTATCTGAATTGAATCTTCTTCGACACTCTCAATCACCCCAATTTTCCCATTAAAAAATCGTCGTGGAGTTTCAGTATCATTCTTTAGGAACATTACTTTGGCACCTACTTTCAATTCCAGCATTTTTTCGGTAGGATAACTCTTTTCCGGATATTCACCTTCAATGGTAGCATCGAAGGTGTAGGTTTTTCCTTTTATTTTAGCCAGTTCTTCAGCGTTTATTTGGTCGGCTTTGTAGTTATGGGTAGTCAGTGTAATATAAGTATCATCACTTGGCGGAACAAATAACGGATTGTAACGACTTTGCAGCAATTTCAGGCTTGAATCGGATAAGCAGTCGTTACGCACTTCATTCAATACCTGAATAAAATCACCATTTGTCTGGCGGAAAATTTTGTCAAGTTCAATATAAACCGGTTGTTGCTGCAAAATGACCTGACTATGAAAAAAATACGGACTCGTATAATACCGGCTCAATAACCGCCATTCATCATCCGATGCCACAGGCGACAGCTGAAACATATCGCCAATGAATATGACTTGTACTCCACCAAAAGGTTCGTTGTTGCGATAACGGACATGGCGCAGGATAGTATCTACAGAGTCAAGTACATCGGCACGCACCATACTTATCTCATCTATAACCAAAAGTTCCAGTTCTTGTAATACTTTTCGACGACTTCCCTGCATTTTCATCTTTTCAATCAAATTTTTACGCCCTTCCGGAGTCGGTATGAAAGGAGTAAAAGGCAATTGAAAAAAAGAGTGCATGGTAGTTCCACCTGCGTTGATTGCAGCTACACCTGTAGGTGCAACAACCGCCATTTGTTTCTTGGTTTCTTTCTTAAGTCGATGTAAAAATGTAGTTTTTCCTGTACCCGCTTTACCGGTCAGAAAAACAGAACGATTAGTAAACAAGGCGAAATCATGAGCAAGTTGATAGTAAGGTGAGGTATTTTCCATAAGTGGTGATTCGTAATAATTTTTGCTTTTGCAAAAATAGCTAAAACAAATAAGAATAAATTCCTTTTGCCGGAAGGAAGTGTTAGTTTATATTTTAAAATTTAAAAATTTGATCCAATATTCCTTGAGCGAATTCTGGTTTTGTATACAGTTCATGTCCTTCATCCTTAAAAATATATTTTCTTATATTCATTCTTTTAAACCAGTCATCTGAAGGTTTGTTTAAATCATTCTCTCCAAAAATAAGAGCTATTTCACCCGTAATTTTCTCAGTTTCATATCTCAATCTGGTAGATGAAACGGCAACTAAGCTTTTTATTTCCAAACCCTGCAACGCCGCTTTCCATGCAATGATTCCCCCAATGCTAAAAGCCAATATACTAAGTGCTTCTTGCTCATTTGCCAAAAGATTTATTACAGCTCTCTCTATTCCCCCAGTTATAAATTGGTTGTGTAGTCCTTGCTCCGTGTATGTGGTTTTATCGACTTCGCCTAATTCACAACAATCGTAGTACTTTATTGTATATCTGTTACCCAGGTTTTCAATATAATAATCAACCCAACAGGATCTTTCTATTCCCCATAAATCAGACAGAATGATCAATTTGGGTTTTAAGTTTGGATTACTCATGTACAGATCTTCTGCTTATTCAATATTTATTTCGCCGGTGAGGTACAATTGGGCTTTTCCACCAATCAGGCATCTTTCGCCTTGGCTGACACAAATTAGTCTCCCTCCGCGTTTCGATAGTTGGTTGGCAATCATTTCCTGTTTTCCAAGTTTTTCCGACCAAAAAGGAATCAATGAGGTGTGTGCAGAACCTGTAACCGGATCTTCATCTATTCCTGATTGGGGAGCAAAGAATCGTGATACAAAATCAACATGATCGCCTTGGGCAGTTACAATCAATCCGCGGGCTTTTAACTTTGATATCTCAGACAAATCAGGTTGAAGGTTAAGTAAATGTTGTTCACTTTGAATTATTGCCAAATAATCTGTCTTTCCTTTATATACTTCAATTGGTTCAAAACCCAAACAATTTGTTATTTGTACAATCTCATCGCACGGGTTTAATGTGTCTGTAGGAAAATTGAGAAATAAAATATCACCTTGTTTTGTTACTTTTAATTTACCGCTTCTGGGCGAATGAAATACGATTTCCGGATTGGTATATCCCCGGCAATTAAACAACACATAAGCACTGGCTAAAGTAGCATGCCCGCATAAATCAACTTCCACAGTGGGAGTGAACCATCTTATTTCAAAGGAATCCGCTGTTGGAACAATGAATGCCGTTTCGGCTAAATTATTCTCTGCAGCTATTGACTGCATAATCTCAGCATTTAGCCAGTTTTCAAGTATACACACTGCGGCTGGATTGCCTGAAAATAGGTTATTCGCAAACGCATCAACCTGATATATCTTTATTTTGTTCATAATTTCAACTGCAATTTAAAGATCGTGGTTTTCATAACTATTGATTTTAGCCCTGTTACTACTTTGAAGTTTATTTGTATCTGGACATCGTTAGAATTAGAATTACTCTTTACGTGCATTACATTGTCATTCCAATGTTTTAGCTACACAAATATAATAATTATTATTGTCAATAAAGTATTGTTTTGTTGGGAATAATTTAAAGGTCAGTATTAAATCTCCATTAAAAAATAGATAACAATGATAACTATTCGTATTTATGACTAATTTTGCAAATCGTATTAAACCTTTTGATAAATAAACCATCTTATAAACTTCATGAAAGAACCAATTGGCCGTAGAATGGATAAAATAGGACGAATGTTTCAGGCAAAACTTCAGGCTGAGCTCAGGCATTTGGATATCGACCGTTCTTTTTATCCGCTGTTACTTATCGAAGCCGGAAATGGAATAACCCAACAAGAATTGGCGAGGCAACTCTTGTGCGACAAGGTGCAGGTAGTCCGTATTATTGACTATTTGTCCTCAAATGGCTATGTTGAGCGTATTCAAAGTCAGAATGACAAACGCAAGTATGAATTGACAATCACTGAAAAAGCCCGGCAGGTTTTGCCGGACATCAAAAAAGTATTGAATGAAACAGCTGCAATAGCTTTCAACCATTTTTCGGAAAAACAGATTGATGAACTTTATAATATGCTTTCCAGAATAGAATCAAATATTTTATCACATAAAAACCAAATTATCAAATGAAAAAAAAATCGACGATATGGATTACCATAGTGCTGGTATTAGTAGTCGCCTTCTTTTTGAAACTGGGATTTTCAAAACCATCTGACAAAGACACTAAAAAAGATTTTAAAGAGAAAAAGCAGAAGAAAGTGGATGCGTACGTTGTAAAACCATCCTTGCTTATTTCTGAAATTAGTGTTTCAGGAACCTTGTTGGCCTTTGAAGAAGTCGATCTTAAAAATGAGGTTGCAGGAAGAGTTGTAATGATCAACCTGCCTGAAGGTAAGGCCGTGAAAAAAGGCACCCTGCTTGTCAAACTTTTTGATGAAGATTTGCAGGCAACTTTAAAGAAACTGCAAGCACAGCTAGCTATTCAACAACAAATTTATAACCGCCAGTCCGAGTTGTTGAAAGTAAACGGAATCACGCAAAATGATTACGAACAAACCGGCCTGCAATTAAACTCGCTAAAAGCAGATATCGAAGTAGAGAAATCACTTATCCGAAAAACAGAAGTACGCGCACCATTTGACGGTGTAATCGGGTTAAGAAGTATCAGTGTAGGAGCAATTGTCACCCCATCAACCTTATTGGCGACTTTGCGAACCGAAAATAAAATCAAACTGGATTTTAGTGTTCCACAAAAATATGGTCAGATTATCAAAACGGGTATGAAGATAAATTTCAGTACTACAAGCGCCGATAAACAATATGAAGCAACAATCATTGCTACCGAACAAGGCATTGACGCTTCTACCCGTAACCTGAAAGTAAGGGCACTGGTAAGCGCTCAATCAAAAGACTTGATACCGGGTTCTTTCAGCAATGTTAAGGTTAGGCTGAGCGAGAACAAAAGTGCACTGGTTGTACCAACACAGGCCATCATTCCGCAGGAAGATAATAAGGTTGTCATTGTAGCTCGTGGAGGAAAAGCACATCTTGCAATGGTAAAAACCGGAATCCGCCAGACTTCTACCATTGAAATAACCCAGGGAATACAACCGGGCGACACGATTATTACTTCCGGCATTCAGTTCCTGAAAGAAGGTTCTAAATTGTTATATTCTACTATAGCCAAATAATTATGACATTATCAGATATTGCATTAAAACGTCCGGTAGGTTCCATTGTATTGAGTCTTGTTATCATATTAATGGGTGCTGTTGGATTCAATTTTTTGGGGGTACGGCTCTATCCGGCCATAGATCCGCCCATTATTACTGTTCAAACAAGTTATACGGGAGCCAACGATGATATTATTGAGTCCCAAATTACCGAACCGCTCGAGAAAAGTATAAATGGTATTGAGGGGGTGAAATCTATTTCATCGCAATCGGCAACAGGAGCCAGCACCATTACCGTTGAATTTAATTTGGGAGCCGATTTGGAAAAAGCGGCCAATGATGTGCGCGATAAAGTGTCACAGGCATTGAGAAGCCTTCCTCAGGATATCGATGCACCCCCAATTGTCACCAAAGCTGATGCTAACAGCGATCCGATTGTTATGCTTAGTGCCCAAAGCACAAAAATGAACCCCATGGAGCTGAGTGATTATGCAGAGAATGTGTTGCAGGAAAAGTTCCAAACAATTCCGGGAGTAAGTTCTGTTGCTATTTATGGTCAACAACGGCCTGCCATGCGTTTATGGTTGGATCCGGCCAAAATGACGGCTTATAATCTTACGGCATCCGATGTGAATGTGGCCCTGGCCAAAGAAAATGTAGAGATGCCCGGAGGTAAGATCAGAGGAAATGCCACTGAACTTACCGTAAAAACATTCGGGCGATTGGTTACCGAGGATGACTTTAATAATCTTATCATCAAACAAACCGACAATCAGGTTATCCGTATGAGCGACATTGGAGAAGCTGTGTTGGGGCCACAGGATGAAGAATCCGGATCATTGATTAATGGTACCACCGGCGTGATGATGGTGTTGATTCCACTTCCAGGGGCCAATGACATTCAAATTGCGAATGAGTTTTATAAACGGATGGACCAGATCAAGGCAAACCTGCCCAAAGGCATGGAATTGAACATTGCCCGCGACAAGTCGATTTTTGTACGGCAATCGGTTCAGGATGTACTCGAAACCCTTCTCATATCTATTTTTCTGGTTGTGATCATTATATTCTTGTTCTTCCGGAACTGGATTATAGCCCTACGGCCATTGATTGATATTCCCGTTTCCTTGATCGGGACTTTCTTTGTCATGTACCTGTTAGGTTTTTCCATCAATGTGCTCACCTTGTTGGGTATTGTATTGGCAACCGGGTTGGTGGTAGATGATGGTATTGTGGTAACCGAGAATATATTCAAACGTATAGAGCAGGGGATGAATAAGTTCCAGGCCGCGTTGGAAGGGACCCGCGAGATATTTTTTGCTGTTATTTCCACTTCGCTCACCCTGGCCATTGTATTTATTCCGGTTATTTTCCTGCAAGGATTTACCGGAAGGCTTTTCCGCGAGTTTGGGATTGTGGTGGCCAGTGCGGTATTGATTTCAGCCCTGGTTTCACTTACACTGACTCCTGTATTGAATGTCTTTCTGGGAGGTTCTGGAACGCACCATTCTAAATTCTATGTTGCATCCGAACCATTCTTCCTGGGAATGGAGAAAAAATACAGGCGTTTCCTGTCTTTTTTCATCCAAAACAGATGGGTGGCCTTCTCGGTGTTAGGCTTGTGTATCGTATTCATTGTGACTATATCCCGGGCTTTGAAATCGGAGCTGGCTCCACTGGAAGACCATAGTTATATCCGGACAAGTCTTACAGCACCGGAAGGAACTGAATTTTCGAATACCAAAAGAGTATTGGACCGGGTTGCAAAAATCAATGAAGACAATTTTCCCGAAGCTAAATACGTCTTGGCCAGATACAGTGGTGGAACAAGCGCCAATACCGGCTTTATAATTACACTGCTTTCTGACCCCACTGAAAGAAAGAAAACACAACAAGATATCTACAAAAGGCTGACAAAGATGTATGACAGTATTCCCGAGGCCCGCGTTATTGCCAGCCAGGAACCTACCATCACTACCTCTAACTCTAAAGGATTGCCGGTTCAGTTTGTATTGCAAAACCTGGACTTTGATAAGATTCACGAAGTCTTGCCTAAGTTTATGGAAGAAGCTCAAAATAGTCCGGTATTCAGTAATGTGGATGTTGATTTGAAGTTCAATAAACCCGAGGTAAACATTGTGGTCAACCGTTTAAAAGCAACCAGCCTGGGTGTAAACGAAAAAGACATATCCGATGCCCTCGATTTGGCTTATAGCGGGAGCCGTTACGGCTATTACCTGAAAAATAACAAGCAGTATTATGTAATCGGACAGGTAACCCGCGACGACAGAAAAACTGCTGCTGACATTTCTTCGCTATATGTCCGGTCAAACACCGGCAATATGATACAGTTGGACAACCTGGTTTCGTTGAAAGAAAACAGTAATCCGCCGATACTATATCACTTCAACCGTTATAAATCGGCTACTGTTTCGGCCAACCTGGCCGACGGCAAGACACTGGGCGAAGGAATAGCCGAGATGCAACGCATTGCAGATAAATTGCTGGATTCCTCATTCAATACAGCTTTATCAGGTCCTTCGAGAGATTTTGCTGAAAGTAATTCCAATATATCGTTCGCGTTGATCCTGGCCTTGCTGCTTATTTATTTGATTCTGGCAGCCCAGTTCGAAAGTTTCCGCGATCCATTCATCATTATGCTTACCGTGCCAATGGCTATAGCAGGGGCTATGCTTTCGTTGTGGATATTCGGACAAACCCTGAATATCTTCTCCGAAATCGGAATGATCCTGCTGATAGGGATTGTAACTAAAAACGGTATCCTGATTGTGGAATTTGCCAACCAGAAAAGAGCTTTGGGAATGAATAAACGGGTGGCCGCTTTTGAATCGGCTTCAGCCCGTTTCCGTCCGATTTTGATGACCTCGCTGGCAACCATTTTTGGAGCTTTACCTATTGCTTTGGCATTGGGAGCAGGATCTACCAGCCGGGTATCGTTGGGAATCGTGGTAGTAGGCGGATTATTATTTTCGTTATTGCTAACCTTATTTGTCATCCCTGTCATGTATATCGTTATGTCAAGTAATAATAAAAAAGTACTGGAGAATGAAGAAAATTAAAACTATAAGATATTGGGGAATAAGCGTTCTCTTGCTGTTACTTACCTTTTCGGTGAATAGTACCGCCCAGAAAACGCTGACCATTGATGAAGCAATCAAAACAGCGTTGAAAAACAACTATGATATTTTGGTTGCAGGGAATGATGCCGACATTGCCAAGGTAAACAACACGGCCGGAAATGCCGGAATGTTGCCTACGGTAGGTATCACCGGCAGTGGAAATTATGGTGTGAGCAATACCACCCAAAAGGCAAGTGGAGGTACTGAAACTAATTACCCCTCTTTGTCGGCAACCACCCTGAGTGCCGGGGCACAACTGAACTGGAATCTGTATGATGGTGGGAAAATGTTTGTAACCAAAAGTAAGCTGAATGAAATTCAATCGCTTGGCGAAATTCAGTTTAAAGACAAAGTGTTACAGACGTTATTCAACGTCATTGCCGCCTATTACGATGTGGTAAGGCAAAAGCAGCAGTTGAATTCAATCAACGAATCGCTGAATTATAATCGTAGCCGGGTAACTATTGCCCAGGCAGGATTTAATGCCGGTTCTATGCTGAAATCCGATTTGCTACAGTCCAAGATCGACTTAAATGTAACCGAAGAAAATGCGATCAATCAAAAATTCATGATTGAATCGGCTTTAAAAACGCTGAATCAGTTATTAGGCCGGAATCCGGATGAACAGTTTCAGATTGTTGATTCCATTCCGTTGGGATATTCACCGGACAAGTCCGATTTGCTTCAAAAGGTCAATTCGGCTAATACAAGTATCTTAAGTTTCCAGAAACAAATTGACATTGCCCGGTTGGCCCTGAAAGAAAGCCGCAGTGCCTACCTGCCTACGCTGAGTTTCAAAGGCGGATATTATCTGTCCCACACGGCCAATTCTGCCGGTTCTGTTTTGCAAACTAATTCGAACGGGCCCCAGGTAGGAGCAACCCTTGCCATTCCGATTTACAATGCCGGAGAAACAAAAAGAAAAGAAACTGCGGCCAGGATACAGGCCCAGTCGGCAGAATATGAATTGCAGAATATCAAACTACAGGTAAATACCGAGCTGACCAATACATTGACCGAATTTGAGAACCAGCAAGAGCTGCTGAAGATTGAGACCGAAAATAATGAATTGGCGAAAGAAAATATTCAAATCAGCATTGAACGATTAAAACACGGGCAAGCCACTTCGCTCGAAGTCCATTTGGTGCAGGAAGATTATGTGCAATCAAACACACGGCTCATCAATTTCCGTTACAACCTGAAATTGGCCGAAACCAAGCTGAAACAACTCGTTGCCAATTTAATGTAAGTTTGAAATAAAGAAAATGATTTTGAGTGCCCACTTACAGGGAATAAACAATCAATCCGGGAAATTTAAGTAGTAGTAATTAAATAATGTCGTATTTTTTCAGAGAAGCATTATACGATACGGTTGTAATTTCAAGTCCCCTTCAGGGGAACCAACGGTCAGCGACCGAAGGGAGATAATTAGGGGCGGTTTTCAAATGTGTTTTCCGCCCCAAGCTCCTAAAGGGGATGTGAAATAGTATCGTCTTTGAAAAACCAAAATGGGGCATTATATTCGTCCCATTACTTAATTACCACCCCGGGTGGTAAGCACAAATCAGCAGTTTTGTTCTTGTCACCCCAGTCGGTAAGCACAAAACAACAGTTTTGCTTTTGTCACCCCAGTCGGTAAGCACAAAACAGCAGTTTTGTTCTTGTCACCCCAAGCGGTAAGCACAAAACAGCAGTTTTGCTCTCGTCACCCCAGTCGGTAAGCATAAATCAGCAGTTTTGCTCTTGTCACCCCAAGCGGTAAATACAAATCAACTGATTGCTTACAGACAACTGCATTTTGTCATGGATTTAGGATCCTTTTATAAAATCAGAACTTTTATACTGAAAATTAAAAATTAAAAAGCCCCGAGATTCTTCTCAGGGCTTTTCTGTTTTTATAATTTGAAACCAATTATTCAAATGTAAGCAAAACATCATCTTGCATTACCGATTGGGCAACATCAACATCGATTGTTTTGATAACACCTGCTTTTTCAGCCAGAATGTTGTTTTCCATTTTCATTGATTCCATAACCAGCAATAAATCACCTGGATTTACAGCATCACCAACTTTAGCCACTACGCGGATAATACTTCCCGGAAGCGGAGCCTTAAGCGTATGAGCGCCTTTCTTTCCTGTAGATTGTACTGTAATTTTGCTTTCGCCTGGGTTTGATTGCACATCCTTACGAACCAGAATAGGAGTTTTCAAGGTGTTTACCTCTTGTTCCAATCCTACAGCGTACGATTTGCCATTCACTTCAATTTCGGCTTGATTGCCTTCTACCGATTTGACATTCACACTATATGAAGCCCCATCTATTGTAAATTTGAATTTCTTCATATCTTTTTATCTGATATTGTTATTGATACCATAAATTTTTGAACTCCAAGGTGAGTAGCGTCTTTCGATACGTTTGATCGTAATAACATTACTTTCATTGTCGTGGGCTTCGTCATAAAACATATGCAATGCCATTGCTATAGCCACAACATCGGCCGAAGCAACTTCTTCATGATCCTCGCTTATTGAAGGCGATTTGGCCTTTTTGCCAAAATGTTTTTCAAATATCATAGGAGTAATTATAAAGGTATATTACTATGTTTTCTTGGCGGATTTACTACTTTTTTGGTTTCCAACGCCTGGAATGCACGGATAACACGGAAACGTGTATTACGTGGTTCAATAATATCGTCGATATAACCATATGAAGCTGCCTGGTAAGGGTTCGCGAATTTTTCTTTGTATTCGTTTACTTTTTCGCTTACGAAAGCTGCTTTTTCTTCCGGATCGGTGATTGCTGAAATAGCGCGTCCTTCCAATACTTCGATAGCACCTGCAGCACCCATTACGGCAATTTCGGCAGTTGGCCATGCGTAGTTGAAGTCACCACGAAGTTGTTTACAGCTCATTACGTCGTGTGCACCACCGTAAGACTTACGAATAGTTACCGTAACCTTAGGAACTGTAGCCTCGCCGTAAGCGAACATCAATTTAGCACCGTGGGTAATGATACCTGCATACTCTTGTCCTGAACCAGGCAAGAAACCGGGAACATCAACCAAAGTCAACACCGGGATATTGAATGCATCACAGAAACGAACAAAACGGGCAGCCTTGCGTGACGCATCACAATCAAGCACACCTGCAAGGAAATTAGGCTGGTTAGCCACAATTCCGGTAGGAGCGCCATTGAAGCGGGCAAAACCAACGATAATGTTACGAGCATAGTGTTGGTGAACTTCCAGGAATTCATCGTTATCAACAATACCGTGGATAATATCTTTCATGTCATAAGGCATGTTCGGATTATCCGGAACGATAGAGTTTAATTTGTCATCCAAACGAACGATTGGATCTGTATTTTCAAATAATGGAGCTTCTTCCAGGTTATTTTGAGGTAAATAAGAAAGCAACTTGCGGATAAGCATCATACCTTCTTCTTCGTTCGAAGCTTTGAAGTGCGACACACCTGACTTACGGGAGTGAATATCAGCTCCACCAAGATCTTCTGTCGAAATTTCTTCACCAGTTACCGATTTCACTACCTTAGGACCTGTCACAAACATGTAACTGTTGTCTTCAGTCATCAATACAAAGTCGGTAAGGGCAGGAGAGTACACAGCACCACCGGCACAAGGACCGAAAATGGCAGAAATCTGTGGAATAACACCCGAAGCCATGATATTACGTTGGAAAATTTCAGCGTAACCGGCTAATGAAGTAACACCTTCCTGAATACGGGCACCACCCGAATCGTTGATACCAATCATTGGACAACCCATTTTCATGGCCATATCCATTACTTTACAAATTTTAAGCGCCATAGTTTCCGACAAAGAACCTCCGAAAACGGTGAAATCTTGCGCAAAAACGTAAACGGTACGACCGTCGATAGTACCATGACCGGTAATTACACCGTCACCCAGGTATTTTTCTTTTTCAAGACCGAAGTTGTTGCAACGATGTGTTACAAACATATCCAGTTCTTCAAAACTACCTTCATCCAACAACATTTCCAGACGTTCACGAGCTGTAAACTTACCTTTAGCATGTTGAGAAGCAATTCTTTTAGCTCCACCACCCAATTTAGCTTGTACGCGTAAATCGATGAGGTTTTTTACCTTCTGTTGATTTTCCATTTTTTTTATGTCTAAAGTCATGGGTTGTTTGTTCCCCGGCACAAAATCACGTGTAAGCACCGGCCAACCTATCGACTGATTAACTGATTATTTGTTTGGATCTTCACAAAGTTCGGTCAATACTCCGAAAGTAGATTTTGGGTGAAGGAAAGCGATGTTCAATCCTTCAGCACCTTTACGAGGTGTTTTATCGATTAAAGCAACACCACGCTCAGCAGCCAAATCAAGTTTAGCTTGCAATCCTTCCACTGCAAATGCAACGTGGTGAACGCCTTCGCCTTTCTTTTCCAGGAATTTTCCTACTGGGCCTTCCGGATCAGTCGATTCCAATAATTCGATTTTGGTTTGACCTACTTTGAAAAAAGCTGTTTTTACTTTTTGTTCCGGAACTTCTTCCACTGCGTAACATTTCAGTCCTAAAACATTTTCGTAGTAAGGAATAGCAGTTTCGAGGCTTTTAACTGCAATGCCTAAGTGCTCAATATGAGTCGGTTTCATAAAAATAAATATTATAGTTTGATAAATTGTTCCTAAAATCCAAATTTGAAAAAAACGAACCTGAATCCACCCGGGCCAACGCCTATTACTGAAATTTTTCCGTATTTCAAATTTCGTGCAAATTTACATCAATTATTCTTCATTATCAACCAAATAGACAATAATTTTTTATATTTTTACTATTTGTTGATTATCAGAAAGATAGAATGAATATACCAAAAACATATAAAAATGACTCAATAAGAAAAAGACTGCCGGGTTAGGACAGTCCTTTTCTTTCAATCTTATGCTTTTTATCATTACTGGCTACAAACCTGTAATGAAAATGATTATTCACTTACCCGATTGTAAGCATTTTCAATTGTTTTCGAACTCCTCAATGGCTTGACTGATAAATCCGGTCTTATCTATCTTTATCTTTTCCAACATTACTTTTGTATCTTCCGGAATAGGAAAGTATTTTTCAGACCATAAATCTATTTCGATCAATATGGGCAGTAAGTCAATCCCTTTTTTGGTTAGTTTATAGACTCCTTTTACTTTACTTTCCGGGCTATCCACCTTTTCAATAATCCCGTTTTCTTCGAGTGCCTGCAATCTGGTGGCTAATATGTTGGTAGCTATCCCTTCTGATGATTTTAAGAAATCACTATATCTGCATTTCTTTGCAAACATCAAATCTCTAATTATCAACAACGACCACTTATCTCCCCAAATATCCAGCGAACAACTGATCGGACAATCTGATCTTTTTTTCATCGGTTTCATAATAATATTCATTTTTACTTGCAAAATGCAAGTAATGTATTATCTTTGCACTTGCATTTTGCAAGCAAAAGTAATCAATTATATTTAGAGCCGCAAGAAATGAACCAAGAATGTTTCTGTATAACCGGTTCGGAAAGTGGATCTCTCAACTAGTATGATTATGGAACAATTCCAGCTAGTATATCATAACGAACAGTCAATAAGATCTTTAAAATAAAATAGAAATCATGGAAATAAAAGAAAAAACGATATTAATTACAGGAGGTGCATCTGGCATCGGATTGGAAGCAGCAAAGCAATTCCTAGCGAATGGTGCAACAGTCATTATCACCGGAAGGAATCAGGAAAAATTAAACGCCGCAAAGAAAATGTATCCGGCCCTGACAACAATAAAGAGTGACGTAGCAAACGAGGAAGATGCACGATCGCTTTTCAATCAAATCAGGGAACTTGGAGGGATCGATATTTTATACAATAATGCCGGCGTGATGAGTCCTCTGCTAAATTTAGGTTTAGAAAATGATAAACACCTTGAAAGCGCTACATATGAAATGGAGGTTAACTATCTTGGTGTTATCCGCTTGAACAATCTCTTCATGGAAATGTTGAAATTCAGAAAAGATGGGGCAATTATCAATACCACTTCTATTTTGAGTTTAGTACCTTCGGTGATTGAGCCTACTTATTCGGCCTCCAAAGTGGCATTGCATTTCTACACAGAAATGCTCAGAAAACATTTACAGTTTTTAAAAAGCAACGTAAAAGTATTTGAATTGCTTCCACCGGTAGTTGCCACTGAGATGACCACCGATAGAGATAATAAGAAAATGAGTACGGAGGATTTGGTAAAAGAGCTTATTTCCGGACTAAAAAAAGATAAACAGATCATTCGGGTAGGTGATTCTAAACTACTTTATTTCATCAATCGACTCTTTCCTAAAATTGCTTTTAAACTGGTAAATCAGAACAGACCTAAGATTTAATATTATACGAAACGAGCAGCTGAACAGGTGTCTAAACTAAAGGCTATGTACATAGCGAATTCTCCCGTCAGGTCGGGACAAACCAAGTGACAACTAACTAAAAAGAAAAAGAACGCATGAAAGCATTTAGAGTAAAACGTTACGGCAAAAAAGAAAAACTGCATCTTACTGAAATTGCAGAACCTACTGTAACCGAAAATGATGTATTGGTACAAGTACATTCAGCAGGTGTGAATTTGTTAGATTCAAAAATTAAATCCGGTGAATTCAAACTCATCTTACCCTATAAAACTCCGTTTACGTTAGGTCATGATGTGGCAGGTGTCGTAACACAAGTTGGGTCAAAAGTAAGTAAGTTCAAGGTAGGCGATGAAGTTTATGCACGCCCTGCAGACCACAGAATAGGAACTTTTGCAGAATACATTTCTGTCAACGAAAGCGATTTGGCCTTAAAACCAAAGAGCCTCACCATGGAAAAAGCTGCCTCTATTCCGCTTGTTGGCCTGACTGCCTGGCAAGCTTTAATCGAAAAAGCAAATATTCAGCAGGGTCAGAAAGTTTTCATTCAAGCAGGTTCAGGTGGCGTTGGCACATTTGCGATTCAACTGGCAAAATACCTGGGAGCTACCGTAGCCACTACAACCAGTGCTGCAAATATTGAATTGGTAAAGAATCTTGGTGCTGACATTGTTATCGATTACAGGAAAGAGGACTTTGAGACCATACTTAAAGATTACGATGTTGTTTTGAATAGTCAGGACACAAAGACTTTGGAAAAATCGCTAAAGATAGTAAAGCCGGGAGGAAAGATCATCTCCATCTCCGGACCACCTGATCCTGATTTTGCCAAAGAAGCCGGATTGAGTTGGATGCTGAAAGCTGTTTTCTCTCTTTTAAGCTATACTGTCCGAAAAAAAGCAAAGCAACAGCGCGTGAGCTACTCCTTTCTGTTTATGAGAGCCGACGGAAATCAGTTAAGCAAGATTACTTCACTTATTGATGCCGGTATTATACGTCCGGTTATGGACAAAGTCTTTTCATTCGAGGCTACCGGTGAAGCTTTGGCTTATGTGGAAACAGGGCGAGCAAAGGGAAAAGTGGTTGTGAAGCTAAAATAATTTTATCGCAAACAACACAAGAAAAATAATCAACAATAATCATATCAATAATAAAATTACACAAAAATGGAAAAACAAAAAATATTTGAATCCTTTGATTTAAACGGAATCCAATTGAAAAACAGGATAGTAATGGCTCCAATGACACGTGGTCGTTCGGACAATCCCGGCACTGTAGCAACCGAATTAACCGCATTGTATTATAAGCAACGGAGTTCGGCAGGCTTGATTATTACAGAAGGAACTTACGTTAGCCGCGAGGCTGTTGGGGCTATTAATGTGCCGGCCATTTATACCGACGAACAAGTTGAAGGCTGGAAACTGGTTACCAACGCAGTTCACGAGCAAGGTGGAAAAATCTTTGCGCAGTTGTGGCATGTTGGTCGGTTATCACACCCCGACCTGCTTAATGGAGAACTTCCATTGGCACCATCTGCTTTAAACCCCGCAGCTCAAACATTTACTCCAGAAGGATTTAAAGACACCGTGGAAGCCCGCGAGATGACTCTAGAAGAAATTAAAAAGACCATAAACGACTTTAAAAACGGAGCCATAAATGCCATGAAAGCCGGATTTGACGGTGTTGAATTGCATGCTGCCAATGGTTATCTGTTGCATCAGTTTTTTAATCGGTACTCCAATGTACGGCAGGATCAGTATGGCGGTTCTGTTGAAAACCGGGCCCGTATTTTATTCGACATACTTAATGAACTGCAAAAAGTAATGGATATTAGTCGGGTGGGTATACGGTTAAATCCATCATTGCATGGCATACAGGGAATGATGTTGGATGAAGAAACAATTGCTGTGCACGATTATATTGTGGAAAAATTGAATGACTACAACTTGGCTTATTTGCATCTCACGGAACCATTCACCGATGTGTCCGGAAATGCGTTGGCCATCCAGGAAGTGGCAAAACATTTCCGTCCGGTCTACAAAGGTGCGCTAATTATCAACCGTGGATTTAATAAAGCCACAGCCAATCAGGTGCTAACAGATGGAGATGCCGATTTGGTAGCCTTTGGCGCTCCCTATATTGCCAATCCCGATTTAGTAGAGCGTTTTAAAGTGGATGCTCCGCTTAATCAACCCGATTCTTCTACGTTTTACACTCCGGGCGAAAAAGGATATACCGATTATCCTACTCTAGCCGAGGCAGTGAAGTAAAAACCTCATTACTGGAAAAAAGTACATAACAATTAAAATAAGAAAAAATGAAAACAACAGGAAATACCGTATTTATAAGTGGTGGAAGTGCCGGAATAGGACTGGCCATAGCACAAAAACTTAGCAAAGAAGGCAATAACGTCATTATCAATGGCCGTAACGAAGAACGGTTGCAAAAGGCATTAGCAAAATTGGATCATGCTGTGGCTATTCAGGGCGACTTATCCAAAGAAGAAGACCGAATCCGTATAGCGAAACAACTGAAGGAACAGTATCCCGATGTGAACATGATTGTCAATAATGCAGGTGCTGCCTTTTCGTATCTTCTGACTGACACTACGAATGCCCACGAAAAAGCGGCTATTGAAATGAACACAAACTATATTGCCGTTATTCATTTCACCGAGTTGATGTTGCCGCATTTGGTACAAAAAGCAGAGGCGGCAGTTGTAAATATATCGTCAATTGCCGTTTTTGGCAGTCACAAATTATTGCCAACCTACGGTGCCACCAAAGCGGCACTACACAGCTACACTACAGCGCTGAGAGCTACCTACGAAGAACAGAAAAACATTCAGATATATGAAGTATATCCTCCTTTGGTCAATACCGAATTTTCTGCAGAAATAGGTGGTGCAAACGGCATTCCACCTTCGGAAGTAGCCGATGAACTGTTCGGGGCATTGAAAAACAATCAGGTTGAAGTGCCGGTAGGAGATTCGAAAAATTTCTTTTGAAAACGCATAGCGCCCGATTCTGACAAGCCGAAAATACACAAAGATTATCCGGCAGCCTGTTTGGGCTCCAGGCAAACAATCATTCGGCAAGCGTCCCTGTGGACGACGGCAGCAATTCATCCTGCAACAGGTAAGCCGCAAAGAGATTCAATCTTTACGGCTTTTGTTTTGCATCGACGAATAGATAAACCCGTAACGTATGGATAAGTAACCCGAAATCCGGTACCATTAGACTAGCTGCAGATAATTAGTAATAATGATAGCCTGGAGCACATTGACAGCACTCAGGTTACGCAGAATCCGCGTGCACCGGCTTTTAAATTGCTGGTACTCGTTCCCTGGCTGACGGTCAGTAGCCGGAGCAAGTCAAGTGTGTGGATCGGTTAATTGAATAAGGGAAAGCTAACGCAAAGTATTATGCATAATAGAATGGGAGCTTGCAAAACCGGAATAGGACATATGAAAGAAGACCCTCTGCCGAGGAAAAAAGTTTCTCATAAAAAGAGGTCCACTCAACCCTGCCAACCGTTCAATTTATTTCTACGGATAAAAGCTGTAAAACAAACGAGAGGATATTCCATATGGGAATATCCTCTTGTTATATCTGGGATTTATCCTTTATCCAGGCCGAAACCCGGATAAAGAAATAAATTTACAATCAGTATTGTTGATCGGCCAAACGTTTGTAACCTGCATAACGCCATTTAGCATTATCTTCGGCAGCCACAAACAATTCGGTTGCTTCAGTTGGGAATTGTTTCAACAAAGTAGTGTAACGTACTTCACCTTTCAGGAAGTCCTGGAATTTATCCCATTGTGGTTCTTTCGAATCCAGTGTAAATGGATTTTTACCTTCCTCGGCCAACGCTGGGTTGTAACGGTACAAGTGCCAGTATCCACATTCAACAGCACGTTCTTGTTCTTCCTGAGCTTTTCCCATACCTGCACGGATACCGTGGCTGATACATGGAGAGTAAGCAATAATAATAGATGGTCCATCATACGCTTCAGCTTCACGAATGGCTTTGATTGTTTGAGCTTGGTTAGCACCCATTGCAATTTGAGCAACATATACATAACCATAAGTAGCAGCAATCATACCCAAGTCTTTCTTACGAACACGTTTACCCGAAGCAGCAAATTTAGCAACAGCACCAACCGGAGTTGATTTAGATGCCTGGCCACCTGTATTTGAGTAAATTTCAGTATCAAGAACCAGGATATTTACGTTTTTACCAGAAGCAATAACGTGATCCAAACCACCGAAACCGATATCATAAGCCCAACCATCACCACCAATGATCCATTGTGATTGTTTGATCAGGTATTGGCTCAATTCAGCGATTTCTTTGCAATAAGAGCAAGTACCGGCTTTTACAAGCGGAGTGATTTTCTTTTCAAGCACAATTGTTTCGTCGGCAATGTTGCGTTTTTCGATCCACTCGGCAAACAAAGCTTTCAACTCGTCTGAACAGCAATCAGCAGCAATAGCTTCTTTCATAAGGCGTTCCAAACGGTCGCGCATATTATCGTTGGCGAATACCATACCTAAACCAAACTCAGCATTATCTTCAAACAATGAGTTAGCCCATGCTGGTCCACGACCTTCGTCGTTGGTAGTATATGGGGTAGAAGGAGCAGAGTTAGAGTAGATCGAGCTACAACCCGTTGCATTAGCTACCATTTGACGGTCGCCAAAAAGTTGGGTGATCAATTTCACGTATGGAGTTTCACCACAACCTGCACAAGCACCTGAGAACTCAAACAATGGCGTAGCCAACTGAGAGTTTTTCACGTTAGCTTTCACGTCAACCAAGTGTTGTTTTGATTTTACGTTATCAACACAATATTCCCAGTTTGCCTGGTTTGGATATTGGGTTTCAATCGGAACCAATTCAAGGGCTTTGTTGCCTTTGTTACCCGGACAAACATCCACACAATTATTACAACCCATACAGTCAAGTACATCAACCTGAATACGGAATGTAGTATCGGCAAATTGTTTACCGTTGGTTTTCAGTGTATCTGAAAATGGTGCATTTGCTTGTTCAACCGTATCCAGGATAAATGGACGGATAGCAGCGTGAGGACATACATAAGCACATTGGTTACATTGGATGCAGTTCGAAGAATTCCAAACCGGTACATGCGAAGCAACACCACGTTTTTCATATTTCGAAGTTCCTTGTTCCCAAGTTCCGTCTTCACGGCCTTTGAAAGCCGATACAGGAAGATCATCACCTGCTTGTGCGTTGATAGGACGAACAACATCTTTGATAAATGTAGGTACAATATCAATGATTGCACCATTGTCATCTGAGATATTAGCCCATTCAGCCGGGATTTCTACTTTTGTATATTCACCACCACGGTCAACAGCTGCATAGTTTTTCTTTACAACGTCTTCACCTTTTTTGCCATACGATTTGTTGATAGCATATTTCATTTTTTCAACAGCCAGTTCGTAAGGAACCACACCGGTGATTTTAAAGAAAGCAGACTGAAGGATTGTATTGGTACGGTTACCCAAACCAATTTCCTGAGCTATGTTAGTAGCATCGATGATATACAAGCTGATATTATTTTCAGCCAGGTATTTCTTTACGTTTACCGGTAAATTGGTCTTTACTTCTTCGGCATTCCAGATAGTATTCAACAGGAATGTACCATTCTTTTTCAAACCTTTTGTTACATCATACAATTTCAGGTAAGCCTGTACGTGGCAAGCCACAAAGTCTGGAGTTGTAACCAAGTAAGTTGAACGGATAGGAGTTTCACCGAAACGCAAGTGGGAGCAAGTGAAACCACCCGATTTTTTTGAGTCGTAAGCAAAGTATGCCTGACAGTATTTATCGGTATTGTCACCAATAATTTTGATCGAGTTTTTATTTGCACCTACCGTACCATCAGCACCTAAACCATAGAATTTAGCTTCGATAGTGCCTGCACCACCCAAAGCAACTTCTGGTTTCAACGGAAGTGAAGTGAACGTAATATCATCAACAATACCTACGGTAAAGTGATTTTTAGGTTCCGGCAAAGCCAGGTTTTCATAAACGGCAATAACCTGTGCAGGAGTAAAGTCTTTAGAAGACAAACCGTAACGGCCGCCAACAACGATAGGTTGATTTTCGGAGCCATACAATACGTCTTTTACATCCAAATACAATGGTTCGCCACCAGCACCCGGTTCTTTAGTACGGTCTAAGACGCAAACACGTTTTGCTGTTTTAGGCAATACAGATAAGAAATGTTTAGCTGAGAATGGACGGTATAAGTGAACAGATATCAAACCAACTTTTTCGCCTTTTGCGTTTAAGTAGTCGATACCTTCGCGGATAGCTTCGGTAGAAGAACCCATAGCCACAACTACACGGTCGGCATCTTCAGCTCCATAATAGTCGAATAAACCATATTTACGTCCGGTAACAGTAGCCAATTGGTTCAAATAATCTTCCACTACGGCTGGAATTGCATCGTAGAATGGATTGCTGGCTTCGCGTGCCTGGAAGTATACGTCACCATTTTGAGCAGTACCACGAGCTACCGGATGTTCAGGATTCAAAGCACGTTCGCGGAAACCTTTCAATGCTTCCTGATCAAGCAACGGAATCAAATCTTCCTGATCAAGTTGTTCTATTTTTTGAATTTCGTGTGAGGTACGGAAACCATCAAAGAAGTGTACAAAAGGAACACGGGTTTTGATAGCAGCCAAGTGGGCTACAGCTGACAAATCCATTACTTCCTGTACAGATCCGGTTGCAAACATTGCACAACCAACCTGACGGACTGCCATTACATCCTGGTGGTCACCAAAGATAGAAAGGGCATGTGAAGCCAATGCACGAGCCGAAACATGATAAACGCCAGGAAGTAATTCACCGGCAACTTTATACATATTCGGAACCATAAGCAATAAACCTTGTGAAGCTGTGAAAGTAGTAGTCAATGCACCGGCTTGAAGTGCTCCGTGCATAGCGGCTGCAGCTCCGGCTTCGGATTGCATTTCCTGCACTTGTACTTTTTCTCCCCAAATGTTTTTACGACCAACGGCAGCCCATTCGTCAACATATTCTGCCATAGTCGACGATGGTGTGATAGGGTAAATCGCAGCTACTTCGCTGAACATATAAGCTATATGTGCTGCAGCCTGATTACCATCACAGGTTAAAAATTTTTTAGATTTAGCCATTTTGTTAGTAATTTATTAATAATTAATTTTCTTTGTTTTTATTGTTATTCAGCCTCGGCTTTTACTTATCGGTATGCAGCTTCAGCTTAATTTCTTTATTATCTTACTTGAATAAATCAGTAGAGAAATCCAAACAACCACAACGGTATTTCGTTCTTATTACCTACTTCCATATTATCGGCGACATAGATCGCTTTCGAGTAATGCTTTCCGGTTTCCGGTTTGTTTTCGCATTTAAAATGATACTGCTGGTCAATGCAAAAATCCATGTGGTACTTACACATGTTTACCTTGTGCCGCATGTGCAGGGCATTGTAAAAAAACGTCTTACGCTCGGCAACCTTATCCACATTCCCCAAGCTTACCGCATACATCAAATTGGTGTTATGCAGGTAGACCTGATTCGGTTTTTTAGGATATTCATCCCCTTCGGCATACAACGTATTCAATAACCGGGCATCTTTCAGGTATTTGATGTAATTCATGATTGTTGCCCGCGATGTCTCAATTTCTTTGCTCAACTGGCTCACATTCGGAGCTCCGGGAGCAGTTTTCATGATCAGATAAAGCAGCTTGCGTATCTTCGACAGATATTTCAGTTCTATCTGTTTGATAAGCAAGATATCAACTTCCAACATCATATTCATGGTCTTTAGCAAGTTTTCCGAAAAATTCCGGTTTTCCAGAAAGAATGGATAAAAACCATGGTGCAGATAGTCCTGAAAATAATCAAGTGGTTTGACCTGTTGACAAATTGCCTGGGCAATTTGTACGTGGTTTTGAATAATCTCTTCGAGACGATAAGAAGGAAGAGTGGTTCCGGCTTGTAAATTCAAAAATTCCCTGAACGAAAATCCGCGTAAATTATAAGAAGCAACAATATCCTGAAGATCCTGATTGTCTTCAATTAACCGCATAACTGAAGATCCTGAGAAAACAATGTGCAAATCGGGGAAACGGAAATAACATTCACGCAATTCTTTCGACCAATTTTCGTACTTAAACGTCTGGTCAATCAACAAAGTTTTTCCCCCTTGCGCACAAAATTCAGCGGCAAATTCAACAAGCGTGTGCTCGGTAAAGTAAAAGTTGTTGAAATTGACGTACAAACAACTGCGGTCGACACCGAATTGTTCTTTTGCATATTGAAGTAAAAAGGTAGTTTTTCCCACACCACGACTGCCTTTGATACCAATCAGGCGGTGCGTCCAGTCGATTTCGTCCATCAATAATCTTCTTACCGGCGATTGTACGTGTTCGACTAAATACTTATGTGTTTTATAAAACGCCTCCATATGCATTTATTTGAATACAAAAATAGGAATAAATTTCTATTTTGCAATGCAGAGATGGCAGAATTAGCATAAATGACCAGAAATCACTATAAATAAGCCTTTTTTAGTATTTTTTATATGTATAAAAATACCGAAAAAACTAAAGTTTATGCAACAAATGAATTATTGGGAGTTGTAAGGCAAATTGGTAACTCGGAAATTGGATTTATAAAATGGATTGTGTAGCTTTGAAGAGTAAAATAACTAACAACTGGAATACAGAACTATAAAAACGCACTCGATATGAAAATTAAATTTATCGGAGCTGCCCGCGAAGTAACGGGCAGCAAGCACCTGATTACAACCAACGAAGGAAAGCGCATCCTGCTGGACTGCGGCATGTTCCAGGGTAAAGGCATGGAAACGGACAGCATGAACCGTAAACTGGGTTTCGAACCGTCGACCATCGATTACCTCATTCTCTCACACGCACACATCGACCATTCGGGACTGATTCCATACCTGTACAAGCTTGGTTTCCGCGGGTCGGTGATTTGTACCAACGCTACACGCGATTTGTGCGCCATTATGCTGGCCGACAGCGGGCATATCCAGGAGCTCGACGTGAAATGGTTTAATAAGAAGCGGGACAAGCAAGGGCTTTCGCACGTTGAACCTATCTACAACCAGGAAGATACCGAAAAATGTATGGAACTATTCATTGGCGTGGCTTACGACCGCCGTTTCTACATTAACGACAAGATAAATGTAAAATTCACGAACACCGGACACATGCTCGGCAGTGCCGTTGTCAACCTGGAACTACTCGAAAACGGAGAGAAAGTACACCTGGCTTATACCGGTGATATTGGCCGTCCGCACAACCGCATCCTGCATCCACCAACCGCTTTTCCCCAATGCGACTACCTGATCACCGAATCTACCTACGGCAACCGCTTGCATCCCGAAGAAAAAGAAAGCGAGGAAGATTTATTGAAAATTGTATTGGAAACCTGTGTAGACAAAGGGGGCAAACTGATCATCCCGTCATTCTCCATCGGCCGGACACAAGAAATTGTATTTGTACTTAATGATTTATACAATAAAGGATTGTTGCCTAAAATTGAAGTTTTTGTTGACAGTCCGCTTTCGGTGAATGCCACGGATATTTTCCGCCTCCATCCCGAATGCATGAACAGCGATGTGAAAGCGGTGCTGAAATACGATAGCGATCCGTTTGGCTTCAACTCCTTGCACTACATCAAAAATGTAGATGAATCGAAGGCATTGAATGATTACCAGAAACCTTGCATTATCATTTCATCGTCGGGCATGTTGGAAGCAGGGCGTATCAAGCATCACGTGGCCAACAACATATCCAATTGGAGAAATACCATTCTGATAGTCGGGTACTGTTCGCCCACTTCACTCGGGGCACGCATTCAGGAATCGGGACTGCGTTATATTTCTATTTTTGGCGATATACACGAGGTGAATGCGCGCATTGCTAAAATCGAAGCATTTTCCGGACACGGCGACTACAACGAAATGAAATCATTCCTCAGTTGCCAGGAAGCCAAAGATATAAAGAAAACTTTTTTGGTACATGGCGAGTATGAAGTACAACAATCCTACGCCAACGAATTGAAGAAATCCGGTTTTCAGAATATTGAAATACCGGAACCCGGGCAAGAATTTCAATTATAAATCCGGTAGAGACGTTGCATGCAACGTCTCTACAACTTTTTAGGGGTGGTGGTTTGGAATTCCTTCAGATAAAACGGTTCGAAATACGCCACATCTACAAAATTCTTTTCTGCAAATGCCCGTTCGGCAAAAGCGATCATGTTTTCTGCCAGCGGAACCAGATTATCAATAAAACGGGCGTTGGGGTGGGTGAGCGTTGTTTTACATTTTTCTGCACCATTTCCAAAGAAATAAACTGGCTGGGCAGCAAGTAGTTCAGCATACGAATCTGAATCGATAATATCAGCCGAAATCTCCCGTTTCATCTCACCTTGGGCATTATAAAATGCCGCATATACTTCCATACGCCGGGCATCAATCATAGGACAGAACAAAGCGTTTTCAGCATCTTTTACATGTTGTAAAGCTTGTGCAGTAAGCACCTCCAACGTGCTCACGGCAATCAACGGGATTCCGTATCCGTAACACAAGCCTTTAGCGGTAGAAACCCCGATACGCAAGCCGGTATAAGAACCCGGTCCACTACTTACGGCCACCGCGTCCGGTTTTTTACCGGCAACTTTCAACACGTCCAGCGCTTCGGCAATAAATACGCTGAGCAATGCAGCGTGATTCATCCCTTCGGCATTTGATTTTGAAAATAAACAGGCTCCGTCTTCGCTGAGTGCCACAGAACAAACATTGGTGGAAGTTTCTATATGAAGAATGGTTGTTGACATGCAATATTATGGTTGAATGGTCTGATTGACCGGATTTGATTCTGCCACAAAATTACAGAAATTTTCCCGAACCTAAAAAGAATCCCCGCTTTCATTCGAAAACGGGGATCAGTTGAATTTCAGGTTCCGGGTGGCTACTTCAGCGTCACTTTCAACGGGGTTTTTGTGGTTGCAGCAAATTTATTTACTGCATTGAACCATTCGGCATCCGTACTATAGTGCCATTTGCTCCAACCCCCTCCGAAATAATAGGTAAATGAATCACCTGCCTTATAGTTTGCCAAAATCAAGGCATGATCAGCATCTTTACGGAACTCATTCACCTTGGTTGGAATAAACACACCCACATAATTTCGTCCGGAAGGTACCTTGGCATCCGAAACGGCATTCTCGGCATAAGCTAATGTGCCAAGGGTTGTGTTTTGTTTTACAACGCCCAAGCCATCATGCAAAAATATTCCGGCTGCCAGCTCCAGCTTTTTGTCAGCACCTGTGTACTTCAGCACTGCTTTATTCAGCAGGGATCCGGCATCTGCCGTTATGGTAATTTCTTCTTTGTAATAAGAATCATCCACCTTCACCGAATCATAAACCAGTGTGAATACGGAACGTAATGGTCCGGTTTCAATAACCTTATACCTGTTGAAATAATTACCCACCCACAGTTTGCCGGCTGCAAAAGGAGCTATGCCACCACAACCAAGCGTATGGGCCACCTTGTAAAAGTCCAGCCCTTTGCCATGGTCAATATGATAGGATATTTCATTGTAAATATCATCTTTATAACGTTGGTCAACCACTAGCTCATCCGTACATTTTGACCAGAAATCCACACCATTGCTTGGATTTTCGTTGGCCAAAGCCGGGCCATACATCCGGTAAGCAGCCATGTCATTTTCCCAAGCAAAATCGTCTTTGCGTTCCGGCACAAAACGGGCGGAAGTTTTCGGTTTCACGGTTGCCGGTTTCCCTGCAACCAACGAGTAAGTTGACGAACCCTTTGCTTTTACATCAGCCTGGAAGATCAATGACTTGGCTTTAGTGTTGCCATTTTTAATCAATTGGTATGCAACTTCTTTCTGTTGGCTATTCTTCAATACATAAGATTTTGTATCAAACGAAGCTTTCAGCGCAGCCAGTTGCACTTCAACAATTTCCCCCTTCCTGTCAGTATCCGTGCTGTTTGTCACCACAATGGTTCGTTGTGCAAAAGTCCCGGAAGCGAGCAGGAGCGAAGCCAGCATGGAGAATCCTGTTTTTTTCATCGTGCGTGTTCCGTTTATTTTGGTTGTTTTCCGATATAAGCCAAAATACCTCCGTCAACATACAAAACGTGTCCGTTTACGAAGTTAGAAGCTTCAGAAGCCAGGAATACGGCAGGCCCCATCAAATCTTCAGGAGTTCCCCAACGTGCAGCAGGAGTCTTAGCGATAATAAAATCGTTGAACGGATGTCCGGCAACGCGGATTGGTGCAGTTTGCGGGGTTTCAATATAACCCGGACCCAGGCCATTGCATTGGATGTTGAATTCACCGTATTCGGAAGCAATGTTCCGGGTCAACATTTTCAAACCGCCTTTGGCAGCTGCATAAGCAGAAACCGTTTCGCGGCCCAGTTCGCTCATCATGGAGCAAATGTTGATGATTTTTCCATGTCCTTTTTTAATCATGCTTGGAATAACCGCTTTCGAAACAATAAACGGACCATTCAAGTCGATATCAATTACCTGGCGGAATTCTGCTGCCGACATTTCCAACATCGGGATGCGTTTAATGATACCGGCATTGTTCACCAGGATATCAATAACACCTACTTCTTTTTCTATTTGGGCAACCATGGCATTAATCTGGTCTTCATTGGTTACATCGGCAACGTAACCATGCGCTTTAAAACCATCGGCAGCATAAGCGGCCAATCCTTTATCAACTAAATCCTGATTAATATCATTGAAAACAATGGTAGCACCCGCTTTAGCAAATCCGGTTGCGATAGCATATCCAATACCGTAAGCAGCACCTGTTACAAGTGCAATTTTTCCTGTTAAATCAAATTGGTTCATTTTTTTTTATGAGTTTGTAAGTTGAGTTTGTAAAGTTCTTAAAGTATCTAATCTTAGGAACAAATGTTCTATCGTAATTCTGTATGTTTGTAGAAATCCTGATCACTGTAATCCAGGTTCTCTCCGGCCATACCCCAGATGAAAGTATAGTTGCTGGTTGCAGCTGCCGAGTGGATAGACCATTCCGGTGAGATTACCGCCTGATCACCTTTCATCCAGATATGGCGTGTTTCGGTTGGTTCGCCCATAAAGTGGCAAACAGCATTTCCTTCCGGAACTTCGAAGTAAAAATAAGCTTCCATACGGCGGCTGTGTGTATGTGCAGGCATGGTATTCCAAACACTTCCGGGAGCTAATTCGGTCATTCCCATTTGAAGCTGGCATGTTTCCAATACCTGGCACACCAACATCTTATTGATATTCCTGTGATTGGAACCTTCCAGTGAACCCATTTCGGCTACAACAGCATCGGCTTTGGTTATTTTGCGATCTGGGAATGTTTTGTGGGCAGGAGCAGAATTGAAATAGAACTTTGCCGGATTTTTTGAATCCAGGCTTTCAAAAGTTACTTTGCGATCGCCGGCACCCAGGTATAAAGCTTCTTTGTAGCCTAACTCGAAAACCACGCCATCGACAGTGATTTTTCCGGCTCCGCCTACGTTGAAAGTACCGAATTCGCGGCGTGATAAGAAAAACGAAGATTTCAACGGATCAATAGCATCCAGGGTAAGCACCTGGTTAACCGGCATGGCACCACCAACAATCAAACGATCGTAAAGCGTGTAAACCATGTTTACTTCGTCAATGGTGAATACGGTTTCAATTAAATGCTCTTTTCGTAAGCGGGCACTATCATAGCCCTTTGCATCTTCGGGATGTGAAGCATAACGAACTTCATAATTAGTTTTCATACGTCTGTATTATTGGGGGATTATTGTATTTGTTACGACCTGTAAAATTGGTCGACCAAAAGTACAAATAATTACAGGCATAAAAAAATAAAATGCACAGATAATACATAATATTTTATTCGTTACCATGCATCCAATAGAACCGGGTTCATTATGAAACCGACCCGGAAGACTGAGAACCAATGGATTTAAAGCAGATACTAAGGGAGGAACACTTACTTGACCTGAAACAACCAGGCAAAATTAAATGACAGGTTAATGTTATGGGAATTATCGAAATAATCTGTCTTTGCACTGGAAAACACATCACCCAGGGAGTAATTGGCTCGTGAATCCAATTGAAAAACCTTACCTTTTATATTAAACAAGAAACCCAAGCCACCGCACAATCCGTAATCGAACGGATGTTGGGCAGGAGTGATTTGTTGCACTTCGGTAGAATTGGTGGTCAGGTTGAGCAGGGTCTTTTCTGAAATCAAATAACTGATCTTAGGACCCAGGTTGATGAAAAAACGAGCTTTACGGCCAACATATATATGGGTCATAAATGGAAGTTCAATGTAATTAAGCTGACGGGTGTACAGTCCTGAGGATTCTTTCCAACCGCGTTGGGAGTAATTAAGTTCCGCTTGCATCCCCACATTCTTTTCTGCTATGTACCGAAATACCAATCCTCCGTTGTAGCCTTGGAGAAAGTTTTGAGAAACCGTAGGGTTAAACTGAACCATTGATTCCGTAACACCCACATTAGCTCCTATATAAATTTCGGGTTTGTCCAAACGGGCTTGCGCAAAAGCGGAAGCGGAAAATACGACTAAAGTGATCAGAAATAGATTTCTCATAGTTTGATATTCGGCGGATTATTGAGCTTTGTCTTCTCCTAAATAAACACGTTGATTAATAAAACCGGAATTGGATGAACTCCGTTCGAAAAGTGGCTGCGATTGAATGCAGTTATTGGGAGTTGTAGAACTTATCTTGGCCCCGAATTTGCTTCCAAACCGATGGATAAGCGAAATGAAATAATTCGACAAATCATATCCAAGTATCTCGTAGCGGGGAGATTCATTCGAAGCATCTTTGCCATAAAATTGTTGGAATTGTTGGTTAAAGTCTGTCAACGATTCCGGATTCAGGCTGGATATAAACGGTGAGATATAAATACATTTCAGCGTATTTTCAATTTGGTTCCTCCAGCTGTATTGTTCCAGGAGCGTAATGTCGTAATTTGCTGAATAGGTATGCAACTGAGCAAGATACGGACTGATATTCACAAATTTGTCGGTATTGAAGATAACCAGGTTCTGTTCCCCCTTATTCAACGCACCGGCAAAATCAGCTGTGTTGGGATTCGACAATTCTACTTCCGAAAAGTCTCTCCGGGCTTTAATCAGTTCTTTCTGCAAAATTTCCAGGCTCATCCTGCCGTCGTCCAACGGACTTACGCCCTGTATGGAAGCCAGTACAACATGCATGCCTTTATATTTACCCGACAACAATTCGATCAGATAAGCCAACTCGGTATCCGAACCCGGATTGAATTGAAACAAATAGGGGTTGTCGTCAATATCAGGAACTTTAGCTGTAAATGGTATCAGGGTATTGATTTTATTCTCGCGGGCAAAGTTGCTAACCATCGAAACGTGGTTGGTGAAAGCCGGGCCAATGAGCAAATCCACCGTTTTCAGTTCGGGGTTAGACAGTACTTCGGTAAGTTTCTGTTCGGAATTTTCGGTATCGTAGGTATAAACTTCGAATGAAATTCCTTTTTCCTTAGCTTGTTGGATAGCCAGCAGGGCACCGGCATAAAAGTTCAGGAAACGGTCGTACTTAGGATCCTTCTTGGCCTGATCGAGCATAAAGGGCAACAGGAATCCGATTTTAATTTCTTTTACTTGTTTTGAAACCACCGGTTTTTCCGACTGGCGTTCCGCATTTACTGACACTACTTTCGTTTCGGCCTTTTGTTCTTTTACTTTCGAAACTCCGGCAGTTACAGGAATTTTCAAATCCGAGCCCACCGCTATTTTGGTTGCCGAACCGGGATTCAACTTAATCACATCCGTCATTTCTACATTATAGTGCTTGCAAATTGAAAACAAGGTTTCGTTTTGTTTCACGGTATGGGTGATGAAATGCGGGGCATCTTTAGCCGTCGCAGCAGGTTGAACAACAGTTGGTTTTGAAGCTACCGGTTTTTCATCAGCTTTCGGATTGTTTTCTTTAGCCACAACGGGAGTTACCACCGGAATACGTAACACGATTCCATCTTTAAACCCATTTTGTATTTCCGGATTATATTTGCGGATATCTTCCTGGCTTACATTATATTTACGGCTGATGGCAAAAAGGGTTTGCTTTTTTTCAACCCGGTGTTGGATAAATTGGGGAGTTGATTTGCCAACAGGTTTGGTACTGCTGACTGTTTTATGTTTTACCGGTATCAGAATTTGCTGGCCGGCTTTCAATCCATTTTTAATTTCAGGATTAGCCTTGTCAATATCTTCGGGCGAAATTTCAAATTTACGGCCTATAGCAAAAAGTCCTTCGCCTTCCTGAACCGTATACATGTAATATTCAATGCCATTTAGCTTCTGGGTAGGAAAGCTTTTATTCTGGCTACTCAACGGAAATGTCAATAAAAGAAATCCTGCAAGTATAAAACTAACTATTTGTTTTTTCATTGGACGACTGTTACTAATTGTTTTTAGTTACGCCTGCAAAAGTACGAAAAATATACTTTGTCAAGCAAATAAGGGTAATAATTCAATGTTTTTTTTGTTATTGCTAAGAAAGATGTACATTTGCATTAGATAAAAAATTCAACAATTCTGATCCCTCCATCCATGAGAAAATTCATTTTGCCGCTTTGTCTTTTTTTCCTGGCAATAACCGCTTCCGCGCAACAATTTTCAATAACAGCAAATTCCGGCAAATCGTATAAAACATTCCCGGGAATTGATTATGTTTTTATGTTTAACGGTATCACTGCGGCTACCGAAATCACATACAATGGTACTGGAACAACTATAAATTGGTATAAGTTTACCGACAAAACCACCCCGGTAAGCAATCAATCAACTTTTTTGCCCGACGGCGATACCGGCTACACTTTAAACGTAGACGGTAAAAATGTAGCCACCATTTGGGTAGTTGATTACAATGCATATCTTCCCAAGCTGAACAATATTGACTATGAGAAAAACCCCGCCATTCAGTGCCACGATGTCAATCTCTTAATGGACATACAAGTACCGGCACTTAACTATCAAACCTCCGATGGTAATTCGCATACTATTTCCAGAGATTTTAATATTACCTACAATACACTCACCTGGGGCGGATCGGCCTGGCAGCAGAAAGATACTACCGTGGTCATTACCTTACCCGGGATAAACCAGAAAACAGTTCCGGCCCCGTATTGCAACACCACCTTTACGCTTTCGGGCGATCAATATGCTTCCGGTCTGAATATGCCTCCTGTTAGCACCGTCAGTTCTTCATACACGGCAGTAGCTGTAATTTGCCACGAAACGGCTGTAATTAGCACCCGTGATGCTAAAAATGAAAATGAACGCCCGGAGAACCAAGTTTACGTAAGTAATTCGGCTGAATTGTCTGCTCCCATGGAAATGCAATTTTTGAGCAATCCCAATGAGCCGGTGCAATATTACAAATGGGAGATTTTCAAGGATAATAAATCCATCGTTACCCGCACGGATAAAGATATCCGGTACACCTTCACCGAGTATGGCACTTACAAAGTTGCCGTTACCGTAAGCAATGCCAATGCTTGTTCCTATACCGATTCGATCATAGTCACCGTATCCGAATCGCAACTAAAAGCTCCCAACGTATTTACGCCCAATGGCGATGGACATAATGATGAATTCCGGGTGGCATATAAATCGATTACCAGTTTTCATTGCTGGATATACAACCGCTGGGGCCGGTTGGTATACGAGTGGAGTGATCCCATGAAAGGATGGGATGGCAATATCGGAGGCAAGAAAGCCTCTCCGGGTGCATATTTCTACATAATCAAAGCTTTGGGTTCGGATTATAACCCCGCTTCAAAGCCCAATCCGAAAACAAAACGAAGAGTAGGGGAGTATTACCTGAAAGGAGATATAAACCTGCTGCGGGGAGCCGGCAACTAAAACAAAAAAGAATACTAAGTACAAGGAGTAAGATTTGAACGTCTTACTCCTTTCTTTTTTGCTTCAAGGCAACGGCAACCGGTATTGCAAGCAAAAAAATGAACGTAATTATACATTAGAATGATTATCCGATCTGTGTCCTAAAATAAAATGTAAACCATTTACGACCCCATTAGGGGTCAAATGTCGGTAGAAACCATTGATCCACCCACTGTCTTTGACCCCGTACGGGGTCAGACTCTCTTTAGGCTATTGGTTTCTACCAACCTTGAATCCCTACAGGATTCATTTGAATAAATAACGGATAATCCATGAATGATCAACGCCACAAGTGGTCAGGAAATTTACCCAAAGAGATTAAATTATTATTAAGATGAAAACAGAAAAAGAGAAAATGGTTTCGGGAGAACCCTATGATGCATTTTGTAAAGAATTGACGGATATTCGTACCAAGGTGAAACATATTCTGCACAGGGTGAATGTGACGGAATATTATACAGACAAATTTCAGGCTGCCATACACGAACTGTGTCCTAATTCGGCAGAAAACCTCAATATTGTTCCTCCGTTTTATTGCGATTATGGCGAAAATATTCTTGCTGCAGATGGAGTCTTTATTAATTCGGGAGCTTGCATCCTGGATGGAGCCAAAGTTACGATAGGCAAAAAAACACTGATTGCGCCGGGAGTACATATCTATACCGCAAGGCATCCGGTCGATGTGGAGGACCGCAGGACCTGGGAAGACTGCCAACCGGTAACCATTGGCGAAGAGTGTTGGATAGGTGGCCATTCAACCATTTGCCCCGGGGTAACCATTGGCGACAGGGCTGTAATTGGAGCAGGATCGGTGGTTACAAAAGATATTCCGGCAGACACTCTGGCCGTAGGAAATCCGGCAAGGGTAGTCAAAAAACTAAATAGATGCTAACAGACATCCGGACAACCACTGCACGATAGCACAATTCGGAGTAATCAAACTTTCACTAAGGCATAAAAACACAAGGAGTAAGACGTTGACATCCCACTCCTTGTGTTTTGTGTTATAACCGGTTCTGCTTATTCTATAAGCGTTGAAGCCTCAACGGGAAGGATAAATCCTCTGACAGGAAAATGGTTTTTCTTTTCCTTGTTGCACTCATCAATGGCCTGAAGCACTTTTTGGGCACTCTCCCCGGTGGTGAAAGAGAAGAAAAACAAAGAGCTATACTTGCCGTTGGAGTTGCCATACCAGCTATCGAGCATATTGGGACGGTAGGTTTCTTTAAAACCGATAGTTTCGGTTCTGCTGAAAACAGTAACCCCGGAGCGGGTGAGCATTTCTGCCACTTTATCGGCATGTTCGGCCAGGCTTGTTACTACTAATAGTTTCATGGTGTTTTTCATTTAAATTTATTACGTATTAATTTGAAATAAAGCAACGGAACCACCACCAGGGTTAGCAGGGTAGCCGTAATGGTTCCTCCCATCAACGAAATGGCCAAGCCCTGAAACAAGGGGTCGAAAAGAATGACAATAGCACCCAGTACCACCGTGCCGGCAGTGAGCAGGATCGGAATACTTCTCACGGTTCCCGATTCCAATATGGCTTGTTTCAAAGGTATTCCTTCCTTCAGGCGTATGTCGATGAAGTCGATCAGCAGGATGGAATTACGCACCATGACACCCGCCAAGGCTATGAATCCAATCATGGAAGTAGCGCTAAAGAAAGCCCCCATAAACCAATGACCAAACACAATACCTATCAATGACAGCGGAATTACCGTAAGCATAATCAGGGGCACCGTAAAGCTTTGGAACCATCCGATAATAAGCATATAGATAATGATAATGGCTATCAGGAACGCAATTCCCAAATCGCGGAATACTTCATAGGTAATCTGCCATTCGCCATCCCATTTCAGGGTAAACTCATCCTCAAACTTTGGCTGGCTATTGTAGTTCTCCTGCAAGTGTTTATAACCCGTTGGAAGTTTAATATCAGTAAGGTGTTTTGATGCATCACTCATGGCATAAACCGGACTTTCCAGCTTCCCGGCCATATCACCCACTACATATACCACCCGTTTCTGATTCTTCCGGTAGATGCTTTTCTCTTTCAGTTTTTCGGTAACCTGTACCAGATCGCCTACCGGCACACTTTCGCCCCGTTGGTTGACAATGGTCAGGTTCCGCAAATCGTTGATGCTGTTTTTGTCGGCATCCGATAATTGCAGCTTAATAGGCACCGATACGGATGAAGCTTCCTGATGAGCCATTCCGGCAGTCTCGCCCGCTATAGCCGACTGGATGGCAGCTGTAACTTGCGCCGGAGCAACTCCCCGAAGCATGGCTTTCTCTTTATCCACGTCAAAAACATATTCTTTTTGATCGCCTTCCACCATCCAATCCACGTCGACCACGCCCGGGGTACGGTTCAATAAATCTTTCACCTGGCTGGCAACCCCTATTTGTTGTTTATAGTCGGGGCCATAGATTTCAGCAACTAACGTAGAAAGCACCGGAGGACCGGGCGGAACTTCCACCACTTTGGCATTCGCATTGTATTTCTTCGCAATAAGTTGAATACCCGGACGAACCGCTTTGGCTATATCGTGGCTTTGAAGTTTCCGGTCGCCTTTATCCGTCAGGTTTACCTGGATATCCGCTACGTTTTCACCTCTTCGCAAATCGTAGTGACGGGCCAGACCATTGAAATTAATAGGTCCTGAAGTACCTACATAGGTCTGATAATTCACCACTTCTTTATTTTGGGTAACATAGGCGGCTATTTCTTTCGTCACAGCTGCCGTGCGTTCCAGTGTGGTTCCTTCGGGCATATCAATCACCACCTGGAATTCGTTTTTATTGTCAAATGGCAGCATCTTTACCGGCACCGACTTGGTAAAGAACATCGAAACAGCTACCAGTAGCAGCACCACAGTGGAAAGCATAAACGTCCAGCGCATCTTGCGCGATTCGAGCATTGGCGACATAATGCCCTTATACAGTTTATATATGCTGCTTTTGTCCAGCACTTTTTCTTCTATCCCTGCGTTTTCCTTGTCTTCTTTGGAACGAAGAAAGATATAACCCAGATACGGAGTCAAAGTCAGCGCAACCAGCAAGGAGAAAATCATGGCAATGGATGCACCGATTGGCATTGGGCTCATATAAGGTCCCATCATCCCGGATACAAATGCCATGGGGAGTACCGCTGCAATAACGGTAAAGGTAGCCAGAATGGTGGGGTTGCCCACTTCATTAATGGCGTAAATAGCTGCCTGGATAAAAGGCAAACGCTTTAACCGGAAATGGCGGTGCATATTCTCGGCAATAATGATGGAATCATCCACCACAATACCCGTTACGAATACCAACGCAAAAAGGGTGATCCGGTTCAACGTGTAGTCCATAAAGTAGTAGGCAAAAAGCGTCAGGGCAAAGGTTACCGGTACCGAAAGGAAAATCACCAATCCACCCCGCCAGCCCATTGCCAGCATCACAAACAGCGTTACGGCAATAATGGCAACAAACAAGTGGAGCAGGAGTTCCGATACTTTATCCGACGCAGTCTGCCCGTAATTGCGGGTTGTTGTTACGTTGACATGCGAAGGGATGAGTTCTTTTTTCATGTGGTCAACCTGACTCAAAATCTGTCCGGCAAGCTTCTTGGCATCTACACCGCTTTTCTTGGCAATGGCTATGGTCACAGCCGGATGGTCGCCTTTTTCTCCATACGACACATACTGGCTTGGCGTTCCCGGGCCTTCTTCCACATGGGCCACCTGACGCAAATAAACCGGCATCCCGCCATTCGATCCCACCACCAGGTTAGCCACATCGTCGGCTGTTTTCAGGAAACTGCCCGATTGCACCGAGAAAGCCGAATCGCCGCTCAGGATATTCCCGGAAGCCAGTTGAAGGTTGCTTCCCTGGATATATTTTGAAATGCCCGCCATGTCCAGATGGTTTCCGGTCATCTTGTCTTTATCCAATACCACTTTTATTTCCTTGCTACGTCCACCCAGGATGGTTACGGCAGCCACATCGGGCACTTTCTTCAATTCGGTGGTCATTACATCAGCCAGTTGGCGAAGGGAATAATCGCCGTAATGGTCGCTCCACAAAGTGAGCGCCAGGGCTGGAACATCATCAATGGCACGCGTTTTTATCAACGGCATGGAAACACCTTGCGGCATTTGATCCATGTGCTTCATGATTTCGGTATAGAGCTTTACCAAAGAACGTTCGATATCCTGACCAACAAAGAACTGCACAGTCACCATCGCTTGTCCGTTCATGGAAGTGGAATAGACATATTCCACTCCTTTTACATTCGATACCAGTTTTTCCAACGGGATGGCTACCCTGTTTTCAACTTCGGTAGGAGTAGCCCCCGGATAAGCCACCATGATATCGGCCATCGGCGCTTTTATCTGCGGGTCTTCTTCCCGCGGAATCAGGAATATGCTGAATGCTCCCAAGAACAAAAAAGCAATCATCAATAATACGGAGAGCTTCGAGCGAATAAATACGTTCGCTAACCTGCCTGCAAAACCTTCTTTCATATTTTTACTTTTATCAGCCAGTTACTTACTTTGATTCAATCACTTTAACCCCATTGTAAATACGTTCCGGAGAGCTTACCACCACGCGTTCGGCGGGAGCAAGCCCCGACACTACTTCTATGCGGTCGCCCACCTGTTTGCCAAGCCTGATCCAACGAAGCAGGGCCACATGATCATTGCTTACCACATACACCCCGGTGAGTTGCTCTTTGTTGACAATGGCAGCCACCGGGACAGTCATGCTGCCGGTCTGTGTACCGCTAACCTTTTCGCCGGGAATCAACACGTTGACATACATGCCTGCTTTGATTCCTGCTGGTTTACTATCGCTGATAGCCACTTTTACCCCGTATTGCCCGCCGGAGAACTGCGAGGAAGGACTTATCTCTGATATGGTTCCCGGGAAAGTGATCCCCTGGGACTTTACTGTCAGATTAACCGTAGCGCCTTGCTTTATTTTCGCAATATCCGACTCGGGAACTGACATCACAACCTGAAAGTTACCGCTCTGTTCTAAAGCCAGCAGAGGCATTCCGGGATTAGCCATGCTTCCCTCGTCCATAAACCTTTTGGTGATGACTCCGGAAAAAGGAGCAGTAATTCGGGTGTAAGCCAGCATGGCATTCACCTGATTTTTCATTTGCATGGCGGTTTCTAATTTGGAACTGACGGATTGATATTGTAAGGTCACGTTTTCCAGTTCTTTGGCCGAAGCGCTCTGTTGCTGGTATAATTGCTTGAAACGTTCAACATCCCGGGCCGAAACAGCTGTTGCTGCTTTTGCTTCGGTTATGGCTGCATCGGCCTGAGCCCGTTGAGCCAGCATATCTGCATTGGAAATACTCACCAGCAATTGCCCTTTTGTTACTTTATCGCCCACCTTTACGTTGATATGGCTGATGGTACCCATCACCCGGGTACTTATCACGGCTGTTTGTCCCGCTTCAATTTGTCCGCTGGCCAGTACTTTCGACCCTTCGGTGGAGGATGGCAAGGCGGTTACCACCGGAATGGCTTTTTCCGGCTCTTTCTGTTCCTTGGCGGAAGAAGAACATGCTTGAAAAACAGCTCCTGACACGAGCAGGGAAAATAACAAGGCGGCTGTGTATCTGATTGATCTCATAAACTATCTGTTTTTATAATTGTGGTTATTGTATTATTTTGATTCGTTGGACGTGATAAACTCCATATAAGCGGAAGTCAGCTGCTGCTTGTAAAGGCTCCGGGCATAATTGAGTTGCTGGCCCGAAAGCTGTGTTTGGGCAACGAGCACATCGGCTGTTTTCTCCAATCCCTGGTTAAAGCGGTCTTTTACAATGCGAAGCGCTTCAGTGGCTTGTTCCACCATATCGTTTTGCTTGCAGAGTTCAAAAGCAATGTTGTCCAGGTCCCTGCTGGTTTTGCTGTATTCGAGCTGGGCTTTCATTTTCTGGTCGTTGAGCTGTTCCTGCAGTTTCAATCCAGTGAGCTTGCCGGAGCGGACGTTGTATTTACTTTGATTACCGTTAAACAGTGTCCACGACAAACGTACCCCAACCAAATAACTGTCCGAGCCAAAGGATGCTATTTTCTTATCGTTCAATTGATAGCTGCCAAATGCGTTCAGGCGGGGTACTAACGATAAACCGGCCGATTTAGCCATCAGGTTCGCAGCGGCCACCGCCTTTTCCATTGCCTGTAAATCAGGACGGAGGTCGGATACGGCAGATTTCTGATCCACCCCGGATGCAACAGGTTCTTCCACCCGGTATACAGTTCCGGTGGAACGTCCCATCAACAGGCTCAGGTAGTCGGAAGCGTTTGCCACCGCACTTTTGGCTTGTTCCAGGTTTGTTTCCACGCCACTTACATGCACCTTGGCATTGAGTACATCTGATTTTCGGATCAACCCCTGTGCAAAGAAATGCTCTACCGAAGTATATACGTCGCCGGAAGTGGCCAATGCTTCTTCCAATACCGCTTTCTCACGATAAGCCAGTTGCAGTTGCAGGTACGCTTTCTTCACTTCAAAAACGATATACTCCTTCATGCGCACCGTACCATACCGGACGGCTTCCTTCTGAACCGAAGCAGCTTTCCGCATATATATCTGGTCCAGGTTCAACAACGGCATCTGCACCTCCAGATTGGCGTTGAAGTTGGTTAAACTGTTAGGATTGTTGAGCAGGGTGGGGTTGAAGTCTTCCGCTTTGACCGATTGCTGTTGGAGTTTAAACCCGAACACATTCAGCGGATCGTTGGTAGCCATAACCGAATACGAAACATTTACCTGAGGTAAAAAGACGGCGTCGGTTTTTCGATAATCCGATGCTGCAATTTTCTCGTCGATCGAGGCGGTGATGAGTTGTTTATTTCCTTTTAAAGCAGCTTCGACAGCTTCATTCAGGTTCAGGAAATGGGTTTCCGTTTGTGCCTTTACAGGCAGGATAGCCGTAAAACAGAGTATTACTGCTGCGAATAATCCGATTCTTTTCATTTTTTCTTTCATTGTCCCTTTCATTATGATTCGAGGACAAAGGTAGGAAGCCAGAAAAACACGGTCGGCTACTTTTGTTACATAAGGATAAATTTATTAAATAATAACCGGGATGGTGGAATTCCGATTCGCTCATATTCGGTGGAATTGGAATTCCACCATCCCAAATTGGAATAATACCAATATTTATAATGATTGCCCGGGACTCATCTTGTAGTTAGCTATCCCGGTGCTCTGCACCTTTGTTTTCTGATTACGATTGTTGCTACAAAGATTATCGGGACGCTGTCCCTTTGCAGACACCTAGCTATTTAGGTACGGAGTACCGTTGATATTGGTAGACTTGCATCATTTGTCAACATCAAGGTGCAGAGCACCGTAATATAGTACCATCTTATTTTAGAACACTTTGCAGATAATCATAATAAGTTGCAAAAACAATATAATATCGTGTTTCCAAATGATTATTCCATAACCAAATTTCTATTAAGGGCTTCGATAACCGGGATGGTGGAATTCCAATTCCACCAATAAATGGGAGAATCGGAATAATACCAATATTTATAATGATTGTCCGGGACTCATCTTGTAGTTAGTTATCCCGGTGCTCTGCACCTTTGTTTTCTGATTACGATTGTTGCTACAAAGATTATCGGGACGCTGTCCCTTTTTTTTAAGCAGGATAATGGAAAGTTTACAGGTTGCCGGGGGTAAATTCATTCAGCGGCCTCAACAGGGTTAGTTTGTTGCGTCCTAAACTTACGGCGCCATATTCTTCAAGCTGTTTCAACAAACGGGATATTACCGCCCGGGCAGTTCCTAGTTCGTTGGCCAATTGCTCGTGGGTAATGCTGATGGTACGATCGTTATAAAGTTCCGCTTTTTTTTCCAGCAAAGTCACCAAGCGTTCGTCCATCTTCTTGAAAGCAATTTCGTTGATAATATCCAGCGACTCTTCGAAGCGTTTGTGGTACAACCGGAAAATATAATCCAGAAACTGCGGGTAATCCCTGATCAGGGAGGCCAGCTTATCGTTTGGAATAAAGAAAATCTCCGTATCCTCTTCGGCCACGGCTTTTACTTTGCTGGTGTCATTGTGCAATCCACCCAGGATAGACATCACGCAACTCTCTCCGGTTTTGAGGTAGTAAAGAAAAATTTCGCGCCCGTCGTCATTGGTTCTCATTACCCTGACGCTTCCTGTGGCAATAATGGGAATTGCATAGATATGCGACCCCTCGCGAAGAATGTCATCCCCTTCCTTGAACGTTTTTATCACACTGTATTCCACCAGTTTCCTGCGAATCTCTATAGAGCCTTTGAATTCCGTTATTCCATCAAATAAATCTGTCATTTTCCTGAATCTTATTTTCAACAAAGATAAAATAAATAGTCATAACATCCTGCATCCCTCATTTGCAGAATAAATAGGGGAAAACAAGTATAGTAAAAGCAAAACCTGATCTCAGCACTTGTTTGCCTTCATACAGCCTCAGCTAAAATAAAATTCAATTTTATTGATATTATTTTTGATAAGCAGATGGTTAAGTTAAACATGTTTTGTATATTTGTGGCGGAAAATTATCTGATACTTAGTTCGGTAAAGTTTCATTAACCTCGTTGGGGTTAAATAGAATTCCAAAGACTTTCATATTATAATGTAATAACGTACTTGCAAAACAAACATTGATTAAATGGAAAAAAAGAAATACACTCAATTTGGTACTTTATCGGTAATATTTTTTTTGCCAATATTTGTGCTTATGCTGTCATTATTTGTAAAGTCAGGATTTAAAGATGCCAATACACTTTTTGTCTCATTGATTTTATTTCTATGTTTATTGCTGTTTTATAAGCTAACGATAGTGATTGATGATAAGTTTGTTACATTCAGATTGGGTATTGGGTTATTTTGGAAAAAGTATAAATTGACGGATATAACGGATTGTGAAATGGCTGAATGGAAATTTTTAGATGGAGTAGGAATAAGATGGACCTCGAGCGGATGGATATATAGTGTGACTGGGTTTAAAGGTATTGAACTTAATTTTAATAATCGTTCGTCTGTCAGAATTGGAACGAATAAATCTGAAGAAATCTCTGAGATTATTAATAAGATAACAAAAGATAATCGGGGCTAAGTACTTCTGGACACCCGACCTGTCGGGGCATTAGATAGTTTTTCAGCAGACCCTGCTTATCTCGTATGCCAAAGCAAAACGAACGCATGAACCACAGCGAAAACAGAATGAAATACCATTTCCTGCCTGTATGCATCCTGGCGCTGGTATTGGCGGGTTGTAGCAGTGCACGGCACCTGGAGCAGGAGCGAAGCAAGCAGGTGTATAATGCGTTGGGACTGCACAAAGAGCGAAAAGATAATTTTGCGCTGTACCAGGCAGCCGCCTCCTGGTTGAATGTTCCCCACCGCGATGGGGGATTGTCGGCAAACGGCATAGATTGTTCCGGACTGGTGTATGTCATTTATAAGCAAGTGTACAGCAAAACCCTCGACCGGAATTCAGCGGGCATTCTGCAGAAAAACTGTGAGCGGATAGGGAAGGAGCGTTTGCGGGAAGGCGACCTGGTTTTCTTTAATACCAGTGGCAAAAGCAAATCGCGGGTCAACCACCTGGGCATTTACCTCAAGGATCATAAATTCCTGCATGCTTCCACATCAAAAGGCGTTATCGTAAGCAATTTGGAAGAAGATTTCTTCCGCAAAGCCTGGATTTGCGGGGGAAGGGTGAAGTAGCTACCACAATCTGTAGGAAATATTCCACGAAAAAGAGCAATAACCTCCCAAGGAACTTAAGAGGATTTTAAAGATAAAACCAATCCGGTTGGAGATATCCTGATGAATAACTAATTTTGCGTTATCAATAAAAACGAACGTCAGAAACAACGAGAAGATGATGGAAAACAAAACTAAATCCACAAAGCAGATTAAAGCCAACGAGGTAGCCGAATTTATCCTCGATGCCGGCGTGTTTCTGATGGCTTCCGGAGCACATTCGGGCAGGGTATGGCGCAACTGCAAGCGCATGGCCGAACATTGGGGCTACCGGATGAATTTTAATCCTACATTTACCGGTATCATGGTGAGTGTGTGGGACGATAAGGACAGCGAAAATGCTGTGACACGCTACAAAACAGCACCGCAAAACAGTGTGCATTTAGAAACCCTGACACAAATCAGCCATCTGTCGTGGAAGATAGCCGATGGCGAAACGGAATATGACGACGCACGCCTGGAGCTGGAAGCCATCAAAAAGAAAGCACATTATCCCTTTTGGTTGGTAGCACTGGCTGTAGGCATATCGTGCGGATGCTTGTGTACGCTGGCAGACGGAAGCCCGGTGGATGCAGCACTGGCTTTTTGCGGAGCTTCGGTAGGTTCGGTAGTAAGATACTTTATCCTGAAAAAGCAATTCAACCAATTCCTTTCCATCATTATAGCTTCAGCCATTACCACCCTGATTGCAGGTACAGATACCATCTTTGGTTTGGGGCGGGCACCGGAAATGACACTGGCCACTTCGGTACTCTACCTTATCCCGGGGGTTCCGCTTATCAACAGCGTAATCGATTTGCTGGAAGGCTATTTTTCGGCATCCATTGCCCGCTCGCTTTTTGCAGCTTCCATCGTCTCATGCATTGCCGTGGGAATGATCCTGAGCATTATGTTGTTGGGAATAAATAATTTTTAGCACTATGGAATTACTATCAGCTATATCGATTGATTTTGCACTGGCCTTTTGCGTGGCTTTTTGCTGGGGCATTTTATTCGGAACACCGTGGAAAGCCTTGCTGATGACCGGCCTGTTGGGTGGTTTCGGACATGGCATCCGTTTTATCCTGCTGCAGTCGGATTTCGGACTGATAGCATCTACGCTTATTGCCTCGGTATCCATCGGCCTGGTGGGTATTTATGCGGCTCACAAAGTACACAATCCTCCTGTGGTGATTACCATGCCGGCCTGTATCACCATGATTCCCGGATTGTACGCCTACCGTTCCATGTTGGCCGGAATTAAGCTTAGCGACCAGGCCATACTGGAGAAAGAACCCAATATCATCCCCACCATTGCCCACAACGCGGTACTTACTTTTTCGTTGTTGTTTACACTGGCTGTAGGCATTTCCATCAGTGCCTTGCTGTTTCGCAACAAAAGCGTGAAAGAGATCCGGTTCATTAAAAACCGGTTGAAGTTGAAAGGCAAATGACGCTGGCTTGCTTTCATCTTCTGTTTATCACGAGTCACAGAACCCACCACAGCGGAGGTTTTAGCAAAAGAGAACCGCCTCAATTATTTTCCCTCTTTTGTTGTAATCAAAACTACGCCGTTGGCTCCCCGTGAGCCGTAGCTGGTCAATGCAGAAGGATCTTTCAACACTTCAATCGATTTTATAGCATTTCTGCTTAAATCGTTGAGCGAACCATAAAAAGGTGATCCGTTGAGAATAATCAACGCATAGTTGTCACCATTCAGGCTCCTTATTCCTCGTATCTGAATCTTAATTTCAGATCCCTCATAAACAATTTTTACATTGGGAACTGTCTGCAAAAGCTGAGTAATATCTGCTTCATTGTTTTGATTAAGCATCTTTTTATCCACCGATGATGATGACTGTGCTGTTTGTGATTCTTTTACATAACCAAAACCAGTATTTACCTCCCTACCAGCAGACCTATCTAAATCAAGAGTAAAGCAAACATCTATTGTTGTTTTACCTTTTACAGCAATTTTTTGTGTAACAAATCCCTCGTGCGAAAAAATAAGCTTTCCTTTTATCGGTACCGTGATTTCGTAATGGCCCATCGAATCAGTAAAAACTTCGGTAGTAGTGCCATTTAATTTCACACTGGTACCAAATAGTATCCGATTGAAAATGTCTCTCACATTACCCTGAACAGTAATATTCTGACCGAATGAGAAAGAAACGAATAACAATTGCATCAAAAAAGTTATTACGCAAGTTCTAAAAAGCATTGATTTTTTCATGATTTTATTTTTTTAAATAAGATATAAAGTTTTGTGATATTCATTGAATGTTGCAATACCTAATCTGTATTAAACATTCATATTCATTTATTCAGTTTGTAAAGAGCCACAGACCCGCAACAGTGGAGAAGCTTAAAAGCATCACCAAACATATGGAATAAGCTTAAACCTGGTTTTATCGGAATATTCAAGATAACCCTTCAATTCATTTCTCAAGGTTTTATCCTCCAAACCAGTCCTGGTTATTAATAGAGCGATCGACAGGGTTATTGGGATTATGCTCCAAAGTGAACCCAAAAGCAATGGAAATCCCAACGATTGGATGATCGAACCCAGATAAGCGGGATGCCTGACAATTCGATATAATCCGGTTTCACAAACAGTATGTCCTCTATCTGTTTGAATGCGAACTGTACTTGAGAAAAATTTATTCTCCTTTTGAGCAATCAGAAACAGCAGCTGTCCGGCAATGGTGAGGATACCACCCAGCAGGCATACGCTCCAATGAAAATCGGGAGACCAGCGATATCGACCTGAATCAAGACCAGCAGTTGTATACATCAGGATAGTAACCAACAGCGATAATCCTAATATTGCCTTATCCCATTTCTTGGTACCTTCTCCGGGCTTCGACCGTTCGTTTAAAAGTTCAGCGTCTACCCGCAAAAGAGTCTGATTTAGCAAAAACATGACAAGACCAATTGCCACATAAACCAGTCCTTGCCAATAATCTATTCGACCGGCGCTAATAAACAGGATCGCAAAAAATACAAAAGTGCCAATAAGCTGTTTTATCAAATAACTTGTCTTCATGATTGTATAATTTAATCTTACGTCATCATTTCTGTTTTTAGTTATTCATACTTTATCTTTGTTGTCATAAGTCACAGACCCATAACAGCGTGAGTTTTCAAAAGAATGCATCCGGCTGTTGGCTAAGCCCGGTAAGTAAAATGTATTTTTTCACTTCAGCAATTTTCTTCTCGCTCCAGTTTTTGCGTTCTTTGCTGAAAATAGATTTCCGGACTATTTCGCCCAACATTTCTTTTCCTTCTCCTTTCTGTTTCTCAGATTCCACGCCATCCAGCTTATCGATATGTTTAATCCAGAATTTAAAGAACCCATTCTCGATACTATTCACGCAGTTTTTGGTAATCGTATAACTTTTCTTGTTTCCGAGGTCATCTTTCGGAAATGACCGGTAAAGGTCGTCGGCAAGAACGGTTGTCAAGCTATCGTTATTATATAGCTGGACTAACTGCGAATAAGCGTATAAGGTCTTAATACTCCTGTCTCCTTTGCGATATTTATTGGCAAGCCCGCTGGTTCTTTCAGTTGGATTCAATGCCTTAACCCCGGTACTTATAAGGGCATCGGCATCAACCTGTATGGCTGACACATGCAGCAGGTTTTCGTTGGAGTCGAAAAATAAAAAGTAGGGGATGCTGGTAAATGAGAGTTTGGTGTTTACTATAAACAGGCTGTCCGGCTTACTCATTTCGTGTGTGTCGATTCTGTAGTTAACAAATGAGTTGTTGTAAAAACCGGCTACCTTTTCGTTGCTGTCGAATAATTTGCCGACCTTGATGCAAACTGGGCAATCGGAATTATAATACTCAATAAAAACAGGTTTGCCCTCGAGCTTTGCTTTTTCAAAAGCACTGCCGAGGTTCTTTTCAAATTGCAGGTGCTGGGCCGTTGCAAAGAAAGCCGGACACAAAAAACAAAGTAATAGGATCTGTTTCATCGTATAGTTATTAGAAAGTAAGTTACTCGGGTGTGTAAATTCCCTTGTTCTCCGTAGTGTTCAAATTTTGCGATCGATGTTTTGCCTGCAAACTTAACCAGGCTGAAAGCCTTACCTATCATCAGCCCAATGCAAAACGAACTAACACGTTGGGGTTGATGATGCAAATATAAAACAAATGACTTGAAAAGAGTAACGTAGATTTCATCATCCCGGTAGTTTTAGAAAATATTATGTGGTTTTATTGGGGCTTACGTCCTAAACCCTGACTTATTTTATAAACACACTATGCGTTTTTTTAAAATAAATGAGCAAAATGCTTGGAGGTATTAACTGAATTTTATACATTTGCGAAATCTTATCTAAAAATAATCAATTTACTAATGAAAAAACTCACGCTCACCCTGGTAACCTTGCTGTTACTCTCCAGTTTCTCCCTCGAAAGCTCTCCATACACTGTCTATATCTGTACCGGGCCCAAAGCCAAAGTATATCATTCCGTTAGTACCTGCCGTGGACTGAATCGCTGTAGCGGCGAAGTAGTTGGAGTCAGCTTAGCGAAAGCGAAGAAGATGGGTAGGAGAGAGTGTAAGATTTGTTGGTGAGAAAAAAAGAATGAGTAATATAAAAAACTAACTTTATAATATAAAAACTTATGGACGTTACAATTATTTTTCATAGACTTTATAAAGTCGATATCACAACAAATGAAGTCGTTTTACAAGAATTTGCCGAAAATGACAACGTAAATAACTATGTTATAGAGTTGTTAAATGATGTAGCGGAAAATGAAGGAGATAGGGAATATATATTTGAAGATGGCTCTTTGAGCATGAAGACATTTCTAAACAATATAATAAAGGATATTGATAGAAATGATACTAGTGAGTTGATTGGGCAAAGACTATTGCAAAAAGAAAAGGATGCTCAAGAAAAAATAGTGCAGCTAAAAAGGGAGATAATAAAGGGAATTTTGATAATTTCTTATGTACAGATGACTGAAACTGAATATAAGATTATTATTTCCAAGGCTGATTACAATGAATTTTTAGAAGAAGTAACCGGAAAAATAAGAAATGGACTCCCAACGAAAAAGAAAATATTTAAATCTTTTATTGCAAATGTATCTTATATTGAAGGAGAAGACACAATTACAAAACTAGTTACTTACGACTTAAACACAACTAAAGCTTCATATTGGTGGAAAGAATTTCTTGAATTAAAAGAAATAAGAAATGATGAAAAGAATACATTAAATGCATATAATTCAATAAAAGTAAAAATATTAGATCCTATAAGAAAAAACTTTAAAAGAGATTGGTTGTGTCTTTCAAACGCCACTGTAGCATATTTTAGAGGTGAGGGAGATTTTGATTTTATACATTTTAGAGATAATATTATTGGCAATTATATTCCTAATGATCCAAATCTAGATATGAATATTATCAAGGCAAAAATAAATAAGTTGCCAATACAAGGTAAATTTGATTTGAAATTTACAAAAAAACCAAATGTCGTTAAGGATAAAATAAAGAATGTAATATCTCTAACTGATGAAATTGATCTTGTAATAAAGCATGATGTTTCTAGTGTTGATGCTACATTTAAACCGTATATAGATGATGAAGGTAAAAAGTATTTAGCTATTCGAAGCGATAAGGGTTATTTATATGCACAAAATCAACAACAAGGAGATGAAAACAGATGATGTTTTTTTCAGAATTATTTCTCTCTTTACTAGTTCTGTAGATATAATACAAATTTCATTAGAAGAAGATTTGTCTGAAGTTTCTGGGCGTTATGGTTTTAAGATCAAAACAATACCTCAACAAGAAAATTATGATAGTATTCTTACTTGTTTGAATTCTAGAGATAATTTGCACATAAAGATATTAAAGGATGGCTCTGTTTTAGAGACTTTTGTTGCCTTAGGTAACGTAACCTTTTCTGAATATATCACTGGACTATGCAATGATGGATTAGAGTTAGATGACGAAATAGAGATTGAACTGACTATTACAAAAAAGAAAATAGAAAGTATTATCTCAATATATTATTTGTCTAATTTTGTTGATAAGCTAAATTCTTTATCTTTTCTTACTTTTTTAAATGTGTGGGGTAAAAATTTAAATAAAGAAACATTGATATTAGAGAATCAAATATTAAACTCAACCGAAAAAGAATTTTGTACAAATACTCTTTCTTTGATAAATAAAGGATCAATGCTTCAATGCAATGGAATTGGTGATGTTAATAGAGAAAGTCGAATACATGAAGCTCGAACAAAATGTCATTGGGATATTGAAAATATCAGTTTATTGCCAGAAGACTTTTTTCCATACGTATCAGAAAACTCCAATGATAAACTGATAAATTTATTTCAAAAAGTTTGTCTTTTGTTTTCTTGTATGTATATATTTGATTATTCAAGCATTAAAAATGAGTCATATTCATATAAGATAAATGGATTCAAAACTTTTGGGAGTAAAATTGAAACACTTAAGATTAAAGATATAAAGATATTTGATAAATCCTATGAATTCTTTTACAGAATATACCAATGGATATATTTAGGTGGTAATACAAATGATAAAGTTAGTATTGCGCGAAATATTGTCTCATTAAACTTTAATCCTATAACTCTAGAGCTATCAGAAACTACATTTGAAGCAATCCAATCGAACTTTAAAATATACGAACGTGAGAATGTAAAACAATATATAGATGTTCGCAACAAATTATCAGAAATATTGATAGATCTCCAAACTAAAATAGGAAAAATAGTAGAAGGATTTATTGGAGACTTTAAAAAGAACATTATCACACTGATTACATTTTTTATATCCGTAATAGCTATTCGAGTTGTTTCTAAAGGTGATTTTGTCGGTGGATTTACAAATGAAATAATCATTCTTTCATTTTCATTTCTACTGATTTCAATAGGACTTTTGATTTATTCTAGATGGGAACTTAATCAGAAGGTTTCAATGTTTGAAAAACATTATAGTCAATTAAAAGATCGTTATAAAGATTTATTAAGTCCCAAAGAACTAGATGCTATTTTTGAACAATGCAATCCTGTACAAGAAGAGGGTGCAATAAATGATATATCATTTATTGATAAACAAAAAGGATATTACACATTACTTTGGAGCTTATCAATATTAATATTATTTATTACTCTTCTAATAATTTTCTTCATAAACAATCATTTATTTTTAAACATATCAAAAATATTATATGCTTTACAAAGAATATATAACTATTAAGTCTATCATAGTCCATGAAGTTGGAAATAAACTAAATCAAGACATAATACACTTCTCAAAATCATTGCTATCAGTTGATGAGAATGTAATGAAAATACTAAGAAATTATTTTATTTCAGCTTTTAAATCTGATGATTATTTAAATTTTCATCATGAAACAGATTTAAATCTTAATGAAGCATTTGTCTATGTAAGTAAGATATTTGATAATCCAGAACAGCTTCACGAACAATCAATTAATCTTGCCAAACATCTTTATGAGCAAAGCACTCATCCTAAAATAAAGAGTGGTGAATTCTATGTGGTTTATTTTAAAGATTGTATAGTTGATGGTACTACTACTGATGCTATTGGGCTGTTTAAATCGGAAAATAAAGATACCTTTTTAAAAGTATATCCTCAGGGAGATGGCTTTGAGATAGAGAGCCAGAAAGGAATGAATATAAATAAACTTGATAAAGGCTGTTTGATATTTAATATGGAAAAAGAAAATGGATATATGGTTTCTGTGGTTGACAACACAAACAAAGGTACGGAAGCAAAATACTGGACAGATGATTTCTTACATGTAAAACCTCGAAAAGATGAATATCACAATACACAAAATGTAATGTCGCTATGTAAGAACTTTATCAAAGAAGGGATTCCAGAAGGATTAGATATTTCGAAAGCAGATCAGGTAGACTTTTTGAATAAAGCGGTGGAGTATTTCAAGAAAAATGAAGACTTTGATATGTCAGACTTTAAAAAAGTAGTCATGCGTAAACCGGAAGTTGTTGAGAGTTTCAATCAATATCAATCGGAATATGAATTTGCCCGTGAATTAGCTGTATTGGATCGTTTCTCTATCTCAGAAGCAGCAGTAAAAAAACAAGCTCGTGCATTAAAAAGCGTCATTAAATTGGATAAGAACTTCCATATCTATGTGCATGGTGACAGAGATATGATTGAACAAGGAACAGACGAAGAGGGTAGGAAATATTATAAGATTTATTATACACAGGAATCGTAGAGAAATTGAAATGATAATATGACTGAAAGTAACGAAAAAGAAACAGATGTAAAGTATGATTTGACGGAGATACTTACTTATTATAAGAATGAACTAAGCTTTAATGCATTAGTATTTAATGGGAGTAAATATTCTCTTAAACTATTTATGTCAATTGTCATAATGTTTTTGCCACTATTAATCATCTGGTTCTTTAAGGATAAATTAGGAATAATGATAATTCCAGTATATTTATTTGCATTAATCATTGCAGTTTTAGGTTCAATATTTGGAATAATAAATCCTCATCTAAAAAACAATGAGTATGAATTACTAAAAAATGATAAGAAGACTGATTATAAGCATTTTTTTGCTCTTTGGTCTATTGATAATTTTAGTATTTATCGAAAAAAAGAGCTACGAAAATACTTCGAAAAAAGAGAAATAACTGAATTGGAACAATTTGAACTTATTTCAAAAGAAATTGACATTAAACTGTCGAAAAAAGCATTTTTAATTTTAAAAATTGGAATTCCATTTAGTATTTTGGGAACACTTTGGGTTCAAATAAATCAACAGATAATTAAAACTGTTAGTAATATAAACACTCTTTTAGTCTGGGGATTATCTATAACATTTCTGATTTTTGTTATTTGGTGTTTTCTAAATCAAGTTTTAGAGTTACGCAATATAATCATGAATGCTGAAAATCGGCGTAATGAAGAATTGAATGATTTACTGAAAGAGATTATTTTTGAAATGAGAATGAAAAAATATTCTTTAGATACTCAGTCCTTACAGGCCTGACTATTCAATTTAAATAACAAAACAGTAAACTGTCCCTAAAGCGCGCGTTGCTAAATTATCAGAACCATAAGATACAATACTAATCCAGAGCCCCCACCATTTATTGCGGAAGGCGGAAGGGGGTTGGGAACAGTTGTTTTTCTGGAACCAAGACTTGAAGTGGGGGTTGGGACGGAGGTCCCGGCAACTGAAAATAGCCTTTCTGTAAAGCTCTGCCGGTTTACGATACACTTACGATATCCTTACAACCGTTTACAGGTACATGGAGGCAGGCAGTAAACCTATTGCGGCAACCTGCAGCCTTACGCAGGCTGGGCGATAGGGCTTTGAAGCAATCTCCGTCTGCATGCAAGGAGTTTGTATGCACAAACAAGAATCTTGCATGTACAAACAAGAAGCTTGTATGTACAAACAAGAAGCTTGCATGCACAAACAAGAAGCTTGCATGCACAAACAAGAAGCTTGCATGCACAAACAAGAAGCTTGCATGTACAAACAAGAAGCTTGTAGGTACAAACAAGGAGCTTGCATGTACAAACAAGGAGCTTGTAGGTACAAACAAGGAGCTTGTAGGTACAAACAAGAAGCTACAAGGTACCTGCAAGACGCCTGAAAGTGCCTGTACACACACTATGAATGTTTAATTTATCTGCATATACTATGTTTCTATCGGCAAAAACAATCTCATGGCTGAACCGTCCCTTCGAAATGTCGGTCAGGATGAAAGGAGGATGGTATTTCATCCTTGGGTTATCGGTGCTTATACCGTTGTGTTTGTACATCCAGCAACCTTTCGGCATCAGCCACTGGCAGCCACCGCACAAAGCGTTCGGGCTACCGGGATTTGGACTCGTTTTCCTGTTGATCTACTTCTTTACCTACGATATGCTGCCCCGCTATTGCACAGATTTTTATGCTCCCAAAAACTGGACTGTGCGCCGCGAGTTGTTCACCACCCTGATGTTTTTCGGCAGCCTGGGTTTTTCCAACTGGTTGTACGAAGGACTCATGGTGGAGGAAACCGAACTGACGGCCTGCTCGTTGCTGAAACTGCAATTTTTCACCTTCAGCTACGGCCTGGTGCTTAAAATAACGAAGGTGCTGTTGCTCCGGGTGCATCATCTTTTTCCCGTTGCCGGCACGCATACACCGGATGCGGCGGAAAACCATTGCCTACTTGCTGCTGGCACCAACCTGCCCCGGCATACTATCCAATATCTGAGTTCGCATAAAAATGATATCACCACCTATCATTACCAGCAGGGCAAGCAATATATCCGTACATCGCGCTGCACCATGACCCAGGCAGTGGACAACCTGAAGGAATTTCCGCATTTTGTACGGTGCCACAATTCCTATATCGTCAATATGCATCACGTAGACCTCGCCAAAAGCCGCAGGGCCAACAACCGGTTGTACATTGAAAACAGCAACGTCGAAATCCCCGTTTCAAGAAGCTATCAACCCGCAATCAAAAAACAGCTCTTACAATGATCAGTTATCAGTGAACAGTAAACAATGATCAGTTATTAGTTGGTAGCTTGTAGTTGGCAGTAGGTAGTTGGTAATAAGTAACAAGTAGTTAACAATTTATAATTATTAGTTGCCTGCCATATATTTCTTACTATTCTCTTCTTACTACTTACTTCTTACTACTTACTTCTTGTTTCTTATTTTTGATCGTTTACTGTTTACTGTTCATTGATAACTGATCATTGTTAACTGATAACTGATCCCTGTTCCATTCGTCACAGTATCCGCTGTCATTCGTCACACGGAGCAAAAAATATTTGTCAAACGTCACAAAAACATACCAAACGTCACAACGCTATTGGAAGCTGACGTACAGGCAGTTATTTTTGTCCCCCGACTGCAGGAGTGTGCAGGATAAAAAGAAAATATAAATTTAAAAAAGGAGGTAAATATGGCCGTACCAAGCCGCATTCCGCGTGGGATAGACCCATTCGATCCGTACATCAACCGGATGGTGACTTATTTGCAGGAAGCTAACCCAACACCCAATGCCGACAGGCTGGGTATCAGCATGGATGAGATACAATTCTTATCAAAACAGAGAGATGAATGGAAACCGCTGTACCTGAAGTACACCGACAAGAAAAACACCCGTACCACGGCTGTTATCGATCAATTGTATTACATCGTCAACGAGGTGATCACTTACGATCAGGACCGGCATATCCTGGATCGCATTGCCGTGTCGCCCAATGCAACCATCGTGGATCTGGAGGTTTTCAACATCCGCAAGGGTGCATTGCAAAAGACAACCCGTTCGGTACAGTCAAAATCGATTTCCGAACCCGTATCGGTTACCCTTCAGCCACTGGGCGGAGGTATCATCTCGGCAAAGTGTTACAGTAGCAGCAGCGCCCGTCCGGGTATTTTTGACGAAGCCGACAGTGTGCAGTTTTCCTACTGCATAGGCAGCACGCCACCCGTTTCGGCTTCGGCAGAAGGCATGACACGCGACCTGTCCACCAAAGGATCGTTTAATTTTTCGGTGGGCGACCACAACGGAGGAAAAAGCTTGTATATCTACTTCCGCTGGTACAACACCAAACATCCCGAACTGGCCGGTCCGTGGTGCAGCGTCCAGATTATCTGGATAACCTGAGCGTTTCCCCTCAAACATTGCACATTCCCTTCACGACATGCAACTGCGACCCATGCGGCACACAGTTGCATGTTTTTTATTACTCCCCCGAAAACCACTGTCCACAGGCGTTTCAGTTATATAAATACCACATCTGTTCAGATTAATTAAAAATATTTGCCTAAAACGTTTGTTGGTTAATAATATCTCATTAACTTTGGGACTTAATTAATTAAAAAGTGGAAGAGGAGGGGAGAAAAGCTGGCTGAAGTGCAATTAGCAGATTTTGCTCCTGCATTAGCTTTGTTGGTAGTTGTCTGAATCAGGATTTACAGAATTATTTAATTTACAGAATAAGAAAAGGTATAAACTAATGGTTGATTCTCATCTTTCGTACTGGTATTTTTCTGATTCTGTAAATTATGATCCAGACAGTTTGCTAAATAAGAAAGAAAAATAAATACTTAATCTATGGAGAAGGATCAACTCACGTTTAATATTATTGGTTGCGCAATGAAAGTGCACAATACACTTGGCAATGGTTTCCAGGAAGTAATCTATCAACGTTGTTTGGCAATAGAATTAGAACGGGCAGGTATTGAATTTGGCAGAGAAGTTGAACAAGCGATTTTTTATGATGGAATAAATGTAGGAACACGCAGGGCTGATTTTGTAATTGATAATAAAGTAATTGTAGAATTAAAAGCATTGATAAACTTGGAAGATGTACATTTAGCTCAAGCTAAGAACTATGTTGTGGCATATAAATTTGAAAAAGGATTATTAATAAACTTTGGTGCCACAAGCTTACAGTACAAACTGATTTTTAATCCTAGTATTCATTCTGATAATTCTCAAATTCTGTAAATTCTGATTCTGACAAAGGTGCAAGCGGTGAATGCTCTTGAAAACTGCGAAATGACAATAGATTCGGTTGTTAGCAGCAATGGCAAAAAAATAAAGAAAATGAAGAAATACTTAGTTTTTCTATTTGTGATTCTACTGTCTTGTACGACAAAACAGAATAAAAAAGAAACGCAACTGACGAGACAAGAAAAAATTATACAAACTAGCAATAATAAAGTAAATCAGGACAGTGAAATTATCGAAACATTTACTGACAGCCTTTCTATTGGAGAAAAAGGGAAGAGTAAAATTCAAATTATCAAATATAGAATGTTTGACAGCAAATATGTACTTGTGAAGTTTTACATAAAAGGTACGAATTATTGGGAAATACAGAACACATATATGTACGAGTGTGAAGCTCTTGAAGGATTAGAACCTGAAATAAGAGATTTTAATAACGATTCATTTAATGATATTACATTTATTTCATTGACAGCTGCGAGAGGTGCAAATGAAGTTCGTCGATTATTTGTATACGACAAAGAGAATAAAAGCTTGACTTCAATTCTAAACTCAGAAGAGTATCCGAATATGCGTTACAACAAAGAACTTGATTGTATAGATGCATTTCTTGTTTACGGTGGTACAACAACTGTATTTGCAAGAATACAAAAAGATAGTCTTAAAAACTTTGCGAAAGTAAGTAATGAAGATAACTATAGGATTGTATATGAAATAAATAAGACAGGTAAAGAGATAGCAATCAGAAAAGATAGAATAAATGAAGACGGAATTTTTACACGTTATATAAATTACAAACCTTTACGCGAATATAAAGAATAAACCCTGATTGACTGTAGCTTGCAAATGTTAGGCGTAGTCTCCAGACTATGCCGTGCTAAAAGAAAAGCTTTAGTTTTTCATCTTTCGAAAAGACAAAAGTTATGATTATAAATTACAAGGCATAGCCTTGTTTCTAACCCGGTGTAGTCTGGAAACTACGCCAACCAAACTATAAAAAGAAATAACAACATGGAGTACGACAAAACAAAGTTTACAGCATGGACATGGAAACATGGGTCTATGATTCATTGGATTCTGAATCCGGGACTCGTGATTAATGAATTAATTTTAGGACAAAGAGTACCGAAAGTCCTGCTTTTCGACAAGACGACGGACAAACCACTTATGGAACGGCAAATTGTTCCTTGTCCTCATTGCGAAAAATTGAATGACGGAAGATTATGGGCGACGAAGAATGGACTTAAAAATTGGTTTGGCCTTTATTGTCCAAATTGTGGCAACACAATTCCATGTATACGCAATTTGACAAGTTTGCTGGTAATCATTTTGACATTTCCGGTTTGGATTTGGTTTGTAAAAAGCTGGAAAAGGAATTGGTTAAACAATCAACCGGCCAGATTTGAAAATCTCAACCTGGAAGAAATAACACATGAGAACACTTCCTGGTTAAAGACAGGGATTAGTTGGGGTGGATTTATGTATGTTCTTATGACAATCGTTGTTCCACTCATTGAAGGAAAAGAAATAACCCTGACAATGATGTTGATTGGCATCCCTATTTGGACGGTAGCCGGACTTGGATTTGGATATATCATGAAATATTGGATGGGTAAACGCAACAAGATTGAAATACAACAAAAAGCTAATGCCTGACACGCCTGCTGGTGTGGATTTGTAATTACAAATGTTCCCAAACCCACTCTGGCAGAGGTGAAAATGAAAACAAACATAAAAAAATGAAACAAATTAAATTATTGACAGTATTATTGCTGATAAGCATTGTTCAACAATCAATTGCACAAACAAAACTACCTGTTATTCATGCAACTTCTAAAACCGTTGACATTAAAGAAGGAGAAAATTTAAAGAAAGGAGCGTGGATAATTTCCCCGGAAACAAATCCGGATGTCTATTTGACTTCTGCAAAAAAAGTAACCTTTTATACTGATAAAAGCTCAATATCATTCACAATCAACCCGAAGGTCGGAGTTTATAATTTTGTCATTTTGCTGAATGGAAAAGATTCTGCAAAAACTCAAATTAAATATCAACCTTCTCGATTAGATATGCTCAAAAAAGCAGCTACCTATAATTACAAAGATTCAAGGTATGTTCCGACATTTACGTACCAATCCAAAGATAACCCAGCTCTTGTGAGAATCAGACAGGAACTTAAATTAGATTCTGTAGCGGGCAAAGGAAATGAAATTTCAAAAATACTCAATTTAATGCACTGGGTTCATAATACTGTAAGACATGACGGAAGCAGCATTAATCCAACTCTAAAAAATGCCATAGACTTAATAAATGTATGCAGAGTAGAAAAAAGAGGTGTCAACTGCCGGATGATGGCTACTATATTAAACGAATGTTACTTGTCATTAGGTTTTAAATCGAGATATGTAACTTGCATGCCTAAGGAGACAAAATTTGATGATTGTCATGTAATCAATATGGTTTACAGTAATGATTTAAAGAAATGGATATGGGTTGATCCAACTTTTGATGCATACGTAATGAACGAGAAAGGCGAACTACTTAGTTTAGCAGAAGTAAGAGAACGGCTTATCAACGGTAAACCATTAATTTTAAATCCTGAAGCAAACTGGAATAGAGAAGAATCTAAAACAAAAGAAAACTATTTAGACTACTACATGGCAAAGAATCTTTACAGAGTTCAGTGTTCTGTTTCCAGCGAATATGACACAGAGTCCTTTAAAGACGGCAAGACAGTGACATATTTGGAACTTTTACCTTTAGACGGTTTAGCACAGGATCCTCAGAAATCAGAGAATAAAGATTTAAAATCAGGACAACGAACTAACAACCTATTCGTAAATTATAAAACGAACAATCCAAATCTATTTTGGACTAACCCTGAATAATAAAACACAAATACCTTACACCTGCTTGTGCCATTGGCTGGCTGATTAGTATTTAATATGCTTATACAATAATATAAATAGGGCGGTCTAAGCGTCTATACCAATATATAAATACATTAGAATTAGTTGCATGAAAAAACGATTATTCCTATTAACCTATTCCTTTATTTTAATTACCAGTTTACAAGCTCAGATTCATTATTTTGTTGAGGCGTCCGGAAACAAACCTCTTATTCCAAACTCAGAAAAAGAAATTTCAAGTTCTTCAATTCCGGACGGTATGAATTATACAATGTATTCAATATATGACTATAATGAAAGGTACGAAAAATCAATAGGTGGAAACATTCTGGTTGGTTTGCACTATGATTTGAAGAATGATTTCAGTTTAGAAAGTGGAGCTGACTTATCGTTGATTAAATTTAATCAAACCCTTTTAATTGCTCATGAATTTATGTATATACCGCTAAATAACAACACTTTATTGACAATACCAGCTACTACTTCTTCGGCTTCTGGATTAAGAAGTAATTACAGTTTAAGCTATTTATCAATACCTGTTTCGGTATTTTATCAATTGCTCAATGAAAGACTTTATGTTGGTGCCGGGGCAGTTCCGGGTGTATTGATTCATGCAAGTAATGTTTTCAACAATACAAGTGTGTTGTCGAAACTAAGTGTTGCTGCCCAAATACAAGTTCGTTTAAAAGTAACTGAAAAAATCTCGGTTATCGGTGCTTTTCAACAATACTTGTCACCGATCTTCAAAGAAGATTTCAGCCCCAATAAAACTAAAAACAGACTGGTAAAACTGGGATTGAGATATGACTTCTAAATAATGCCTGAACTCAGTTCGTTGCAGCGTATATGTTGGCTGTAGTATTTAGAATCCGAAGCAATTTATTAGGTTTTAGTATAAGAAATCCTTATTTTTGTATCTCACAAAATAAAAAAATACGATTATGATTCGATTAAATGTATTTATCTCGGTAGAAGCTGCAATTCGCACAAAGGTGTTGGATGCTGCCAAAGAGCTGACGGCAGCTTCGGTGAAAGAAGACGGCTGTGTTGCGTATGATGTATTTGAAAGCGCTACACGCCCCAATGTATTGCTGATTTGCGAAACATGGAAAAACAACGAAGCTCTGGCAAATCATGAAAAGACGGATGCTTTCATCAAGAATATAGCTATCCTGAAAGAGTCGACCACTCTTAAAGTTGAAAGATTCGAATTTTGATGTAATGCCCGGTTGGGTTAGCGTGATACATTTTTCACTGCAGTTCTAACAATCTAATGAGGGGATGTCCATAAAGGCATCCTCTTTTGTTTTGAAGTTACATGCCGATGCACGAATCGACTAAAAGTTACACATTATAAACCAAATAATATACATAGGCGCAGTAAACAAGCATTAATTTTGTTGTATTGAAATTTATTCCAATATAAACTATTTGCCAACATGAAAGCACCTTATTATGTATGTATCGGCTTGGGGCTGTTTCTGGCCACTTTCCAAACCATCCAAGCACAACCGGCGGGTTATACGCCGCCAGCACTTCCTTCTATTCCCGACAAAGTATTCAACATCAAAACCTACGGCGCCGTCAGCGATAAGGTCACAGATAATACGCTGGCTATCCAGGGCGCCATCAATGCTGCCAGCCAGGCGGGTGGAGGCCGTGTGGTGATTCCGGCCGGAGTGTATTTATCCGGTCCGCTGAGGTTTAGCAATAACCTGGATTTACAATTGGATTCGGCTGCCACACTCCGCTTTCTACCCATCGACCGTTATCCCGGCGGACTGAAAGAAGGGACCAGTTTTATCAGCGGCACCGGACTTCACGACATTGCCATTACCGGAAAAGGAACGATCGACGGACAGGGGAGTCCGTGGTGGCCTTACGCCAAAACCAAAGATGCCAAACGTCCGCGCATGATTGTGTTGCGCGATTGCGATAAAATCCTGATTGAGCAGGTTACCCTCACCAACTCGCCCATGTTTCATATTGCCATTGGCGGCAAAACAACGAATGTAACCGTAAGCGGTATCACCGTGCGTGCCCCGGCTTCGACCGATCCGGTAAACCCCAGCCACAATACCGATGCCTGCAATGTAACCGGCAATCATATACTGATCAAGAACTGCGATATCAGTACCGGTGATGATAATTATACCTGTGGAGGCGGAACATCCAACGTATTAATCACCAATTGTAAATATGGTTACGGACACGGGGTGTCCATTGGCAGTCCAACCTATGGTGGTATTTCCAATATCACGGTGGAGAATTGTACGTTTACGAATACCGAATGCGGCATTCGCCTGAAATCGGATCGCGACCGGGGAGGGCTTTGCCAAAACCTGACATACCGGAACCTGAAAATGACCAATGTGGGCATACCCATTCTGATTTATGCTTCGTATATGGCAAAAGAACGCGAGTACCGCAATCTTCAGAAAATAACTTCCGAAATAGCGTCCTTGTATCCTGCGGCGCCAGTGGCAGAGAAAACACCTATATTCCGAAATATAACCTTCCAGAACATTACAGCCACGGCAGAAAGCGGAAAACGTGCCGGGCTGATCTGGGGTTTGCCGGAAGCGCCGGTAGAAAATGTCCTGATGCAAAACGTGAATATTTCAGCCGAAAACGGATTCGGCATATTCTTCGCTAAGAACGTGCGGTTGGAAAATTGCCATATCCAAACCAAATTTGGAACAAATGTACCGGAAATTACGAATGCCGAAGTGACTATTAATGGTAAATCAGCAAAATAAAACTTGCCATTTTGATTCCTTATTTCGTGCCGGGGCAACATGGTAGCCCGAACAATCAATGAGGGGATGACTTTATAAGCCATCCCCTCATTGTGTATAAGTTCGCTGATAAATCAGGTACTATTCGTTGAGCATGTTGATTACCTCTTGCAAGTTACCATCAGTTTTGGCCGGTTTTATACCCAGCAAGTAAGCAAGCAGCGGATAGATATGGATGTTCTGGAAAGAAGGTTGAATGTAATGCTTTTTGAAATCAGGACCTGCTGCGTAGAAAATAGCATGCATATCTGTATTACGTGTATCGTACCCATGAGTACCGCCGGCGTCTTCTTTTTCAATTTTAGCCACCGAAACACTCCAGGCCGAATCGGCCACTACTATAATATTGCCTACCCGCTTGTTCTTTCCGTAGTTCAGGTAAGCAGGCACTTCAGCAGGTTTCCATACCTGTATGTGCCGGGCTTTTTTAAGTGACACATAAGCCGAATCGACCCAAGGTGCCGGAGCATACAGATTAAAATTGGGATTTCCTCCTTCTATCCTTACCGGCCATGTCTTCGGAATATAGTCCCTGAGTGCCACATTCCGTTTCGACGATACAGGACCCATGCCATGATCGGCTACGATAATGAGGTTAATGCTATCGCCGTTGTGCAATTGTTTTATCCGTTGGTACAGATCCGCTACCACCTGGTCGAGTTCTCGTACTGTTTTCAATGTTTGTTCGTTATCGGGACCGTAGTGATGCCCGGTTTCGTCGGGTTCGTGGTAATAAGCCATAATTAGCCGCGGACGTTCGGACAACGGAAGTTGCAGCCATTTTATAATCGTATCCACCCGTTGCGAAAAAGGGATTTGTTGATCGTATTTTTTCCAGATATCGGGATGCATCTCATCCACGTCAGATCCTACCCAGAAAAAGGAAGCTGTTTTTACCGACTGCTTTTTTGCCGTTATCCAAATTGGTTCGCCTCCGTAGAATATCGGGTTAAACCGGGCATCCTTGTTACTGAGCGAATACGCTTTGTTCAGTTCCGGATCAAAGAATGAATTGTTCACCAGCCCGTGATGATCAGGAACCAGGCCGGTAACTATGGTATAATGATTAGGAAATGTTTTGGAGGGGAAGGAGGGAATCAATGAAATAGCTTTTACCCCCTCGCTGGCTATTTGATGAAGCCCGGGCGTGCTTGTTTTATCGGGATAGTCCCAGCGAAATCCGTCGAGCGAAAGGATAACCGTGGTATGATCTTTTTTATTTCCCGCCCATAAGACGTTTTTGCTGAACACTGTCATGAAGCATAGCAGCACACAGGCTAATAAGCGATTGTGATAAATCTTAGCTTTCATATGATAATACTTGTTTTTTAAAGGTCGTATGAAACTTCTTATGTCAAATTATAGAACTGTCTTTGGAAACCAATGTTCTGCAAAACTAATGCTTGCATTCATGCTCGTTCCATAGAAATAAAATTATAGAGTCAATTCGTTGTAAAGTTCTTATCCGTTGTGTCAAGCAATTTATCCGGATAAATCGGATAGCGGATCTTTTGACACTTTGATTCTATGCAGTCCAAAAATCTGCAGCCTTTTTCCCCAGCGTCATCAAACCATAGCACAACAAAACAGACAGACAAGCCCCTGTACCGAGCCAGCCGCCGAGTCCCTCGAATGTTGAAGCTGATTCGATAAAGATCCAGGTATAAGCCGATCCGCAGACCAACACCCACCACCAATTCTTCAGTATTTTAGAAGAAGACATTCCGCAAAATGAAGCTCCACAAACAACGTAAGGAATTTTCATCACAATAGGATGAACGGGAAAAAACTTGCTTAATAAAAATTGCACACTACAACCAACCATGATAGTAATGGCTGAAGCACGAACCGTATTCATTTCAAATTTCCGTTTCAAGAAATAAGTCAGGCTGATGCCAGCCATACTGGATAGAAAAATAATCAGAGTCTCCACGTTTATAAATTAATATGGGTCCGAATCAAAAGATAACAAACTACCGATGCAAACGAAAGGCTTCCCAGCCTTCCGCCAACTCCCTCGAGCGAACGCTTGGTGATAGCAAACAACAAACCCGAAAATCCGGCAAACAACGCAACCATCTCCCAGTTAGGCCAAAGGGCATGGGATGACATCCCCACAAAACAACCACAATAAGCAGAGTAGGGGAGCTCATGGTATTTTTGGTCTTTAAATATATGTGTCAGAAAAGAAGCCAGATAACCCACCACACCACAGGCCATTACAGGGCCAATTTGCAATCCCAGTGCATAACAACAAAGCCCACCCAGGGAAGCCGATATAACGGATGATGGAATTCGGGTCGCATCTACCGATTGATTGTGGGGATAATGAACAAAGCCCCATAGGTACGCGAAAGATACGATAAGCACTAAAAAAGAAATATCAACGATATGAGTACCATTGGAAAGCAAACGGATAATATAATACAGATGGATGAGCACAAAGATGCTGTGCCCGATATTTTTCTTCATGTTTAAAGCAAATGATTTGCAAAAGTAGACTTTTCAGGTAAACAATCCTGAGCGAAAGAAAAAATGCTGGTAATATTATTGGATTGAATGACAATTTCAGACTGAAAAAACTAATTATCTTTCCATGTTTTTCTGAATTGCGGCACTTCATAAGCCACCATAAAAATCCAACCTACCAGACAAGCCAATGCCATTCCTCTCAATCCGAAGAATTTAGCCATCAGATATGCGGCAATTACTCTTCCTACAATCTGAACAAAAGTGGAATTGAGCGTGATCTTCATCTTGCCGAGTCCGCGGAAATATCCTTGAAATAAATTGGTTAATCCCGGCAACAAATATAAAAGGGCCATTACCCTCAAATATTGCACACCAGCATCGACCACCTGCTGGCCTTCATTACCCACAAAGATGCCCACAAGCTTCGGTGCAAAAATATAGATGATAACCATCAACACCAACGTATAAATCATGCACATTTTCAGGCCGGTAAAAAAACCTTTGCGGATACGACCGGTTTTGCCACCACCATAATTCTGTGCCAGAAAACCGGTAGTGCCGTGTGCAATATTCTGCTGAACAACCAGTACAAAATCGTCAATACGCGTTACTGCATTGAAAGCAGCAATTGCAAAAACACCCAATGGATTGACAGCTCCCTGAATCAGAAACTTACCAACATGCAAAGTTATCTGTTGCATAGCTGCCACAGAACTGTAATTCATCGTTTGCCGGAACAGACTACGGTCAAAAACAAACTCCTTGCGCGTAAATTTCAAAAACGGAACCCGTTTACGCACATACACAATACAAAACAGCGCCGACATAGCCTCGGCAGTCACGGTTGCACAGGCTGCTCCAATCACACCAAATTTAAATACCACAACAAGAAGAACATCCATCAACACATTGAGTATCGCTGAGGCAATCAGGAAATAAAGCGAAGCTTTCGAATTACCCATGCTCCGTAACGTGGATGCATAGATGTTGTAGATAAAAGTAAAGATAAGACCGACAAAAATGATTTGAAGGTAATGGGTGGCATCGTCCAGGATTTTGGGCGGAGTATGCATCAGCGAAAGGATGGTACGTGAAAAGAAAAGGCCGAGGATTACAATTATCAGCGTAAAAACACCTCCGGCAATGAGTGAAGTGGATATCTCCCGCTTCAGCTTGGCAATGTCGCCTTCGCCGAAAAAGTTTCCCATCAGTACCGACATCCCCAGGCAGATTCCGATAATCAGGAAAAGCATAATATTCATTACCGGATTGGCTGCACCTAATGCCGCCAATGCATTGGCTCCTACAAAACGCCCTACGAAGATTGAATCGGCTGCATTGTAGGTCAATACACAAAAATTCCCGATAATCAACGGCACAGTATAATGAATGATCTGCGGAGCTATTGGCCCCGAAGTCATATCCACAATCTTTCCTCTACTCATTTTTTTCTAATACCTTATCGGGTACAAAGGTACATATCTTAATGCAGGCGGCGGGCATTGGGTGTGTGAAGAATAATTAAAGTGTTGCATATGTTTCAGGAAATGAACGCAACAAAGGGATGCGAGAATGAAAAAGGAAGCCCCGCCGGGACTTCCTTTTCGTGTTCAGATCGATGATTATATCAGTTTTTCTCTACCAGGTACATACTGCAAACACCAAAAGTAAACTTGCGGTACTTGTTTAGTTTAAAACCATTATCGGCAAGTATGTTGATTAAACGTTCGCCATTAGGAAATGCGTGCATAGATTTTTGCAGGTAATCGTAGGCCTGTTTGTCGCTCGACAAGTATTTGGCTGTCATGCGTACAAACACCTTGGTGTAAAGCTTGTATCCTTTGAATAGCAATCCTTTTTCCGGTTCATTCATTTCCAGGATAAGCAAATGCCCACCGGGACGCAATACGCGGTGTATTTGTTGCAGGCTTTCGTTCAGCTTTTCAAAGTTACGGATTCCGAATGCAATAGTTGCTGCATCAAAACTAGCATCGGCAAATGTCATGGCCGAAACATCCTGAACCTGCAGGGTGATTTTATTGCTTAAATTTGCCTTTGCCACTTTTATCCGTCCCATTTCCAGCATTTGCTCCGAAATATCTACTCCGGTAACATAGTCCGGATTCAGGTATTCGTACGATTTGATACACATGTCAGCAGTTCCGGCTGCAATATCAAGAATCAGTTTAGGTTGGAATTTTTTCAGTGCCAGTAACGAACTTCTGCGCCACATACGGGCCATTCCCCACGTCATAATATCGTTGAACTGATCGTATTTATCCGAAATGGTGTTGAACATGCGGGCTAGCTGAGCCGTTTTTTCCTCATCCTGGTTGTAGGGTTTTACTTTCGTAAAATCAACCTGGGTAGCTTTATTTTTTTTATTCATCTATATCTTTTTTATTCTTTCTCTTTTTTTGGATATACGAAAACGATCTGTTTATATCTTTTGCAACTTGCAAAAGTAGTAAAACAGCCAATTTGGTCTTTTTGTAATTTGCAAAAGTAGAAAAACTATCAGTTTAGACCTTTTGAAAATTACAAAAGAGCAAAATCAGTCGTTTTGACTTTTTTGAAATTTTCAAAAAGACAAAATCGGTCATCTTGGCATTTTTGAAAATTTCAAAAGTAGGAAAACTATTAGTTTATTGTTTTTGAAAATTTCAAAAACAATAAAACAACCAGTTTAGTCCTTTTGTAAACTACAAAAGCTGAGAACCGGTTTGTATATTATTTCCTTTGAAGCAAATTATTCTTCATCGCTCACAACAACAATCCGAAGATTTAGAACGTATAACATAGATTCAATCCCGTTTGTTTCGAATCGATGATTGGCAAAACAGTCAGATGTTTCGGGAAAATTTTCATGACCCCATCGTAAGCCCAATAAGTTGCATTAGTCATAATAATTCCAACAGCGGCTCCCATCAACACATCGCTTGTCCAATGGCGGTTTCGGGCAATCCGGGCGTAGCCCACATAACTTGCAGTCAGATACCCGCCAATCGGAATCCAGGGACTAATATATCCCAGTTCATGATCTAAAAATGTGGCTGCCACGAAAGCCATAGCTGTATGTTGCGAAGGGAATGAATAATCCGTATCACCAACCGGTCTTCCGGGTCGAAGTGATTTGGTGATGTTCTTAGTATTATAAACTACAAAATCGCTGGCAATATAAGAAACTGCCAAAACAACTGAGCGATCAATAAACCGGTGTCTGGATTTTAAACCAAATGCACTTAATGCATAAGCTGCTACCGTTGGCGCATAACGGACATAATCTTCCCCTAGATTAACATAACCGGGTTTAAGATCATCATCCCAAGTCAGCTTCCGTTGCAATTGTTCTTTCAGATTGGGAATTGCAATGACGATTACACTGCCTAATGCCAAACCAAGTGGAACAATACTTTCATGAACATAATGCGAGTCAAACCATTTCTTTTGAAAATTATCATTCGAATCTACCACTCTAACCGAGTCTTCCTGAGCAATAAGCATATTGCAAAACAGAAAAACCACTGCCAAAAGTAGAAAGACTTTCATGATTAGCTATTTCATTGAACAGAAACTTTATTACTCTTTATTATCAACCAAATTCCCCAAACAATGAATGGAATGCTGAGAATTTGACCCATATTTAAAATCATGCCCGATTCAAAAGTCTCCTGATTCAGTTTTATAAATTCCAACACAAAGCGTGAACCGAAAATCCCGATAAGAAAAACGCCGAAAATCAAACCGGTCTTTTTATAAGCTTCTTTTTTCCAATACAACCACCAGATAATCGCAAAAGTCAGCAGACAATAAATCATTTCGTAGATTTGCGTTGGATGCATAGGTTCCGTTTGTCCATCACGAAAGAAAATAAATCCCCAGGGCAGGGAAGTGGCGCTACCGTAAATCTCAGAATTCATCAGGTTTCCAAAACGTATACAAGCACCGCAAATGGCCACCCCGATTACCAACCGGTCGAAAATCCAGACATATCCTTTTTTTGAAACATTCCTATTAAAAAAATACATGGCTATCAGAATTCCAATAGCTCCACCGTGGCTGGCTAACCCACCGCGCCAGATATACAATAGTTCCCATGGGTGAGAGAGGTAATGATTTCCGTAATCAAAAGTTATCCCCAGGATGGTAACCGGCTCCGGTAATAATTTCCATTCGTAAAATAAACAATGGCCAAGCCTTGCTCCAACAATAGCTCCAACAACCGTGTAGATAAACAATTTATCCAACCATTCTTCGGGAAGTTTCTCGTGCTTGTAAAGTCGCTGAACAATTAATAACGTGGCATAAATGCCTATTGCCCAAAACAATCCATACCAACGAACGGATATTGGACCTAAATGAAACAATACCGGGTCAACATTCCAGGGTATATAGTTTAATAGCATAGTATAAATATTTAATTAAAACCCCTAACCCCTAAAGGGGAACTTAATTACTTCGAATGTATTATTTTACATATAGTAGTAACTTCAATTCCCCTTTAGGGGTTAGGGGTTCATTATTAATTAGCTCCGTGACAATTTTTGTATTTCTTTCCGCTTCCGCAAGGACAAGGATCATTACGTCCAGGTACTTTGTCTACATGGATAGGTTGCGATTTTTGTATTTCGCGGGTATCTTGCTTAGTCGGATCCTGGCTATTTGCACCGCTGCCGGCATCATCTTTTTGTGTTTTGTATTTGCTCAAATCCATACGTTGGCTTGGCCTTGCTTCGCGTACTTGTTCCGGTTCGCGCATTGGAATCTGTCCACGCATAAGGATAGCCATCACTTTACGGTTCATAGAATCAATCATTTCTTTAAACAGCCCGAACGATTCCAGTTTGTAAATCAACAGCGGATCTTTTTGCTCGTAACTTGCATTCTGAACCGAGTTACGCAATTCATCCAACTGGCGGAGATGTTCTTTCCATTCATCATCAATTACAAAAAGCAAGGTTTGTTTCTCGAATGATTTTACCACTTCGCGTGCTTCGGTTTTGTAAGCAGTTTCTAAATGTGTCGTGATATTGAATACACGTTTACCATCCGAAATAGGAATAAGGATGCTTTCGTATTGTTGTCCTTTTTGCTCGTAAACATCTTTGATTACCGGATAAGAAATTGAAGCCAGTTTATCCATCTTGCGTTTAAACGTTTCCATGGCAGCTTCGGTCACTTTATGGCTTAATATGTTTGCCTTTGTGTTATGAAATTCTTCTTCCGTAAACGGAGCATCCATGGCGAATACTTTCATCAGGTCAATTTCCAATTGTTCAAAATCACCATTGTTGCGGGCACTTTCAACCATGCTTTCAACAGTGTCGTAAATCATATTGGTAATATCCACCCCAATGCGCTCACCCATCAATGCATGATAACGTTTAGAATAAACCACTTCGCGTTGCGAGTTCATCACATCATCATACTCAAGCAGGTTTTTACGTCGGCCAAAGTTGTTTTCTTCCACTTTCTTTTGGGCACGCTCAATAGACTTGGAAATCATTGAATGCTCAATCATTTCGCCTTCTTCAAATCCCAGTTTGTCCATAATACCCGAAATACGCTCTGAACCAAATAAACGCATCAAATCATCTTCCAATGAAACGTAGAAGATAGAAGAACCTGGGTCACCCTGACGGCCAGCACGACCACGTAACTGGCGGTCAACGCGGCGGCTCTCATGGCGTTCGGTACCTATAATAGCCAAACCGCCGGCATCTTTTACTTCCTGTGTCAGTTTAATATCGGTACCACGACCGGCCATGTTGGTCGCAATGGTTACGGTTCCTTTTTGACCTGCTTCGGCAACAATTTCCGCTTCGCGTTGGTGCAATTTAGCATTCAACACATTGTGCTTGATTTTCCGGCCGGTAAGCATACGGCTTAATAATTCGGATATTTCTACCGAAGTAGTACCAACCAATACCGGACGTCCGGCAGTCACTAAACGATCAATTTCTTCAATGACGGCCGTATATTTTTCGCGTTTTGTTTTATAAACGCGGTCTTCCATATCGTTTCTGGCAATCGGACGGTTGGTTGGGATAACTACCACATCCAATTTATAGATATCCCACAACTCGCCGGCTTCTGTTTCCGCAGTTCCGGTCATACCCGAAAGCTTGTGGTACATGCGGAAGTAATTCTGTAAAGTAATGGTGGCAAATGTCTGTGTAGCAGCTTCTATAGTAACACGTTCTTTAGCCTCAATAGCCTGGTGCAAACCGTCAGAATAACGACGACCATCCATAATACGACCGGTTTGTTCATCAACAATTTTCACCTTGTTGTCCATTACCACGTATTCAATGTCTTTTTCAAACAACGTGTAGGCTTTCAACAGCTGGTTGATGGTGTGGACACGTTCTGACTTTACTGAATAGTTTTGAAGAATCTCGTCCTTAGCCGATTGCTTTTCTTCGGTACTTAATTCTTTCTTCTTTTCCAATTCCGCTATCTCACTTCCAACGTCCGGCAATACAAAGAAATGAGCATCATCCGTATTATCGGTAATCAAATCAATTCCCTTGTCGGTCAATTCGATAGTGTTATTTTTTTCATCAATCACAAAGAAAAGCGGATCCGTGGCAATATGCATGTTCCGGTTGTTTTCCTGCATGTAATACTCTTCGGTTTTAAGCAGTAAAGCCTTCATTCCCTGTTCGCTCAGGTATTTGATCAACGGTTTGTTCTTAGGCATACCTTTATACGAACGAAACAAAGCCAAAGCACCTTCTTCTTGCGATTTCTTATCTTCTGATTTCAATAAATTCCGGGCATCAGCCAGATATTTAGTTGCAAGTGTTTTTTGAGTATTTACCAAACGCTCAACTTTGGGACGTAAATCTTCGAACAACTGGTCTTCACCTTTTGGCACCGGACCCGAAATAATCAATGGCGTACGTGCATCATCAATCAATACCGAGTCAACCTCATCCACGATAGCATAATTATGTTTGCGTTGAACCAGGTCGAGTGGGGCAGTTGCCATATTGTCACGCAAATAGTCGAACCCAAATTCATTATTGGTACCAAAAGTAATATCGGCAAGATAAGCCTGACGGCGTTCTTCTGAGTTCGGGTGGTGCTTGTCAATACAATCAACAGTCAAACCATGGAACATATACAACGGACCCATCCATTCCGAGTCACGTTTCGACAAATAGTCATTCACCGTAACCACATGAACACCTTTACGGGTCAATGCGTTCAGGAAAACAGGAAGCGTAGCTACCAGTGTTTTACCTTCACCGGTTCCCATTTCTGAAATTTTACCTTTATGAAGTACCACACCACCAAACAGTTGGACATCATAATGTACCATTTCCCATTTAATCAGGTTGCCACCGGCTGTCCATTGGTTTTTATAATGAGCTTTATCACCTTGAATAGTTACAAAATCATATTTCGCAGCCAGATTTCTGTCAAACTCATTGGCAGTAACCACTACTTCAGTATTTTCATTCAAACGGCGGGCTGTGTCTTTTACGATGCTAAATGCTTCAGGAAGCACCTCATCCAAGACTTCTTCATACTTGGCAGTGATTTCTTTTTCAAGTTTATCAATCTCAGTGTAAATCTTTTCACGAAGATCAATTTCGGTTTCCTCAATGCTTGCTTTCAATTCTGCAACACGAGCAACTTCTGTGGCTACGTAATCTTGAATACGTGTTTTAATAGCTTCTGTACGAGCACGTAATTCATCATTGCTGAGCAAGGATATCTCAGAATAAACGGCTTTTACTTTATCTACGTAAGGCGTGATTTCCTTTAAGTCGCGTTGCGATTTATTTCCAAGTATTTTTCCTAAAAAGTCATTAAATCCCATTATTTCAATGTTTTATATTATTGTGTCAATGTGTTTCTGCCTGTTTTGTCAGTTTTTTGAAAAAAGACTGACAAAGATACTATTTTTTCGTTTTAAAAACGATCAAATGACTGATTTATTCAGTAACATTACTAATGCAAAAAACGCTCCAAATTTCTTTGAAGCGTTTAATTATTTCTGTTGAATTATAGAATCCGAATCGAATTAAGTGTTCATTCCACCACAAACATTGATAACTTGTCCGCTAACATAGCTGGACAAATCAGAAGCAAGGAAAAGAGTTACTTTTGCCACTTCGTCAGGGCTACCACCACGACGCAATGGAATAGTTTCGTTCCATTTTGCACGTTGGTCTTCGGTCAAAGCATGAGTCATTTCTGTTTCAATAAAACCCGGAGCAATAGCATTGGCACGAATACCGCGTGAACCCAATTCTTTAGCAACCGACTTAGCTAAACCAATCATACCGGCTTTAGAAGCTGAATAGTTTGATTGACCAGCATTACCAGAAACCCCTACTACAGAGCTCATGTTGATAATGCTTCCGGTTTTTTGTTTCATCATCACCGGCGTTACAGCATGGATAAAGTTGAAAGCAGATTTCAGGTTTACATTAATTACCGCATCCCATTGGCCTTCGCTCATACGCATCATCAAGCCATCTTTGGTAATACCCGCATTATTTACCAAAACATCTACACGTCCGAATTCTTTTACAATTTCAGCAACTACCGTGTGAGTTTCGTCAAAATTAGCTGCATTCGAAGCATATCCTTTCGCTTTTACACCCAAGGCTTCAATTTCTTTTTGTGTATTCAAAGCATTTTCATCAATATTTAAATCGGTGAATGCGATATCAGCACCTTCGCTTGCCAGTTTCAGAGCAATAGCTTTTCCAATGCCACGTGCAGCTCCGGTTACGATAGCTACTTTTCCTTCTAATAATTTCATAAAATATTTGGTTTTATTTTTAAATTAAATAAACTGAAATACAATTGATTTTCAAAACAATGAATATTTAAACCGAAAGATTTACTACTGATTTTGTCTGACAAATCCAGAGCAATTTTCCTTTTTTTTCGGCTGCAAAGATAGTTCTTTTTTCGTAAACGACTAAAAAGACCTGCATAAAATGAACACTTATGTGCATAAAAAAATCAGCTCACAAAACTCTGCGAGCTGATTTTTTATTATTAATCTTTGACGGTCTTCAATGGTTTTCGTCTGATTCAGTAATGATTAAGCGGCATTAGTTTGACTCGGCGAATATCTTCTGACTTACTACTGCTGGCTTTCAACAGCTGCTTCTTTCTGACCCTTGCAGCGGCAACGCCGGTTGAACTTTTTGAATAATCAAAATATCGCAAAGTTCCACTATACGTTCCACTAACTTTCGTTTTTATGTCATTATACATCAGATAGCTGATTGTATATTTATCGCCCGACTTTACAAAAATAGCATGTCCCGTTTGTAAAGCTTCAGAAGTATTTCCCAAATACCAGCATCCCCATTTATTTCCGGTCGAGGAAGTATATCCCGGCACCAGCGTATTAGCAAGCAAGTATTCTGTTTTAAGGTCACCCATCATTTCGTAGGTTCCATCGGGTATGTAATTTGTTACCGTCAGAGGCGTGTTCACTTCTAAAACCAATATTTCGCCATTTCCCGACAAGCTATCCATGTTTATATTTTGACTCCCTAAAAATACAGAAAAGTTATTCGATTTTGAAGTATTGTAAACATCACCCCAATAATACAAATCCCCTTTGGTCAAAGCTGGAGAAATTGACACAATCTGATTTTTCACCTGAATCAAACCAGAATAAGAAAATTCAATGACATTCTCAGTTGAAGAAATCAATTCCCCTTCAATTTTAAAACCATTCCCATTTCTTGTAACAGTATAATATCCATCTTTAATAATATAAGCATTGTTCACAGTTGCTCCAATATTCATAACATGCGTTCCTGTCGCATAAATATTTCCTTGATAATGAATTGTATCACCAGGATAGAAAGTATTTGCAGTCCGCTTATCTGCAATAGAATACGTGCCCTCTTTTAAAGTTGAGTCACTTAGGGCCACATTTAAATCAATATATAAATAATTCCCGGTTCCCTGTAAATCACCATTCGTATCAAAGCCCAACGTATTATCCAACAGATACAAAGACAAATTATTTGTGCCCACACCGAAATAATCGCCCCAAAAAGAAGCAATTGCCTGGGTAAAGACTAAATTTATATCACCTTTAGTTACCGTTACCTGACAGGTTGCCGTCTTTTCACCAGCCCGAGCTGTAACAATGGCCGTACCTTCGCTCAATGCCGTAATGATTCCCTTGTTTACCTGTACAATATTGGTGGCACTGGACGTCCAGGTAACCGGAAGCTTGCTAATGTCGCCGGTATAAGATAATTTTGCAATAATTGTATCAGTAGCACCTATTTTCAACGAAATTTCAGAATCATTCAGAGTGATTTTTGAAACCTCATCTTTTGTGCAAGCCGTGAAGGATAGAAGCATTAGAAATGCAAGAAACCAATATAATTTTATTTTCATTGTTTTCGGTTTAAATTTAATTTATCAAAAAAGACTGCAAATATAGCACTAATCATCAAATTGACTATTATTTATTCCTTTTGTTTTAAAATCGCTATATTAAAACATGCTTATTTTAAAAATAAAAAAATCGCCCGATTGCTCAGGCGATTTTTCTTATTTTGAATAGTTTTCTATTAAGCATTCATCGATACTAGGAACTCATCGTTATTTTCCGTACGTTCCAAGCGGTCTTTCAAGAATTCCATAGCTTCCATTGAATTCATATCGGATAAATGACGGCGCAAAATCCACATGCGGTTCAACGTATCCTTATCAAGCAACAAATCGTCACGACGGGTGCTTGAGGCCATGATATCCACGGCTGGGAAAATACGTTTATTCGACAATTTGCGATCCAACTGAAGCTCCATGTTACCGGTTCCTTTAAATTCTTCAAAGATTACCTCGTCCATTTTAGAACCTGTTTCAGTCAAAGCTGTTGCAATGATTGTCAAACTACCGCCATTTTCAATGTTACGTGCCGCTCCAAAGAAACGTTTGGGTTTGTGCAAAGCATTGGCATCCACACCACCCGAAAGGATTTTTCCGGAAGCAGGAGAAACTGTATTGTAAGCACGAGCCAAACGAGTGATTGAGTCGAGCAGAATAACTACATCTTGACCACATTCCACCATGCGTTTTGCTTTTTCATGAACCATACTGGCCACTTTCACATGACGCTCAGCCGGTTCATCAAACGTAGATGAAACCACTTCGGCACGGACGCTGCGAGCCATATCGGTAACTTCCTCAGGACGCTCATCTATCAGCAATACAATCATGTATACTTCCGGATGATTAGCAGCAATAGCATTAGCAATATCTTTCAACAAAACCGTTTTACCGGTTTTAGGTTGAGCCACAATCAAACCACGTTGACCTTTACCAATTGGCGAAAACAAATCAACCATGCGAGCTGAGAGCGTATCGTTTTTACCACTGCATAAATTAAATTTTGTATCCGGAAAAAGAGGAGTGAGGTGTTCAAAAGGAACGCGATCGCGTACATATTCAGGTGAACGTCCATTGATTTGAGCAACTTTGATCAGGGGAAAATACTTTTCACCTTCTTTAGGCGGACGGATAGCGCCTTTTACCGTATCACCGGTTTTAAGTCCGAAAAGTTTTATTTGGGATTGGGATACGTAAATATCATCAGGCGAAGCCAGATAGTTGTAATCAGCAGAACGAAGAAAACCATAACCATCGGCCATCATCTCCAATGTTCCCGTACCTTCCAGAATTCCATCGAAATCAAATTGCTTTTCGCTCTTTTCTGGACGTTGGTTGAATTTGTTACGATTGTTATTTCCGTTAGTATTCTGATTGTTGTTTGTTTTTATAGGCTTAATATCAGGAATCTCCTGAACAGGCTTGGCGATTTCAGATTCCTCCTCCGTTTGTCTTGCTACTTCTGGCACAAACAATGTTTCTTCAATCGATTCATTTTCTGGCCTTTCCTCTAGCACAAATACTTTTACCGGAGGAGCAATAGGAGTTATGGTTTCAGTTTCTTTCACCTCTACTTTTTCAGCTGTTTCAACCACCGGTTTTGCTATAGCTGGTTTGGTTTGTTTTGCTGGTTTTGGCTTATTCGCTTTTTTAGCTGGCTTTGGTTCGGCAGTTGCATCAATCGGTTTAGCTTCGGTTTTTACAGATTCAACAGGTTTTACAGTTACTGTTTTTGGTTCTGATATTGGTTTCTCTGTAGGTTTTTGTCCTTGATTCTCTACAGGTTTCGCCGCGTTTTGTTGCGCAAATGCTTTTTGTTCAGGCGTTTTCTTTATTGGTACCCGAAGGCGTTTTTTTCGTTCAATTTCCTGATTTTCGTTGGTAATCGTTTTTCGTTGTGCATTTACAACGGCTTGTTGGTCAAGAATATCGTAGACCAATGTTTCTTTTTTTGCTGAATTTGAAACTTTCAGACCTAATCCGGTTGCGATGTCCTTCAATTCGGACAATTCTTTCGCATTCAATTGCAGAATGGTGTAATTACTCATAAAGTGATGAATAAACGTTTTTGGTGAGATTTCCCTTTTGGAAAAAACGTTGAGATTGTGAATGTTATGTTTGTTGATTATTTTTACAAAAACAGGACTGCCTTTGTGATTTGAAAACGCTGCAAATTTACGATATTATTTCAAATCAACAAATAAATGCTGTGTTTTTATTTAAATATTATTGATACAGAGCAAGAACAGTAAATTTAGGACAACTTTTCAGCCAGTAAATCAGTAGGTAAAGGTACTTGCAATTAAACTGTCGGATTTATTTTTTTGCTTCAGTTGTCAAATAAGTAAGTATGATGGCCTTTTGTTCATCAGTTATTTTTGAGCGTTTTTGCATCTTGTTTACTAAGCCCGGCCATTGTTGTACGGTGTATTTAGACGGCGATTTCAATTTATGACAATGCGTACAACTCTTTTCGTACAAAACTTTGCCTGATGTCACCATTTCAATCTGAACTTTATTTTTTATTGAATCATTTTGCGATTTTGCAAATACACTCATCACATAAGCTTGCAGAAAAAAAACTGAGAACAAATAAAAAACTTTAATATTCATACCTGTTAATTAATTCAGAATAACCCGATTGACACAATCACACATCAAATCCCGTAATCTTATTGTTATTGATAAAGAAATGATCGATTCTTTCCCTGTTCTTCTTAGGCGAAAAAACGATATTATATTCAACAGTTACGACATTATTTTGTTTTCCGGTTTTTATTCTGACAAAACGTATATTTAGTCCTTTCAGTTCATTTTCAAGTTCTTCTATTGAATAATCCGCAGATCTGAATTGAATTTCATAGGTTTTAATCTGATGAAGATTCTCAACTATTTTCTCAAGCCTTGTCAAAACTATCAAAACGACTAAAACGATAAACACCACTATAGCAGCCAATATATAATGCTTTAAACCAATACTCATGCCAATAGCAGCTGCCATCCAAATTATAGCTGCCGATGTGATTCCTTTCACCGAAGCACCTTCTTTAAACACAACGCCGGCGCCTATAAAACCAATACCCGTGACGATATTTGACGCAATCCGGTCTCCGCTTGAAAGAGAAACAGAAAGAATACTGAACAAACAAGAACTGACGCAAATCAATATCATAGTCCTGAAACCCGCAGGCTTGTTGTGATACTCTCTCTCTAAACCTAAAATAGCACCTGCCAGCAAAGCTGCAATAATTTGAATAATCTGTTCGAATTCTGGATGCATAAATATAGTTGAGCAATAAATAGTTATATATAGAAAATAGAATATCAAATTAACGTGCGATTGCAGCCAACTTATTTAAAGCCTGCGCTATTCTTTCTACTTTTAAGTCATTGTTTTTAATGGAATATATCCAGTCGATCATTGCTTTTTGTTCATCAATCGACAGATTTTGAAAGCTTTGATATGCCACTGGGTCTTCTTTCAGGCAAAGGTAGAAATCGTCGGTCGCAACAGCCGGTAATTCTTCCGAATATAGAATCACATGCACCCAATCGCCTTCATACTTGCCTATTTTCTTGCGTATCTCAGCTTTCACCGGCAAAAACAAAGTTCCATCTCCCATTGGCATCAAGTGATAGTTGGATATTTCATATCCATCAATACTTCCACGCACTTTCACCCAACCGAACCAGGCATGTTTATCCTGCTTTATTTCAGGAATGATTGCAAATGTCCAGCCACCTTTGCCCGGATATTTCTGAAGTAAGTAACTTTGGTTCACCAAAGGTGTTTCAGGGAGTTTTGTTTCCATAAATAAATTGCTGGTAGATAATATTGAATTTCACTAATCGGTTGTTGAAAACTCTATTATCTCTTTCGTGTCATCTGTTACACGGAAACGATTATCCATTCTCCGGCCAACTATCCACACAATTTCTTTGCCCGAAACAAGCAACCAACTTTGTTCTTTTTCAATTAAAGTTAGCTTATTGTCAATAAAAAAATCACTTACTTTCTTCCGCTGTTTCATTCCAAATGGATAAAAGGTATCACCTTCTTGCCAACGCCTTAACTGAAGTGGAAAAATTAGTTTAGAGGCATCAACATGGATACAATCCGGAATTTTTGATACCATAAAATCAGTGGTTTTTATCATACTGTTCATTCTCAAGTGGAAAGGCTGTTCTATTTCTGCATCCGGAAGTGTAAGGTAATATTCATCAATCAATATCTTCTCTTTTTGACTTATGATAAGATATTTACGATCCTTAAGCAACCTATGTGTATCGGAATAGAAAATTTTACCCGATTCTGAATCGAGGTTCAATGTAATTTGCTCAATCAAAGCCGGGCTAAACCCGAATGGATGCAAAATTTCATACATAACTGTCGGAATGTGCATTTGCTGTTTGATTATATTAATATCCATTTTCACCAAATCAGCTTCAATCTCAACAATTTGTTCTTCAATTTTATTAATAGCCTGCTGATAAATTGCTAGATTTCCTTCAAAACGTTTCAATGACTCATATAAAGTTTGTCGGACAGATGGATTTATCTCTTCCAATAAAGGTAGCACCTCATTCCGGAATTTATTTCGTTGATAATCGATAGTCGCATTTGTTGAATCCTCAACATGCTCCAAATCATGCCTAATCAGGTAAGTTTCGAGCTCTAACCGTGTACAGCAAAGTAGTGGACGTATTACTTTTTTATTACGTGGTTGTATGCCAGTCAAACCTCTTAGTCCAGTACCACGTATAAGATTCATAAGCATTGTTTCAATGCTATCATCGGCATGATGAGCCACTGCAATAGCTTGAGCATCGAGCGTTTGAAGTAAATCATTGAACCAGGCGTAACGCAAATCACGTGCAGCCATTTCAATAGAAATTCCATGTTCATTTGCATATTTAGTTGTTTTAAAATCAATATGATAATATGGAATTTTCATAGATTTGGATAATTCGCGAACGAACTCCTCATCACGGTCAGAGTCTTCCATTCTCAAATGAAAGTTGCAATGCGCTATGACACAGTCATAACCAAGGGTCACCAGTATATGCAACAGTGCCACCGAATCGGTTCCACCACTTACCCCTACAATCACCCGGCCTGTTGGATTCAGCAATTGTTGATTTTGAATATATGTTTGAACTTTTTGTTGCATACTCTGTTCGTTTTGGCTTATCTTTGTACTTGAAAAATGCTATTGACAAAGATATTTATTTTTTTGTGAAAATATATAATTACTAAGTCAATTCAAACATGATGCTTGCGAAAAAAACAAATGAAGAACTCATTCAAGTGAGTATGGATAAAACTAACGCTTGCCATGCTTTGAAAGTTTTTCCAATGCAATAATTACGCGACATACGATTAAACAAATAGATATGAACACATTTCTGGAGTTAGCTCGAAATCGTCAAAGCGACAGGGCTTACCTGAATAAACCCATAGAAACAGAAAAACTGGAACGCGTACTCGAAGCAGCGAGGCTGGCTCCATCGGCTTGTAATTCTCAACCCTGGAAATTTATAGTAGTCACTGATCCTGAAAAACGCATGCAAGTGGCCGAAGCGACAGCCAGTAAAATGCTTTCTATGAATCATTTTACCAAACAAGCACCTGTACAATTGGTACTTGTAGAAGAAAATGCAAACTTCACTTCAACCTTAGGAGGCTGGGCTGTTAATAAGCATTATCCGCATATCGATTTAGGTATTGTGGCTTCGCACGTTAGTTTAGCTGCTACCGATGAAGGTCTAGGTTCGTGCATTATTGGTTGGTGTGATGAAAAAAAGATAAGGAAAGCCCTTGAAATACCCAAAAACAAACGCGTCATGCTTGTTATTTTGTTGGGTTATTCCGATCAACCCCTACGTGAAAAAAAACGTAAAACGAAAGAAGAGATTATTTCGTATAATAAATACTAACTTCAGTCAACTGATTTACATTTTAATCATGACTTACAACGACACCATACAATATTTATATAACCGCCTTCCGGTATTTCATCATGTAGGAAGCTCAGCATACAAACCGGGGTTAGACAACACCATCCTGTTAATGAACGCATTGGACAATCCTCACACGCGTTACCGCACTATTCATATAGCAGGAACAAACGGAAAAGGCTCCGTATCGCACATGCTAGCCGCCATACTGCAAGAAGCCGGGTATAAAGTAGGTCTATACACTTCGCCCCATTTAGTCGATTTTGGCGAACGTATCCGCGTAAACGGAAGAATGATTGATCAACAATATGTCATTGATTTTGTGCAGAATCACCAAAGTTTGTTTAGCAAAATAGAACCTTCATTTTTCGAAGCCACTATGGCTATGGCATTCAACTACTTTGCTGACAGCAACGTAGATGTGGCCATAATCGAAGTGGGACTCGGAGGAAGGCTTGACAGCACCAACGTTATTCACCCCGAATTATCTGTAATTACAAATATCAGTTTCGACCATGTGGGTTTTCTGGGTGACACGCTGGAAAAGATAGCTTCCGAAAAAGCAGGAATCATAAAGCCCAATACGCCGGTTATCATTGGCGAAGCACTTCCTGAAACCCGTGCGGTTTTTGAAACAAAAGCTAAAGAAGAAAACGCAGCAATTTCCTTTGCCGAGGAAAAATACAGCATTTTATTCTATAGGTATGCAAATGGTAAAATGCAGGTAAAAACATCAGATAATAAATTATTTACTGTTGGCCTGAATGGATTATACCAATTAAAAAATATCGCTACTGTACTCACTGCCGTTGAACAACTAAATAAACTGAATTTTCAGATTCCGGAGAATTCACTTGAAAAAGGGCTTGAGCAGGTTGTTGAAATAACCGAACTGAAAGGTCGCTGGCAAGTTTTACAACAATATCCCACCGTTGTAACCGATACAGGGCATAACTTAGGCGGGATCAGGTATGTGGTAGAGCAACTTAAAACCCAACAATATGAAACATTGCATATTGTTATCGGCATGGTAAATGATAAAGATGTTTCTTCTGTTTTAGCTTTATTACCAACCGAAGCTTGCTATTATTTTACTCAAGCTAATATCATCCGTGCGCTTCCGGCGGAAGAATTATTGAATAAAGCTAAAAGTTATAATTTAAATGGGAATGCTTATAATTCTGTAAAAGAAGCCGTTTACACTGCTTTAAATAACTCAACAAAAGATGATCTCGTTTTCATTGGTGGAAGTAATTTTGTTGTAGGAGAAGCGCTGGGCAATGTACCCTTTAAATAATTTTATAATTTACAGTACAACTAAATACATTGTATCTAAAAATGAAAATATCAAAATCAGAGACGGTATACTTAATCCAAATCATCCTTACATGGGTTTTTATCAACTTGTCATTCAATATATTTGGTTTGTTCATTACGAAGCTTTTGAACGAAGCAAACTTTACTTATATGGAAAGTATTGCAAACGAATTTGTAAAGCCACTCGCAATTCAATCTTTCATTTTTAGCGTCTGTCTCACTTTGGCTTACCTATTTATCAAAAATAAAAAGGTTTCATTTTATGCTTTTGCTTTATTCCAGTTCGTGGTTTTTCATATTATCTTTATCCTGAATTTAAAGATTCATCATGGAATGCACTTTGAATCAACATTCAAAAATGTCGGTATGGTGTATTTAAGCTATAGTGGTCAATATTTGATTGATATCTTGTACCTCTATTTTCCGATAAATGGAAATTTTGACCATGGAGCATTTATGCCAAGTAATATCGGAACATTTTATATTCACTGGATTCTGTTGAATGTTCTATACTATTTTACAATAACCTGGATTTCAATTAAAGTTGCCAGATTCTTTTTTGAAACCAAAATGAAAGTCAAAACGAAAAAACCAACTGAACCTGATATTCAAAATAAACTATAAAGTCCAAACATAAAAACAGGCTAAAATTCAATATTCTGAATTTTAGCCTGTTTTACATATATCACTGTTTGCTGCTTATGCCTTTTTTACCTTGTAACTGCAGCTTGTTTTTCCTTTTACAATATTGGTCAATCTTGATTTCAATAATTGACGGCGAATTGGTGTCACCCGATCGGTAAATAAATGACCTTCCAAATGATCGTACTCGTGTTGCACCACACGTGCTTTATAGCCATGAAATTCTTCTATATACTCGTTGAAATCAACATCATAGTATTTAATCTTAATTGATTCAGCACGTGAAACAGTTTCATGAACACCCGGAATACTAAGACAACCTTCTTCGCCTGAGACTTCTTGTGCACTCTTTTCAAGTATAGTTGGATTAATCATAGTCACTTTAAAAGAACCTAGTTCAGGATCATCTTCTTTAAATGGTTCCAGATCGATCACTAATAAGCGGATAGGCAAACCAATCTGAGGTGCAGCCAGCCCTACACCTTCAGCATGATACATAGTTTCATACATGTTGGTTATCAGTGTTTTTAAATCTGAATAATCAGCATTAATCGGCTCTGCCACTTTGCGAAGTACCGCATTGCCATACGTGTAAATAGGTAAAATCATTATTCTTTTATTCGTTGTTTTGTCGCAGGTGTTACCTGTACTTATCTTTAATTCAATAATTTTGCGATTCAAGGTACGACTGCAGAATTATAGTAGCTGAGATTTTATCAACCAACTCTTTATTTTGCCTGTCTTTTTTCTTCAAACCGCCTTCCAGCATAGCTTTGTGGGCTAAAACGGATGTAAAACGTTCATCTACATAAACAAGTTCAATTTTCGGAAAACGGCGTTGCAATCCTGTTACAAACGGACGAATATATTGCATCGAATCTGATTCCAGCCCATTCATTTGCTTAGGCAAACCAATGACAAATTTTTCAACCGGCTCTTTAGCTATGTATCTTTCCAAATAATCAAGAACTTCGTGTACAAGAACCGTATCCAGGCCATTTGCAGTAATATGAAGCAGGTCAGTAACTGCCAGCCCAACCCGCTTTTGTCCATAATCAATTGCCAGAATTCGTCCCATAATTTTTATTTGCGGCTGCAAAGGTACAACTTTTAGTCATATAATCAGATTATTTGGATTTTATCAACAGATTTTTGAGGTTTAAGCCTAATCAGATCAAAGGACTGAATAATATTCTATTTAATTGCATAATAATACAAATTAAATTTTCGAATCCCAGAAAAGACTGGAATTTTAGATTATAATTATACATGATATATACATTTAGATCTGATCAAATTACAATTTACAGTCACATTAGAGCCTAAAAAAGCAATTACATTTTTATTTAATGCATTTACTTTGGAATTGTCGATATTTTTCTTTAAAAAAAATTGTTTTTGTAAAAAAGTTATTCTAACTTTGAGAGAATTTTTTTTTGAAAATTCTCACGTTAATTTCTCTATAACCCTTATTTAATATTAGTATTTATGAAACAGTTCAAACGGGCTGCAGTGCTGCTTTTCGTTGCACTAATCACATCAGCCAAAACGTTTGCCAGCGAGGCAGACATCGCGATTCCGGACTTGCATGCCGGACAATTTCACATCTTTGGTCAGGTGGTAAAAGCATGGGACTTTTTGTTTTATGGAGCTTTAGTCATTTGCTTTACGCTTAGCATCAGTTTGTTTTTCTTTTCCCAAATTAAGAAACTCCGCGCGCACAATTCCATGCTGAAAGTTTCTGAAACTATTTATCAAACCTGCCGGACTTATTTATTGCAACAAGGAAAATTTTTGTTAATGCTTTTTGCATTCGTTGCTGTAATTATGTCCTATTATTTTTTAGCACTTCAAGGTAAATCGGTTGGTACATTAGTATATGTGCTTTTTTATTCTATCTTGGGTATGGGAGGCTCATACGCAGTGGCTTGGTATGGAATCCGTATCAATACACTTGCTAATTCCCGCACAGCTTTTGCTTCTCTTAGGGCCAATCCCTGGGATGTGGTAAATATTCCGTTACGCGCCGGAATGAGTGTCGGGTTATTTCTTATTTCATTGGAACTAGTCATGATGGTCATTATCCTACTATTCGTTCCACGCGAAATCGTCGGGATTTGCTTCCTTGGTTTCGCTATCGGCGAATCGTTAGGTGCCAGTGTACTTCGCATTGCCGGTGGAATCTTTACGAAAATTGCCGATATCGGTTCGGATTTAATGAAGGTGGTTTTCAAAGTAAAAGAAGATGATCCACGAAACCCGGGAGTTATTGCAGATTGTACCGGAGATAATGCCGGAGATAGCGTTGGACCAACAGCCGACGGTTTCGAAACATATGGTGTAACCGGAGTTGCTCTGATTACTTTTATTACATTAGCCGTAAAAGATCCGGATATTCAGGCAAAACTTATTGTATGGATTTTTGGAATGCGCTTTTTAATGGATCTATGTTCGGGTATATCTTATTTTATTAATCAGGCTATTTCAAAACAAAAATACAAAGGACTGAAAGTATTCAATTTTGAAGAACCTTTGATGCGCCTGATTTGGATTGGTGCCATCCTGAGCATTTCCACGTCGTTTTTCATGAGCCATTTATTGGTAGGAGATCTGGCAGATCCGACTCTTTGGTGGAAATTGGCAGGCATCATCAGTTGTGGTACACTTGCTGCCGTATTGATTCCTGAATTCACGAAACTATTCACCAGTTCACATTCTTCCCACGTAAAGGAAATTGTAACCGCATCACGCGAAGGCGGCCCTTCATTGAACATCCTTTCTGGGATTGTTTCTGGCAATTTCGGAGCATTCTGGACAGGCTTGTTGATTGTATGTCTTATGACTATCGCTTATTTCATCAGCATATTCGGACATCTTGAATTGATTCTTGGTCCGCATGCCACTATTTTTGCCTTTGGGTTGGTTGCATTTGGATTCTTGTGTATGGGCCCGATTACCATTGCCGTAGACAGCTACGGACCCGTAACAGATAATGCCCAATCGATTTTTGAATTATCACAGATTGATCAAATTCCATATATCTCCAAAGAAATTGAAAAGGATTTCGGATTTACGCCCGATTTTGAATTAGGCAAACATTATTTGGAAGCCAATGATTCGGCCGGCAATACTTTCAAAGCCACCGCCAAACCGGTATTGATCGGAACAGCTGTAGTGGGGGCAACCACTATGATTTTTTCCATTATCCTTTTATTGGAAAAAGTAGGTATGCTGAGCGTTTCACTTACATCTGCCCCCATCTTGCTTGGTCTTATTACCGGTGGAGCTGTAATCTTCTGGTTTAGCGGTGCATCTATGCAAGCAGTTACCACTGGTGCTTATCGCGCTGTTGAATTCATCAAAAGAACATTCAATTTAGATAAGAAAGAGGCTAACATCAACGATTCGAAAGAAGTGGTGAAAATTTGCACACAATATGCCCAAACCGGTATGTGGAACATTTTCATTGCTTTGATTTCATTTACACTTGGTTTTGCATTTTTCGACAGCAACTTCTTTGTAGCTTATCTTATCTCCATAGCTTGTTTTGGTTTATTCCAAGCAATTTACATGGCTAATGCCGGCGGTTCATGGGATAATGCCAAAAAAGTAGTGGAAGTAGATTTAAAAGAAAGAAACACACCATTGCATGAAGCAGCTGTAATAGGTGATACGGTAGGTGATCCATTCAAAGATACTTCGTCCGTTTCGCTTAATCCAATTATCAAATTCTCAACCTTATTTGGATTATTGGCTACAGAAATCGCATTAAAAATGAAGATAGACGCCACGCATGGCATCGGAACAGATTATAGCCCATTTATTGGCTGTGCATTTTTGATAATCGCCTTGATATTTGTATGGCGCTCTTTCTATAAAATGAGAATTCCACTTAGTGAAAAAGCAGAAACAAAAACAGAAGCTAAAAAAGTCAAAGAAAAAATGGAAGTAGAGGTATAATTACCAATACAACTTTTTAAATAACACCATATAAACTTTATCAAACGGAGTTTATATGGTGTTTTTATTTACATTGGCCTAGGGTTTTGAAAGAATTTCTTATCTTTGTATAGCTTACAAAAAGCTAAATTTAAAACACCAAACAATTCAATTTTAATTCAATAACGATATGCATAACTGGTTCGAGTGTAAGATAAAATATGAAAAAACCGCAGAAGAAGGTAAAATAGTAAAAGTAAATGAAGCCTATTTGATAGATGCTTTGTCGTTCACAGAAGCGGAAGCACGTATCATCGAAGAGATGAGACCTTTTATCAGTGGTGAGTTCACAGTAGCCAATATTCGCAGGGCCAAAATCAACGAACTGTTTTTCAACGAAACAGGAGACAAATGGTATCGCGGTAAAGTTATGTTTATCACACTCGATGAAGAAAAGGGCGTGGAAAAACGTACTGCTGTAACCATGTTGGTACAAGCAAGTGATATTAAAGAAGCGCTAAACGGGATTACAGAAGGCATGAAAGGTTCCATGGCCGATTATGAAATTGCCGCCATTACCGAAACAACCATCATGGACGTGTTTAAATACGAAGCCGAATAAAAAATGTCTATTTCTACCAACATACAATCAATCCGAACGCACATTCCGGCGCATGTGCGCTTGGTTTGTGTATCTAAATTCAATCCAAACGAATCAATTATAACTGCTTATGAAACAGGTGAGAGAATTTTTGGTGAAAGTAAAGTTCAGGAATTATGCGAAAAACATGAAACGCTCCCACAAGATATTATTTGGCATTTCATTGGGCATCTTCAAACTAATAAAATTAAGTATCTTGTACCTTTTGTTTCGTTGATTCACGGCGTAGACTCTTACAAACTGCTCGTTGAAATTAATAAGCAAGCTGCAAAAGCCGGAAAAACAGTCAATTGCCTGCTTCAAATACACATCGCACAGGAAGAAACAAAATTTGGATTTTCCGCCGAAGAATTGTTTGAAATGTTGGAAGCAGGAGAGTGGAAAGCACTCAAAAACATTCGCATCTGCGGATTAATGGGCATGGCAACCTATACAGAGGACCGCGAACAAATCCGTTCCGAATTCAGGAGATTAAAATCTATTTTTGATGAAGTAAAAGAAAACCATTTCAGCAACGAATCCTCCTTTTGTGAGCTTTCCATGGGCATGTCCGACGATTACCAAATAGCCATAGAAGAGGGAAGTACATTGGTCCGGGTTGGAAGTTCTATCTTCGGACACAGAATATATCAATAATCAGCAGCCAAACTAAACAAATACCTCGTTTACTTCAAGACCTTTTAATTGAATATTTTCATGTGTGGCCCAAACTACCAGAGGTTTATTGACAGCTATCCACTCCGAAAGAAAATCAATTATCCTGACCTTCAATTCATCATCCAAACCGGTCAGCGGTTCATCGAGCAATAAAACATCCGTGCGGGCAGCCAAAGCACGCGCTAATCCGACCCGCTGTTGCTGGCCACCGCTCAACTCGTGCGGATACTTATGAGCCTGATCGGCCAGTTCCAGCCGGAACAACAAATAAGCAACCAGGTCGCTAACCTCTTGCCGGTGGTAATGTGTTGAATCAACCGAATAAGCCACATTCCCGGAAATAGTGAGCCACGGCAACAACCGCATATCCTGGAAAGAATAAGCCAGACTAAAATCCCTCTTGTACCTGATTTCCCCCGAGTCGGGCTTATCGAGTCCGGACAGCAAACGCAACAGCGTTGTTTTCCCTTTTCCCGAAAATCCTTTCAGCGTCCAAACCACCCGGGAATCAAATACCTGATTGAAGGAATTAAACACCGCTGCTTCTTTGAATCGTTTGTGCAAATTTAATGCTGTAATATTTTTTATTTCAGCAGGTTGATTTGAATATTTCAGTTCAAATGGCCGGCTTGCCGGAAGCATGTGTTCAACATTAATCCTACGAATCAACTTAATGATAAATTCAAATAAATAACTGACAACAACAGCAACAACCGTCCAGGCTATGAGTTCCGATACATTGATATAAGCCTGCGCCTGCCTCATAGCAGTCCCGATTCCATGAATGGGCTGTGCCAATACTTCGCCAATAATAATAGCGCGCCATCCAAAGCCCATGGCCGTGCTGATTCCGGCAAATATGTTCGATTTAGAGGCCGGAAGATAAATGGAAACAAACCGTTTGTACGATGATTTGCCAAAAGCTTGCGCCATTTCAACATATTTATAATCCACACTTTCCAGTCCGGTAAGGATGTTCTGATACAAAATCGGAAACATGGTTACCAATGCAATAAAAACAGGCAGTTGTGGTGGCGAAAACCACAAAATGGCAATCAATACCAACGAAACAACGGGCACCGACCGGCTAAAAATAATAATGGGCTGAAAAAAAGCTTTCCAGAACGAAGAAAAAGCCGCAGTTACGGCAAGCAGCAAGGCTAAAACAAAAGCAAAAGCGAATCCTATACTGCCACGTAAAATGGTGCTGAACAAATCAGTGTAAAAATTATCGCTGGTGAATAGCCTGGCTGTTTCTTTCAACAAATCAATAAGCGACGGAAAAATAGCCGGAAAACCAATAGATAGCGCAATGATTTGCCAAGCCAGCCCCAAAAACAGGATGGATAGCAAGGTCGGTATGAGTCTGGTTTGTTTCATATGACACTAAATTCTCCCGAAAATCAGTATAAACAGGGTGGCATTTACGATTTTATCCATCAATACACGGTTGGAAAACGATTGTCATTCCGCACTCGGCACCAAAGGTTTTTTATAAATAAACTCATTATCGGGCATTTTTCCGCTTATACTTTTGGGATTGAACGCATAAAAAATCCGGAGATAGCTATTAATTTCATCATCAATGGTGAATGCAGCCACATAATTGATATTGCACAAGGGAATTGAACGTTGTGCAATAGCCAGATTGGGGGATAATTTATGCTTCACCAATAGCCCTGCCGCTTTTTCGGGCTGTTCATTTATGAAATTGCAACTGGCAGAATACGCCTCACAAACAGCAGACACTAATTCAGGGTTATCTGTTGTGAATCTATCACTTACAAGAAATGCCGTTTGTACGAATACATTCTTATCAGAGTTAAGCAAAAAATCTTCGCAATGTATTTTAGTCACAATATGAATGCTGGAATCCTTAGCCATCAAGGTGCTTACCAACGGCTCGGATACTACGGCAAAGCTCGTCTTCCGGAGTAATAAAGCCTGTGCTATTTCATTATTAGTCGTCGATTTATAATCTATCTTTACCTTGTCGATCTTATTTTGTTTGAGCATGCGTTGCAATAAAACATCCGCGGTCAGGCCCTGGCCAAAAACGGAGACTACCTGATGCTTTAGGTCATTGATAGTATGTGCCGGAGTATTAGTCAGCAAGTAAAGTGTTCCCCAGACCGGACAAGCCAACATACGGTAATGGACACCTTTATTATACAAATTAGCCGCCATAACGGTTGGCAGGATGGCAAAATCCACTTTCCCCTGCATCATGAGGGCCTGGATCTGCATCGGTTCACCTTTCTGTAGTATCTGGACTTTCTTCCCATCAATTACCGGCGACTGATCAATCATTTGTATGAAACTCACAGCCGATGGGCCATTCAGCACACCAATCCGGATTGTTTCGGGGGTTTTGGTAGAACAGGAAAAAAGGAGTGTCCCCAGCAAAACACCCAGTAAATATTTATAGAGGCTGATCTTCATAGACGGATATTATATTTATTCTTTATTTTCAGTAAAGTGGGAACCAAAAATAACGTTTCGTAGTAAGCACAAAGATACATATTTTGGTCTTATTTAGCATACCACTTGCCATTTCAATCTGTAAAATAAGTATATTTGTACATTAAATAACCCTCAGAAACTTCAATAAATCAATATGGCGCAATTGCTTTTTATCATTATCCTTGTAATCCTCGTTGCCGATTTCGGCCTGGAACGCTACCTGGCATTTTTAAATATTAAAGAATCGGGGAAAGAACTTCCTGCACTGTTGCGCGATATATACGACCCTGAAAAATACGCCAAGCAGCAGGACTATTTTAAAACAAACTCCCGGTTCGGAATGTTAACAAGCAGTTTTAGCTTTATTATTATCCTGATAATGTTTGCCTTTGGAGGGTTTAGCTGGCTTGATGGTTTAATACAGCAACACGTCCAGGGGCCGGTGTTGACACCAATTATTTTCTTCGGGATATTGTTTTTCGCAAACGACATCCTGAGCATTCCGTTCGACATTTACGACACTTTTGTCATTGAGCAAAAATTCGGGTTTAATAAAATCACCCCAAAACTATTTGTACTGGACAAATTGAAAGGATATGGCATGAGCCTGGTTCTGGGTGGTGGCCTGCTGGCGTTGATTATCTGGATTTACACCCTGACACCTACCTATTTTTGGTTGTTGGCATGGGCGGTGGTTACTGCATTCAGCCTGTTTATGACCATGTTCTATTCGCAAATCATTGTCCCGCTGTTCAACAAGCAAACACCGCTGGGAGAGGGGGAACTGCGCACTGCGATTGAAAAGTTTGCCCTCAAATCGGGATTTAATCTGGATAACATTTTCGTAATTGACGGATCAAAACGCTCCACCAAGGCAAATGCTTACTTCAGCGGGCTGGGTTCGAAGAAGCGTATCGTATTGTACGACACATTAATGGATAAAATGACTGTAGATGAAATTGTAGCGGTACTGGCTCACGAAGTAGGTCATTATAAACACAAGCATACGTTGATAAATTTCCTGATATCCATCCCGTATACCTTGCTTCTTTTCTTTGCATTCGGTTTTATTCTGCAGAGTGATGCATTTGCGCAAGCCCTGGGAGGAACTGTTGCTTCATTCCATCTCAATGCGTTGGCGTTTAGCATCCTGTATTCACCCATATCGTTGGTATTGGATACGGCCATGAACGTATTATCGAGAAAATTCGAATACCAGGCCGATGCTTTTGCAGCCAAATACAATTATGCACCTCAACTGGAGTCGGGATTGAAGAAACTCACTGCCACATCGCTGGGAAACCTGATGCCACATCCGCTGTATGTATTCTTTCATTATTCACACCCGACTTTGTATCAACGGATCAGCAAGCTGAAATAATGCTTGCCGGATCATTCATTGCCAATTAAGAATTAAACTGTTATGCTATTAGGAATAATGGGTGCGATGCCCGAAGAAATGGACAAAATAATTGCTGCGATCAGCAACAAGCAACTTGTGGAACGTGGCAGCCGGGTTTATTACCGGGGCGATTTGTACGGACAAGAAGTAGTAGCTGTGTTTTCCCGGTGGGGAAAGGTGGCTGCTGCAACCACAGCCACCAACATGATCCTGGACTTCCGGGTAGACCGCATCATCTTCACGGGAGTAGCCGGAGGCATATCGCCGCAATTGAATGTGGGGGATATCGTAATCGGACAGCGATTGTATCAGCACGATATGGATGCCCGCCCGCTCATGCGCCGCTTTGAAATACCACTGACCGGAAAAACATGCTACGAAACCCTGGAGCAGAATGTGGACACGATGGCCCGGGCTGCACACAACTTTCTGGAAAACAACAAGGCATTCAGGGAAATACTGGCCGGACAGAAAATTGAAAATCCCCGGATACTGGCCGGCGATATTGCCAGCGGCGACCTGTTCATTTCGAGCAGCAGTATGAAACAGGCCCTGGCCAACAACCTGCCGACGGTACTTTGCGCCGAAATGGAAGGAGCTGCCGTGGCCCAGGTGTGTGATGATTACGGGGTGCCGTTGATTGTAGTCCGGGTAATATCAGACTCGGCTGATGAGGAAGCCCATGTTTCGGCCATGGAGTTCGTGAACCAGCATGCCGGCGATTATTCGTTGTCCATTTTAAAAGAATATATCTCAATTATCCATGCGCATTGACTCCTGACGGGCTTGTAATTCCTGCCAGCCCGTTATTCTGTCTTATCCCGAACTCACGGTACTCAATATTTATAGGACACAAAACCGGTGAAACCGGACGTTCTCAGCACTTCTCACATTCAATAATCATCCGGCTTTCATTGGCCAGGGTGCAGGCAAAGAGATAAATGCCACCCCCTTCTTTCATTTTGAGTTTTTTGCGAAGGTCATCCACACTAAGGGGATAATTACGGGTAGTGATATTGGCTTTCGGGGTCTTTGCGGCCAGCTCTTTCAGCTCCTTTTTAGAGCTTCCCCATTGGTTTTGAACTTTAAATACCCGTCCCGGAAAATCGGGCAACAACTTGTCGGAAGTATATAAATGTGTGTTGATGTGCAATTTGTGTACATCGAATCTTTCCCCGATCAGTTTAAAAGCACCGCTCTTCATCACGGCAGCATTGGGCTCATACAGGTAGGCGCCAATGCTTGGCGCAAACGACGCCCGGGCTTGTGCTTCCTCCTCCATAAAGTAAGTGAAGAGCTGGCTTCCGTTGTTTTTCCCAAAGTTTACAGCCTGTATCTTCTTATTACCCTCCACTTGCCGGCCAAGAATAAGCAGCACCTCCTTGCATTCATTTTCCACACTGAGAATATGGACTTCAGACACCGTGGGCAATTCGCGCAGGGCAGCAGTGATGTCCATCATGGGTGAAAGCTTGATCATAACATTCCGGGATTTTTCGAGCAACAGGCCGGACAAAGCCGAAACATCGGGTTCGCAATCGGAGAGCAGCACCACTTTCTTTCCACCCGAGTCCCGGCGGGCAGGATCGATAAAGATCCAGTCCACAGGTTCCATGCGGACTAGATAATCCTCGGTTTGGGCATGTACCACCCGGATAGGTTGCTGCAGCAGCGCCTTGAAATTATGGCGGGCCAGGTCACACAGTTCGGCCTGGCGTTCTACATAGGTAGCTTGCTTAAACCCGGCGGACATAAAGCAGCAATCCACCCCGAAGCCACCGGTCAGGTCAACGAGGGTATCGCCGGTGCAAAGCGTTGATTTATAGCTGGCCGTAATTTCGGACGAGGATTGTTCCAATGAGAGCTGAACCGGATACAACACCTCATCGTTCCGGTAAAACAGGGGAACTTTGGATTTAATCCTCTGCTTGCCGGCGATTTGCCGGATGGCCAAATCGATATCAATATCCGTTGCGTGTTTGTGCTGTAGTTTCAGAGCGAAAATATCGTCTTTTTCATGTTCCGAAATAAATTGTTTGGTCGCCTGATTCATGCTAGTGGGTAAATAGGTTTCAAAATTACAGTATTTAATCATGATGCCGAAACATGCATCCGGATATTTTAAGCATAGTTGCCAAAAAGGTGCCCGAAACCCCGTCCGGACACCTTTTCGGTTGCGTGGCATTTAAACCGTTACCACATCAACACCATTCTGAAATTCATAGCACCCGGAGGATCTACGGCAAAATCAGAGTTGGTCACGTACACATTCACACCACCCACCACATAATCAAAATCGATGGTTTGTGTCCACAGCGCTCCGGCCGTATTTTGAAAGTGACGCACCGATGGCAAAGGTTGTTGGGCATTGTCAATCATGATATAACCCGTAACACTGCCATCATTAAACACGGTCGAATTAATTTCAGGCATGCTAAAATGACAAGAATAATACCTGTTCAGTTTGTTTGCATCCAAATTCTCAACCCAATCGCTTGGCGAAGCCGTCAAGTTGATAATTTTAGTATTGGTTCCGGCTCCCTGGGGCGTTTCCTGTTGACAGGATACCACAAAGAGTGCTACAGCGAATAATAATAAGAGTTTCTTCATAAATAAATAGTTGATAAAAAAGCAAGTAAAATCACGTCGATTTTTCTGTGCGTGTGCTTAGAACATGCTTGTTGTTTGAATAAATAATAATTTTATTGGTTTAAAAAATATTAGCAGCCACACATGGTTAACTGCAAGTTACAAATTGAGTGCAACGACTAAAATAATATGCCATTATCCGGTTTGCATTGCTGAAGTTTCATATCCGGCCATTCTTTCTAAAAATGCCGGATAAAAAGGGTCCCAAATCAGTGAGTTCAGCTATCCAAGACTCACACTATACACTGTAAAACAGATGTTTTGTAAAATAATCTGTCCGGAAATAATCCGAAATTTCGAATAGAACGCAGAATCTTCCGGTTTATTTGAACGCATTGCATTGTTTAGGATTTTTTTACGCTGAAATAACCAGAATCGGCCCAAATAAGTATATTTCGGGCCGAAAAATGGGGTATTTTTAGTTTTTGTTCTGTAGTTTTGATTTTTTTTTGCGGAATAGCTTTCTGAAAATGAATTGTGTAGGGACGCAACATTAAAAAATATATCCGGCAACCCTTGTGAATCCCGCAAAAAGCAGTACTTTTGTCGCGGGTAAGTCCTGCACGACCAGCTCCCTTTGAACTCCCCCAGGGCTTGACCGCAGCAAGGGTAGAAGGTCGTAGCGGTGCGATGCAGGGTGCTTACCCACTTGCCTCTTTAGCTCAGTTGGCCAGAGCACGTGATTTGTAATCTCGGGGTCGTTGGTTCGAATCCGACAAGAGGCTCACTAAAAAATCCGCTTCCAAAAACTTGGAAGCGGATTTTTTTATATCTGTGTTTTTAGATTAAGCAAATCAATCAGAAAGTACAGGCTTTACCTGAAAAGTTATTTTTGCTATCCCTCCCGAACTAAGTATAACAGCCAGCCGTTAAATTCAGGTGATTATTTCTATGCCAGCCGATGATTTATACAGTTATTCACCCTGTGCATAAAGTTGGCCGATAGAATGCATTCTGTTGACGCATTCTTTGTATATCATGATACCTTATGTATCGCCAACCATTACCAACAATTAAAAGAAAAAGAGAAATGAACGAAACTATAGCTATCCGGCACGACGGCAAAAGAGGGTTCGTCTCGGTAAAAGCCGATGACAAGCTGCTGGCCATGATGACATTCCGGTTCGACGGAAAAACAAAGATGATCATTGAACATACTGAGGTGACCCAAGGTTATAACGGAAAAGGTTACGGAAAGATGATGGTGGCAAAGGCTGTGGAGTTTGCCCGGGAAGGCAAGCTGTCGATAGTCCCGCTGTGTCCGTACGCCCGGAAAGTGTTCAACGAAACGCCCGCTTACAGCGACGTTTTATAAACCCGTAGTGATTTTTATAGCTATTTTCAATAGAAATACGAATGAAGCGGCATAAACCACTGTTCCAAACTTTCCCTTTCCTGCTGGAGAGGGTGTCCGAAGGACGGGTGAGGTCTCTTGATTTTCTTCTTGCCTCGTTTTTTTATCAAGTTTCCAGAAGATGTCATCTTCTGATAACTTAAAAGAAACCTAATTTTTATACTGCCCCTAAATTTCCTAAAGGGGACTTGAAGCGTGGTTTGCAGGATGATCAGCAATGAGAGACGATACTAATCCGGAGCCCCCTTCAGGGGGTTGGGGGCGGTTATTTCTTAAGGGGCAAAAAGGAAGTCAGGGTTTGGGACGAAAGCCCCGGTAAAACAAAATGGTCTTTTATTAATGCACTACGATTTTTATAAATATTCTCCAACATTTATCAGAAACATATGAAAAACATTATTAAACACTATACGAATGGTGAAGTCACCATTGTATGGGAAGCTGGAAAATGCATTCATTCGGGCAATTGCGCCCGGAATAACCCCGAGGTATTCAAACCCGCCGAAAGGCCCTGGATAAAGGCCGGAAATTCCACTACCGACAAAATCATTGAAACCGTACAGAAATGCCCTTCGGGAGCATTGACTTACTACTTAAACAGCGAAAAGGAAAAGGATCAGGCTGAATAAGCACCACCGGGCAGGCTGTGGATATACCCATTGGCCAATAACCACGTAGCATAACCAACCGTAAAAAGAAACAGGCATGGAAACAGAAAAAATAAAGTGGGGCATAGACCCCGTGCACAGTGAAATCGGGTTTAAGGTAAAACACCTGATGATTACGAACATAAAAGGGATATTCCGTGAGTTTGATGCCAGCATTTATACCACCGGCGAAGACTTTATGACCGTGGAAATTGATTGCTGGGTGAATCCGGATTCACTGGATACGGGCGTAGCCGACCGGGATGCCCATTTAAAGGGGCCCGACTTCCTGGATGTTGAAAATTACAAGCAAATCACCTTTACCGGCAACACATACGAGGAAGTGGACCACGACGGAAGCTACGAACTGTATGGAGAGCTGACCCTGAAAGGCGTAACCAGGCAGGTAAAACTGGATGTTGAGTTCGGTGGCGTGGTAAAAGACCCCTGGGGAAATGAAAAAGCCGGATTCAAAATCAATGGCCTGATAAACCGCAAAGACTGGGGACTTGCCTGGAACATGTTGTTGGATGCCGGAGGCGTATTGGTGGGCGACGAAGTGCGGATAAGCTGCGAAGTGGAACTGGTAAAGCAATCGTGAAAAGAACCGGTACCGGGTTAGGAGGGAAGCAAGCTGCCCGAAAAAACAGGAAAGGAGTTCCATTCAAAACGGAACTCCTTTCTTAATACAGTATCTTCTTATGCTAAAGCAAAACTATCAATGATGAAACGAAATAAGCTGTATATCAAACCGCAATGCCGAGTAGGCCGGAATGGTACCGACAGCCATTGCCCCGTAACCCAGTTCCTGGGGAACAACAATGGTCCGTACTTCGCCTGCTTTCATTTGAATCAAGTTGAGAGTCCAGCCCAGGATAAGCTGATTGATCAAAAACGTGGCCGGATTGGCTGTGACATTCCCGATGGGAGTGGTGCCCGAATAAGTTTGGTCAAATACGGTTCCATCGATTAACCGTCCCCGGTAATTTACCTTCACGCTGTCGCCCGACACGGGACTTCCGCTGTCCGGATTGCCCGGTGTGGTAATTTTATGGAAATAATAGATATTGCCAATGGTAGTCGGCACCGTGTCTTGCACAAAGCCCACGCTATCTTTCATATTATTTACATAAGCCTGGTTATTTAGCTGGTATTGTGTATTCACGGGTTCATTGACCGAGGTGCTACACGACGTAGCTGCCAACAGAAAGAGCGAAAAAGCCAGAAAGTTTAATTTGCTTGTTTTCATTTGTACTTGGATGATGGATTCGTTGTTTTCAAAATAGGTTTCAAAGCTACAAATTCCCGCTTGGATATACGGTTTGGGGTTAAGTAATTTATGAATTAGTAGCTTTTTTTTAAACTAAGCGCCAAGTAAGAGGGTATCTCAACAGTTCATCTATTTTTCTTTTATCTTCCAAATTGAAAAATAGCCCTGGGCAGCAAGCCCGGTATATACCAGCCGAATGCAAAACGAAGTGACGCGTTGGGTCTACTGGAACAAATACATAATACGCCCTGAACCAACGGTGAGCGAAGCTAAAGGGCAATAGATTTTATTTCACCATATTATGCTGGGCTTACAGCCCGAAAATATACCCATTCACAGGATCCCAAGGCTTCACCTTGGGCTGGTATATACTAGCCTTGCAGGCTGTACTTCCAGTCTGTAAGGATTTTCAAAGCCAGACCTACTTTTGAGACACCCTCTTTTGGTTTTTTCAAAGGCGATACCCCGCACAGGTAACTGACCGGGAGGATAAAAATAGAGAAAGCCGGGATGGGTGAATTCCAATTCGCCCAAAAAAATGAAAACCGGGTGGTCTGATGTAGTAGCCTTGCAGTCTGTACTTCCAGTCTGTAAGGATTTTCAAAGCCAGACATACTTTTGAGATACCCTCTTTTGGTTTTTCAAAGACGAAAGCCGGGATGGGTGAACTCCAATTTGCCCAAAATGAACTCCGATTCGCCCCAAAAATGGAAACAGGGTAGCCTAAGAAACACGCATCCACTTCAGCGATATCAACCTGATTGTTTTAGCTGCGCAATAGTCAGGAAACCAACCAATCCGGAAGAATCCCTCCGTTCTTTTCCAGTCTCTTTCTCTCCTTTGCCGATGGATATTCCAACAGCTTCACTATGCGGACAATATGGGTCACCTGGAGGAGCGAATCCAGCTGCAGGAGGGCGCGGATGTGCCGGCAGTGCGACTTGATGGTGTGGGGGCTATTGGCCATTATTCCGGCTATTTCCATCACGCTCAACCGTTGAAGCAACAATTGCAGCACCACGGTCTGGCAGTGGGTGAGGGAGATGTTTTGCAAGCGGGCCGAATAAGCATGCTCTTCGGTATAATCCGTAAGCGTGGGGCTGAACCAGCGGAAAGCCGGCAAGATTGCATCCGGAATCCGTTCGGTTTCAATCTTCAGGATGCACGGATTGCCCGTTGCATCGCATTGGTTGACGGATACATAATGTACGTACGTGCGGTACTTTCCATCCTTCTCCAGCAACCGGCGGTTAAAAATCATGACAGCATCGTTATAGTGTTCGTACTGGAGCTTGCGCAAAAAATCGCACATTTTCGCTTCCGTTTTCAACGAAAAAACCAGGTCGTCGGGATGAATCAGCTTATGCAGCATCGACAGGCTATCCACCACGGCCACATCCAGCGCTGGGCAATGCAGCCAGCGGTTATTCCCCGAATGATGCAACACAAAACGGGCATCGCTCAAATTGAAAAACGAGACGGTGAAATTGGCCAGCGACGATTTTTGCAACAAGTAGCGCTTTACCGTGTCCAGTTCGTTCAACATTTCGGGAGTTACCGTGCAAGGAAAGGACGACAACAACTCGTCGCGTTTTTTCTGCAATTGCAGTACAAGAGGATTGGTAATCATAGTTTTATTTTCATGTTAGTTCGTTTTAGGCTAATGGGGTTATGTTCACATTGGGGGTTTACCCCAAACCCCACTTCATTTTTTTTCTCTCAAGAAACAACCGCCCCCAAGAGGATGTCTCAAAAGTATGTCTGCTTTGAAAATAGACAGATTGGAAGTACAGCCTGCAAGGCTAATATATACTAGCCCAAGGTGAAGCCTTGGGGTTCTGTGAATGGAATAGGTTTTCGGGCTGTAAGCCCAACACAATATGGTAAAATAAAATCTATTGCCCCTTCAGGGCGTATTATGTGTTTGTTCCATTAAGCCCAACGCGTCACTTCGTTTTGCATTGGGCTAGTATATACCGGGCTTGCAGCCCAAAGATAATTTCAATTTAAAAGATAAAAGAAATACGGATGAACTTTTGAGACACTCTCCTCCGGATTAGTATCGTCCCTTATTTCTGATCATCTCGCAAACCACTCTTCAAGTCCCCTTTAGGGGGTTGGGGGCAATATAAAAATTAGGTCTCTTTTAAATTATTGGAAGATGACATCTTCCGGGAACTTGAACCAAAAAACAAGTATCCGTTGTTTATCCTAATGAATCCTGTAGGGATTCAAGGTCGGTAGAAACACCCATACCCAAAAGAGAGTCCGACCCCATACGGGGTCGAAGAGACAGAGGGCGGATCAATTGTTTCTACCGACCTTTGACCCCGAATGGGGTCGTAAATGGTTTCCATTTTTAGTTTAAGACATAGATCGGATAATCATTATTCACTCAAAACACTGACGGTATCAACCCCGTTAGTTGGCAAAGCTCCATCCGCCAACCAGACTACAGCCCACACAGCATTCATTCTGTTGTTCCGCCCCGGATCCGGAAGCCAATTGAACCTGAAACATCCCTTTCGGACATTCCAATAAATGCATACGGGTTTCTTTATCTTATTTCAATAAAAAACAAATAGCGGTTTTATCCTATTTTTTTACTTAACCACACTGCAAAAAAAGCGAATTCGTTTCGATTATCCTTGCATTTTCATAATTATTAACTATAAACACCTAAAATTAATCCTAATGGATTATTTTTTTAGTGCTAAATAATCAGTTTGTTTGCATCGTTTTATCAAACAACGCTCTTTGCCAACAGAAAAACAGCCTCCCGATGCGCCATATCGCAAGCCGGCTCGGATTTGGATCAGTCTCCATCCGTCCGGCATCAGGTTGACACGAAAAAAGAGGGCGCTGACGCAATCGGGAACGCCGCTGACGCAATCGGGGACGCTGCTGACATGACCGGGAACGCCGCTGACACGACCGGGGACGCCGCTGACACGACCGGGAACGCCGCTGACACGACCGGGAACGCTGCTGACA